>Ga0207835_1000070_pt1 | contig 51534 bp, 46 predicted proteins | sample LuqExpMetagenom8_FD_187766 | JGI IMG/M metagenome (GOLD analysis project Ga0207835, IMG submission 187766) | Tropical forest soil microbial communities from Luquillo Experimental Forest, Puerto Rico - Sample 8 (SPAdes) | ecosystem: Environmental > Terrestrial > Soil > Tropical forest ... | reverse complement strand
CCCGGCCAACATCATCTTCTCGACCACCGCTCTGAACCAGGTCAACAAGAAGGTTATCGTTACCGTAAGCAAGGTTACCGGCAACGTAACCCTGACCGGTACGTTCTCCGGCAGCGTCTCAACGGGTTTCGGCAACTACTCCGGATCCACCACCGGCACCCTGTATAAGGCTGGAGCGGCATGCGACGCCTGCCACATAGCTCAGGGCCTTGATAAAGCCGGTGCCATTTTGTCAAACTGGTCAGGCAGCGCTCACAAGACGAATAATATTGTCTGCGCTGTCTGCCACCAGGGTGCCAGCACCGGCGCACATCCTGGTCAGGTATTGGATTGTTCTTTCTGTCATACTAAGGATGCGCTGGCACAAACAAAAGTTCATACCGTTGCCAACTCTGGCGATTGCTCGGTTTGCCATGTTATGAATCCCCATGCTGCCACCAAGAGTGCGGTGGCCAACTCCGTAGATGCGGAACATATCAGTGGATCTGCAACTCAGGCTGAATACGTTGTGCCTACCGCCAACTGTGCAGACTGCCACAGCAATGGCGGTAATACGCCAAGTTCAACTCTCTTGCATGACTTCGCAGAATCTGGTCACGGCAAGGTAACATCGCCTGCATGGTGGGATTATGATTTCAAGAACAAAAATAACTACGGCGATGTTTCTTGCCAAAGATGCCACACATCTACCGGTTTCGTTAATTTCCAGACTTCCGGCTACCATCAGCCGACCTCTTTGTGGGGTAATCCTGCTGACACGACGAGACAGGCCCTGTCCTGTGTCGCTTGCCACAGCAACTCGGATGATTTCGCTGGAAGCGTAAGGAATGCCGGCGCTTATGTAGCCCCATACGGAACTTATTCATCTGCGGCTTCGTTTAGCTATGTTCAGTATCCGGATGTGACTACGTCAAATGTTTGTATCCCCTGCCACGCTGGTCAGATGAATGAAAGCTTCGCCCAAAAAGCTGATGCTACTAATACCAATATGGGGGCAGTTGCACCTCATTACCTTGCTGCTGCTGCTATCCTGAACGGGAAGAGTGGCTTTAAGTTCTACACGTCATCAACTAAGTATTTCCAATCGTATGGGGTAAATGGGTCACACTTCGCACACGACCAGATCGGCGTGAACAACTATAAATTCCCCTTAGGTCATACGACGGCAACCGGCAATGACGGCCCATGCGTCACCTGCCACATGAGCAGCGGTTCTCATACGTTAGATTATAAAGTCGCACTTAACGACACTACTAACGGAGTTTGTGCAAAATGCCATGTGCCCGCTGACGGTCACACCTTGACCGAAACAGTAGTTGAAGAAGAAAAAACTGGATATAATGCTGCTCTTGATCTTTTCAAAGCAGTACTCACTTCAAAAAATATTTATGTAAACATGGCTGCATATCCATACTTCTTCAAAGACAGCACTTCGACTGCAGCAGCAAACTGGCTCAAAGACTGGACTGCTACTGGAGTCGGTCCTACAACCGGTGCCACCGGCACTCAAAATCTCGGCGTTGCTTTCAACTACAACCTGTTGTTCCACGAGACGGGAGCCTATACTCACAACCGCTCTTATGCAAAACGCTTGATGTATGATTCACTTGAATACCTGGATAAAGGGACAGTTAATGGAACACTTAACTTCACCAACTTCTCATCTGCAACGACTCCAGTGTCTGCAGCACGCACGTACATTGGTGCAACTCGTCCGTAATTGTTCACAGCATTAGAATCCTGGTTATACCTGTAATTTAATTTATTGCCCGCTCCGAAAGGAGCGGGTTTTTTTTAACGAAATCCTTGGTAGCGCTAACCAACAAAAGGCTGTCCGGCTAAAGAGCAACAGAGCTTAATATGATTTTGCGGTAACTCGTTAGAATTTGGAAGGATTGTCACTATGGAAAATTCAAAAAAGGAAAGATTGATTATCGCCTTGGAATCAGTGGGGGTCAAGCCCTATGGCATGAATTTGGCCGTTGCAGAAAAGACGGGGTATTCCGCAGGGATGGTGGCAAAGGTTCTAAGCGGGCAGTGCACTCCAAATCCTGCAACCTGTCAGCGACCATCGTACCGGTGATGCTGGTTACATCCTTGCCCCTCCAATCCGAAAAATAGTTTTTCATCCAGGACTCATACTGATAAAGGGTTGAAGCAGCAAGCGGAAACTTACGTTTTGCAATATATTGACAGTACAGGTCATTGACGGTTATTGTCTCTAATCTGGGTTTGAGCTTTGGGTGCGGATTTTCTCCTTGCTCCATGCGGCGGATATATTCCTTTGCAACCGTACGGGCCTGTTCCGGGGTGAACTCCCCATAGCGACCTATGGGAATGTATGTCTTGTTGGATTCGCCTCGGATACGACGGTATACCATAAAGGTCATGCTGTCTGAAGTGACACGCAGCCCAAAACGGGAAAGCTCCGTATCGAAGTAATCCACCTGGCCTTTAGAAGGCTTTTCGATCTTACCCATGTTAGCTTTGGTTAGCTTGATCTGTGGCATGATATAATCTCCTGGAGGCAGGCACCAGTACCCATTTGCAGTACCCACATAGCACCCGAAACAGAAATAACAAGTAAAGCAGTAATCATATGTCAACACATAAAATATATCAAAATACAGCATGTTATCCAATACCATCACCCCATGAAAATAAAACGTCTCGAAATATCGGGCTTTAAATCCTTCGCCGACAAGGTGGCGCTGGATTTCCAGCAGGCGGTGACCGGCGTGGTCGGCCCCAACGGCTGCGGCAAGTCCAACATCGTGGACGCCATCCGCTGGTGCATGGGCGAGCAGTCGGCCAAGAACCTGCGCGGCAAGGCCATGGAAGACGTGATCTTTGCCGGCAGCGAGACCCGCAAGCAGTTGGGGGTGGCCGAGGTTTCGCTGGTCTTCTCCACCGAGGACGGCCGGGCTCCGGCCAAGTACCTGGAATATGCCGAGATCCAACTCACCCGCCGCCTCTACCGCGACGGCGAGAGCGAGTACCTGATCAACAAGATCCCCTGCCGCCTGATGGACATCACCGAGCTGTTCATGGATACCGGCGTCGGCACCCGCGCCTATTCGATCATCGAGCAGGGCAAGATCGGCATGATCCTGCACTCCCGGCCGGAGGAGCGCCGCTTCCTGATCGAGGAGGCCGCCGGGGTCACCAAGTTCAAGTCCCGTAAACAGATGGCCCTGAAGAAGATCGAGGGGACCCGCCAGAACCTCTCCCGTCTAAACGATGTGTTGGGGGAGATCCGGCGGCAGCTGGCCTCCCTCCAGCGCCAGGCGAAAAAGGCCGAGAATTTCCGGGAATACCGCGACGAACTGCGGGAGATCGAACTCCTGTTCGTGGCACGGGAGTACCGTGACACCCAGGCCCAACGCGGGGAGGCGGAACGGGAGCTGGCGGCGCTCAACGAGCGCATCCGCGGGGTGTTCGCCGGGGCGGCCCTGGGGGAATCCCAGGCCGAGGAGGCCCGGTTGCGCCTGGTGGAGGCCGAAAAGCGCCTGGCCGTGACCCAGGAGGACATCTTCCGGGTCAGGAGCGAGTTCAGCGCCGCCGAGAACAGCCTGAGCTTCCAGCGCAAGGAGTTGGCTGCCCTGGAGGGGCGGCTGGAACGTCTCGGGGGCGAGGCCGGGGAACGGGAGAAGCGCCTGGCCGAGTGCTCGGAACGCCGGGAATTGCTGCAACTGCGCCGGGACAGCTCCACCACCGATACCGCCGCCATGCAGGCCGAGTTGCAACGGGCCGAGGAGGAACTGGCCGGGCACCAGCAGGCCGAGGAAGAGCTCGGCCGCAGGCAGGAGACCCGCCGCAAGGAGTTGTTCGCGGCCCTGGCCGAGTCGTCCCAGCACAAGTTCCGTCACGAAACGGCCCAGAAACGCCTGGCCGGCCTGGCGGAACGGTTCGAGCGCCACCGCCGCGAGGAGTTGCAGCTCAGGGAACGCCTGGAGTTGACCGGACAGCGGGCCGGAACGCTGGCAGCCCAGATGGCCGAGGCCCAGCAGGAGCAGGAGCAGCTCCAGGTGGAACTGAACACCCTGCGCGGGCGCGAGGTCGAGCTGAAACAGCGCCTGCCCGAGGTGGAAAAGAACTGGCAGGCCCGGCGGGACGACCTGAGCCGTGCCTCGTCCCGCCTCCACTCCCTGCGGGAACTGGAGGCCCAGTTTGCCGGTTACGGACCGGGGGTGCGCAGACTCATGAAGGAGGAGGGGCTACGCTCCCGCTTCAGCGGGGTCGTGGCCGACGCCGTCGATGCCCCGCCCGAACTTGAGGCTGCTGTGGAGGCGGTCCTGGCGGACCGGCTCCAGTGCATACTCTGCACGGATGACGGCGACGCCCTGGCGGCCCTTCGGTTTCTCAAGGGGAACAACGGCGGCCGGGCCGGTATTGCATTGCCCCTGGAACAGGGGGCACAGCCCGCCCCCGCGGTGTCGGGCGCCACGGCGCTGTCCGGCCTGGTCGCGGTCAACGGGCCGTTCGGCGGCCTGATCAGGTTCATGCTGGCCAACGTCCTGCTGGTGGACGGGATCGCCGACGCCATTCGCCTCGCCCGGCAGCGCCCCGAGCTTATTTTTGTCACTCGGGATGGCGATATGGCGGCATTGGGCGGGATCGTCACCGGCGGTTCCGCCGAACAGATCCAGCAGGGGATCATCCACAAGAAGCGTGAGATCAAGGAGCTGGAGGAAGCGGTGGCGACGCTGGAGCGGGAAACCGCCTCCCTGGCCGCCGAGCGGGATGAACTGCGCAGCCGTTCCCAGCAGGTGGCCGAGGAACTGAAGATCACCGGCAGTCAGGCCCACCAGGCCGAGCTGAAGCGGACCGGCCTGGCCAAGGACCACCAGCAGTCGGCCGCCGAGATTGCCCGGATCGAGGAGCGCCTGGCCCTGCAGGCCATGGAAACAGCCACCCTGGACGAGGAGCGGGAGGGGCTGGAGGCCGAACTGAAACAGTCCCATGAGCGCCTGGGGGAGACCGACACGGTTTCCCGCGAGCTCGAGCAGGAGGTCGGCCGTCTGAAGGAGGAATTGGAGGCGCGCCGGGAAGGCACGGCCGGAGCCCGCGAGCGGGTCACCGCCATCCGGGTGCAGACTGCCACCCTCAAGGAACAGCATGAGGCCCATCTCCGCGACATCGCCGATCTGGAACGCCAGGTGAACGAACTCTCCAGGCACCTGGCCGCCGACCGGCAGGAGCTGGATGCGGGTGGCGGCGAGCGGCAGCGCTTGCAGGCCGCCATAGCCGCGGAAACGGAGCGCCTGGAGGTGCTTGTCCGCCGCCAGGCCGAGGCGGAGAGCCTGCTGGTCGGTGCGCGATCAGCATGTGAGGAGGCGGGGGCCGCCCTGGCCGAGGCCGAATCCCGGACCAAACAAGCCCGGGAGGAGAGCGACGCGGTTCGCCAACTCCAGGCGGATCTTACTCTGCGTTTCTCCACATTGAGTCTGCAAGCCGAACATTTGGAACGTTCCGTGCAGGAAAACAATCGCATCGACATGGCCGAGGCCCTCTCAAGGCTGGGGGTGGCGGCGTTCGACGAGGCCGCCCGCCGGGCCCGCCAGGTAGAGCTGCAACGCCTCCTGGACGACATGGGGGAGGTAAACCTCCTGGCTATCGAGGAGTGCGCCGGCATGGAAGAACGCTTCAACTTCCTCTCGACCCAGAAAAACGACCTGGAGGAATCGCTGCGCAGCCTCCAGCAGGCCATCCAGCGGATCAACCGCACCACCCGGCAGCGTTTTCTGGAGACCTACAACCAGGTCAACGCCACGTTCCAGGAGGTCTTTCCGCGCCTGTTCTGCGGAGGACGGGCCGAACTGCGCCTGACCAACGAGGAAGACCTGCTGGAAACCGGCATCGACATCATCGTGCAGCCGCCGGGCAAGAAGCTCCAGAATGTCACCCTCCTCTCGGGCGGTGAAAAGGCGCTGACGGCGGTGGCGCTGATCTTCTCCATCTTCCTGATCAAGCCGACGCCGTTCTGTCTGCTGGACGAGGTGGATGCTCCGCTGGACGATGCCAATATCGGCCGTTTCAACGACATGGTGCGGGAGATGAGCGCCGTTTCCCAGTTCATCATCATCACCCACAACAAGGCCACCATGCAGGTCGCCGACACCCTCTACGGCATAACCATGGAAGAGCCGGGGGCGTCGCGGATCGTATCGGTGAGACTGCATTGAGATCGTTTCCGTGGCGTGGAGCAACGCGAAAACCGGTCGCCGCCCCGACGCGTTGCAAGACCGTGTGATACCCGTTTTTTATGCCCGTGTCGGGTGATTGCATTTTGTCGTGAGGATATGAGCATGCCGTTTCAGACTATCTTGAAGGCGCTGGTGGAGGAAACCCCGCTGGCGGTGGGGGCTATTCTGGTGGATTGGGAGGGTGAGGCGGTGCAGGAGTGGTGCCATTGCGACCCCTATGAGATGCGCTTTGTCGGCGCCCACAAAGGGATCATCCTGAACCGGCTGAAGGAGATGCAGGGGAGCAGACAGGTGGGGACCGTTGAGGATGTGGTGGTCACCGCCAGCGAGCGGCATCTGATCATCGGCTGCATCGACGACGATTATTCCCTGGTGATGGATGTGGGCCGCGCCTGCCCGGTGACCTTGGCGCTACATCATTTTCGCGCCGCCGTTGCGCGGCTCAAGAAGGAGATCTGATGGGGCAGCAGGAACAAAAGGGCTTTTTCCGCGGGTTGATGGACAAGATGACCGGGGGTGCGCCGGCGCAGCCGGATGAGGTCGAGACTGCGGCTGCTTCTCCTGCCGTGGCGGAAGAACCTCGGGATAGCACGCCCGGATTCTTTACACGCCTCAAGAGCGGCCTGAAAAAGACCAAGGATGGGTTGGTGGGGCGCATTGACGCCCTGGTGCTGGGGAAGAAGGAGATTGACGCCGACACCCTGGAGGAACTGGAAGAGATTCTGATCACGTCTGATATCGGCGTCAAGACCACGGTGGAGTTGATCCGCGCCCTGGAGCAGCGCCTGGGGCGTAATGAACTGAAAGACGGCGAGGCGCTGCGGGCCGCCCTCAAGGCGGATATCCTGGCGCGTCTGAATGCCCACCACAGCGTGCTCGACACCGGGGCCCGGCATCCCTTTGTCCTGCTGGTCATCGGCGTGAACGGGGTCGGCAAGACCACCACCATCGGCAAACTGGCTTCGCGCTTCACGGGCAACGGCAAACGGGTGCTCCTGGCGGCGGCCGACACCTTCCGCGCCGCGGCGGCCGAGCAGCTCGAAGCCTGGGGGGAACGCTCCGGCGTTGATGTCATCCGCCACCAGGAGGGTGCCGACCCGTCCGCGGTGGTCTTTGACGCCTGCAAAGCCGCCGTGGCGCGGCAGGTGGATATTCTGATCGTCGATACGGCCGGCCGGCTGCACACCAAGGTCAACCTGATGGAGGAGATGAAGAAGATCCACCGCGTCATCAGCCGCGAAATCCCCGACGCCCCCCATGAGACACTACTGGTGCTGGACGCCGCTACCGGCCAGAACGCCATCTCCCAGGCGCGGCTTTTCAAGGAGACGGCCGGCGTCACCGGTATCGCCCTGACCAAGCTGGACGGTACCGCCAAGGGGGGCATTGTGGTGGCGGTCAGCCACGAGTTCGGCCTGCCGGTCCGCTACATTGGTGTCGGGGAAGCGATTGACGACCTGCGCGACTTTAATCCGCAGGAGTTCACGGATGCCCTCTTCCAAGCCTGACAAAGCCGCTGCCAGACCGCGTCAAAGGGCCAGAGAAGCCCGAGATTTCACGCAATTAGGGCTTGACTTCACTGCGGTCGCCGGGTATAGTAACGCCTCACGAAAGGAAACCTGCATCATGGACCAGGAACTGTTTGCAGCACTGGAAAAGAAGGTCGATGACCTGCTTGATAGATATTCGGCCCTGAAGGCCGACAATGCACGGTTGGCCGAAGAGAACCAACAGCTCCAGTCGGAGCGCGAAGGCCTCAAGTCGCGTGTTGATGCCATCCTCGGCAAGTTGGAAGGAATCTGAATTGCCGGGAGGGCTGATGGGCCGACATCCGGCGGCCTTCACCGGCGGAGCCGGCTGGCGTGCCGTGAATGCGGCAAACGCAGCAGGTACCTGTGAGCCCCTATGAAGACGACCCATCTGGTGACGGTGCTTGGCCGGGAGCTCTCGGTCAGAAGTTCGGCCACAAGCGAAAAGGTTCAGGCGGTGGAATCCTTCGTCAATGCCAGGCTGAACGAGATCGGCAGCGCCCTCAAAAGCGGCGATGCGCAGTTGGTGCTCATGCTGGCACTGCTCAACACCAGCGAGGAGCTGCTGGAACTGCGAAGCTCTTCGGAGCGGGCCGCTTCCCTCGATAGTTCGCTGCAACGGCTGATCGAGAAATTGGAAAACGCCTGAACCTGCTTGCAAAGCTTACGGTTGTTCAAAAAGAGTCAGATCGTCGCCCCCGGAGAAGGCGCCAAGGAGGCGTAGCAGCGCTACGCCGCACGAAAGGGCGTTCGAGGACGGCGGCCTGATGGCTGTTTTTCAACAACCTCCGAGAAGTACAAGGTCTCGTAAGGGAGACTTGATCATATATTCGCATCAGCACCAGCATCAGTCCCGGCAGGCGTGGCGACATCGGTCCCCGTCTGCTGATAACCTGACACCCGCAGAATATAGTCAACGACGAAAGGAAGGAATCGCTCCCGCGGAAAAAACCGGCGCCCAATCCAATCCTGCGGCACTTACGAGCCATTCCCCCTTTCACCCTCCCTGATCGACCTTCCCGGGACACCACCCCACCGGGCACCCTCTATCTGTCTGCATACGAACTGTTTTACGCGGAATTAACGGTATGCCCAAGCGATCACTACGGCAACGGATGCTGGCCCAACGCGTGGCGCTCAGCGAAGAGGAGTGGCGCGAGTCCAGCCTGCTGGCCCAGGAAAACCTCCTCAGCCTCGAAGAGTACGCCGGGGCGGAGTGCATTGCCCTCTACGCCGCGGCTCGCAACGAGACCGATACCACCGAGATTCTGGAGGCAGCCTTCAGGGCCGGCAAACGGGTGCTGTACCCGGCCGTCTGCGGTGAACACATGGTGTTCCGCCAGGTGGAGGGGCTGGCAAGCCTCGAACAGGGATGTTTCGGCATCCTTGAGCCTTGTCCCACCGGCGTCGATCACAACGCCGACGAGGCTGACCTGATCGTGGTACCGGGGGTGGCCTTCGACCTGAGCGGACACCGCATCGGCTACGGCAAGGGGTTTTACGACCGTTTTCTGCAGCACCCCGGCCGCAAGGCCCATCTCGTGGGGTTGTGCCACGATTTTCAGATAATTGACGGGAATATTCCCGCTGAGGAACACGACATACGAATGGAGACCATCGCCAGTGACCGGCGGGTTATCCGTTGCGGAAGTGACCGGAGCCACCCTGGTGGCCCGGATTAAAAAACAGGTTGCTGAAAGAGGAGCGGGGTGCGCGGATATGCGGCTTGATCCCGCGGTAGCGCTTCGGCAGCCTGATAGAGGAGGTTATTGATATGGAAGTGAGTATCTGGATGGTCGTGATCACCCTGGCGGTGGCCGCCGGGGCCTATTTTGCGGGCAGCAGGTTCAGCAAGAAGGATACGGACGCCATCGTCAGGCAGGCTGAAGATTTGGCGACCAAGGTCATAGACGATGCCCGGCGCGAAGCCGAAACCATTACCAAGGAGGCCGAGCTCAAATCCAAGAACGCGGCCATCGAGGCGAAGGAAGAGTACGAGCGCGAGATGCGGGAGAAGAAGAAGGATCTCCAGAATCTCGAGAAGCGCCTGGTGCAGAAGGAAGAGAATCTGGACAAGAAGGTTGCCCTTTTTGACCAGAAAGAACTGGATATCCTGAAAAAGGAACAGGTCCATTCCGCCAAGGAGCAGGCCCTTGCAGAACGCGAAGACGAGCTGAAAGAGGCGGCCTCCGCCCAGATGGCCAAGCTCGAGCAAATTTCGGGCATGTCTGCCGGTGAAGCCAAAAAGGAGTTGATGAACGCCATGGAGAGCGAAGCCAAGCACGACGCGGCCAAGCTCATCAAGGTCATCGAAGAGGAGGCGCGGGAGACCGCCGACAAGAAGGCCAAGGAGATCATGGCCCTCGCCATACAGCGTTATGCCGGCGAATATGTGGCGGAACGGACGGTATCGGTGGTGCCGCTCCCTTCGGACGAGATGAAAGGACGCATCATCGGGCGCGAGGGACGTAACATCCGCGCCCTGGAAGCGGCTACCGGCATCGATCTGATTATCGACGATACGCCTGAAGCGGTCATTCTGTCCGGCTTCAACCCGGTTCGCCGCGAGGTGGCCCGCCTCTCCCTGGAGAAGCTGATCGGCGACGGCCGTATCCATCCCGGCCGCATCGAGGAGGTGGTGGCCAAGTCCACCGAAGAGGTCGAGCTTTCCATCAAGGAAGCCGGCGAGCAGGCAGCCTTTGACCTTGGGGTCCACGGCATCCATCCCGAGGTGCTCAAGCTGATCGGCCGCCTCAAATACCGGACCTCCTACACCCAGAACGTGTACCAGCATTCGCTGGAAGTGGCGTTCCTGTGCGGCATCATGGCCGCCGAGCTGGGCATCAACGTCAAGCAGGCAAAGCGCGCCGGCCTGCTGCACGACCTGGGCAAGGCGGTGGACCACGAGGTGGAGGGGTCCCATGCCGTGATCGGGGCCGATCTGGCCAGAAAATACGGCGAATCCCCGAAGATCGTCCATGCCATCATGGCACACCACGAGGACGAGAAACCGGCCACCGTGCTGGCGGTACTGGTCCAGGCGGCCGACGCCCTCTCCGGCGCACGGCCCGGCGCACGGCGCGAGATGATGGAAACCTACGTCAAACGCCTGGAGGACCTGGAGCGCATCGCCACCTCTTTCAGCGGCGTCAGTTCCTCCTTCGCCATCCAGGCCGGCCGGGAGATCCGCGTGATGGTGTCCAGCGAGCAGGTCAGCGACGAACAATCGCTCATCATGGCCCGCGACATCGCCAAGAAGATCGAGGCGGAAATGACCTATCCCGGCCAGATCAAGGTGAATGTCATCCGCGAAACGCGAGCGGTCGAGTTCGCCCGCTGATCCTCCACCACATATCCCCAGTTATCTCTCCCTTGCCCCCCTCCCGAATGAGGGGGGCATAAAGAAAGCCCCCATCCCATGAGCGTCAACATTCTCTTCATCGGCGATATCATCGGCAAGCCGGGACGCCAAGCCCTCTCCCGGGAACTGCACCGCCTGGTGGACCGGCACGCGGTAGACCTGATCATCGCCAACGGCGAAAACGCGGCCGGCGGTTTCGGCCTGACCACCGACACGGCCAAGGAACTGTTCGACATGGGTGTGCATTGCCTGACCAGCGGCAACCATATCTGGGACAAGAAGGAACAGGTTTCCCTCGTGCTGGCCGACCCACGCATCATCCGTCCCGCCAACTATGCCGAGGGGGTCCCCGGTTCGGGCAGTGTCATCGTCACCACACCGGGCGGCGTCAAGGTAGGTGTGCTCAACCTGGAGGGGCGGGTCTACATGAAAAACCTGGAATGCCCCTTCCGCACCGCGGACCGGGAGATCGAACGGCTCAAAAGGGAAACGCCGCTCATCTTCGTGGATTTCCATGCCGAAGCCACCTCGGAAAAGTCAGCCCTGGGGTGGTATCTGGACGGACGGGTCAGCGCCGTTGTCGGCACCCACACCCACGTGCAAACCGCAGACGAACGCATTTTGCCCCAGGGAACGGCCTACCTGACCGATGCCGGCATGACCGGAAGTTTTGATTCCGTGATCGGCATCGGCAAGGAAGAGGCGATCCGCAAGTTCCTCACCCAAATGCCGGCCAAGTTCGAAATCCCCAAAAAAGATATCCGCCTGAATGGCGTGCTGGTCGGGATCGACCCGCAGAGCGGTACGGCGCTGAGCATAGAGCGGGTCAGCGTGTGCTGCTGAACACATTCCGGGGCCTGTGATGCCGGAAGGGCGGATCGGACGACGGCCCTGCGCAAGCGCCGTCCGTGAGGCACCAAACCGGCCGCTCCGGATGACCCCGCCACGGCGGAGATACAACCGGCAAGGCAAAGCAGGGGCATGCTGACGAGAGGCACCGTGAAGGCGCCGCAGATTCCGGTCCATTGTTGATTTGGGCTTGACTTGGTCTTTTGATCGGGCTAGTTTTTAGATGAACACATTTCTCGGAGGTGCTCCCTGTGGGCCTTTTGATCGGTACCGGTATTGTTGTCAGGATTGTTCTGTTCATTCTCATCGGTTTTTCGGTCCTGTCATGGACCATCATCATGTTCAAGTTTTTCCAGATTTACAAGGCCAACAGCGATTCGGAACGTTTCATGGATTTTTTCTGGAAATCCAAACGCTTTGACGCCATCGCCTCCCAGGTGGACCGTTTTACCGGCTCGCCGCTGACGGTGCTGTTCAACGAGGGCTACGGCGAGTTGGGCAAGTACGTGGAAGGGAGCGGCAAGACCGACAACAGCGTCCTCAGCACCGACCTGGGGGGGATCGAAAACGTGTCCCGCGCCTTGCGCCGCGCCACCAACTCGGAGATCACCCGTCTCGAAAAATATACCACCTTCCTGGCGACCACCGGTTCCACATCGCCGTTCATCGGCCTGTTCGGAACGGTGTGGGGTATTATGACCGCTTTTGAGGGGATCGGCAAAACCGGCTCGGCCTCCCTGGCCGTGGTAGCCCCCGGCATCGCGGAGGCCCTGATCGCCACCGCCATCGGCCTGGTGGCAGCCATCCCGGCCGTCATGGCCTACAACCACTTCCAGCACAAGATCCGGGTGCTGATCAATGAGATGGACAGCTTCTCCACCGAGTTCCTGAATATCGTGCAACGAAACGTGGCGGGGAAATAGGCCTATGGCAATGGGCGGACGCAATGACAACAGGGGTACAATGGCGGAAATCAACGTCACCCCGCTGGTTGACGTCATGCTGGTGCTTCTGGTTATCTTCATGGTGACCGCGCCGATGATGCAGCAGGGGGTCCAGGTAAACCTGCCCAAGGCCGACACCAAGGCCATGAACCCTGCGGAGGAAACGGTGGTCGTCACCGTTGACAAAAACAACAAGGTCTTCATCAACAAGGAGGAAACCCCGGCGGGTGATCTGCGTTCCAAGCTTACCGCCATGTTCGCTTCGCGAACCAAGAAAGAGGTATTCCTCAAGGCGGACGCCGGTGTACCCTATGGCGAGGTTGTCAGGATCATGGCAGATATCAAAGGTGCCGGGATCGAGCGCCTCGGCATGGTGACGGAGCCGGCTCCGAAATGAGATGAGTGCAAGGCAGGACACACATGACGCCGGCATGGGCGTCAGCTTCGTTATCTCCACCGTCATTCATCTGGCGGTTTTTTTGTTGTTGCTGTGGTGGGGGCAACTCTTCCCGTCAACCAGGGCCGCAGAGGAAACCTATTACGTCGATGTGGTCAACCTGCCCGTAGCCAACCCCCGGGCCGGCAGCCCGACCCAGAAGGGGGATAACGCCGAAGCCCCTCCTTCCCCGCCGGCGCCCGAATCCCCCCTGAGCATGCCCTCCCAACCGAACACCAAGGGGCGCACCGCAACAACCGGAAAATCCGAGAAGCAGGACACCTCCAGCGACGCGGCCTTTGCCGAGAGGATGGCAAAACTCGAAAGCAAGGCCGAGTCCCAGCACCAGGAGGCGACCCTTGAGCAGCTGCGCAAGAAACTCAAGCTGTCCGGCAGCGGGAGAGCCGGGATGCCGGCCGGCAGCGGCAGCGAGGCCGGAAGCGACTATACCGCTTACGTGCAGTCTCGCCTGAAAGACGCCTTCTATCAGACCATCAACTATTCCAGCAAAAATCCGGAGGTCATTGTCCATCTGTTTATTGATACCGATGGCAAGGTAATCCGCCAGAAGTTCGAAAAGAGCAACGGCGACGCGACGTTCGAACTGGCCGTGCAAAGGGCGATCGAGAAGGCCGGCGACAAACTGGTGCCGCCCCCGAACCGCAAGGTTTTTGACGGGCTGTTCAGGTTCACTCCCAAGAGCATCACCCACAACAAGCCGTAACGAGGCACGTATGAAACTGTTTCTGAGCCTGATAGTGCTTATTGTCCTGCCAACCACCGCTCTCTGTGCCCAGGCGGGCTATATCGAGGTAACCGCACCGGGCAACCGGCAGCTCAAGCTTGCGGCGGAGATCCCCCACGCACAGAATAACGCCGCAGCGAATACAAGCGCTGCCAAAGAGATGGCCGACGTCATCGCCTTCGACATGAATATGTCCGGCACCGTCACCGCCGATGTCGGAGATCCGCTGCCGCTTGCCGGCGGCCTCATGTTCGGCGCGACCAATTTCGCTCCATGGCTTGCGGCGGGGTTCGACCTGTTGGTGCGCGGCGAATACAGCATCACCGGCGACGACCTTACGGTCGAGTTTCGGCTCTACGACGTCCTCAACAACAAGATGATGACCGCCAAGCGTTATTTGGGTAAAAACAGGGACCTGCGCCGGTTCGCCCATTCATTCTGTGACGAGATACTGCAGCAGATGACCGGCGGACGCGGCCCCTTCACGTCCCATATCGCCTTCATCTCAACCCAGTACGGCAACAAGGAGGTCGCCATCATGGATTGGGACGGCCACAACTCGCTGCCGCTGACCAGAAACGGCTCCATCAATCTCAATCCCGACTTCTCGCCCGACGGCCGGGAGCTCATCTTTACCTCGTACAAACGGGGCAACCCCGATCTGTACAAACGCGCCCTTTCCAATACGGTGGAGATTCCCCTCTCCCGGCATAAAGGGCTCAACATCACCGGTTCCTGGTCGCCGGACGGCGCGAAGATAGCTTTATCGCTCAGCAAGGACGGCAACGCGGAGATTTACACCATCGCCAGGGACGGGAGCAACCCCCAGCGCCTGACCGTCAGCCCGGCGATCGAGGTTTCCCCTGTCTGGTCGCCGGACGGCAGTCATATCGCCTTTGTTTCCGACCGGTTGGGCAAGCCACAGATCTTCGTGATGGACGCCAATGGCGGCAATGTCCGCCGCCTGACCACCGCCGGGGCGTATAACGTCAATCCCCGCTGGTCCCCCAAAGGAGACAGGATCGCCTATGCCCGCATGCAGGGGGGGGCATTCCAGATTTATGTCATCAATGCCGACGGCAGCGGCGACACGCAATTGACGACCACGGGGAGCAGCGAGAACCCCGCCTGGTCGCCGGACGGACGTTTCATCGCGTTCAGCTCCAAAAGGGGTGGCCCTGCTGCGATCTATGTCATGCGGGCCGACGGCAGCGGCCAGACCAGGGTCAGCCAGGGAAAGGGGAACGCTACCCAACCGGCCTGGTCGTCCCGCTAAGCATGCCGGAAGCCAACCTTTCCGGCCGGTTTTGGAATTGTTCGCGGAATTGCAATTGCAAATCTCTTTCTCTGTTGTATAATTCATCAATATTGTAATCATCCGGGGACAGCATGTAACAAAGCGAAAATAAAGGAGAGTTCTTATGAAACGAGGGACGACGATAGCGTTGGCGGCAGTTGGCCTGGCCGCTTTCCTGGCTGGCGGCTGCGCAAACAAAGAGGTGGTCAAAAGCGAGGAACCGATGGTAAAAGCCGAGCCGGTACGGGCCCCGGAAACGCCCAAGGCGGCTCCTCAGCCGGCTAAACCGGTCCAGGCCGAGCCGGCGACCCCGACCCCGGCGGCCGAGCCGATCAAACAGGCGGAAGCCCAGATGGTCACCGCTCCGGCCGAAGTGACCGCTTTTGAGAGCATTTATTTCGATTTCGACAAATCCGACCTGAGCCAGGATGCCCGCAGCGTACTCAGCAAAAATGCCGAAATCCTCCTGAAAAACAAGCCTTCCATCAAGATCCAGATTGCGGGGAATTGCGACGAACGCGGTTCGGCCGAATACAACCTGGCGCTGGGTGAGCGTCGCGCAAAATCCGCCCAGCAATATCTGATCACCCTGGGGGTGGCCGCCGACCGCCTCTCCACCATCAGCTACGGCAAGGAAAAGCCGGCGGTGGAAGGTCACGACGAAGCGGCCTGGGCCAAAAACAGACGGGATGAATTCGTGATCGCGCAGTAGCGCACTTTTCTACCGCCACACCCGATAGAGATACGCCGGAATGCCGACCGCATCCTGGCGTATCTCTTTTTGCACGCTGTCTCACGAATTGGGGAAACAATCTCTTCTCCAAGACCTTTCCCTTGACTTTCCGAAAGATAATATATATCGTTTTCCATATATTATTTCGTTCCGGGAGTCTGCAGTGAAACAGGCATTTGTGGTTCTCACGCTGGCCATGATGGCGGCAGGGCAGGCAGCAGCCGCATCCGCGGTTCAACACCTGACCCTGAAGGAGGCCATCGGCATAGCCCTGGAAAAAAACCATCTCATCAGGGCCGCCGACCATCATGCCGAGGCTGCCCGCCAGGGCATCTCCATGGCGGAAGCCCATTATTACCCCTCCGTTTCCTTTGAGGAGACCTTCGCCGCTTCCAACGCACCCACCCAAGCCTTTATGATGAAGCTCGACGAGGCGCGCTTCACCCAGAACGATTTTCTGACCAACAACTTAAATCATCCTGCCGCGTATCATGATTTCAGGACCGCCCTGACCGTCAATCAGCCGCTGTACCGCCCATCGACGGCCCCGGTCCGGGAACTGGCCGTCCGTGAGTCGGAGAAGCAGGACCTGGTACTGGAGGCTGCCAGGCAGGACACCGCCTTCCAGGTCTTCAGACTCTATCTGGAGGTGCAGAAGACGGCAGCCCAGCTCCACGCAGCCGAACAGGCGATCAGGGATGCACGTGAAAACATGCGGTTGGCAGCAGTGCGGCGTGACACGGGCGTCGGACTGCTCTCCGATGAACTTCGCGCCCGGACACACCTTTCCTCCGCAGAGCAGCGCCTCATCAGCGCATGCAACGACCTGGAGCTGGCGAAGTTGCGCCTTGCCAATGTCGTTGGCCTCGATAGCGGGAAAGAGTTTGATATCGCAGAACCGACACTGGCAGTTGCCCCGGCCGTCTCCTCCGAAGACCTTGTCGCAACGGCCCGGGAAAACAGGAAGGAACTGCAGCAATATCATGCCGACCTGGGAAAATCAGAGGCGGCCCTCAAACTGGCCCGCAGTGCCTACCAGCCCGAGGTGGGGGCCTTTGCCTCATACCAGATGAACGCCAAGGATGCGCCGTTTGGTGTTGATAACGACGCCTGGCTGGCCGGCGTAAGCCTCAAGTGGCAGATCTTCGACGGATTTTATCGCTCCCGCGACCGGGACCGGGCGGCTGCAGAGCGTTCGGCCGCCGCCGAGGTGCTGGAACAGTCGAGCAGGGATATCGCCCTCCAGGTCCAGGAAAGCCGCCTGCACAGGGAGGAGATGGGCAAACGCCTTGAGGTCGCCCGACACTCCCTCCGGGATGCCGAGGAGACGGTGCGCTTGCTGGCGCGGCGTTTCGAAAATTCCCTGGCCACCATGGTTGAACTGCTTGATGCCCAGAACACGCTCAACCAGGTACGCTCGGATCTGGCGGAGAGCGAGGCCAACGACACCCTGGCCCGCGGACGGGTCTATTATGCGGTCGGAACATTCCTGAAGGAGATCATGAAATGACGCGGTCTTTTTGTCTGCTCGCCCTGGCCCTGTCGGCGGGCATCCTTGCCGGTTGCAACGGGAAAGGGCATGAAGCCCGGCACGACGGGAACCCTCCGGCCGTAGTGGTGAAGGGGGCCCAGGTAGAAACGGCGACCGTCGCCGCAGTCCCGGATATCCTGGAGGTGGTCGGCACCGTAAAGGCGAGCACCAGTGCCGTGGTTTCGGCCCGCATTCCCGGTACGGTCGTCCTTCTGAAGGTGCGTGAAGGGGAGCGGGTCAGGAAAGGGCAGCTTCTGGCCCGCCTGGATGCCCAGGAAAGCGGGGCGACCGGGGCTGCCGCCGTGGCGGGCAGCGACGAGGCGCAACGTGCGCTCGATGAGGCCTTGGCCCGCAAACGATTGGCCGACGTCACCTTCGACCGCTATCAGCGCCTGTATAATGAACAGGCCGTCACCCGTCAAGAGTTCGACACCAAACAGACCGAACAGGTGGTCGCCGCTCAGGGGGTCGCACGGGCCGAGGCCCGCTACAAGCAGGCCAGGGAGGGGGCGCGGGCCGCCTCCCGCATGGCCGATTACGCAAACATAGTCGCACCGGTCTCCGGCGTCGTCATCGCCCGGCAGGTAGACCTGGGTTCCACCGTTTTCCCGGCCCAGCCGCTGATGACCATCGACGATGAGGGGAGTTACCTGCTGGAACTGGCCCTGCCGGAATCAGCGGCGGCCAGGGTGAAGCCCCAGACCCCGGTGCGGGTCACGCTGGAGGCGTTGAATGTGACCATTAATGCCAACATCGCCGAGATCGTTCCGTCGGCCGACCCCCGAAGCCGCACGTTCATCGCCAAAGTGCCCATTACCCGGAAAGGGGTGATATCGGGCATGTTCGGACGTGCTGCCGTGAGCCTGGGCAACAGTTCCACCGGCATCCTGGTCCCGGCCCGGTCTGTTGTGGAGCATGGGGCGCTGACGTCGGTCTGGGTCGTGGACCAGGCTCGTATCGCCCGCCTGCGGCTGGTAAAGACCGGCAAGACCGTCGGCGACAGGGTGGAGATCCTCTCCGGCCTCTCCGGCGGGGAGCGGGTAGTGGTCGCCGGTGCGGAAAAGGTCAGCGAAGGCGCCCGGGTGGAATAGACCATGAAACGTCTTGGCTTTGCCGGAAAGATAGCCCACGCCTTTATCGACTCCAAGCTGACGCCGCTGATCGTTGCAGCCTCCCTGCTTCTGGGTGTCTTTGCGGTCAAGGTCACCCCCCGCGAGGAAGAACCCCAGATCGTCGTGCCGATGGTGGACATCTACCTCCCCCTCCCCGGCTCCTCTCCCCGGGAGGTGCAGGAACGTGTGGTGAAGCCCTTCGAAGGCAAGCTTTGGGAGATCAAAGGAGTCGAATACCTCTACTCCATGAGCCGGCCCGGCATGGGAATCATCACGGTGCGCTTCCTGGTAGGACAACCCATGGAGGAGTCGCTGGTCAAGCTCTACAACCAGGTCATGAGCAACCGCAGCATCCTGCCGCCGGGAGCCGGCGAGCCGCTGGTGATGCCGAAGTCCATCGACGATGTCCCGATCATGGCCCTGACCCTCTGGTCCCAGCGCTATGACCACGCCACCCTCCGCACCCTCGCCCGCGAGGTCTGCGACGACCTGAGGAAGAGCGAGAATGCCGCCGAAACGGAGATCAAGGGGGGGCTGACGCGCCAGGTGCGGGTGACCCTGGATGCCCCACGGCTGGCCGGTTACGGCCTCGCCCCCCTCCAGGTGGCTGCGGCCCTCCAGAAGGGTAATGCCGAACTCGCCTCCGGCACCTTCACCAGCGGCAACCGGGAGATGCTGGTGGAAACCGGTAACTTCCTGGAGAGCGACGACGCCGTCAAGCGTCTGGTGGTCGGGGTTTACAACGGCAAACCGGTGTACCTGGCCGATGTGGCACAGGTCACCGACGGAACCAGGGCGCCGGACAACTATGTCTTCATGGGGCTGGGGCCGGGGGCCCATGCCAAAGGCCTGACCGGCGACCCGAACCGGGATTATGCCGCCGTCACCATCTCCGTCGCCAAGCGCAAGGGGGCCAACGCCACCTGGGTAGCCGAGGACCTGCTGAAAAAGGCCGAATCCCTCAAGGGCCGGCTTATCCCCTCCGATGTGCAGGTCACCGTGACCCGCAACTACGGCGAGACCGCCAAGGAAAAGAATAACGAACTCCTGTTTCACATGTTCCTGGCGGCGCTTTCGGTCACGGTCCTGATTGCGCTCTTCATGGGGTGGCGGGCCGGGGCGGTGGCCGCCATCGCCATCCCGGTCACCCTGGCCCTGACCATGCTGATCTTCTACCTCATCGGCTATACCTTGAACCGCATCACCCTGTTCGCCCTGATCTTTTCCATCGGCATCCTGGTGGACGACGCCATCGTGGTGGTGGAGAACATCCACCGCTACTTCACCACTACGGTCCTCAAGCCGTTAGAGGCCGCCGTCCGGGCGGTGGACGAGATCGGAAATCCCACGGTGCTGGCCACCTTCGCGGTGATCGCCTCGATCCTGCCCATGGGCTTCGTGGGCGGCCTGATGGGCCCCTACATGCGCCCTATCCCGGTGGGAGCCAGCATGGCCATGCTGTTCTCCATGCTGATCGCCTTTATCGTGACCCCCTATTTTGCCTACCGTTTCATGAAGGGCGAATCCCACTACGGCTCCAGCGAAGCGCCCGCGGATTCGAAACTGACGGTCTTTTACCGCAGAGCCATGGGGGCTCTGATCCATAACGTCACCCTGCGCTACAGCTTTCTGGCCGGCGTGGTGGTGCTTCTGCTCCTTTCCTGTTCACTGATCTGGTTCAAGGCCGTTACGGTCAAAATGCTCCCCTTCGACAACAAAAACGAGTTGCAGGTGATCATCGACGCGCCGGACGGAACACCGTTGGAGCAGACCGCCCGTATCACCCGCGAGATGGGGGATGCCCTGCGGACCGTGCCGGAGGTAAGCGATTTTCAGCTCTATATCGGAACCAGCGCCCCCTTCAACTTCAACGGCCTGGTACGCCACTACTACCTGCGCAAGGCCCCGAACCTGGCCGATATCCAGGTCAATCTGCTGCACAAGGACGAACGCAACGAACAGTCCCACGCCATTGCCAAACGCATCCGTCCCCTGTTGAAGACGGTTGCCGACAAGTACGGGGCACGGGTCAAGATAGCCGAGATACCGCCCGGACCGCCGGTGCTCTCGACGCTGGTGGCCGAGGTCTATGGCCCGGATGATGCCGGCCGTGCAGGAGCCGCCGCCAGGATCAAAACCATCCTGGCCCGGACCGCCGGGGTGGTCGATGTGGACTGGTACCGGGAGGACGACCAGCAAAAGGTGACCTTTGCCGTTGACCGCGAAAAGGCGGCCCTCGCCGGCATCGCGGTGGAGGATGTGGCACGGACGCTGAAGATCGCCCTGGGAGGTCAGGATGTGGGGCTGCTGCATCTGCCCAAGGCGAAAGAGCCTGTTACCATCAACCTGCGGCTGCCCGTAGCCCAGAGAAGTTCCGTGACCGATCTCTCGTCGATCTGCGTCTCCGGCCCGGGCGGCGATGTACCGCTCTCCCAGCTGGTGCGGGTCACAAAAGGCGATGAGGAAAAAACGCTGTACCGCAAAAACCTGAAAAACGTCATCTACGTGATCGGCGACGTGGCTGGTCAGATCGAGGCCCCGGTCTATGCGATTCTCAAGGTGGGCAGGGAGATCGCCGCCCTGCCGACACCGGATGGCGTGAAGTTGGAGGTACTGGCTTCGCGCCAGCCGTGGAGCGAAGAACACATAGGCATGAAGTGGGATGGCGAGTGGCACATAACCTACGAGGTCTTCCGTGATCTGGGCATGGCATTCGGTGCGGTGATGGTGCTGATCTACATACTGGTGGTGGCCTGGTTCAAGGATTTTACCACCCCTCTGGTGATCATGGCCCCCATCCCCCTGACCCTGATCGGTATCCTGCCGGGGCACGCCCTGTTCGGGGCCTTCTTCACGGCAACCTCCATGATCGGCTTCATCGCTTTGGCCGGGATAATCGTGCGCAACTCCATCATCCTGATCGATTTCGCCGAGATGAAACGCCGGGAGGGGATGGCGCTGGACGAGGCCATCATCGAAGCCGGTGCGGTGCGCTTCCGCCCCATGCTCCTGACCGGCGCGGCCGTGGTGGTGGGGAGTTTTGTGATCGTCTTCGATCCGATCTTTCAGGGGCTGGCCATCGCCATGATGTGCGGCGAGATTGCCTCAACAACCCTGTCCCGGGTGACCATACCGATTCTCTATTATCTGGTGCAGAACTGGAAAGAACGGCATAATAAACAGCAAGAGGCATAATAAAAGGAAGGGGTGAATGGGGAAGGGTCTCAACAAAGGCTACTATCTTCTTCATCACGAGAGAAAGAGGTTGCGTGTTCTGGTCGAAAAAAACACAACCGTCATTGGACGGAATAGAGTTGGCCGAGCGGTGCCGGATCGAGGCCGAGGAGTTGTACCGCTCGGGAAGGTATCATTGCGCCGAGGCGGTGCTGGCGGTGATCAGAAACCATTTTCGCTCCGATCTGCCCGAAGAGGTGGTGCAGATGGCCAGCGGCTTCGGCGGCGGCTCCGGCTCCGGCTGTATTTGCGGGGCGGTATCCGGCGCCACCGTGGGGTTGGGCCTGGTATTGAGGGATGACAAGAAACTGATCACCCACTTTACCCGTGAACTGCATACCTGGTTCAAAGGGAAATACGGCGTAACCTGCTGCAAGACCATCCGGGCCACCAATGACAAGGGGATCTGCCCCGTGCTGACGGGGGAGGTTGCGGGGAAGATCGCGGAGATGCTTTTGCGGAGGTAGGAAGCGAACAATTTTCCGCACTATCTGCGTAAGTCTTTGGGATCACTTGTGCGGCGTAGCGCCGCTACGCCTCCGCGCAATCCCTCGACAGCCTTGATAGTGCGAAAAATTGTTCGCTTCCGGAGGGCTTGATTTGTTGGTTGTCTTGTCACAGAGAAACGAAGGAGAAACACACATGAAAGAAGAATACTACGTCGAGCGGGTGGTCCGCATCATCGCGGGATCATTCATCATCATCTCGCTATTGCTGGCCCACTTCCATTCGCCCTACTGGCTCTGGTTCACCGGTTTTGTCGGCCTTAACCTGTTCCAGTCCGGCTTCACCCAGTTCTGCCCCATGTTCACCATCCTGGGGAAACTGGGGGTGCCGCGGTTCCCCAAGGGATGCTGCCCGCCGCGGGACTAGCAGGCGGCTGAAAAAGCCAGGTTGTTCAAAAATAGTCAGATCGTCGTACCCGCAGCAGGCCCCGAGGAGGCAAGCCCTCTCTCCATCTCTCCCCCAGAGGGGGAGAGCATTCCGTGCCCTCTCCCTCCGGGAGAGGGATTGGGTGAGGGTTTGCAGCGCTACGCCGCACGAAGGGACTTGCGAGGACGAAGGCCTGATGGCTGTTTTTCAACAACCTCCTAGAGAGTGCACATCACCTGCCGGACCCGGTACTCACCGCCGATGACCAGATACTCCCCTTCCCCCTTCATGATGCTGCCGGGCAGGAGGTCGTTGTAAAAGAATATCTTGCTGTGCGGCACATAAACCTGCCACACCGTTGAACCGAACTCCCAGGCCCGCTCCTCGTCGGAGGTGAACGAAACCAGGTTGTTCAGGCGGACGATCTGCTCGCGCTTGCCGATCTGCTCCAGCACACTGTGTTCGCTGGCGTCGTAGGTGCCGCGGTAGAGCGGTATGGCCTGCATTGCCGGATACTTGTGGGCCAGCTCATACTGGCAGTATTCATAAAGGAGGTCGAGTTGTGATTGGATGGCGTTGGTGCGGGCGCTACCCTTCACAACATCCACCGAGTAGTTGAAGTATGCCTCGCTGTGGATATCCGAAATCCGGGCGCGGTGAAACGTGGGCGTGATGCCCATGCGGCTCTCGACCCAGCGCTTGAGCACCGCCCCTTCCACGGAGTTGGAATCCATCATCCAGCCGCGCAAAAAGCGGAGATAGCTGTTCTTGATGCTTTTACGGGCCGTATCGGTGGCTTGGTCCTGCCAATGGTGGAGTTGGAACTTGACCGACATGTAATCGTTGAATACCAGGGCGCGCTCTTCCTGGGAGGCGATGGCGGCCAGCTTCTCGAACAGAAAGCGATTGGCCTCCTTGACGCCCTGGATCTCCAGCGGTTGGGGATTTTCGTTGAAATGGCGCGAGGCGATAACCCAAGGGGGCAGGTTGCAATAGTTGAAAGAACCGTGTTCCAAAGGTTATCACCTCATTGTGAAAGGGTGCGCAATCGAGCCGAAGCAATTAAGGCGTTATGTTACAGTATTTTTGCCAGCTCCACCAGCGTTGCTTTAATGGGGCCGGATATCGCGAAGGGGGTAATCCCCAATTTTTCCAGTTCGCCCTGGGGGTGTTCGCCCATCTGCGCCGTCACCACCGCCCGGCAGCCCCGCAAGGCATCGGCAATCTCTCTGAGAGCATGGCCACGCAGGGGGTTGTCCGGGTTAAAGCTGCAATAGCGCTCCACCTTCTTCTCATCCACCAGCCTGGCTTCGTTTTGTTCGACATCGTAAATCAGAAACCGCTCGGCATAGCCGAAATGCTGGTTTATTTCCTTGCCGTCCTTGGACGCAACCGCGATGAGCATAACACCACCTCCCTTGTCATAATCCGGCAGTTTCGCAAAACTGCCGGGTCATGATCAGCCTTCTACAGCGAAACCGGTTCAAACGTGAAACATTTTTTCGAGCAGGTACGGCCACACGCCTGGCAACCGATACAGTTGCCGTCATTCTCGATCCTCATGAACATCTTGGCCGAATCGTCCTCGTCCAACTCTTCAAACGCCAGGACATCATGGGCGCAGACCTTGAAACAGCGGCCGCAACCGATACAGAGCTCTTCGTCGATGGACTTGATGAATTGGGGAGTCCATTCCTGTTTGTTTTTCGTAAGTGCAGTGATGTAAGCCATGATTCTTTCCTCCGTTATGGTTGTGTGGTGTAACAGGTTGTTGAAAAATAGCCGCCTCGCCGCCGTCCTCGAAAGCCCTTTTGTGCGGCGTAGCGCTGCTACGCCTCCGCGGGGCTTCCTGCGGGTGCGACGATCCGACTATTTTTGAACGACCTGAGTTTTTCAATAACCTCTTAATCCTCTAAAAACGATGTGGCCTGTCCCTTGTTCATCGCCTTTCTGAGCCATGGCGGCGGGTTGCCGCGCAACACCTCCTGAAGGCGTTCGACAGTATCCTTCAGGCTTACCTCTCCGCCGGTTTTCATCGGGTGGATCTTCTGGGCGACCAGCTTCGCCGCCGCCGGCCCGCCGATCTGCATGGTATAGACGATGGCGCAGTCGGCAATCGCAGACGCCCTGGCCATAATGCGGTCCTCTTCGTCTTCGGCCGTGGTGATGGCGCTGATGGTCGTGAGAAACTGCGCTTCGTCCGGGCCGACCTCCCAGATGTGGAAACTCTGGCACTGCCCGAAATGCTGGTCGATCATCTCGCCGGTCGAGGTGGTGAAAGCTATTTTCATCGTTGACTCCTTTGCTGCCGCAGGTGCTCTCCAATCGGCCCGCGGCGAAAAATCATGTACCAGGTTGCTGAAAGATTCGGGCTGTTCAAAAATAGTCAGATCGTCGCACCCGCAGAAAGACCCGCGGAGGCGTAGCAGCGCTACGCCGCACAAGGACGCTTTCGAGGACGAAGGCCTGATGGCTGTTTTTCAACAGCCTATCAATTGTGCGCCAGCTTCTGCGCTTCCTTGGCATTCGCCTGGAACAGGTTGGCCACCTCGAACACCAGGTTCATGGTCCCCCGGTAGCCGACCCATACCTTTTGGTGGGCGCCCAGGCGGTCAAAGACCGGCACCCCCGTCCGCAGATGCGCCCCGATCTCGAGTTTGCCGGCAGCTTGTCGGCCGTTGGAGTTGGCCACCAGCAAATCAACACCCTTGGCGGCCTCTTCCAGGTCTTCCAGATCGCCGACAAAGACGTTCTCGCTCGGCAGGCCGTCCAAACCCCGGGTGCGGGTGGCGCTGAGGGCAGCCTGAATCTCGCACCCCATGCCGTGCAGGAAGGTTGTGAGCCCCTTGAGGTTGTCCGACTCCAATGCCAAGGCCACCTTCTTGGTGCCGAACTGGTAGTGGCTGTCCAGCATGGCGTCCATGAGACGGCTCCGCCAGCGGCGATGTTTTTCCGGGATGGGAAGCCCGGCGATGGTGCTGAGCGTCTCCATAAAGCGGTCGGTCTCGGCCAGGCCGGTGAGGGAGTTGAACCCGTAGGCCGGCATACCGAACTTCTCATTCAGTTTCATCCCGGCTTTCGCAAGAGAGTCGCCGATATACAGCGTCGCCACGCTTCGCCCCGCCTTGCGGATATCATCTATCGAAATGCCGCCGGTGGAGAGCGGGGAAACCACATCGTCAACGTGCCCGTCCATGGCATTGGCAATGTCCGGAATGGTCAGCACCGTCAGGCCGAAGGACTCGACCAACTCCTTGATCTCTTCTACGTCGGCCGGCGTCAGGTGAGCACCCGGCAGCAGGTTGACCTGTTTTTCGACGGCCGGCCCCCCTTCCGGCAGGGTGGCGACGATCGCTTCAACGGTGGCGGCGTATCCTTCCTGCAAGGAGCCGCAGTAATCCGGGGTTGATGCCCACACGATGGGTACGGCGGCATAGTCGGGATTTTCCTGGCGGAAGTGAACGATGGCGCTCTGCACATCGTCGCCCATGGTCTCGGTCAGGCCGGAGGTCATGATGCCGACCACCTCGGGCCCGAATTTGTCGATCACCCGCTTAATGCCCTTTTTGAGGTTCTCCCAACCGCCGAAGATGGCCGTATCCTCACTCATGGCAGTGCAGTTGAGGGCGATGGACTCCTTGTAATGCCGCGACAACTGGAGGCGTATGAAGGTGGAGCACCCCTGGGCGCCATGCAGCAGCCCCAGCATGTCGTTGATCCCCAGATAGGCCATGGTTGCACCCAGTGCCGGCGAATTCTTCTGCGGGTTGACCGTGGCACACTTGGTGGGCACCTTGACCCGGGAAGCCGACAGGTCCTCGGCCAGAAACGTAGCGGCATGACCAGCCGCCACGGCGACGGAGGCGGCAAGCTGTTCGTCGCTTTTTTCCCACGGAGCCGGTTCGTTGACCACCGGCCAGATCGGGTTGTTAACCGTCAGGTCGAGCTGGCGGGCAAAGGTCACCATACCTTCATAACCGGCGTAGGGATGGGAACGGCCGTGGTTGATATCCAGAAACGGGGTCTTGGTCTTGAGCGCCAGAAATTTGGTCTTGCCACCCGCCACGATCAGGTCGGGCATCTTCTCGGCCATGACCGCCAGGAGGCCGGCCGTAGAGGTGTCTTCGATGATCTTGGCGTCCTTGTGCATCAGCCCCTTCATGCGGTAGAAATCTTCCAGGGTCGAGTTCTGGGTGCCGGCCGCCAGGATCTCCACCCCCAACTCCTGCAGGGAGTTGACCATGGACCAGGTCTTGACGCCGCCGGTGAACAGTACGGCCCGTTTTCCTTCCAGCCGGGCGCGATAGGGGGCGATGCGCTTGCGGCACAGTTCCTCTTCTTCGGCAATAAGTTGTTCCACACGGTCCTGCATGGTCCGCTTCTCCAGACCGTTAACGATATTGTCCAGTTCGCGCGCAATGTCCCTGAGCGCCTTGGCCGTGTCCGTCATGCCGTAGAAGGACTCCTCCAGATAAGGCATGCCGTAGTTTTTCTGCATCTTCTTGGCCAGGTTGGTGAGCGACTTGGAGCAGATGATGATATTGAGCTTCGCCCGGTGGGCGTAGCGCAATTCCTCGAATTTGGCGTCCCCGCTGATGCAGGAGAGAATCTGGATACCCAACCGGTCGAAGAGAGGCAACATGCCCCACAGGTCGCCGGCGATGTTGTACTCGCCGATCAGGTTGATGGGGTATTCCCCCAGCACCGGAGGCTCAGCCGTGCCGATGATGTGTTTGAACAGAATCTCTCCGGCGAGCCGGTTGCCGATATTCTTGTCGCCGATAAAGCCGGGGGTATTGACCGGAATGACCGGGATGGGCACCTTTTCCGAGGCGGCCTTGCAGACGGCCTCCACGTCGTCGCCGGTCATGGCGGTCACGCAGGTGGCATATACAAAGATGGCGTTGGCCTGTCCCTTGTAACGCTCCGCCAGGTCGAGAATAGCCTTGTAAAGCTTCTTTTCACCACCGAAGATAACGTCGTTTTCCAGCATCTCGGTTGTGAAGCCGCGGCGGTAGAGTTGCGCTCCCGAGGAGCGGGCGCCCCGGTTGTCCCAGGAGTTGCCGGCGCAGGCGATGGGACCGTGCACCAGATGGATCACGTCGGTGATGGGCATCAATACGACGCGGGCGCCATCATAGGCGCAAGAGCGCTCGGTGCCTTCGCCGGGTTCGGATTTCTTGCAGAACTTCGGCGCTCCCTTGTCGTGGGTTTCGCAGTCGGTTGTATCGTACCAGTCGGGCTTTGCCATAATGTTCCTTGCCTTCCTATGGGCGGTCCTGTGAGGCATCCCAATACAAAAGGCGCTCCATCTCAAAAAACGGCTGGCGCCTTTGCCAAGTGTCTATTCATCTTCCCGTTACCCATGTCTGTTTATGTCAGACACGCTTCCACTTTGCATGCTATATGCCAAACTATTTACTGCTGTAATTTAAAATAGTTATACCCATTTAACGGCAAGCTGCCGACTTCAGTCGAACGCGCCTGCTGTTTTTTTATGCATATGCATGCTATGGATGGGGCATGCCGGGAACCAATCAATGACTAAGTTATAGGCACAATCCTGTGTGAGAGGGAGCAGGCTGATCCATGAGTGCAGGAGCACGACACGTCTCACGCAAAACAAAAAGGGGGGAATCCGTCGATTCCCCCCTTTTTGTTTTGCACTACGGCAATACCCGGCGCTTAGCCCTTTGAGGCGCGCTTGCGTTTGGTCGGATCCAACTCCTTCTTGCGCAGGCGGATCGAGAGGGGGGTAATCTCTACCAGTTCGTCGTCGTCGATGAACTCCAGGGCCTGTTCCAGAGTCAGAACCCGTGGCGGGGTCAGCTTTATGGCGTCGTCCGAGCCGGAGGCGCGCACGTTGGTCAGCTTCTTGCCCTTGCAGGGGTTGACGTCAAGGTCGTTGTCCTTGGCGTGCTGGCCGATGATCATGCCGCCGTAAACTTCCACTCCGGCGCCGATGAAGAGGATGCCGCGGGGCTGGAGGGCGTCCAGGGAGTAAGCGGTCGTCTCGCCGTGTTCCATGGCGATCAGTACCCCGTTCTTCCGGCCGGGGATGTCCCCCTTGTAGGGTGCGTACTCGTGGAAGGTATGGGTCATGACCGCCGTACCACGGGTATCGGTCAGGACTTCACCACGCAGGCCGATCAGGCCGCGAGCCGGAATGATGAACTCCAGGCGCACCATGTCCCCCATGGGGCTCATGGCAGCCATTTCACCCTTGCGCGGTCCCATTTTCTCGATGATGGCGCCCTGGAACTCGGAGGCCACGTCAACCACCAGGTATTCCATCGGCTCCATCTTCTGGCCGTCCTTCTCGCGAATGATGACCTCCGGTTTCGATACGGCCAGTTCAAAACCTTCACGGCGCATGTTCTCGATCAGGATCGACAGATGCAATTCGCCGCGGCCCGAGACCTTCAGGGTATCGGGGGAGTCGGTATCATCCACCCGCAACGATACGTTGGTACGTAACTCCTTGGTCAGACGCTCGCGGATATTGCGCGAGGTGACCCATTTCCCTTCCCGGCCGGCGAAGGGCGAGGCATTGACCATGAAATTCATGGCCAGGGTGGGTTCGTCGATGGAGACGTAGGGCACGGCGACGGGCGTTTCGGCCGAGGCCAGGGTCTCGCCGATACTGATCTCGTCGAAACCGGCCACGGTCACGATATCGCCGGTGCCCGCCTCGCTGATCTCCACCTGTTTCAGCCCTTCGTAGCCAAACAGCTTGGAGATGCGGCCCCGCTGGACCGTACCGTCCTGCTTGATCATGGCCACGGTCTCACCGGAGGCGACGCTGCCGTTGAAGATGCGACCCGTGGCAATGCGGCCGATGTAGTCGTTGTAGTCGATATTGGCCACCAGCATCTGGAAGGGGGCCTTGGCGTCTCCCTGGGGGGGGCGGACATTACTCTCGATCACGGCAAAGAGCGGCTCCATGCTGCTGGATTCGACGCCCACGTCCAGCTTGGCGAAACCGAGCTTGGCGCTGGTGTAGACTACCGGGAAATCCAGTTGCTCGTCGCTGGCATTCAGTTCGCAGAACAGGTCGAAGACCATGTTCAGCACCTCGTCCGGCCGGCTGCCCGGGCGGTCGATCTTATTGATGACCACGATCGGCTTCAGCCCCAGGTCAAGGGATTTCTTGAGCACGAAGCGGGTCTGGGGCATGGGGCCGTCCAGGGCGTCAACCAAAAGAAGCACCGAATCGACCATCTTGAGAACGCGCTCCACCTCTCCGCCGAAATCGGCGTGGCCCGGGGTGTCCACAATATTGATCTTGTAGCGGCCGTGATGGATGGAGAGGTTTTTGGCCAGAATGGTTATGCCACGTTCCTTCTCCAGGTCGTTGGAGTCCATAACGCGCTCGGTGATGGCCTCGTTTTCCCGGAAAACGCCGGAATGGCGCAGCATTGCGTCAACCAGCGTCGTCTTGCCGTGATCGACGTGGGCGATGATCGCGATGTTTCTGATACGCTCCTGCATGGTAAAACTCCTAACTACTCAAAATAAAAGGACGGGCAGGCGCCCGTCCAGATTAGTTCCAGTATGTCAGTTTTTCAGGCGGCTGGCAAGTAAATATCGTGTAACAATCTGTTAGCAGGCTGTTAAAAGCTCAGGTTGTGCAAAAACAGTCAGATCGTCGCACCCGCCGGACACACCCTGAGGAGGCGGCGGGATGGCTGTTTTTCAATAACCTGTCAGTGGTCATGATACCCCAGCACCACCAGCAGGCAACTCCCGTCGGCAATGACATTGATGTGCCGCTGCCGGCAGAGGGCCACCGCCTCGGGATGTTCCGCCCCCGGCTGCATCCAGATATTCTCGATGCCCTTTTCGAGCGCCAGCGGCACGAGCTGGGCGGTGACTCCGGGGGGAGTGATCATGGAGATGCTCTTGACCTCTTCGGGAAGGTCGTTGATCGTGGCAACGCAGGCAATCCCCTCAATCTCCGCTTCATTTGGATTGACCGGCATGGCCGTGCAGCCGTGCTGCTGGTAGCAGCGCAATATCTTGTTGCCGTATTTGGAACGGTTCTTCGATGCCCCGACAACCCCGTAGGCCGGTGAGGCGAGGAATTGGTCAATCTGTTGCTGGACCGTCATGTCAGGCTCCTTCCCTTCGCTCCGGCCAAGCCCGGCCGGGCTATTTTTTCCGCGTTTTTTCCGGCACCGGCAGCTTCAGAAGCCGCAGGACCTGGGTCATGTCCTCCCACACCTCCCAGAAGGGCCCCGAATCCGCCCGGTTGCGCAGCAGGTAGGACGGGTGATAGGTGGGCATGACCGGCACACCGTGATAATCCCGAAATTTACCGCGCAGTCGCGAGATAGGCTCCTTCGTGCCCAGGAGGGTCTGGGCGGCGAACCTGCCCAGGGCCACGATGACCTCGGGGTTGACCGATTGTAGCTGCCGCTGGAGAAAGGGGGCGCAGGCGGCGATTTCGTCAGCTTCCGGATCCCGGTTGTTCGGGGGGCGGCACTTGACCACGTTGCATATATAGACGTCCTCCCGCCTGAGTTCCATGGCGGTGATGATGCGGTTCAGAACCTGCCCGGCCTCTCCCACGAACGGCTCGCCCTGCCGATCCTCGTCGGCCCCCGGCCCCTCCCCCACAAACACCAGCCGCGCCTGGGGGTTGCCCACGCCAAACACCAGGTTCTGCCGCCCTTTCGCCAATTTGCACCGTTGGCACTCCCCCAGGCTTTTCCTGATCCGTTCCAGGGATTCATGTTTCTGTTCGTGGGGCGGATCGGCGACCGTCTCTGCTGCCGGCTGGGGCGCCGCCGGAGAAGCGGCCGTTTCCGGCAGGCCGTCCAGGCCGCTTTCCTGAAGGGCCAGCAGGTATTCCTGCAGGGACGATACTGCCACTGCCTTGAATGATTGAACCATCCCGATCCCTTTTATTGTATCATTTCCCATAATGGGGTAGCATTATGGTCATCCGAACTGTACCAGTTCCCTTAAAGCCATGTCAAAGCGAAAGAGACCATGCTCCTCATAGCGTTATCCATCCTCCTGTGCGGTGTGTTCATTCCCGATGCCGCCCATGCCTGGGGCGGCGGCATCCATCTCCAGGCAGGCCTCGGCGCGCTGGCCGCGCTCGACACCTTGCCGGCCAACGTCTCGGCCCTCCTGGCCGCGAACCCCCGCGACTACCTCTACGGCTGCATTGCGGCCGACATCATCGTCGGGAAAAAATACACCCACTACCTGCTCAACTGCCACCGATGGCGCATCGGCCAGAAAGTCCTGCAGGCGGCCAAAAGCGACGGCGAAAAGGCCTGTGCCTACGGCTACCTCTCCCACCTGGCGGCGGACGGCATTGCCCACAACTATTTCGTCCCCTACAAGATCATGCGTTCGTTCGCCTCGGTAACCATGAAGCACACCTACTGGGAGATGCGATTCGAGACTTTCGCGGACAAGGTGGTCTGGGAGCGGGCGCGGGAGATCTGCCGCTCCGACCAGCGCGCCAATGACGCCATGCTGCGCAGCGTTCTGACCAATACCATCTTCTCCTTCGGGACCAACAAGCGCATCTTCAACTCCATCATGCTCCTGTCGCGCCTGGAAAAGTGGCAGAAGGTCATGCAGACACTGTCGGACAATTCGCGCTATACCCTGGCGGAGAGTGATCGCGACGAATACATGGGCCTTACCCAGGAGGCGGTCTTCGATTTTCTGCGCCATCCCGAAGACACGGAATGCCTGCTGACCGATCCGACCGGGGAGAAAACGCTGGCGGCTGCGGATGCCCTGCGGAAGAACCTGCGGCTCCTGTACAAGAATGGGCGGATATCCAAAGCCGATGGGATGGAGCAGGTGGAGTTGCTCAAGGACAAACTGCGGCAGGCGCTACGCAAGCCGGAACTGTTGAAGGAACTGCACCGGGGGTAGGCGCGGCCTGAATCCGTGACGCCGGAATGCCGTAGCGGCCGGAAGAGCCGGAGCCCGCCCGTGCCGCAGCACGTCACTCACCCTGCCGGTCCTCCGACGGGCTGCCGGTATCTTCTTAAAGGCAAAGGCTGAGGTCTTCCGGACAAGCGGAGGCATGGAGGCGTCACGGATTCAGGGGGTACCCTGCCGTCGGGTGGGGAGGCGCAAGACAACCTGGTCGAGGATGCGGTTGGCCAACTCGTCCTTGGACATGAGGGGGCACTCCTGCCGGGCGCCGTCCCTGAAGAGCAGGAGCGCCCGGTTGGTATCCACGTTGAAGCCGGCATCGCCCGAACTCACATCATTGGCCACGATCATATCCAGATTCTTCCCGGCAAGTTTCCGGGCGGCATACTCCTCCAGGCGGGAGGTTTCCGCAGCAAAGCCGACCAGGAACGGGCGCTTCTTCAGGCGCCCCAGCTCCGCCAGGATGTCCGGGTTTTTGACCAGCGTCAGCGTCACCTCGTCTGCCTGTTTCTTGATCTTGGTCCCTTTACGCTCGACCGGCCGGTAGTCGGCCACCGCCGCAGCCTTGATGACCACCGCACATTCCTTGACCCGGCCCATCACCGCCTCCCGCATATCGCGGGCGCTTTCCACGCAGACCCGCTCCACGCCTGCCGGAACGGCGAGACCGGTAGGTCCGCTGACCAGAATCACCCGCGCGCCCCGCTGTCGGGCGGCACGGGCAATGGCATAGCCCATCCTGCCCGACGAGTGGTTGCTGATAAAGCGGACCGGGTCGATCTCCTCGCGGGTCGGGCCGGCAGTGACCATGACGGTCCGGCCAGCCAGGTCCCCGGGCCTGAGCGCCGCGGCAACCGCTTCAAAGATCGTCTCCGGCGCGGCCAGCTTCCCCTCCCCCTCCCAACCGCAGGCCAGGGCGCCCTTTTCGGGCGGCGCGAAAAGATATCCGAGCCGGCGCAGCTTTTCCTCGTTTTCCCGGTAGATCGGATTGGTGTACATGTTGACGTTCATGGCCGGGGCGATTAACACCGGAGCCTTGGTGGCCATGACCGTGGTGGTGAGCAGGTCATCGGCGATACCGCCCGCAATCTTGCCGATCACGTTGGCCGTGGCCGGGGCAATGACAAACAGGTCGGCCCGGTCGGCCAGGGAGATATGCCCGATCTCCTGTTCGGCGATCAGGTTGAACAACTCGCTGTGCACCGGATTGGCCGAAAGGGTTTGAAAGGTGAGCGGCGTGACGAACTCCTGGGCCGCGCGGGTCATGACCACATGCACGCAGGCACCCGCCTTCGTGAGCAGGCGCAGCAACTCCACCGCCTTATACACGGCGATGCCGCCCGTAACACCCAATACGATCCGCATATCCTTCAACATGGCATCATGGTCCTCAGGGATGTGGGACGTGCCGATACCGGTACGTTCCGGGTTCCTTACAAGTAGGGGTTATGGCGCTTTTCGTGGCCGATGGAGGTCTCGGGCCCATGCCCCGGGTAGGCGGCCACATTGTCCGGCAGAACAAGGAGCTTGCTGCGGATGGATTCCAGAAGCTGGTCGTGGGAACCGCCGGGAAGGTCGGTACGGCCAATGGAGTCGGCAAACAGGGTATCGCCGGTGATGATCCGTGCCTCTTCGGCAAGATAGAGACAGCTGCCCCCCGGGGTGTGGCCCGGCGTATGCAGGACCTTCATACGGCACGTCCCGAACTCGATCTCCATCCCATCAACAAGAAAACCGTCGGGGGCCGGGGAGTTTTCCCCCTCTATACCATACATGCGCCCCACGTCGGCAACGCGGTCGAGCATGGGGGCGTCCGCCTGGTGGATCAGCAGTGCTGCCCCGAACGCAGCTACCGCCTGACGGTTGCCGCCCACATGGTCGAAATGTCCATGGGTGTTGATGATATACCGTATGGTCAGCCCATGGCGCCGGACCGCCTGGGTAATACGCCCTACGTCGCCACCCGGATCGACCACGACCCCTTCGCGGGTCTCCCCGCATCCCATGACGAAGCAATTCACCGACAGAGGCCCGACTACAACCACTTCAAATACCATTATTTTCTCCCGTTTGGGGGCCTGTCAGGAAATAGCGTTACGATACAGCGCTCCGATTCGGGTCAGGTTTGGCCGGACTGATTGAGCCAAACCGGAGGCGTAGCAGGGCTACGCTGAGGATTTGGCGGTTGAAGACCGGTTAAAGATGGCCCGTAGATGAGATGCCGGATTGTAACCGTAATTTCTAGGCAGGCCCCCAGTTGACATCCGAGATGAAGCTGCTACAATACGTTCCCAGTGATTTCAGGAGGAATGAGCCATGCAACGACCGGTAGTGGATCAGGAAAACTGCATCAGTTGCGGTCTCTGTATTTCAACCTGCCCCGGAGTCTTTCGTTTCAACAGTGCCGGAAAAGCGGAGTGCTTCGACCCCGCCGGCGCGCCGGAAAAGGATATTCAACAGGCTGTTGACGGTTGCCCCGTCCAGTGTATCAGTTGGGAATAATCTCTCTCACAAAGGAGCATTGTTATGGAACGTTGGATCTGCACCATCTGCCAGTATGTTTACGACCCCGCCATCGGCGACCCTGACCGGGGCATCCCCGCAGGGACGGCCTTCGAATCACTGCCCGACGACTGGGCCTGCCCCTTGTGCGGCGCAGGCAAGGATGCTTTTGAAAAGGAATAATACGTAACCAACCCCCGAACGCCTGTCAGGGCTGCGGGCGCATAGGAAACCTTCCGAAAGAAACGTTTCACCGCACGACCCTCCCTCGGGAGGGTCTTTTTATTTTTTCTTGTCGCCGGGCTTGATGATGTCGATCTTCGTTTCACCTGCCTCGGTCTTGACCCGCCAGACAAGCCCACATGCGCCGCACTCCTTGAGGGGCGATTCGTCGGAAGAAAATCCACCGGAATGCATGTCAAGATTCAACGACGTCCTGTTACCGCAATTGGGGCACTTCATGGTTTATTCCTCCTGATATTCCGTGCGCGCCGCCGGGCCGTTTCACATGGCGGATTTCAAGCCAGGCCGGGCATGACACTGATGATAGCGGCAAAGAGTCCCTCCAGATCCTGTTGGGTCATATCCCCCATATGGGCGATGCGGAAGGTCTCGCCTTTCATTTTGCCATAGCCGTCGTCAAAGGCAAACCCCTTTTCTGCCAGTCCTTTTTTCAAGGCAGCCAGGTCAATGCCGCGGTCGTTGCGGGCGCAGGTCAGGGTAAGCGAACAAGAGTCCCGGTCGGGGAAGAGTCCGAAACCGCGGTCCGTCACCCACTTGCGGACATACTCGGCCATGTCGCGGTGACGCGCCCAGCGCACCTCCAACCCTTCGGCAAACATCCGCTCCAACTGGCGATCCATGGCAAAGATCAGGGAAATGCACGGGGTAGACGGCGTGTTGTGCTTGGCGTCATTGGCGGCGAACTCCATGAAATCGAAATAGTAGCCGCGCCCTTCCATGGCTGCCGCCCGCTGAAGCGCCTTGTCGCTGGCAGTAAAGACCGTGAGGCCCGGCGGCAGGGCGAAGGCTTTCTGCACCCCGAAGATGCAACTGTCGATACCCAGTTCATCCACCGGGATCTTCATGGCGCTCATGGAGGAAACGGTATCGACGATGAACATGACATCCGGGAATTTTCGCATCACCTCGGCAATCTCGGGCAGGGGGGACATCACTCCGGTGGAGGTTTCATTGTGGATCATGGTCATGCTGTCATACAGCCCCGTGGACAAGGTCTGTTCGACCATCTCGGGGGTAACCGGCTTGCCCCAGTCGAACCTGATGGCGTCGGCCTGCTTGCCGCAACGGCGGGTGACATCGTGCCATTTGTCGGAGAAGGCCCCGTTGCAGAAGTTGGCACACCGTTTTCCCACCAGGTTGCGTATGGCACCCTCCATGACGCCGAACGCGCTGGAGGTGGCAAGAAAGACCTTGCCCTCCGTGAACAGAACCTTCTGCAGGCCGGAGGTCACACGCTCATGCAGCTCGGCGTACTCCTTCATGCGGTGGCCGATCAGGGGGGTTGCCATGGCAGCGAGGATTTCAGGATGGACCGGCACGGGACCGGGGATAAACAATTTTTTGTACATAGGCCAGATGCTCCCGATTTGCCGCGAGGCTTGCTCAACGGCAGCGATTTTCGTTGAACCAGATAATGGTATTCTCGCAAGCTAACAAATGCCCATGGCAAAGTCAAGGACACAGAGCTTTCAAGGGCCGTGAATTCGGGACGTTAGGTACGCGATGCAGCCTGGTTGTACCTGGTACGTTATGAACTTGCGCGTATACAACTTGCATGGCGATGCGGCAACGAAATATCCGGTTAAAAGCTACTACTTAGTGCGATTTTAAGTAACAATCGCCACAACAAGTCATTAAAGACCTGTTTTATCTTGTTATTGATAGTGTTTTCTTTTACTGGCAACTTCGCCCAGAAAGTATGTATGCAGTATGCAATTTTCGTTGATTTAGAATCTGCTGTTGTGTAGTGTATATCAAATTTATACACCTTATGTTCATTAAACCTATGGTATGGAGGAGCACTGTTATGCGGTTTGTTTTCTGTCGTTTGTTGCCGTTTCTGATGCTGCTGATGGCCTGGGCCGGCCCGTCGTTGGCCGAGCAGGGAATGGCGATCGACCCGGCAACCTGCCTGGGCTGCCACGGCGACAAGATCTCCGTGCGGGCGTTTGCCGAATCGGTCCATGGCAAGAATGCCTGCACCAGTTGCCACGTGGACATCACCGATCTCGCCAAGCACATGCGAAAAGAGATCAAGGTCCAGAAAGTTCAGTGCGAACGCTGCCATAAAAAGCAGAACGCCGAACATTATGCCAGCGTCCACATTTCCAAGGGCGTCATGTGCGCCGACTGCCATACCGATATTCATGTGCACAAATACTGGAAGAACGACAAACGTATCGTTGTCGCGAAATGCGTCCAGTGCCACGACAAGGAGTCGGTCTACCAGAAGTCGGTCCACGGCAAGGCGGTTGCCGCCGGGAACAAGGACTCGGCTGCCTGCCACGATTGCCACGGCCTGCACGAGATTAAACCTTTGGGCGACCCCAAGAGCCATTCCAACCGGGATTTCCACACCAAGGTCTGCCTGAAATGCCACAGCGACGAAGAGATGATGAAGCGCAACAACGTCTTCAACGTTGCCGTCAAGACCTACATGGAAAGTTACCACGGCAAGAACTACCGCCTCGGCTTCCCCGAAAAGGTCGCAGGCTGTGCCGACTGCCATACGGCCCACTCGGTACTTCCCAAGGACGATCCCAATTCGAGCGTCAATCCGGCCAACCTGGTAAATACCTGCGCCAAGTGCCACTCCAAGGCGACGGTGCTCTTTACCAAGTTCTATGCCCATGGCGAGCATAGCGACCGGGAAAAATATCCGATCCTCTACTACACCTTCCTTGCCATGACCGGGCTGCTGCTCAGCACCTTCACCATCTTCTGGATTCACACCCTGCTCTGGATGTTCCGCGGCTTTGTGGAGAACCGGGAAAAGGCTGCCAAATTGGCCAACGGCGAACATCACCATGTCATGCAGGATGCCCACAAGCAGTATCGCCGCTTCAACCGCGTCCACATCTTCATGCACATCCTGGTTATCACCAGCTTCCTGGGGCTCTCCCTGACCGGCCTGCCGCTCAAGTTCAGCACCCAGCACTGGGCGATCTCCCTGATGAACCTCTACGGCGGCTCGGCCAACGCCGGCTTCATTCACCGGATCTGCGCCGGCATTACCTTCGTCTACTTCGCCATGGCGCTGGTTATGAGCATCAATTTCCTCTTCATCAAGAAGGACATCCCGGGCAACCCGATCCAGCGCCTGTTCGGCCCTGATTCGCTCTGCTTCAACCTGCGCGACATCATGGACGTTACCCGCATGGTCAGGTGGTTCTTTTTCCGGGGGCCGAAACCTACCTTCGAACGTTGGACCTACTGGGAAAAATTCGACTTTGTCGCCGTCTTTTGGGGTATGTTCGCCATCGGCGGTTCGGGGCTGATGCTCTGGTTCCCGGAGTTCTTCGGCATGTTCCTGCCCGGCTGGGCGTTCAACGTGGCGACCATCGTCCACTCGGACGAGGCCCTTCTGGCGACCGGCTTCATCTTCTCGGTCCACTTCTTCAACACCCACGGGCGGCCGGAGAAGTTCCCCATGGACTTCGTCATCTTCAATGGCCAGATCGGCAAGGAAGAGATGCTTGAAGAACGTGGCGATCAGTGGCAGCGCTACGAGGAGTTGGGCATCACCGAGCAGTACGCCTGCAAGCGGACCAGCGGCGTGGCCTATGACTTCCTGGTCAAGGGTTTTGGTTTCACCGCCCTTTTCACCGGCATTTCATTGCTGCTGCTCATTATCCTGGCTTTCATAAACGGCGCGGAGTAACTGCCGCCCTTCCCGCTGCATCATAGGGGACACTCCGTGCCCCCTGGAAACAAAAACCCCGCCCGAAAAGGCGGGGTTTTTCCGTTCATCTGCCGGTGCATTGACACATCATTCCCTCCATTCAGTGAGAATCCTTCACCCCGAAAACCGGCAAGACCCTTGTCACCAGGAAAAAGAGAACAAATGGCGTGATGATTACCGCCAACGCACCGAAAAACCCCTCCTTGAAAGTCTCCAGGCTATCGGGCCACAGTGGAAGGCGGTACTCCATGAAACCGGCAAACGAGGCCGAAAAAGCCTGGCCGCCGATAACGACATTCCAACGCATCATAAAAACCCCCAGCAGGACCAGGAGGGAGCCGATCGCCGCCCTGCGGACCGTCAGACGCGGCGCGAGGAACAGAATGAAGGGAACGAGATTGCCCAGCCCGTACTGGAGAATGAAGATCTTTATGAAGTCCTTTTCGTAGATGACGCTACGCAGGATGTCCCATGACCTGACCGCCGTATAGCCGCGGAAGATCAGGTCCAAGAGCTCCAGCGTAATCGCCAGGACCAGGAACATGACCAGGTACTTGGCCGTCATGGTGACGACCTGAATCTCGGCGCTTTTGAGGTCATCCGTGGCGGGTAGCCACGGGTTACCCTTCCGTTTCCGGGTCAGGAGCACGTTACGGATCTCCATGGTAACGATATAGGTGATCATGCACAGGGCAATGCCCGATACGACGGCAGAGCAGATGAAGATGACCGGCATGAGCGGGGTCATCCAAAGGGCATTGGCCTTGACCGAGCCAAAGATAAAGCCCGCGTATCCGTGAAGAAAGCATGCCACCGGGATGCCGATCGCCGCGAGGCGCCCCACGGCGCGCTCGTCCCGGTGCAGGGCCTCGGCGCTCAGGTCCATGGCCCCCATGGCGAGCACCGTATAGACGCCCAAACGCAGGGAATCCACGACGCTTCTCTCCCGTTTCCCCCGTAAGGTCAGGACGCTTTCGACGATGAACCGGCGGTAGACGAACCATATTTCGGAGGCCACGATCATGCCGTACGTGGTGAAGACAATGCCGAAGGCTGCAATTGCCGAGGTGAAGTGCGGGGTCATCAGGACATTGATCCCCCTGCTCGGTTGCTGCAGGTGGAGCAGCAGGGGCATCATGGCCACGGGCAGCAGGGCCAGCGAAAACACCAGGGCAAAACGGGCGATCTCTTTCAATTGCTTGACCCCAAAAACATGATACAGGGACGAAAGTACGAAGGCGCCCGCCACAAGGCCGGTCATGAAAGGATACATGACGATCTGGATGGACCAGTAGATATATTCGTTCGGATAGACGAAGAACTCTTTTATTGTCCAGGCTTCACCGTGCACCATGGCTATTTCACCTCCTTCGAGAGTCCAAGATAAAATACCTGCGGCTTGGTGCCGTACTCTTCCTTCAAAACATTCACCCGTTCCGTCATGATGGTCCTGGTCACCGGGTCGTCCGGATCGCGCAGGTTGCCGATTTTGCGTGCACCGAAGGGACATGCATCCACACAGGCCGTCTTCATCCCGCGGGAGATGCGGTGGTAACAGAAGTTGCACTTCTCCGCCACATGGTACACCGGATGGAAGAACCGGACACTGTACGGGCAGCCCATGATGCAATAGCCGCATCCGATGCACCAACTGCGGTCTACCAGCACCACCCCGTCGGCGGTCTGGTAGGTAGCGCCGACCGGGCAGACCTGGACGCAGGGGGGGTTGTCGCACTGGTTGCAGAGTTTGGGGACGAAAAAGGCTTTCTCTATGTCCGCCGCCGGTATATCCAGCAGACCTTCCTTATTTTGATCGATCTTCGCCGTAGTGAAACCGTCCCGCGCCCCCTTGGGCGAATCGATGTGCGTCGTGCCGTCCCTGGTTATGACGTAGCGCTCGACCCAGGTACGGGTTACGTTCGCATCATAGGGGATTTCGTTCTCGATCTTGCAGGCCTTGACGCAGAAGCCACACCCCACGCATTTTTGGGTATCCACAAGGAATGCCCAGCGCACCTTGCCCTTACCCTCCTTTTCAGCCCGCAGCCTTTTGGGGTTGAAGACCTCCAGGGCGGTGAGCGGTACTGCGATGCCGCCAATCACGATCATGGCCTTTTTGCAGAATTCGCGGCGGTTCATCATGACGCTACCTCCCGCTTCTGGTTCATCGGCTTCGGGTTATGGGGGATATGACACAGGACGCATTCGGCCTGCGGATAATGGGTCTCGGGATTGATGCCGCGTATGCCTGTCCGGTCGCTTGTCTTGTAGGGGAGAAAGGCGTGACAGCGGATGCACAGGGACCGGGCGCGGTCGATGGTCAGGCCGAGGGGGTCCCTGGGGTGGTCATAATTGGGGCCGTGACAGTTTTCACAGCTGATGGAGCGGTGGGCGGAGTTTTTGAGTGCATCGTATTTGTCCTTGTGGCACCCCCAACAGAGCGCGGCAGTCTTGTATTTGACACGGACGGCCTTCCATTCCGCCTCGTTGCCCCTGCGGTGCCAGCCATACATGTAACCGCGCTCATAGATGCCGAAATCACCGGGAACTAACAACGTTCTAACCAATAGGACACACCCCACAACCGCCAGGGCAACGAACAATGGCCGCCAAACATGATTTTTCAAGTTTTGCACCTCCGTTGCTTCGTTTTTTAAGATGGTTATATCGTTAAGCCCTTCGGGACCCGGACACCAAGCGCATTAATATAACACTGTTTAATTTATTCGCCGACCACCATTTTGTCAACACAAGTTTCACGAAACCCGGCCCGGCGGAACTATCCGCCCGTTATCGCCACAGAATTCTAAAAAAGTTTTGACAAAGTATACACTATAATTGTAATATGTTGTACTTATATGTATTTTTTCAAAAAACGTCGGGAAACAAGGAGCACACAGTCTATGGCCATTCGCAAGACAGCCGGGTACGCCTGGAATATTATCAGCCTGATCGGGATCATCCTGGCAATGACTGCCACAGGCCTTATCATCGCCTTCAGCGCATTCGAGATGATCTCGGGCATCGAACATCCGTACATCGGCCTGATGACCTATTTCCTCTTTCCGGGCATGTTGATCTTCGGCCTGATCCTCGTGCCGATCGGATCATGGCGCGTCAGGGAACAGCGCCGCAAGGGAGTGATCGAAGGAATGGCCTCTCTCGAAGAGGAGATTCCCCAATTCCCTCGTCTTGACCTGAACAATCCGCACAGCCGGCACCTCGTTATCTTTTTTATCGTCGCAACGGCGGTTTTCGTCGTGGTCGTGGCCCTCGCCTCCATCAAAGGCTATGAGTTCACCGAGTCAACCACCTTCTGCGGCGAACTCTGCCATCCGGTCATGACCCCCGAGCATACGGCATGGAAGAACTCTCCCCACGCCAAGGTCAGATGCGTCGAATGCCACGTGGGTCCCGGAGCCGCATGGTACGTGAAAGCCAAGATCTCCGGCATGAAGCAGCTCTATGCCGTATTGTTCCATACCTACCCGGAGACCATCGAGACCCCCATCGAGAATCTGCGCCCGGCCCGGGAAACCTGCGAGCATTGCCATTGGCCCGAAAAATTCTACGTCGGGCGCCAGAAGATTTTCTATCACTACGCACCCAACGAGGAGAATACTCCCCGCAAGATAGACATGCTGATCCATATCGGCGGCAACCCCAAGGTCCCTAATGCGAACGGCATCCACTGGCACATCGGCCAGGAGGTTTATTTTGTTGCCCGCGACCAGAAGCGGTTCGATATTCCCTACATAGCCGTCAAGGGCAAGGACGGCAAAATAACCGAATACATGAACACGGAGAAACCGCTCACCAAGGACGAGCTCGCCAAAGGCAAAAAACGCCTGATGGACTGCACCGACTGCCACAACAGGCCGACCCATATCTACCACTCGCCCAACGAGGAAATGGACCTGAATTTCGTATCCGGCCACATCGACCGCGGGCTGCCCTATATCAAGAAGGTCGCCGTGGAGATCCTGAACAGGCCATACAAGACCAAGGAAGAGGGCTTCAACACCATAGCCTCGGAGCTTCCGGCCTATTACGCCAAGAACTACCCGCTCATCGCCCAGCAGAAGGCAGCCGCCATCAACCAGGCCGTGGAACAGGTAAAAGACATCTATGAGCGCAACTTCTTCCCGGCCATGAAGGTCAAGTGGAACACTTACCCGAACAATATCGGCCATTTTTATACGCCGGGATGTTTCAGGTGTCACGACGGCAAGCACAAGTCAGCCGAGGGCCGGGTCATTTCCAAGGACTGCGCGCTTTGCCATGACGTTCTCGGCCAGATCCAGGAGAATATCCCGGCCGGCAAGCAGGTCACCCAGTTCGTCCACCCCGTGGATATCGGCAACGAGATTTACAAAACAAACTGCAGTGAATGCCATTCTGCGGGTGGCCACGATATCCCCGGCGAGGGACAGGCGGAGCTCAAAGGGCTTCACTGATCCGGCCACCGCAGCCGCCACAAAAAACGCCCCCCGGAAAGCTGCTTTCCGGGGGGCGTTTTTATGAGCGTTACACCAAAATCATAAGAGGCTATAGCTCCTCGAACCCCTCCTCGTCGCCTTCGCGATCATCGGACGGCTCCTCGGCGTCGTCCGTTTCCAGAGCGTCATCCCCAAGAGTCCTGAGAAATTGCTCGTTATCGCGTATGACCTTCTGCACATCCATGAGGAGTTTTTCCAGGCCGTTCAGTTCCTCCGGCATATCCTGCCCCCTGCTCCCTCAAGTTTCCGCCATTCGGGATTATTTGAGCATATCGAGATAGCGCTCCGCATCGAGGGCGGCCATGCAGCCGGTCCCGGCCGACGTGATCGCCTGGCGGTAATAATAATCCTGCACATCGCCGGCGGCAAAGACGCCCGCTATGTTGGTGGCCGTGAGATTCCCCTCAAGGCTGCATTTGGTCCTGATGTAGCCATTGTCCATGTCCAGCTGTCCCTCGAAAAGGGTCGTGTTGGGCGTGTGGCCGATGGCAATGAATACACCGTGAAGCGGCACCTCCTTGGTGGAGCCGCTACGGTGGCGGATACGGATGCCGGTCACGCCGCCTGCGTCTCCCAGGACCTCGTCCAGGACATGATTCCACTCTATCGTGACATTACCGTTCTTCGTCTTTTCGATCAATCGGTCCGCTATGATCTTTTCGGCGCGGAACTGCTCCCGGCGATGCACCACCGTCACGTGGCGAGCGATATTGGAGAGGTAAAGAGCCTCCTCGACCGCGGTGCTGCCGCCGCCGATAACCGCCACGTCCTGGCCGCGGTAGAAAAAACCGTCGCAGGTGGCACAGGCGGAAACACCCTTACCCTTGAAGGCCTTCTCGGAGGGGAGCCCCAGGTATTTGGCCGAAGCGCCGGTGGCGATGATCAAGGCGTCGCAGGTGTAGACACCACTGTCCCCTTCGAGCACAAACGGTTTGCGGAGCAGGTCGGCGCGCGTGATGTGGTCCACCACGATCTGCGTATTGAAGCGTTCGGCATGCTGCCTCATCCGCTCCATCAGGTCCGGCCCCTGAATACCCCCGTACTCTCCGGGCCAGTTATCCACCTCGGTTGTCGTCGTCAACTGCCCACCCGGCTGGATGCCGGTGATGAGGACGGGGCTCAGGTTGGCCCGCGCGGCATAAATGGCTGCGGTGTAGCCGGCCGGCCCTGCGCCGAGAATTATCAGTTGGTGGTGTACAGCATCCATGATGCCTCCTGTAACATAGTGTTCATGTAAATGTACCAGCAAACCGAAAACTTGCCAAGGGTTCTCATGCCTTCGCCGCGGAGCAACAGCGGCAGCAAGATAAACATCTCAAATAGTTAGGCTATTTCTTCCCCTCACCACGCCGGATTGAGATCATTTGAAAAACCTCCGCACGACGCTCCGTGCCCCTGTGGCAGAAACACCGCTTTCAGGTTCATGTTTGACCAGGTCCGGCCCCTCTGGTACTATACACCAAAACAGCCCTTGGAGTACCGACGTTCCATGCCCCTTTACGAACTCATACAGGAAGCCTACGATCGCCTCAGGAAACGTGTCCGCCGCACGGAGTTGATCTACTCGCACCACTATGCGGAGCGGCTGGGGATGCCGCTGTTCTTCAAGTGCGAGAACCTCCAGCGGACCGGCTCCTTCAAGATCAGGGGCGCCCTCAACTTCATGACCGCCCAGACACGGGAAGCCCTGAAGAACGGCGTCATCACCGCATCGGCGGGGAACCATGCCCAGGGTGTGGCCTTTTCGGCGGACCTCTTGGGCGTCAAGGCGACCATCTATATGCCGGAGATCACCCCGCCCCAAAAGGTACAGGCCACCCGCGATTACGGCGCCGACATCGTCCTGGTCGGCAAGAACTTCGACGAGGCCTGCGAAGCGGCGCAGGAGGCACAGCGCTCCACCGGCGCCCTTTTCGTGCATCCTTTCGACGATGAGCTGATCATGGCCGGCCAGGGCACCATCGCGCTGGAGATCCTGGAAGAGCTGCCGGACGTGCAAAACCTGCTCGTTCCGGTAGGGGGCGGCGGCTTGATAGCCGGTATGGCGGCGGCACTACGGGAGCGCGCTCCCCATGTCCGCATCATCGGCGTGGAATCGACGTCCGCCCCGTCCATGTCGGCCTCGTTCGCGGCCGGCACCCCCTGTGAAGTGCCGGTCAAGGTGACGCTCGCCGACGGAATCGCGGTAAAACGCCCGGGGCAGTTGACCGTGCCCATCATTCGCGCCTGTGTCGACGAGATCGTTCAGGTGGAAGAGGAGGAGATCGCCCAGGCCATCGTATCACTCCTGGAACGGACGAAACTGCTGGTGGAGGGTGCGGGTGCCGTTCCCCTGGCAGCCGTATTGCACGGCAAGGTACGAAACATGAGGGGCAAGACCCTCTGTCTGCTGTCGGGCGGCAACATCGACGTCAAGACTATTGCGCTGGTGGTGGAACGGGGGCTTCTGGCTGCGGGACGCTACCTGAAGCTCCGCATCGAGCTGGATGACCTTCCGGGCGCATTGGCAACACTGGCGGCAGACATCGCCGCCACCCGTGCCAATATTTCCCTTATCAATCACGAAAGGCGCTCGGAAACGATCGCCTTGGGCAAAACATCCGTGGCGCTCGAGCTGGAAACCCGCGGCCACGAGCATCGTGCCGAGGTAATCGCCCACCTCCACGAACGCGGCTATTCTCTGGTAACGGAGTAGGGCGCACGGGCGGCACACCACCGCGCCAGCTCACCGGCAACCCTTTTCACAAGAGGCTCCCACCCGTTTATTTCCTCCTGCCTGAACAGCCGCAGGTTCGGGTACCACGGCGTGGTGTCGCCCCGCCTCCCCCAGCGCCAATCCGGCGCATACGGCAGCATGACCCAGGCCTCCCGGCCGAGCGCCCCCGCAAGATGAGCCACAGCCGTGTCTATGCTTATAACCAGATCCAACCGGCCGATCAGTGCCGCCGTATCGCAGAAATCCAGGAGCAGGGGGGCAAAACCGTTGCACGGGAAGGGAAGCCGGGTATGCTCCTCGTCCATCTGGAGGGAAGAGAACTCCACCCCGGAGACTCCGCCGCCCAAAAGGGCAAGAACGTCCGACGGACAGCTTCGGCCGGGGTCGGGATACGGCTTTCCCTTCCAGCAAAGTCCGATCTTAACCCCGCTGGTGGCGGGAAGGATGCGGTCCCAGAACTGCCGGCTGCCCGCCGGCTCGGACAGGTAGGGAGTCTGCGACGGGACGGTTGCAAGGGTCGTCCCGAAGAGGTGGGGCAGGGACAGGAGCGGGCACTGCAGGTCGAACCGGGGAAGCGCGGCCCCGAAGGGGACGACGCGCATGCCGCCGGAAAGGGATCTCATCAGGCTTACCAGCGGGGGGTGACATTCGAAGAGTACCTCCGCCCCTTGCGCCGCTACCTGGGGGAGATATCGGCAGAACTGGATGGTATCGCCGAACCCCTGTTCGGCGTAGATCAGGATTCGTCTGCCCGAGATGCTTTGCCCCGTCCATTGCGGCACGTCGAACTGCCGCCGGGGCGATGTGAAACGACGCTTCCTCCAGCGCCATTCGTACTCCTGCCACCCTTGTTCGTAATTGCCGGTGAGGAGGTGCAGCAAAGCACGGTTCCAATGGGCTTCGGCATGTTCGGGATGGGCGGCCAGCACGGCATCGCACTCCGCAAGAGCCTCGTCTATCCTCCCCAGCCCCTGAAGGCAGGTAGCCAGAGCGACCCGGGTATCCGCCAGTGAGGGGCACAGGGCAAGGGCTGCACGATAGCTTTCGGCGGCAGCGCCGAGCCGGTTGAGTTCAAGAAGCGTGTTTGCCCGGTTGTTCCAGTAGGCGGGAGCGTTCGCACAGAGTGGCCGGGCCTGGTCGTACAGGGAGAGAGCTTCAAGGAAGCGCCCGGCATCATGCAGGCTCATGGCGGTGGCGAGGTACTCGTCACAATTCCTCAAAATCCTGCTCCTTCGGGGGCGCATTCCGCCCCACCCTGTAGCCGTCGCAAAAAACCGGATTGTGGCCGGGGAACCGCAGGGGAAAGATTGGGTGTGGCTGGCGGGGAGAGAGAAAAACTATGCCGGCTGTTCCGGCTTGGTTCGCAAACCAGCGGCAATATTGAAATTGATGTCAATGACGATGGTGAGTTTTTCAGGGTCGGGAAATGCCAGGACCTCAAAAAGGCGCTTGTCGATGAAAAGGCTCAGATTGAGGATATCCTCACGGAGTTTCTTGGGGAGCGGGTTGGAGGGCTCGGCGAGCTCCGCCTGAAAAAAGCTCCACACCTTCTGGTTGAATTTCACCGCCTCCAGGAGCCTTTCGCTTCTATTGGGCGTATTCCAATTTTCCTGCACCTGCTTGAGCATCAGGCCTGCACGCGAGATGACGGAAGCCTCCAGCTCCCTGCCGCTCAGCCCTTCCTTCTGTATTTCGGTATATGCATTGAGGCTATATTGCATGAATGGGTGGCTCTCCTTTTACCAATAGTTTCATCAGAACATCTCTATCTGACGACACTCGCGTTATCGTAGGTACTATACTCCCAAATGGTATAAAAGCAAGATTTCTGCCCGAAGCTAGAACGCTTGTCCCGAAAAACCGTCGATTTGATTGGCAGTGGAATCCATCTTCTTGCCGTTGATATCCTGCCCGTTGAACGAAAAAACGATCCGGGAAGTATCAATGCTCCCTGATACCGAATCATTTTGCCGCAATGAGAAGTAGATTGTCGCCTCTTGCGTCGTAGGGTCGTAGACCACCCGCGAAGGCATAGGCGGCACCACCGTGTCCGACGACCGGTAGGCGCCGTTGTCGTACAGCCCGGTATGCCCGTTGATGACGGCACCCTGGGCCTTGCGAATGCTCCAGTTGCTGACATTGTTGACCGAGGAGGGGTCCATGCTCGAATCGAACAGGAAACTGACCGAAACCTCCTTCGAGGCGCCCGGCTGAACGAACTGGGTGTCAAGCGCCAATAGCGGCACCGGGCCAAGGGTCGTATTGAAGGTGCTTTTGGTCGTGTCGATCACAACCATCTTGGGCTGCTTGATCGTAGCCTTGAGGGTCGTCGCATCGGAAAGACTCTCACTCGTGTTGATCTTCGTAAGAGCCGCTACCTGGGCCTGGGCCTTGTCGGTCTGGCCCTTTTTTGCATAGGCGTTGCCAAGCTCATAGACAGCAGCCGTAAAATCCGTCTTGAGGGAGGTCGCCTTTTGCAACGCCTGGATGGCATCGTCGGTTTTGCCCTGTTGCTCCAGAGACAGGCCAAGACCATAGTACGCGTTCCCATCCTTCGGCGCGAGCTTCACCGCCGTTCTGAAAAAGGGTTCCGCTTCCTGGGGCCTCTTCTGCTGGACAAGAAGCTGACCGAGGGTATAGGGAGCAACGACATTTCGCGGGTTGAGCCTCGTGGCCGTGCGCAACGCCTTCTCTGCGTCGGCTGGGCGCTTATCCTGAATATAGATATTGGCCAGGCTCACATACACGTCATCCTGGGTTGGATCGAAGCGGAGCGCCTGCTGGTAGGTGGCAATGGCATCCTTGTCCTTGCCCAGTTTCAAGTAAGACTGCGCCAGATAACTGTAGGCCGACTTGATATTATCGTAGGTGGACGCATCCAGATTGCCGGAGGTGCCCGGATTATACGCAAGAGCCTGCCTGAAGGAGGCGGCAGCCTGCTGGTAGTGCTTGTTCTGAAAAAGCGTCAAGCCGCTGTTCAATGCATTCACGGCGGCATTGTCGCGGGCCGTCGTATCGGACATGGCCGAAAACAATGCGCTGAGATTGCTCGAATCTATAACGGACGCCATGGTAACCCTCCTCGGCTTGGCCTACACGTCTACCCTTATTTACCTATATCGTCAATCCCAAATTGAATTTTACCGAAAAGTGGGGTACATCTGCAAGAGAAGAAGATAATGAACCAATATCAGGGCGTTACATGCCAACCGCGTTATCAGCCGAACAACAGCTCGATCTGCTCCGCCAGTATGAATCACGCCACGAGTGGGATGCAGCGGAATCCTTGTGCATTCACCTGCTCAGGCACTACCCCCGGCAGGTGGATCTGCTCGTGGCGGCGGCCGGGATGGCCTTACGCCGACAGGCCCCTTCCGTGGCCGAATCGCTGCTCTATCGAGCCCTGGCAATCGATCCGCTCAAGACGTCCGCGTATCTTTCCCTCGGCATGGCCCGTTACGAACAGGGAGACCCGGAAGACGCGGAGCGCTACTTTCGCAAGGCGCTTCTCGTGTCTCCCACGGACGGCGAGGCATGCCGGCACCTGGGGTCCCTGCTCAACGAGCAGGGACGGTTCCTCGAGTCGGTGGCGCTGCTTGACGAAGGTCATCGCCGGAATCCCGAATCAGGCGACCTCTCCCTCTGCCTTGCCGATGCGTCATACGGCGCGGGACAGCTTGAGGAGGCATATGCCCTCTACGGCAACGTCCTTGGCCGGCAAGCCGACAATGTCAACGCCCTCATCAGCATGGGCGCCCTGTGCGAGCATCTCGACCGTCTGGACGAGGCCTGGCGGCACCTGCTGCATGCCCGGGAGTTGGCCCCGGACAACCCGAAGATCTACCTGAACCTTGGCGGGGTCTGCCGGCGCCTGCTCAAGCTCGATGAGGCGCTTGCGCAGTATGGAAAGGCCCTTGCGTTACGTCCGGGCTACCCGACTGCACTGTGGAACATCTGCCAGATACACCTGCTGCGGGGGCTCTACCGGGAGGGGTTCCGCGATTTTGACAGCCGTTTTGCAACCTCGCAGCCGGTCCGGTTACGCAAGACCGGCCTGCCGCCCTGGGACGGCGGGCCTACCGCCGGGAAGCGGATCCTGGTCCAGGCCGAACAGGCCTACGGCGACACGATCCAGTTCGCCCGCTATATCCCCCTTCTGGCTGCGGGGGGGGCAGCGGTGGTACTGGAGAACCATCTCGCCCCCCTCGCCACGCTGCTCCTTTCCCTGAAAGGGGCTGAAGCGGTGGTCAACGACGGGGCAGCCGATGCCGCCTGCGATGCCGTCATACCCCTGCTATCCCTTCCCCGGTTGCTGTCCACCGCCTTGGACACTATCCCCAACCATGTCCCCTACCTTGCGCCATCGGCTGAAAAAAGGGCCATGTGGCGGGCCCGGCTGGCTGAAGGCACAAACCTGAAGGTCGGAATATGCTGGGCCGGCCGGAGGTTTCCCGACCAGCGGCGCTCCATTCCCCCTGTTCTGCTCGCGCCTCTGAGCGGCCCGGACAATATCAGTTGGTATTCACTCCAGGTGGATGAATCGGACAAAAGGAACGACCCAGAGACAACGGGATTACCGCTCGTCGATCTGACCGGCCATATCCACGATTTTGAGGATACCGCAGCGCTTATCACCTGCCTTGATCTGGTTATCACCATAGATTCGGCCGTCGCCCACCTCGCCGGCTCCCTGGCGGTACCTACCTGGATACTGCTCCCCTTTGCGCCTGACTGGCGCTGGATGCTCGGGCGAGGCGACACCCCGTGGTATCCGACGGCCCGCCTTTTCAGGCAAGCGCAGCCCGGCGCCTGGAACGGGGTGATAGCCGACGTCACCGCTCTCCTTCATAAAAAACAGGTGCGATCACCCGACACATAAAATTTTGCTAAAGTTATGAGAAGCACCACCGATAAGTAATCTAAACAACACATTGCGCGGCAAGAAATGCCGCCCATAACCCAGAAAGGAGTCGTACCCATGGCAATCAACGACATCTCCCTCACCAGTGGCATGAGGAACAACCTGTTGTCCCTCCAGAACACCACCACCCTGATCAACAGGACCCAGACCCGTCTGTCCACCGGCAAGTCGGTCAACACCGCCCTCGACAACCCGACCAACTTCTTCGCCGC
>Ga0207835_1000069_pt1 | contig 52122 bp, 49 predicted proteins | sample LuqExpMetagenom8_FD_187766 | JGI IMG/M metagenome (GOLD analysis project Ga0207835, IMG submission 187766) | Tropical forest soil microbial communities from Luquillo Experimental Forest, Puerto Rico - Sample 8 (SPAdes) | ecosystem: Environmental > Terrestrial > Soil > Tropical forest ... | reverse complement strand
GGGGGGGGATTAGGCAAGCACTCAGGTTATTTGAAGAGCGTACCCGTAAGCTATGTGGTCGCGGGAGGCTGATGCCCCATCTCGATTGCCGTCTTTCTTTGTGAGGCGGTCAAAGCACTCCAGAAAAAATGCACTCGGCTGGTTTCCATTTCTCGGAGGTCGTTTTTGAAGCGTTTCTTGTTCAGCGTAATATTGAAGAACGATGGATTGTGATCGATTTGATGAGTGCGTAGGCGCCAAAATACGACAAATGCAAACTTTGGAGTAAGCTTCTTGTTGCGCTCGTAATATTCTAGCGCCTTTTGGAGAATATCGTTTGCTTCACTGCTGGCTAAGGCCCGAAGAGCTCTCAAGCATGCCTCCAACTGCATTTTTTCAGTTAGCTTGTTGAGTTTTGCCTTAGCTTCCTCGAGTGAGAGGCGGTGCTCTCCTTCATACACAGGTAAATCGAACTGCAGAATGCAATGTGATCCCACCCATAGGTGATGGGCTGTAAAACGGTTTGCTATTTCAAAGTGATAACGGATTTCTTTTTTGTCGCAGAGATGGCATTGGGCGATGGTGTCGCCATGGTCATGTGTGCGTTCTGTGAAACGCCACTCGTCAAATGCGGCAGGCAGATTGTTGGAGACCGAAAGCGGAAGAATGTTGTCTGCCACCCGTTTCGGATAAGTATCCATTTATCCCCCCCTCAACATCACATCCACTTTGATCGCATCAAACGGAAATTCCACCTGACCGTCTTCGGTTTTGCGTAACACCCCCGCATTCAGCAGCGCCATCACATCGCCATGCACCGCTTTGACATCGCGCTCGACGCGGCGGGCGGTTTCGCGGATCGACAGCGACCCGGCGCCGGTCATGGCGCGCAAAATCTCCCAGCGCTTGGTGGTGAGAAGCTGAAACAGCAATTCCGGTGTGGCAAAACTGATGACGGTACCCTGCGCCCGGCCTTTCAAGGCCTCCCCCGCGCGGCGGGAAACGTCTTTGTGATCAGAAACTGAAAGTGTGACGACGGTCATCGCGTCCGCCCCCTGACCCTGTGATGGGGCGCCTGTGCCGTACCGTTGTCAATAACTCCAACGCTTGCGCATCTGTCACGGCTGGGAATTTTCACACAGAGCCGCAAAGCCGCGGGAAATTTCCACGTCTCTCATCTCATCCTGATTTCCGTTTGGCAGGATCGGGTCATCTGCTATTGATTGATATCAACATTCAAAGGGGCTGCCGCATGTCTGTTGATCCTGCCATTCTCAAAGCCTTCGACCAGCCGGATGAAATCCGCGAATTCGATCTCGGCAAATTTGAAATCGTGCATATCAACGGCACCACCATTGGACGGGCCACCTATCAGCCGGGGTGGAAGTGGTCGGAGCATGTCGGCAAGAAGACCGGCCAGACGCATTGCCATGTGGAGCATCTGGGTTATGTCATCAGCGGTGCGGCCACGGCGGCGTTTCCGGACGGACGCATTTATGAACTGCGCGCGGGGCAAATGTTCTACATCTCGCCCGAACCGCATGACAGTTGGGTATTGGGTGACGAGCCTTATGTCTCGCTGCATCTGATGGGGGCCGGTCAATACGCGAAGAAATAGGCAGCAGGTAAGGCGGCCCGAATGGGGGGGCGCACCCTTCGCGTCTCCGTGTGAATCAATCCGCCCGCGCTGCACAAGGGCTGTCGCAATCCCGGCGATCGGCGTTACACTCTGTGCCGAACCATCCCGGGAGGCTGAGCGTGGCGGTCAAGAAGAAGGCGAAGAAGAAAGCGAAAAAAAAGGGCGCTAAGCCCATAGCCAAGAAAGCGGTCAAGAAGGCGCTGAAACCCGCCGCCAAGAAAACCGCCGTCAAAAAGGCCGTGAAGAAGGCCGCCAAAGCCACCGCATCAGCCCGGTCCCGGAAACCCGGCAAGAAGGCGCGCGCCATGACACCAGCCGACAAAACTCCAAAATCTGCCAAGAAGCCCAAAGGCGAATCCCCGCTCACCAAGCTGGAACGGGCGCTGATGACCAAGATGATCGAGGCCGACGAGCTGGCCGTGGATATGGGTCTCGCCGGGGCCGTGGAAGCGCCGGTCAAAAAGCCTAACGGCGCGCAATAACCCGTTCCCGGACCCTGCCGGAGAGCGGGCAAATAAGACCCGTTCCGGCCGCCGGAGGCCGGACCTGTCGGTGTGCAAACGCCTGAATTGCGCAGGACCGCGCCAGACGCTGGTGCTCAGCACTTGGTGGTGATGGTTTTGCGGTCTTCGCGCGTGAAATGGATCACCGGCGGGGTCAGCGTTACCCCATCATAAGTAATCGCCGGAAGGATGACATCGAATTCATCGCCGTTGAAGCCGCTGGCTTCCAGCCTTGTCTCGAAGGCAAAGGCATTGGTGTTTTGGGAGCCGGTCCCGGCAAAGCCGCTGGCGGTTTTCGTCAGTCCGCGGAAGGGCTGGGCGATCTCGCCAGTGTCCGGAGACGAGATCCAGCTCGTCATGGCCGTCCAGGTGCCGTCCGTCTTCCAGGCGAGTTTCACGCTGTCGCCGGAAAACTGCATCGGTTTCGAGCGGTCGATCCACCAGCGATTGACCGGATCGCCCGCCATGGCCGAGCCCAGATAATTCTTGTCCACGATGACGAAGACGGAGGGGTAGAGCCCCGGCAGGACTTTGACATCGGCATAGAGATAGCGGTTCTGGTCGGGCAAAAAGGCGCGGTATTCGATGCCGTCATGGAGCAATTCGCAGCGCGGCGCTTCGGCCCATCCCGGCGTTGCGGCCGCAAGGATGCCCGCTGCGGCAAGGCTTCCCCGGACCAGAAAACGCGCCAAATGCATCTCAAATACCCCTAACTGCGGCAAATCTAGCATAACCTTTTGGCGATGCGAGAGGGCGTGCGATTGTACCGGGTAAACAGGTTAAAAGGGCCCGCTAAAACGGCCCTGGCGCTGGCATTTTGGGGCGCGGGCCGTATAGTCCGGGCCACTTTTTCTTAAGGACAAGGACAGTGACGGGAACAACGGTGAAGCCAAAAAAGATCAATAAGGTGGTGCTGGCCTATTCGGGCGGCCTCGACACCTCGGTGATCCTGAAATGGCTGCAGACCGCCTATGGGGCGGAGGTGGTGACCTTTACGGCCGATCTGGGCCAGGGCGAGGAACTGGGCCCGGCGCGCGCCAAGGCCGAGATGCTGGGGATCAAGCCCGAGAACATCTTCATCGAAGACCTGCGCGAAGAGTTCGTGAAGGACTATGTCTTCCCCATGTTCCGCGCCAATGCCCTTTATGAGGGCATCTATCTCCTCGGCACTTCCATCGCCCGTCCTTTGATTGGCAAGAAGCAGATCGAGATCGCCGAGAAGGTCGGCGCCGATGCCGTCTGTCATGGCGCCACCGGCAAGGGCAACGACCAGGTGCGTTTCGAGCTCACCTATTATGCCTTGAAGCCCGACATCAAGGTGATCGCGCCTTGGCGTGAATGGGACCTGACCAGCCGCACCAAGCTGATCGAGTTTGCCGAAGCCCATCAGATTCCGATCGCCAAGGACAAGCGCGGCGAAGCCCCGTTCTCGGTCGATGCCAATCTGTTGCATTCCTCTTCCGAAGGCAAAGTGCTGGAAGATCCCGCCATCGAGCCGCATAAGGACGTTTTCCAGCGCACCCTGTCGCCGGAAGAGGCGCCCGATCATCCCACCATCATCGAAATCGGGTTTGAGAAGGGCGATGCGGTCTCCATCGACGGCAAGCATTTGTCGCCGGCCATGCTGCTTACGGCCCTCAACGCGCTCGGCAAGGCCAACGGCATCGGCCGCATCGATCTCGTGGAGAACCGCTTCGTTGGCATGAAATCGCGCGGCATCTACGAGACGCCCGGCGGCACCATTCTGCACGCCGCTCATCGCGCCATCGAATCCATCACGCTCGACCGCGGCGCCGGCCATCTCAAGGATGAGCTGATGCCGAAATATGCCGAGCTTGTCTATTACGGCTTCTGGTATTCGCCCGAGCGCGAAATGCTGCAGGCCTTGATCGACAAGAGCCAGGAATTCGTCACCGGCACGGTGCGGCTCAAGCTCTACAAGGGCAATGTCATCGTCATCGGCCGGTCTTCGCCGTATTCGCTTTATTCGCAGGACCTCGTCACCTTCGAAGACGACCAGGGCGCTTACGACCAGAAGGACGCGCAAGGCTTCATCAAGCTCAACGCTTTGCGCCTTCGCACCCTGGCGATGCGCAAGCGCAAGCTGGGGAAGTAATTATTCCATGTCATAGCCGGGCTCGACCCGGCCATCCAGAAGCCGGGCTGCGGAAGCGGTCCGGCTTTTTTTGCGTCAAAGTAATTGGACCGGCGGATACGCCCCGCCTATTCTGCAAATCCATCAAGCGGGGATGCCAATGCGGTGGTGGATTTTGGGTTTCTTATGCCTCTCCTCGGTACCGGCCGTCGCTGGTGCGGTGTTCGATCTCGCTCACCTTTCTGGGGTTTATAAGAACCGCTTTGCCAATGGTGCTGTCGATGGCAGTCAATATCAGTCTGAAGATATCCTCGAAATTGTCACCCTTGACCCCAAAACCGCTTATGTCCGTACCCATTTGGAATTCTATAACGGCCACATCTGTGCATTGTCTGGTGTGGGCCGGGTGGAAGGCGAGGCACTCGTCCTGCGGCCGCAAGCCGATACGGGAGAACGCTGCGAGTTAAAGCTCGTCGTGAAGGACGGTGCATTGCGCTTTGATGATACGGGCGGCTGCCGGAGATATTTCTGCGGCGCGCGGGGTGGCTTTGTAGGTGAAGCATTCGCAGTGACGTCACGCCGGCCAATTCGCTATATGGCAAGGCTGAAAGCCTCGCGTGAATTTGCGCAGGCCCTAGATGAGGCCGGGATCGGCCATTAGGTCTTTCCCCTGACTGGAGTAGACAGATGTCTGACAACGCCAAACAGCGCGACTATTGGAATGGCGATGTGGCCAGGAACTGGGTGGCGCGGCTCGCCCATTTCGAGCGCACGCTCACGGGGCTGACCGAAGCGCTGCTGGCCTTTGCCGCGCCCAAGCCCGGCATGGCCGTGCTCGACATCGGTTGCGGTGCGGGCACCACTACCGCTGCGGTCGCCAAGCTTGTGGCGCCGGGCAAAGTTGTCGGGCTCGATATCTCCGAGCCGCTGATCGAAGCGGCGCGTGCTCTGTCCAGCGAACACGCCGGATACATCCTCGCCGATGCCAGCGATTATGCTTTCACGCCCGAATACGATCTCGTCCTCTCGCGCCTGGGCGTGATGTTCTTTGCCGATCCCGTCAGCAGCTTCGCCAATATCCGCACGGCCCTGCGCCGGGGCGGCAAGCTCGCTTTCATCTGCTGGCAGCCGCAAAACGAGATCAGTTATCTCTCCGAGCCCTATCAGGCCGTGCGCGATCTCTTTCCCGCTGCCGATCCCACCCCTGACAATGCCCCTGGACCGTTCGGTCTTGCCGATGGCGAGCGCACACGCGCCATCCTCGAACAGGCCGGTTTCAAGCATATCCGCGTCGAGCCTTGTGCGCCGCGCTCGCTGCTCGGCAGTACGCTGGAGGAAGCGGTGGAGCAGGTGATGAATATGGGCCCGCTCGCCCGCATGGTGCGCGAAGCCGATGAGGCCGCCAAAGCCGAGATGCGCAGGCGCATCGCGCCGGTCCTTGCCAAATATCAGACCGAAGCCGGTATCGAACCGCCCGCCGCCTGCTGGCTGGTAGGGGCGACGGCCTAGCAACAGCAGGATAAGCGCGAGAGCGGCACAGTTGCAGAGCGCGCCTTCTTTGGGGGGCGCAGGAATGCTGAGGGCCTGTATTTGTTCCTGTCTGGATGTCTGCGAACGGATTGCTGAACGAAACGCGGTTCTACTTACTGAACAAAATACAAGACGCCGTGCAAATTCGCGCACTTGCCAGTCCTTTGCGGCTGCGGAATCTTTCCCTTTCTGGGGAAAAGGACCGCCGCTATGCTGAAGCTTCTCATCATTCAGGCCGCCACCTATCGCGCGCCGGATGATCGCCGTCCCTTGCGCATCAGGAAGCGGCGCTTGGTGGGTGCGATCCTGCCTTATCTGGCGGCGCTGGTTCCCAATGGCTGGCACATTACGCTGCATGACGACGCCATCGCGGAACCCGATTACGAGGCCCATTACGATGTGGTTGCGATCACCGTGCGCACGGTTACCTCTCTGCGCGCTTATGAGATTGCCGGCCGCTTCCGCGCCAAAGGCGTCAAGGTGGTGATGGGCGGCCCGCATGCCACCTTCCACACCCATGAAATGCTGGAACATGCCGATGCCGTCTGCGTGGGCGAGGGCGAAGAGGTCTTCCCGCAGATGCTGGAAGATGCCGCAGCCGGGCGTTTGAAACAGATTTACCGCCGCGACACGCCGGCTGATTTGCGCGGTCTTCCGCCTATGCGCTGGGACCTTTTGGAGATGAAGAATTACGTCTTCTACAGGCCCTTTGTCATCCAGCAGTCGCGCGGCTGTCCTTACACTTGCGATTTCTGCGCCGAGCGGCGGCTGAACGGCGATTTCGGTTTCCGTGATCGTCCTGCCGAGGAAATCATCGAGGACATCAAGCGCTGCGGTTCCAAACACATCTTTTTCGCCGCCAGCCAGTTTGTCGGCCACAAGGGCCGCACCATGGAGCTGCTCGAAAAGATGGTGCCGCTCAAGATTCATTGGTCGGCGCTGTTCTCGCCGCGTTTCGGGCTCGACGAAAAATTCCTCGATCTCGCCAAGAAGTCGGGACTGCTCCACGTCAACATGGGCATCGAAAGCATCAGCCAGGGCACTTTGAAGACCATGCATAAGGACTTCAACCACTCCGGCAGCTATCGCGAGATGATCAAGAATTTGAACAAGCGCGGCATCAGCTACTCGTTCAATTTCGTCATTGGCGCCGACACCGACACGCCCGATGTCTTCGATGAGACGCTCAAATTTCTTCACGAGCTGAAAGTCCCGGCCGCCTATTTCAATCTGATGGTGCCGTTGCGCGGCACGCCGCTCTATGACCGCATGAAGCAGGACGGGCGCATTCTTGACGAAGAGAATATGGAGCGCTGGGCGGGCGTGCGCTGTCACATGACGCCCAGGCATATGTCTGGTGATCATCTGATCGATGGCGTCAAACGCATGCAGAAGGAATTCTATTCCTGGCCTTCGATCCTCAGGCGCCTGCGCCTGCCGCGCTCCTATGCCGACTTCGCGTCCTGGGAGGTGAATCTCTCCCAGCGCCGCATCGCCGCCCGCGCGGACTGCATGAACGAATTCAGCGAGTTCTAGAAACCTCGCGCGGAGATGCGAACTCCGCGCCTCCGCGTGAAATCCCTTTTGGGACGGCGGCCTAAGGGGCTGTTCGGGCTCTGGCCTTTCAGCCAAAAAAATTGGCGGGCCGGGGATACCCGGTCCGCCAAGTTGGAGCAGGCAGACCGGGCGGAAGCCTCACGGTCTGCGAAACAGTCCCGGGGAGAGGATGGAACTGCATACAGCCAGGACAATTTGGTCCTTTGGCCGCATTGAATCAATTCGATCAAAGGCACAAAATTGATAAGTTTCTGATTATGAATAGGGTTATATGGACTTCCGGCACTTCCGCTATTTCATCGTGACCGCCGAAGAGCTGCATGTGGCGCGGGCAGCCGAGCGGCTGGGCATCGCCCAACCGGCCTTGAGCCAGATGATCCGGACCATAGAAGAGCGCGTCGGAGCCCGGCTGTTCCAGCGCGCCAACCGTCGCATCACCCTGACCGCCGCCGGTCACGCCTTCCTTTCCGAGGCGCGGCTGGCCTTGCAGCATGCCGATATGGCTGCCCATGCCGCCAAGCGCGCTGCCCGCGGCGAGACCGGGCGGGTCCGCATCGGCTATGTCTCCTCGGCTTTGGCCGAAGAGGCGTTTCTGGCGGCGCTGGCCGCCTTCCGCCGTTCGCACCCGGATGTCGTGGTCGATCTCTTGCTGCGCACCACCACCGAACAGATCGAAGCGATGCGCGATGAGGACCAGGATATGGCCGTGGCCCGTGCGCCCGCGCCGGGCATTCCCGAAGGCTATGACGTCAAGCTGTTCTCGCGCTGGCCTTTGCTGGTGGCGGTTCCCGCACGTCATGCGCTGGCCGACAAGCCGATGATCGCGCTCGACGACTTACGCGATGAGACTCTGCTCTTGCCGGAAGATCCGCCGGGCTCCGGTCTCACCCACACCATCGCGCAGATCTTCGCCCGTCACGGCTTCATGCCGCGCCGCTCCATCGCGGTGACCGAAATGACCTCGTGGATGGGCCTCGTCGGCGGCGGCTTGGGCGTGGCGCTGCTGCCGTCCAGCGCGCGTTCGCTGCAAACCAGTTCTGTCGTTTACCGCCCGCTGAAGGGCGTCAACGAATATTCCGATTTGCTGGTGATCTCGCGCCGCGGCGAACAGGCGCCGTCGGTGAAAGCTTTGCTCGATCGCCTCTGGCGCGCCGCCCCCGCCAATGCCGTGAAGGGGGAAGAAGCGGAAGAATAGGTCAACCGCAACATCTCTGCAGATTTCGTCATCCCATCGGCACGCGGAGACGCGGAGGCGCGGAGTTTGTCATCCCAGGTGCGCTTCAGGTCTCCGAAGTGTTCCGGCTCGACGCATTTCTTGGCGCGCAGCGCATTCGAAGTTCTTGGTTCGAAGGGCCGGAAAAAACTCCGCGCCTCCGCGTCTCCGCGTGAAACAATCACGGAAAAGTCTGGCACAGCGGTAGATGGGGGCCGCTCCCCCACTCACCCCTTCGCGGTCTTCTCCAGAAACGCCGCCACCTCGCGCACCACATCGGTTTGGCGTTCGACCAGAAGATGCCCGCCGGTGGGAAAGATGATCACGCGTCCGTCGCGTACCCCACCGGCGATCTCTTTGGCCCGCGCAGCGGTAAGAAAGCCGTCATCGGCGGCACTGATGGTCAGCACCGGCGCAATGATGCCGCGCATCGGAAAACCGGCGCGGGCATGGGCGGCGGCGATATCGAGTTTCATGCCTTCGGCATGGGCGCGTGCGGGCAGGCCATCCCGGAATATTTGCCGGACGCGATGTTTTTCTTCTGCCGAGCGCGGTGCCACAGGCGTGCCCATCAGCGCAGCGCCCAGCCGCGGATACAGTGCTGCCAGCCGCAGCGCCAGCCCGCCGAGCAGATTGGAGCGGAACAGGGTACGAGCCATCAGCCAGCCGTAGAACTTGGTTCCTGTCGGCAAATTGGTGGCGGGCACCAGCAGCACCAAGGCGCGGCAGCGCTGGGGATAGCGCAAGGCGAAATGCAAGGCCGACCAGGCCCCCGCGGAAATCGCCAGCACGACGGTTTCCTTGATGCCCAGCCGGTCCAGCAAGGCCGCATAGGCTTCGGCTTGGCTTGCGGCGGTCGCTTCTTTGACGGCCAGGGAGCGCAGATAACCGAAGCGCGACGGCGCGATCAGGCGATAGCCGTGTTCGGCCAGCGGTGCCGTCATATGCAGGCCTTGGTCGAAGCCGCCACCGGCGCCATGCAGCACCAGCACCGGCGCACCTTTGCCCAGGATCGCATATTCGACCGTGCCCTGGGGCGTTTCGACGGTCTCGCTGTCGTCTCTTTTGATGGTGTTGCTGCGGCGAACGAAAATAGCCAGCCCAAGCCCGGCAAGGGCGGCAGCAATGATCGCGGTGATGAAGGTGGTGCGGGAAATCCGGCGCAAGGGAGGGGCCTTCAGATGAATGCGTTGCTGGAGTCTAGCCCAGCGTTGCGGCTCAAGGAAATGGCGCATTGCGACGAAGAAGAACTCTCATCGCCTTCTCTATGCCAAGGTTGCCTTGCCGCCTGTTCTTGACTAATGGTGACGTATATGTTACCAATCACGCAGCTAGAATATCTCGATGACGATGGCCGCAGTCCGTTTGGCCTTTGGCTTGAGCACCTGGATGATGTCGCCCTTATGAAGGTGACTATTGCTTTGCAGCGATTGTCCAATGGCAACACCTCAAACGCCAAGAGTATTGGGTCGACTACAAGCGACGGACCGCCTGATATGCCTTTGACCAAAGATTTCAAAGAAACAGTTCTCAAAGACATGCGGGAACGGAAAGGTTTTCGCGAGGCGATGTTGCAGGAGGGGATTTCCTGCCTGCTCGCGGGAGAACTCGATCTCGGCAAGGAAGTCTTGCGCGACTATATCAACGCCACCATGGGTTTCGAAAAGCTCAGCCGCAAAGTCGATCTGCCGGTCAAAAGCCTGATGCGCATGCTCGGCCCCAACGGCAATCCGCAAGCCAAGAACCTCTTCGCCGTGATCGCGGCCTTGCAAAAAGACGCCGGAATCGAGTTACAGGTCATGGCCGCGGAGTGAAATTCTCCTCTCCCTCTTTGAGGGAGAGGAAGAAAAATCCCGGGGTTAGCGGCGCGCTACGTAATCACCGAACGAGAAGAAAAGCGCGCCGCTAACTTCGATGATTTTTCAGGTGAGGGGGCGGCTTCCCTGTTCCTGCGATGGGTATCATTTGCCGCTAAATCTGATGTCACTCTCATGGTTATTGGCCTTCGCCCAATTTTGCACCGCATCATTAAGCCATGAGAGATAGCCATCTACTTTATCTTCCCCCTCTGCAAATGGCTCATGCTGCTCCGACTGCAGCAGGTCAGTTATTAGGGCCTGTACCCGACTAGCGAACCCATTGTCTCTCGATACCAAAAGATAGGTATTTAGAGGCTTGTCCTTAGTTTCCTCCTCACCTCCAAGGAAACGTTCAAAGTCTGGGATGCTGATCCGGTGTCGAGCAGTTAAACCCGCATGGCGTGCTTCGGTAACGGCTGTGTGGATTTTTTCGTTTTCAGTCCACATCCCGCTCTTGCTACCATTTCGGTTGAATGGAGTGTCTGCATCGTGAACAATGCTGAAATCGATCTTGAAATGCGTCAACACTTTTATAATGGGGACGAGGATGGCTTTGCCCCGGGCTCTTATAACGGTCACGATGTCCATTAACGCATGGTCACGCTCTAGAATTGAAGACATAAACGCGGCGTGCTCAGTATCCCCCTCGACTAAGATTGGGTAGGAGCCAAAAAAGACTTCCGAAAAGCTCGGGTCAATATGCTGCAATGCTTGTAATCGCGCCTTGTCGTCACCTTCGAACTCTATGAAATCTGATTGGTATGTTTTTGGTACGATTGGAGATTCGTCCCCTTCGGTCGTTCGTTCTAAACGAACGATAGTTGTGTGATCTTCAAAGGGATTGACGAAATAAGGCGAATGCGTGGTCATAATGACTTGCCAATCAGGGCTCTCTGCGAGTTTATAGAGATGTCTTTGAGCTGCGCGCGCAGCCATGGGGTGCAATGCATTTTCAGGCTCATCTATCAACAATAGGTAGCCAGGAAGTGCCGGGTCATCGAGGCTTTCCGGAATGGGTGCTCCTCCATCGTGCGCCTCTAGAAGAGCTTTTGATGCAGATATAGATTCTGCAAGCGCAGCTTTGGCAGCGTCTTTAGCCTTGAGATACTTTTTTTCGGCTTCACTAATTTCCTTCTCCAAACGCTTTCGATAATCAGCTCGAACTTCTTTATCCCGCGATAGTTCGTTATGCACTTGCAGCATGGACCAAAACAGTGCGCGCCTAGCGCCCGTGCCTTGTTGAATTAAATCGGTTTCAGTTGGTCCGTCCTGAATTCTTATGCTTGACCCTCCCTTTACTAGATCGGCGATTTTGGGGACGAGTGGGGCCGCTTCCACTTTTAGCTTTACATCCAGGCGAGGGAATACTCCTTTGAATCCAGTTGAGACCTTTCCTGCGATTGCATTGAAATGAGCTTCGTGGATGCCACTGAGCTCGTTCAGCCGATCAGAGACACTTGAGATTGCTTTGGAAAGATCGGATTCTGGGTTGCCACGCTCTTTTTCGAGGCCAATTAATAGGGGCCCTAGAGCGAGAGCGAGCAGCATTTCTTCCGTTTTTGCAGCATCGTCAAGCGATCCTATACGTAACGGACGAGGCAATCTCGAATTAAATACAGCATCCGCTCCGCCTGCTTTGCTATCATCTGCCCATGCACCCGTTCCGTGATCTCCACCTGTAGGATCCCACGTGGTGCGGACTTTTGGGAAGCTGGGGGGTAACCATTGCCATCGACTCTTCACGATGAGGAGACCGTCTTTCTCGGTCTTCCATTTGGAATCCACATTTCCAATTCCCTCAGGAATGTGAACCTCAAGCATGACCTCTGAAGGCTGGTCTTTTGGAGCATAAAGGCAACGATCCTTTGCCTCAAAGCTAGCAGAGCCCTTTGCTAGCTCGTACGCGCGCAGGATTGTCGATTTTCCTGCATTGTTTCGTCCGACCAAGCAGACGACGTTATCTAGCTCTATCGAAATACCCTCGTCGCCAATACACCCGATATTGCGCAATGTAATGCGCACAAGTTTGGAACGATTACCCCCAGCCATACTTCCCCCCCCACTACTTTCTCGTGATACGAGTTATCCTTTTGGTATATTGCTTTGGGTTGTAATTTGTTCCTAGTGGGCTAAAAGACGCGGATTTGCAGCGGTTGTTGAAACGTCGCGCTCATATCGAGAGCTTTGGCCACAGTGGGAGGAGGGGACAACAAGGAACACCTCAACAAAAAAGCCGGAGCGTGAGCCCCGGCTTTTTGCATTCCTGATAAGAACCGCCTTAAACGTCGAGCGATGCACTCAGTGCGTTGTCCTGGATGAACTCGCGGCGCGGCTCCACCACTTCGCCCATCAGCTTGGTGAAGAGGTCGTCCGCCTCATCGGCATGTTCCACCTTCACCCGCAGCAGCGTGCGCGCGTTCTCGTCCAGCGTGGTCTCGTAAAGCTGGCTGGCATTCATCTCGCCGAGACCTTTGTAACGTTGCAGCGCCAGGCCTTTGCGGCCCCATTCATAGATGGTCGCGAGCAGTTCACTCGGCGCGCGTACTTCTTTGCTTTCGTCCTTGCGCGCCAAGGTGCCGAACTTCAGATAGGTCGCCTTCAGATCCTCGGTCAGGCGATCGAGCTTGCGCGCATCGGTGGAGGCGATCAGTGCTCCGTCGATGGCGATGGCTTCACGCACGCCGCGCACTTCGCGCCAGAACTTCAGGCCGCCGTCGCTCGTCGGCTCGCCTTGCCAGCCGCGTTCGGTCTCGTTCGACAGCAGGTCGAGGCGGCGCGCGATATATTCCGCCGCTTCCTTGGCCTTGACGGGATCGTTCACCACGTCCGGATTCATCGCCCCGGCAATCGCCGCCTGTTCGAGCATGAAGCGCGGATAATGCTGCGGGAAATTGGCCAGCGCATTCACCGTGGCGCGTGCCTTTTCGACGATGGCGATGAGGTCGGCACCGGTCGCCACTTCGCCGGTATGCAGCGTCAGCGAGGCGCCGTTGGTGCCTTCGCTGGTGAGATAATCCTCCAGCGCCCGTTCGTCCTTCAGATAGCGCTCGGACTTGCCGCGCGTCGCCTTATAGAGCGGCGGTTGGGCGATATAGATATGGCCGCGTTCGATCAGCTCCGGCATCTGGCGATAGAAGAAGGTCAGAAGCAGGGTGCGAATGTGCGCGCCGTCGACGTCGGCGTCGGTCATGATGATGATCTTGTGATAGCGCAGCTTGTCGGGGTTGAATTCCTCGCGCCCGATGCCCGTGCCCATCACCGTGATCAGGGTGGCGATTTCCTGGCTCGACAGCATCTTGTCGAAGCGCACGCGCTCCACATTCAAGATCTTGCCGCGCAGAGGCAGCACCGCCTGATTGGAACGGTTGCGGCCCTGTTTGGCCGAGCCGCCGGCGCTCTCACCTTCGACGATGAAGAGTTCGCATTTGGAAGGATCGCGTTCCTGGCAGTCCGCCAGCTTGCCGGGCAAAGAGGCGCCATCGAGCGCGCTCTTGCGCCTTGTCAGTTCGCGTGCCTTGCGGGCAGCTTCGCGCGCCGCGGCGGCTTCCACCACCTTGCCGACGATGTTCTTGGCTTCGCTCGGATGCTCTTCCAGCCATTGGCCGAGCTTTTCCAGCACGATGCTTTCCACCACCGGGCGCACTTCCGAGGAGACCAGCTTGTCTTTGGTCTGCGAGGAGAATTTCGGGTCCGGCACCTTCACCGAAAGCACGCAGGTGAGGCCTTCGCGGCAGTCATCGCCGGTCAGCGCCACCTTGTCCTTCTTGGAGGCCATCTCGTCGGCGTATTTGGTCACCACGCGGGTCAGCGCGGCGCGGAAGCCGGCCAGATGCGTGCCGCCATCGCGCTGCGGGATGTTGTTGGTGAAGCACAACATGGTCTCGTGATAGCTGTCGTTCCAGGTCAGAGCGACTTCCACGGTGATGCCTTCGCGCTCGCCAATGGTGCAGATCGGGCCGGAGATCAGCGAATTCTTGGTGCGGTCGAGGAAGCGGACGAACTGCTCCAAGCCGCCTTCGTAGTGCAGCTTCACTTCCTTCGGCTCGACGCCGCGCTTGTCGGTGAAATAGATCACCACGCCGGAATTGAGGAACGCCAGCTCGCGCAGGCGGTGCTCCAGGGTGGCGAAATCGAATTCGGTCTTGGTGAAGGTGGTGGAGGCGGGCAGGAAGGTCACTTCCGTGCCGCGCTTGCCAGGAGCCTCGCCGACCACCGCCAGCGGCGCCACGGCATCGCCGTGACGGAACTGCATGTAGTGCTCTTTGTCCTCGCGCCAGATGCGCAGGTCGAGCCAATCCGAGAGCGCATTCACCACCGAAACGCCGACGCCGTGCAGACCGCCCGAAACCTTATAGGCGTTGTCGTCGAACTTACCGCCGGCATGCAGCTGGGTCATGATCACTTCGGCGGCGGAAACGCCTTCTTCCGGATGGATTGCGGTCGGGATGCCGCGGCCGTTGTCGCGCACCGTGCAGGAGCCATCGGGATTGAGGATGACGTCGACGCGGTCGGCATAGCCGCCCAGCGCCTCGTCGATGGCGTTGTCGACGACTTCGTAGACCATGTGATGCAGGCCCGAGCCGTCATCGGTGTCGCCGATATACATGCCGGGGCGCTTACGCACCGCGTCCAGGCCCTTGAGGACCTTGATGCTCTCGGCGCCGTATTCGGCATTGCCACTGGCCTTGTCGGCATCGAACTGCCGCTCGGCGTCGTTCTGTTTTTCCGCTTCGCTCATCAGCTCACCGCTACTCCTGCACCGGCGCCAAGCATGACGACCGCTGCGGTTCGATTGATATTTTTGCGAGCCCTGCGGCTCGTGAGGAAATTGCGCACCTGTGCCGCCGCGCCGGCATAAGCCAGCATGATCGAGGGGATCAAAACGGCCGTGGCGAGCACGAGCTGGCCAAAGCCGACGGCATTCAAATGTTTCAGGTCCACCACTGTCGGCAGGATGGCGAGGAAGAACGCCATTGCTTTGGGATTGCCCAGTGTCACCGAGAGCTGCGAGAAAAAGCTCTGGCTGGCGGAGGCAGGCTGCACCACCGGCATCTCGCTGACTTCGGCGCGCCAGTATTTGTAGCCCATGTAGATCAGATAAGCCGCACCGGCATATTTCACGATCAGGAAATACTGGCCCATGGCGGCGGCAACCGCAGCGAGGCCGAAGGCGGACAGCGTCATCCAGACGAGATCGCCGACCAGGGTGCCGATCGCCGCCGGAATGGCCGAGCGAAATCCCGAGCCCAGCGCACGCGCCACCATCGCCACCACACCGGGACCGGGCACGGCAATGCAGATCGCATAAAGCGTGCAGTAAATCAGATAGGAATGCCAGGAAAGCATAGCTAGTCCTTGCGCTCGAAACGGCCGTTGTCAACGGCGAAAACGTCGGCCCGGCCGGCCAAATGCTCGAACAGCGAGAGGTCGGTTCCGGTCATCCAGGCTTGCGCCCCAAGAGCGATAATTTCGTCGAAAAGTGCGGCCCTTCTGCGGCTGTCGAGATGCGCCGCGATCTCATCCAGCAGCAAAAGCGGTGCATGGCCTTCGCGCGCCCGCGACAGCTCCCAGGCATCTGCCAGGATGATCGAGACCAGCAGCGCTTTCTGTTCCCCGGTGGAACATTCGCGGGCATCGGCGCGCTTGACCGTATGGCGCACGGCAAGGTCGCTCCTATGCGGCCCGAAGGTGGTTTGCCCGGCTTCGGCATCGATGACGCGGGCCCGGGCGAGGGCTTCTTTCAGCTTGGCTTCCAGATCTGTGCCGTATTCGCACAACAAGGCATCGGCATCGCCGCTCATGGCGAGCTGGGCGCAGGGAAAGGCGCCTGCTTCTCCCCGTTCTTCCAGCATGGCATTCAGCCGCGTCACGGTTTCGGCCCGCGCCAGCGTCATGGCGGCACCGCTTTCGGCCATCTGGGCTTCCAGGCTGTCGAGCCACATCGGATCGCGCGGGCCGTATTTCAAGAGCCGCGCCCTTTCGCGCATGGCGGTCTCATAGCGCAGCGCCCGGCGGCCATGGCCGGGATCGAAACCCAAAACCAGCCGGTCGATGAATTTGCGCCGTCCAGAGGCGCCTTCCGCGAACAGCCGGTCCATGGTCGGCGTCAGCCAGGTCATCTGCACCACATCGGCGAGATCGGCGCTGGATTGGGTGACGCCGTTGAGCCGCACGATGCGTTTTTCGCCGCCGCCGGGCCCGACCGCGAGACCGGTGCCGATGTCGTAAGCTTCGCCTTCGCGCGTCACCGTCGCCGCCACCGCCCATAAGGCTTCGGAGGGCGCTGAAGGTCCGCGCTTGACATGTTCCGACAGCTTGGCGCCGCGCAAGCCGCGTCCGGGCGAGAGCAGCGACAAGGCATCGAGCACATTGGTCTTGCCCGCGCCATTGGGCCCTGCCAGCACCACGGGGCGGCCGCCAACCTCCAGCGTGGCGCTGGCATAAGAGCGGAAATTGGTCAGCTGCAGCCGCGTGACGGCGAGTTTGCTTTCCCTTGTCATGGCCCGCGACTGCGGGCCATCCAGGTCTTGCCGCACATCTGTTTCAGAAGATATCTGCTGCTCAGGCTCCGGCATCGGAACAACACCACCTGGATCGCCCGCAGTTGCGGGCGATGACATCGTAGAATTGTGCGACCCTCCTAGAGGAGAGTTAGAGCTGTCGTGCAGAGGCTCGATGGCCAACCTCAAACCCGCATGGGCATGAGGACATACAGCGTACGATTGTCGTCTGTGTCCTCGATCACGGTGGGCGAACCGGCATCCGATAAGAGGAAGCGCACCGATTTGCCTTCCATCTGGCCCATCACATCGAGAAGGTATTTGGCGTTGAAGCCGATCTCGATCGGGGCGGCGGAATAGGTGGCGCCGAGTTCTTCCGTCGCCGTGCCGCTTTCCGGGTTCACCACCGTCAGGGTCACCATATCCTTGGCGATGACCAGCTTCACAGCCCGCGTTTTGTCGGCCGAGATGGTGGAGACGCGGTCGACCGCAAGGCCGAATTCCTTGGCTTCCAGGCTGAGGGCCTTGTCATTGCCCGACGGAATGACGCGCTGATAATCGGGGAAGGTGCCGTCAATCAGTTTCGAGGTCAGATCGATGCCGCCGAAAGCGAATTGGATCTTGGTGTCGGAAAGCGCGATCTCGATGGCGCCATCGGCATCGTCCAGAAGGCGGCGCAGCTCGGCCACGGTCTTGCGCGGCACGATCACGCCCGGGATTTCGCTGGCGCCATCGGGCAGCTCCAGCTCATAGCGCGCCAGGCGATGGCCGTCGGTCGCCACCGCGCGCAGGGCCGCGGCGGAGCCGTCCTTGAAGGCATGCAGATAGATGCCGTTGAGATAGAACCGCGTCTCTTCGGTGGAGATGGCGAAGCGGGTCTTGTCGATGATGCGCTTGAGATCGTTCGCCGCCAGACGGAAGCGGTGCGGCAGGGCGCCGGCCGCCATCTGCGGGAAGTCTTCTTTCGGCAGACAAGCGAGTTCGAAGCGCACCGTACCGGCGGAGACCTGCAAGCGGGCGCTATCGCCCGGCATCAGCTCGACCTGCACCTGGGAGCCGTCCGGCAGCTTGCGCACGATGTCGTACAGCATATGGGCGGGCGCGGTGGCCGAGCCGTTGCGCAGCACATCGGCGGGCAGGGCTTCGACGATCTCGATGTCGAGGTCGGTCGCGGTCAGCTTCACCGAGCCTTTGGCGGCATCGACCATGACGTTCGACAGAATTGGAATGGTGTTGCGGCGCTCGACGACGCTTTGGACATGGCTCAGCGCTTTCAGGAAGGCGCCGCGTTCGACATTGATCTTCATGGCCCGTTTGCACCCTTTGAGGCCGCGGGAGCGAAAACCGCCGCCCCTGCGGCCAATTTCCGTTTCCCGCTCAAACTTCGATTATGGCCGCCCGGCCGCCCCCAAAGCTGCCGTTAAGCCCTTGATTCCATTGAGGTCAGGAAGTCCAGACTCAAGAGAGGAACTATAGCAGTGAAAGTGGCAAGAAGCTAGCGGGGTCAGGGGGTTAGGAGAGAAGGGACAGGCCTCGCGGTGAGGCACAACGACTACTCGGGCGTGTGTGCAAAACCAACTACAATTATTCTCGACTCGGTTGAGCTGAGAAGGTGGTCGGTTTCTATGTCCATTGCTCGTGAGACTGTCGATAAAACCAGGTTCAATCCCAAGGCTATGCTGCCTTATGAGCTTCGCATCGCCGATTTTGAGCTGGCGATGCAGGATGTTTACGACTTTTTCCACGATGTGAATGACTTGCTGCTCAAGAAGGGGCTGCACCGGCTTGATGACATGCTGCGGCCAGCGGCGATGTCCGGCATGATCTCCGACATGCTTACGGCTTCGATGGCAAAGCACGCACGTTCACTTGCCGAAAATGGGCATTTTAACGGTCACCCGGACCTGATCTTGCAAGGGCATTATCCAAATAATTCGGTTAAAGCTGGTGAGTATGGGGTCGAAATCAAGAGCACACGCAAACGCGGCGGGGCTGTAGATACGCATGGCGCTCGCGATCAATGGATGTGCGTTTTTGTTTATGAAACCGACAATAAAACAGAGCCAGCCAAGGCTCGTGCTCCGATGCGATTCACTCAGGTCTTTCTCGCAGAAGTGAAGCAGTCTGATTTTCGCAGAAATGCGCGTGGTGAATTGGGAACGCGCACGGCGACGCTCGACAGACACGGTGTTCAGAAATTACGTTCTAATTGGGTCTATCTTTTGGAGGGGAATGGCGGCTAGCTTTGGTATGGCCTTTTTAGCCATGCTGACATAGCGAGCATCTTTTTCCACTCCGATGCTGCTGAGCCCTAAGGCGTTGGCTGCAGCCAATGTAGAACCTGAGCCCGCGAACGGATCTAGGATCGTTCCCTTTGCTAAAGGCAGGGATGCACGGACGATGGCCCGCAAGAATGCCTGTGGCTTCAAGGATGGATGGGGGGCCATGAGTTTTTCGCTCTTCGGTGTCGGCTGCGAAGAGATAACATCCCCGAATGGCCGGTCCGCTGTAGGTCGGCGAAATCCTCCCGTACTCCACTTCCGAAGCGTATCTTGTGCGCGGCCATCCAGCGGATGCCTCAATACCAGCCAAGGCTCGAACATTGAGCGTGGCATAACACTGATATCCGGAAATTCCTCGTGCGCGTTTTTGGGGCGATCCCCGCCACGCATGGTCATCACCAAGCGGATTATTTGGCCGCGAACCTCTAGTCCAGCACTGCTCATCGCGCTGGCAACAACATGAATAAGCAGGGGATTGCTCGCGACCAGAATGTTTGCGCCGGGCACGGTGACGCGAAGAGCAAGCTGTCCGAATTCGTAAAAGAAATCCGACATCGCCGTGCGATCACCGTCATTTAATACGGTGAACCGTGGAAGCGGGGAGCGCTGGTGGCCGTCAAACGACGGCGGTATACGCCAAATCCCGCCACGCCCTTTTCGAAGTTTCGTCTGTTCCAGTTCTGTGTATTCAACGAGCCCGTAAGGCGGGTCGGTTACAACGGCGTGTATGCTTGTTGGTTCGGCTGCGCGCATCCAGTCAAAACAACTGGCGTGGTATAGTTTGGCGTTCCCGACTATATGCTTTGGTTCGGTTGGTGCTTTGGTCCCGGCTTGTTCCTTTGGTTTCCGGAGTTTGTAGCGGCCCCGTTCTGTACGTTCGAACAATTCCGGTGTGTTTATGTTGAGATAGGACCGCACAGATGATGTGGGAACATCTCCAAGACGCGCCGCCACAGCTTCGCAAATTTCGGAAATGGATGCGCTTTCGGCCGCTGACAAGTAGGTTACAATAGAGTCGCGGACCAAGCCTGGGGCGGTGCGGAGATTCATAGCGGAGCGAAAATAGAATTTCGACGTCTGGACGTCAATAGATAGGAAGACGCCTGCATTGCAGTGTCCGATGGCAGCGTGACTGGGCGGTCATGTTTTTCCGCCGCTCTTGCCGCATTGCTCTCGAATTTTCCTCAACGAGCTTGGCAGCCAGCTTTTTCAAGACAGCACCCGCCGCCCGACAGGAACGCTTCCCGGGTGCGGTCCCGGGAAGCGCTGTTTCTGCACGAACGTGATCTAAAAACTGCTCAGGCTGCCGAGGCTGATGCTCTTGCCCGCCCGCTGGACCACAGCGGAGGTCACCTCGCCGCCAAGCAAGGGCTTCATGGCTGCAAGATTGGCCAATTTGGTGCCGTTGATCTCCAAGAGATAATCGCCCGCTTGCAGCCCCAGCTTGGCCGCCGCTGAGCCTTCGTTCACGCTGGCGATGAAGACGCCGCTATGAAGGCCCGCAGCCTCGGCTTCGGCGGTGGTCAGGTCGCGCGCCGAAATGCCGAAGGCCGGCTTCACCGCCGCAGCATCTACCCCCGGCTTCGCCGCGGCCGCCAGTTCTGCGGCATGTCCGATGATCGGATTGGTCAAGCTGAGCCGCACCGGCACGATATGCCCGCTGCGAAAAACCTTGAGATCGAAGCTGGCCGCGGGTTTGCTGCTCAGCTCGTCCATGACGATGTGCTTGAAGCTGAGCGCTCCCACCGAACCATATGCAAACGGCACCGGCTTGCCGTTCGCCTCGAACAAGATGTCATCCGTGATCAGGCCGGCCTGGGCGGCAGGGCTGCCGGGGTTGACGCCATCGACCAGCAAGCCGGTTTTTTGGGTCCAGCCGAGCCGCTCATATTCGAGCGTCATGGGCTGGTCGGTCTCATCGGCGAATGCCCGGATGTACATGCCGCTGTCCGGATAATACTTCGAAGCGGGACCGTAATTCGCCGCCTGCAGCGTTGCGAAGGCATCGGCCAGCTTCAACGCGACCGCATGATCGGAGGTTTGCAGCCCGGCCGCCGTATCGTCGGAATAATAGAAGCCGATATTGTTGGCGACGACAAATATCCCGGCGATCTTGTCGGCGGGGATCCAGGCATCGTGGTCCTGCGCGACATCGACATTCTTCGTGGTGGTCGCGGTGTGGTCTTGGCTAAACAATCCGCCGTCATGATAGACGGTATCCTCGGCGCGCTGTTCGGTCACCGTGCGGCTTTCGTGGAAACGCAAGCCGCTGCGATCCGCCATCAGTTTTTGAATCTTGAAACCGCCGCCGCTGCTGTAGAAGGTCTGAAGGTCGTTGAACACCTTGATGGCATCATCCACGGAAGCCATAGGCTTGGGCTGTGAGTAGTCGCTCGCCGGATAGACATCGGTCGAGCGATGCGCTTCGTAACCGCCGGCGCAGCCGGCGCAAAGCAGCGCCGCCAGCAAGACTCCGCCTGCGGCCAGTTTCTGCATATCCATAATCTAACCCCCCGTTTGCATGATTTGTTGGGAAGCCCAACATCCCTCTGCTGCGCCGCAGTCTAGCACTTGCGGCCCGGTTCGGTCATGCGCTTGCGCCATACAATTCGTGTACGGATGGCACGTTCCGCTTGCAGATGATGGGGCATGTGCAGCGGAAGCTGCGGCACAACGCGAAAGCGTCTGCGTTCCTGTTGCAGAAACCGTCCGGGCGGTGCTGTTTGAGGTGATGGGAATGCGTGGCGGTTGCGAAAGTTGCTAAAGCTCAGTCTGCGCGGGCTGGCAGTGCTTCGGGATGGCGCGAACCGCCGTCAAGGCAAGGCAGGGTGCCACAAAAAGGATCGCCCGCTCTCCGGGTAACGAAGAGCGGGCGGCATCCGCCCGGAAGTTCATCAGTGTCACGAACTACTTCATCCGTGTACCGACAAACGTCGGGTCTTAGGTCCTCTAATCCCATCCGTCGCAAGAAGCGGCGGGTGTCAGGCTTTTGACCTTTCCTCTGCCGCACCGCGTCGAACGGGCCGCGCGATGTACGGCAAAGGGCACTGTCATACAAGCGGCATTTTGATGATGGCGGCGGAAAGCTTTGCGTCCCGCCGCCGCAGTTCCAGAAATTAACTCAGCTTCGACAGCATCTGGCTGAGGAAATCGACTTCCTGCTTGAACAGCGGATCTTCCCCGCACAGCGCCTCCACCCGGCGGCAGGCATGTAAGACGGTGGTGTGGTCGCGGCCGCCGAAGCGCCGGCCGATTTCCGGCAGCGAGCGCGTCGTCAGTTTGCGGGCGAGATACATCGCCACCTGGCGCGGCCGCGCCACCCGGCGGGCGCGTTGCGGCGAATGAAAATCGCGCACATCGAGCTTGTAGAACTCGGCGGTCTTCTTCTGAATGTCCTCGATCGAGGTCTTCGGTGACAGGCCGCCGGTCATGCGCATGCCGACCGCTTCCTCGGCCATCTCCACCGTCACCGGCTTCTTGGTGAGGTCGGCATAGGTGGCGAGCTTGGTGAAGACGGCGATCATTTCGCGAGGGGAGGCGTCATCCATTTCGGCGATGCGTTCGAGGACTTCCTCGGGAATGCGCACTTCCGGGCGCAGGCGCGAGAAATCGGCCGCCCGGGCCTTGAGGATGGCAAGGCGCGTGTCGCCATCGGGCTTGCCGAGCTGGACGACGAGACCGCCGGAAATGCGGCTCTTCACATCGGCGCCGAGGCCTTCCATCGCGGCAGGGGCGCGGTCGGCGGCGATCACCACGCGGCGGCGTAAGTCCGCCAGTGCGTTGACGGTGTAGAGGAATTCCGACGCCGTCGCGGCCGAGCGGCAGATATGCTGCAAATCGTCGATGATCAGCACATCGGCCGAGCGCAGCTCTTCTTTGAAGGTCAGCGTGTCCTTGCGGTAGAGGGCGCCGAGGAAGTGGCGCATGAAGTCCTCCGCCCGCAGGAACAGCACTTTCTTGGCGCGTTTGCGGAATTCCAAAGCGGCGGCGTTGAGCAGATGGGTTTTGCCGTAGCCGAAGCCGCCATGGATATAAAGGATCGGCAGGTCGCCGCCGCGGCCTTCGGCAAAGGCGCGGGCCGCGCTATGGCCGAACTCATTGGCCGTGCCGGGGATGAAGCTGTCGAAGGTCTGCTGCGGATGCAGCATCCGGCTCCACAGGCCTTGCATGCTGCCGGCTGCGGCATCGGCCGAGACATGCGGCATGTAAGCGATGTTGTTGGCTGGCGGCACGGCGGGGCCGACTGACGGCGGAATGTGCACCGGCTCCTTGGAAATGCCGGACGCGACCGACGGGGCAGCAGCCTGGGTGACGACGATGTTGAGGGCCGCGGGCTCCTGGCCTTCGGCGCGGAAAGCCCGTTCGATCCGCATCATGTAATGATTGGCAACCCAGTTGCGGACGAAGGGCTTGGCCGCACCGATTTTCAGCTCGTCCTTGTCCCAGCTTTCCAAAGTCAGAGGCGCAATCCACGCCTCGAAGATTGGATCGCCCAGTTCTTTGCGAAGACGCTCGCGCACACACGCCCAACGTGTCGGCCAGTCCTTCGATGAAGGCTTGCTTGTCAACTGTCCCATATCCCACACCCGCTAAATCGGTACGCCCCTATGGGCGTCCCGCAATCCTTGGTCTTACTCGTCCGTACTCGGTTCTTGTTTTGAAGGCCCCTGGTTGAGCCTTTTAGCCTCCTGAGCGCCGTCCCCGCGGCGCCATTGCCTGACGCATGGTGTCCTCCCTGCTTATGTTTGGGTCCATGGAAGGCCGCCAGCCTTCCAGCCGTTTGTCTTGCCGCGCTGGCGGCTGGCGTCGAGATCGCCTTCGAAGCCGCCCGCGATGTTGAAAGCTTGTCTGTAGCCTGCCGCCGTCAAGGCAATCGCGGCGGCACGCGAGCGCGCGCCCGAACGGCACAGGAACAGGACCGGTACATCCTTGTCCGCGCCCACCGCGGCGGCCGTCTCGGCCACGAAATTCGGGTTCGGCGCCATGGTGGGGAATATCTGCCATTCCACCCGGTGCACAGCCCGCCCCAGCCCGGAAAGATCGGGCAGGCCGACGAAGGCCCATTCCGCCGCCGTGCGCACATCCACCAGCTGGGCCCCCTGCTGGAGCAGGGCCCATGCCTCTGTGACAGCAATGTCACCAGCATAGTTGGGAGTGGGGGATGAAGGGGCCATAGGCAATCAGTCCAAAGAAGAGACGCCTCATCACGCGAGATGGCTCTCGCGATCCGAAGAAATTATTATTTTGTTTTATTTGGAATTACTGTGGGGATGTCCACTTTGGACTTCGAGCGCCACACAATACCTTTCTTTTGTTTTTCTTTATCTTAGGCATTGTTGGTTCTCTCGCCTCCACCGGGGATAACCATAAGCAAAAACCCCGACGCGACTCAAGGGAACGGAGTCTGAACATGTGAAGATTCTACGACGGAAGAATTTCCCTGACCCATTCCTAACTATATGTTCTTTATACGGAATTAAGGTCAGCGTGTGGTTAATTTTGTCGAATCAGGGAGTTACGGACATCGAATTGTCATGCTGCAGTGCAGGAAAAGCGGGCTGCGGCAGATTGTGTCAAAGTCAGGGCACGGACAAATAAAAACGGGCCCAAAGCAGTTATGGGCCCGTATTTACAAAAACTTCAACTGCGAAAGCAGCGGCTTATCACTTTGACAGTTTTGCGACCCGCTTGGAGAGGCGAGAGACCTTCCGCGACCCGGTATTCTTGTGGACAACACCCTTGGTGACGCCCCGCATGATCTCGGGCTCGGCCGCCTTCAGAGCCGCCTGCGCTGCCGAGGCATCGCCGGAAGCAATGGCTTCCTCGACCTTACGCACGTAACCGCGGATACGGGTCTTGCGCGAATGGTTGATGGCCTGGCGCTTGGCTGCAGTCCGGGTGCGCTTCTTGGCGGAGGCGATATTCGGCATTAGTCACTTCCCTAAAGAGGCGGGGCGTATAGCTCGTGGCCGCGCCGGGGTCAATTCTGAAAGCGGGGCTATTTGTCCTTAAAGACGGGTTTCCGCTTCTCGGCGAAGGCGGCCATGCCTTCTTTCTGGTCCTCGCTGGCAAAAGCGGCATGAAAAAGGCGCCGCTCGGTGCGCAAACCCTCGGCCAGGGTGGTCTCATAAGAGCGGTTGACGGCCTCTTTGGCCATCATCAGGGCCGGCAGGGACTGTTCGGCGATCTTCTGGGCGATTTTGAGGGTTTCGCCCATCAATTCCGCCGCCGGGATCACCCGGCTGACCAATCCGGAGCGTTCCGCTTCGACGGCGTCCATCATGCGGCCGGTCAGGCACATATCCATGGCCTTGGACTTGCCGATGAAGCGGGTGAGGCGCTGGCTGCCGCCCATGCCGGGCAGAACGCCCAAGGTGATCTCCGGCTGGCCGAATTTCGCGCTATCGGCGGCGATAATGAAGTCGCACATCATGGCCAGCTCGCAGCCCCCGCCCAAGGCGTAGCCGGAAACGGCTGCAATCACCGGTTTGCGGGTGGCAACGATGCGGTCGCAGGATTTGGCGAACCAATCGGCCTTGAACATGTCGACGGCGGATTGCGGCGCCATTTCCTTGATGTCGGCCCCGGCCGCAAAGGCGCGCTCGGAGCCGGTGACGACGATGCAGCGCACGCCGGCATCGGCGTCGAAGCTTTCCAGCGCATCGCAGAGCTCTAAGAGCAGGGCGCTGTTCAAGGCATTGAGCGCCTTGGGACGGTTGAGCGTGATGACGCCGACGGCGCCCTCGCGGCTTACAAGAATGTTTTCCATGGTGAGACCTCGTTGGCCGTGCGGCTCAATCGTCGTGAAACTTGCCGCGGCCGCGCTTCAATTCCGCATGTTTCTTCTTGTGCTGCAATCGGTTTTCGACCGCCCCGCGCGATGGCTTCGTTTTGTAGCGTTTTTTAGGCTCGATTGTGGCTGCGCGGATGAGGTCTGCCAGCCGTTCGCGAACCTCTTCACGGTTCCTGTTCTGGTCGCGGAATTTGCGCCCCACCAGGATCAACTCGCCGTCTTTGGTGAGGCGGCTCTTCAGCTGCGTCATCAGGCGATAGCGCACCGGTTCCGGCAGCGAGGTCGAGAACGCCACGTTGAAGCGCAGCTGCACCGCGCTCGACACTTTGTTGACGTTCTGCCCGCCCGGGCCTGAGGCCAGCACAAAGCTCTCTTCAAGCTCGCGCTCGTCGATGGTGATCTCTGGGGTGATGCGGATCTCGGGCATGGTCTTCGACGTCAGCGTGCGACGGGGTAGGGGTTAAATGCGCTTGTTGGCTCTTAATGGATCAAAGCGTCACCCGCCAGATGGCAAGGGAAACGGACGCGCTGAAAGTCTGCTTTTGGGGGCGAAGCGGACGAACCGCCGCCTTTGTCCCGGATGCACCAATTCCTGCCATTCTGGCTCTTCGTAGATCCAATTGCTGTGGTTTTGGTTGGTGGAAAATCTGAATGTTAGCCACCTCGGCTCTCCTACTGTTCTACTCCGCCGGGCGATAAGCTTGGATGGTTGCATTCGACCCGAAGAAGCCCGCGCGCTCTGCCACAAAGAGGCGGTCGAGCTCGGGAACAAACAGACTGGTTCGTGCGCCCCAAGATGTAGGCATGCGGGCCAACCGAGTAAGCTTGGCTTTGGAGAATTGGAACAAGTCGACGGCGCCAGCACCGCAACTGACGATATAACGTTGACGCTTGGCATCAAGGAACACATCGTCCGCGTCACCACATGTATCCACGGTGTTCAGGATGCGTCCGTCCTTTGGATCGAATAGTACCAGTCGCGCTGGGGATCGAAATGCCACGGCCACGACGCCCTTAGCCAGCGCCATAGGAAAGTTCGATGACAGATTGGACGTGGTCCATTTGGCGGCGGTCTTGCCCATGTCAATGTCCACTACGACGATTTGGCCGGTATCCGGCACGTTCACATATGCCCGATCACCCGAAAGCTGGAACGCCTCCGGGTGGCCCGGAAGGGACACATCTCTGATTTTGATCATCTTCACCGGATCGATGATTGCGAGCCCTCCGCTGCCATAACCGACGACGACAGTGCCGTTGCGTGGATCAAGCCGTGCGTTGTCCGCATCATCGCCCAGCTTGACGACGCCTCGCGGCTCATAATTTACGCCGCCGAACATCCGCACGGCTCCGTCACCGCCACAGGCGACGACCAGCAGATCGGCTTGCGGAACGTAAACGACACCTTGCGGCTCATCGAGCCCCGCAATCCTATGGATGACCGAGCGCGTCTTGAGATTAACGATATCGACACTGCCGTTTCCCAGTTCGACGACAAAAAGCCGATTACGGGCCAGATCGATGTCAAGATGATCGATCCGGCCCGCGGTATTCGGGAGCGCGATGGTTGCTTCAAGCCCCAACGGCGGAGCCGCCACCGCACAGGGGAAAGCAGTGCATAGGCAGAAAGCAACGATGATTTGGGTGAAGCGGCGCATTGTTACTCTTTCTGCTTCTGAACAGCCACATATTGCAGCGCAGCGTGCAATCCTACCAGCAGCTTGTCGAGATTGTCGTTCGCCCAGAAATGCATGAAAAACAGCCGCGGCTCATCATCTAGCATGTGGTTGTGAAGCGCGGTCACTTCGATGCCGTTCTCGCGCAGCGTTCGCAGCACAGGATTTACCTCTGACGCAACCAACACAAAGTCGCCGGTGATCGCGGCCCTGCCATTCCCCGTAGGCTGGAAGTTGATTGCTTCCGCTGTCCCCAGCGCGGCGGGCACGGTCATTCCGTGCATCATGGGCGTCTCCGCGCGGGCAATTCCTATCTGATAGACCCCGCCCGCGATCTTGCCCGAAACACCGAGCGCCTTGTCGATGCCTCCGGTGTCGAGATCGATTTTTACCGGTGCCGCTGCAGGCGGTGAACTGCCAAGCGGCGTCTTACTCAGAATGAGTGCGTCGTGCAGCTCTTTGGCGAGCGTCAATGCATCACCTTCGCCATAAATATGCATGTAAAACGTTGCGGGATTTGCGCGCAGCAGATGATTGTGCAGCGCCGTGATCTGAATGTTCTCTTCTGCGAGCTTCTTCATGACCGCGCCTATTTCATTCTCGGTCAGCACGAGGTCACCCATCACCATGGTGCGGTTTCCCATCGGTGCAAACGCCAGCCAGGACCCTAGTGCGAGCGTAGGCTTGAGCACGACGCCGTCGAGGGTGACATGGAGGTCCGTGCGCGGCAGTCCCACCCGATAGACGCCGCCAGGCATATCGCTACCGGTTTTGCCCAATGCGGCTGCGATGGACGCCCCGTCACTCTGTGGAGCAGCGTGGACCGGTGCGGCGAAGATCAATAATGCAGTCAGGATGACAAATGAACGCTTGGTCATGGTGTTCTCCTTTCAGCCTGTGATGAGATGGAAGCCCAATCCGAACAGACAGCTTGCCGCCAGGATCGGCACCATCCCGACCTTGTAACGGAAGATCGCCACTATCGCGCCGAGCGAGATCGTCAGCGCTGGCCAACTGATCGTGCTCAGGTCTGGTATGTTAAAGGTCTGGCCGAGTACGTGCGACACATCCATCCGCGCGAACAGCACATGCAGCGCGAACCAGATGGCGAGATTGAGGACCACGCCGACGACCGCTGCGGTGATTGCGGAGAGCGCGGCATTGAGCGATTTATTGCCGATCAGCGCCTCCACATAGGGGCCGCCAAGAAATATCCAGAGAAACGACGGGACGAAGGTCGTCCACATCGCCAGTACACCGCCGAGCGTTCCTGCCAGTACAGGATCGAGAGAGCCCGGATGACGGAATGCTGCCATGAAACCCACAAACTGCACCACGCTAATGAGCGGTCCGGGCGTAGTCTCGGCAAAGCCCAATCCGACCAGCATCTCGCCAGGTCTGAGCCAGTGATAGTGCTCGACGGCCTGCTGGGCCATGTAAGCGAGAACGGCGTAAGCGCCGCCGAACGTAACGACGGCCATTTTGCTGTTGAAGGCGCCAACAGTGGTGAACACGTTGTTCGGCCCCACGGATATCGCGAGCGCAATTACCGGCACGAACCAGACGAACAATCCGATGACTGCAATTATAAACAAACGCCGTAACGAGGGACGGACATGCTGGGGGATTTCCTTTGAGAACATTGTATCAATGAGAGCCGGCGGCCCTTCACCCTGAGTGCCGCTTCCATGCGCACCACCAGACTTAAACCAATCAGGGAATCGCGAGCGACCGAAGACGCCGATCAGCGCAGAGGCCAGGATGATGAGAGGGAAAGGAAGCCCAAAGAAGAATATGGAAACGAAGGCGAGCACTGCGATGACTCGCAACGCATCACTCTTGAGTGCCCGCTTGCCGATGCGCAAGACGGCTTCCAACACGATGGCAAGCACAGCGGCCTTCAGGCCGAAGAAGACGGCACTAACGGTACCGACTTGCCCGAAGACCGCGTAAAGCCAGCTTAAGGCTCCGAGCGTCACCAGCCCCGGCAGGACAAACAGTATTCCTGCGAGAAGACCGCCCCGAACGCGGTGGAGAAGCCAGCCGATATAGACGGCAAGTTGATGCGCCTCTGGCCCTGGAAGCAACATGCAGTAGTTCAACGCGTGCAGGAACCGCGTCTCGCTAATCCAGCGCTTTTCCACCACTAGGATACGGTGCATGACGGCTATCTGACCGGCTGGCCCGCCGAAACTCAGCAGCGCGATGCGCGCCCAGGTCCAGAGAGCCTCGCGGAACGATACCGTATTCGCTGCATTTGCCGCGATGGGAGATGGGAATCCGGCTTCTTTGTCGGGCACGTCACAAGCTCCTCCGGCGTCCAAGGACGCCAGTCGAAGCAGAGCTTGGACGAATATCGTCTAACGGGGAGCCTGCATCCCCAGGGGCAGAATAGCGGTGGCCCCCGCGGCATTCAACATCCGCGTCACGACTGCTGTGACGCAACGACATCTATTCCGCTAAGTACCTTGGACGACTAAATTTGGCGCGTTTGAGACCTTTGCTGAACGGTGAGTTTTGGGTCAGGTCCGGACATTGGGCCGGTGCTAAGGAGCAAAATCTCTTCTCCGCGCCTCCGCGTGTCATTATGTCGGATGCGTCTGGCACTTCGGGAGGGCTTCAGCCTTGGCCGCTTTGGCAGTTTTAGGAGGGCAGCGTTTTCGCGCGGAGACGCGGAGGCGCGGAGATTTCCTACCGTGCCTGTCGCACTGCTTTTCGCCTTGACATGCAACCATTTGGTTGCATATTAGAACTATGAGCATGGATGCGGTTTTCAAAGCTTTGGCGGATCCCGCGCGGCGCCGCCTCTTGGACCGCCTTTATGCCAAGAACGGGCAGACGCTTGGCTCTTTGTGTGACGGCATGGCGATGTCGCGTCAGGCCGTGACCAAGCATCTGGCATTGTTGGAGGAAGCCAATCTCATCGCCGTGCAATGGCAGGGCAGGGAGAAGCTGCATTTCCTCAACCCCGTTCCCATCAACGAGATCGCTGAACGCTGGATCGGCAAATACGAACGGCACCGGGTTCAAGCTCTCGCCGATTTGAAAAACAGGCTCGAAGGAAAAGACAGCCCCTAAACAAAGCCCCCAAGGAGATGCAAGCATGAGCGACCGTTTTGTGTATGTCACTTACATCAGCACCACACCGGAAAAACTTTGGCAGGCCCTTACCGATGCTGCCTTCACCCGCGAATATTGGTGGGGCATGTTCCTCGAAAGCGATTGGAAACAGGGTTCGCGCTGGGCGATGAAATTCGCCGACGGGCGGCTCAACACCACAGGCGAGGTTTTGGAGAGCGATCCGCCACGCCGCCTCGTGCTCGATTGGCACAATGAATATAGTCCCGAGCTGATCGGCGATGGCCCGTCGCGTGCCAGCTTCGATATCGAGCAAATTGGGGAGATGGTGAAGCTCACTGTCACCCATGAAGCCCAGCCCAAGCTGCTGGAGTCCGTGTCCGGCGGCTGGCCGAAAGTCCTCGCCAGCCTCAAGAGCTATATCGAAACCGGCAAGCCGCTGCCCAATCCGGGCAATTGCGCCGCAGCCCGGGAGCAAGCCGCATGAGCAGCCAATTCGTTTATGTCACCTATATCCGCACCACGCCTGAAAAGCTGTTCGAAGCGCTGACCAAACCGGAGTTCACGCGCCAGTATTGGTACGGCGTCAGCTCGGAAAGCGAGTGGCGCGTTGGCGCGGAATGGAAGCTGAGGTTTTCGGATGGCCGTATCGCCGATGCCGGTGAGGTCTTGGAATACGATCCGCCCAAGCGGCTGGTGCTCAAATGGCGCAACGAGTTCAGGCCGGAGCTGAAAGCCGAGGGCTTTTCGCGCTGCGTCATGGAAATCGAAACGCTGGGCGAAATGGCCAAGCTCACCATCACGCATTCCATCGAGCGCGACAACGCAAAATTCATCGAGGCGGTTGCGGGCGGTTGGCCGCAGGTGCTGTCGAGCTTGAAATCGCTGCTGGAGACCGGCAAGCCTTTACCTTCGGCAAAATAGCGTGCGTGCAAATATTTTTGTAGAAGTTGCAAATCATGTGCACGTCTGCCCGCCGCGGGTAAGCCGCAAGCTTCGGAAGCAAAAGGAGAAATTTTTTTCTGAAGAATTTTTGCAATTGGGCTTGAAGCTACAGGGTCTAATACCCATATCCGCTACATCACCGTAGCTGTAATGATAGCGAACAGGCTGTTCCTACCGGGGCAGCCTGTTTTGCTTTGGGCTTTTTGAAAAAGCCCCAACCGGTCGAGGCGCGGAGTCTGTCTGGAACGGACTACTTTTTTTTCTTGATCGTCATGGCCGGGCTCGACCCGGCCATCCACAGTTCTCAGGGGGAATGGCTGTTACCTGGATGGTCGCCTCAGGGGCGACCATGACGGAATGGGATAACGATTGCGGCTGCACAACAGCGAAGCAACGCGACCCTAAAAATTATTTCTGGCACTTTGGACAATAAAACGTGGATCGTCCCGCTTGCACGATGCGTTTGATCGTGCCGCCGCAAGCGGGGCAAGGCTCGCCTTCGCGGCCATAGACCTGAAAGGAATGTTGGAAATAGCCAAGCTCGCCATCGGCTTTCTTGTAATCGCGCAAGGTCGAGCCGCCGGCAGCGATGGCTTCCTTCAACACCGTCTTGATCGCCTGAACCAGATCGGGGATGGCGGCGCGCGGAACTTTTCCGGCCAGCCGTTTCGGTGAGATGCGGGCACGGAACAGCGCCTCGCAGGCATAGATGTTGCCGATCCCGGCGATGATCCGTTGATCGAGGAGGGCGGATTTGATCGGTGTCTTCTTACCCTTCAACGCCGCCGCCAGATAATCGTCATGAAAGCTGTTGGACAAAGGTTCGGCCCCGAGCCCTTCGAACAGCTTGTCTTCTTCCAGCTTGTCGGTCGCCAGCAAGGTCATTAGCCCGAAACGGCGGTGATCGGTGAAGACGATCCGGGCTGGGGCGTCGGTCTCGAACACCACATGATCATGCTTGCCCTGACCGGCGTCGGGCGGGGCGGCTTCGTAGACGAATTGCCCCAGCTTTTTGCTCTTGCCCTCGGCATAGACGGCCATGCGCCCGCTCATGCCGAGATGGATCACCAGGGTCTCGTTGTTGTCGAGGTCTGCCAGAATGTATTTGGCCCGCCGCCTGAGCGTCTTCACCCGCCGGCCGGTCAGCCGGGCGGCAAAATTCTTGGGAAAGGGGGCCCGGAGGTCGCCCCGCCTGGTCTCCACTTTAACGAGTTTCCGGCCCTCCATGGCGGGGGTCAGACCCGTGCAAACGGTTTCGACTTCGGGAAGCTCAGGCATTATGGTCGGGTCATGTCGACTGAATCTCATAGCGATCATACCGCCTCTTTCGGCTTCCGCGATGTTCCCGAGGCCGAAAAGGAGAAGCTGGTGCGGGGGGTGTTTTCCTCCGTGGCCAAGAACTACGACCTGATGAACGACCTCATGAGCGGGGGCGTGCACAGGTTGTGGAAGGACGCCATGGTCGCCTGGCTTAACCCGCAACCGGGCTGGAAGAGCCTGGATGTGGCGGGCGGCACTGGCGACATCGCCTTCCGCATCGCCAAAGCCATCCGCAAGAGGGGTGGCGAGCCGAATGTCACCGTCTGCGACATCAACCCGGACATGCTGGCCGAAGGGGTGGCGCGGGCGGAGAAAAAAGGCGAAGCGGCCCTGACCTGGGTGGCTGGCGATGCCCAAGCCTTGCCGCTGCCGGACAACACATTTGACAGTTACACCATCGCCTTCGGCATCCGGAATGTGACCCGCATCGAGAAGGCCTTGGAAGAGGCGCGGCGGGTGTTGAAGCCGGGTGGGCGTTTCCTCTGCATGGAATTCAGCCAAGTCGTCGTCCCTGGGCTGGACGTGCTCTATGACAAGTTCTCGTTCAACATCGTGCCGACCATCGGCGAGTACGTGGCCCGGGATCGCGAGTCCTACCAATATCTGATCGAAAGCATCCGCCGCTTCCCCAACCAGGCCAAATTCGCCCGGATGATCGAAGAGGCCGGGCTCGCCCAAGTGAAGGTGCGCAATCTCTCTGGCGGCATCGCCGCTTTGCATTCGGCCTGGAAGATTTGACCCTCATGCCCTCTACGCTCGCCAATCTCTTTCGGGTGTGGAAGATCGCGCGCACGCTGGCGCGGCACGACGCGCTGTTTCCGTCCGAATACATGGCGCTGATGCCGGGGCGGGTGCGGTTCTTGCGCCGTATCCTGGGCAGCGGCCGCAGCAAGGATGGTTTGGCGCCCGGCTACCGCTTGGCGCGGGCGCTGGAAAGTCTAGGCCCGGCGCATATCAAGCTGGGGCAGGTGCTGGCCACCCGTCCCGATCTTGTCGGCTCTGATGTGGCTTTGGCTCTGGAAGGACTGCAGGACCGGCTTCCAGCGTTTCCCTCGGCGGATGCGCGCGGCGTGGTGGAGCTCGAATTCGCCCGCCCGCTCGATCAGCTTTATATCCGCTTCGGCGAGCCCGTGGCCGCTGCCTCGATTTCGCAAGTGCATAGCGCCGAGACCAACGAAGTGCCGCCCAAGCGTGTGGCGGTGAAGGTATTGCGGCCCGGCATTGAGGACGAGTTTGCCCGCGATCTCTCCACGCTGGCTTTCGCGGCCCGTTTGGCGGAACGCTTTTCAGCCGAGGCTCGGCGTCTGCGCCTGACCGATCTGATGAAAACCCTGGCGGAATCCACGGCGCTGGAACTCGATCTGCGCATGGAAGCGGCGGCGGCTTCGGAAATCGCCGAACGCATGGAGGGCGACGGGAATTTCCGTGTTCCAAAAGTCGATTGGACCCGCACCTCGGCCCGCGTGCTCACCACCGAATGGATCGATGGCACACCGGTCCGCGATATCGAGGCGCTGAAGGCGGCGGGACATGATCCCAAACAGGTGGCGCTGATCGTCATGCGCACCTTCCTCACCCAGGCGCTGCGGGAAGGCTTCTTCCATGCCGACATGCATCCGGGGAATTTGTTCGTCGACAAGCAGGGCCGCTTGGTGGCGGTCGATTTCGGCATCATGGGACGGCTCGATCTGCCGACCCGCCGCTTCATGGCCGAGACCATCGGCGGTTTTCTGGCGCGCGATTACGTCCGTGTGGCGCGGGCGCATTTCGACCAGCAATTTGTGCCCTCGCATTTCCCGGTCGAGACCTTCGCCCAGGCTTTGCGGGCGGTGGGGGAGCCGATCTTCGGGCGTCCGGCGCGCGACGTGTCGATGGCCAAGCTGCTACAGCAGCTTTTCGACACCACCCGCCGTTTCGAGATGCAGGCTCAGCCGCAATTGCTGCTGCTGCAAAAGACCATGGTGGTGGTGGAAGGGGTGGCGCGGGCGCTCGATCCGGATTTCGACATCTGGGAAGCAAGCCGTCCGGTGGTCGAACGCTTCATGCTCGACAGCCTGTCGCCCAAGGCACGTTTGAAAGAGGTAGGCGATACCGCGCTCGCTTTGGGTCGCACACTGCAGCGTCTGCCGGAGTTCATCCGCAACACCGAAATCATTTCGCAGATGTTGGCCGAAGGCGGCTTGCGTCTTCATCCCGACAGCACGCGTCAGATCGGTGAAGCTCATCGCGATGGCGGCCGCACGGCGTTTGTCATTCTATGGCTTGTCACCGTTGCAGCCGGCGTGGCCGCGCTCTGGCGGTTTTTCTAATCAGCGCACAAGAACGCGATCCAATTCCTATTTCCGTCATGGCCGGGCTTGACCCGGCCATCCAGCCTCAGCTGATCCGCACATTGCCGCCGTCGCAGACATGGCTGCCGCTGGCGTCATGGAAATAGACCTTTACCCGCAGGATATGATCTGCCAGTTCCGGGAAATCCGGCACTTTGACATGTACCAAGCCGGTTTCGACCGTCTGTTCGGTGGCGAGCACGCCTTGAATGCCCGTCGGAGAGTCGGCGTTATCGGGATAAAGCACCACTGACACAGAATCGCTGCCGCTCTTCTCGACATTGGCGCAAGCCAGACCAAGGTATTGGCCGCGCGCCGCATGAGGCAGTGAGCCGCCGCCGCTTTCCGGGCTGGTAATGGAATCGCCAGCTGGAAGCCGAATCTCATTGGTACAAGCCAGCGCCGATACGGCGCTCGCACACATCCCTACCACCAGCAAGGCCGCCCAGCGCATTGCCGCCCTCCGTTTACGCTCTGTCCCGCGACAGCGCGATAAAACGCCAACTCAACAAGATTGCCGCTGTCATTAAGGCAAAAGCAAGGCCGGTCCAGACGCCTATACCCTGCCAGTTGAGTTCGACTCCCAAGCCAAAACAGAGCGGGAATCCAACCAGCCAATAGCTTGCTGCCGCGATCCACATCGGCATGCGGGCATCCTTCAGACCGCGCAGGCTTAACGATGCCACCACTTGCAACCCGTCAAAGACCTGGAAGGCTGCCGCGATCCCCAAATAGCTGGCCGTGAGGCGCAGCACATCGGAGTTGGCCGGATCATGGGCGTTGAAATAAAGACCGGCGATTTGGCGCGGAAACAGCGCCAGGAAGATCGCGGTACAGCCCATGAAACCGGCCCCGATGGCAAGAGCCGTGAGGCCCGCCCGGCGCACGCCATGACGGTCTTCGGCACCCGCTGCCAGACCGACCCGTACCGTCGCCGCCATGGCGACGCCTAGCGGCACCATGAAGGTGAGGGAGGGAACATTGAGCGCCACTTGATGCGCGGCCACGGCTGCCGTGCTGAAAGTGCCCATCAACAAGACCGAAGCATTGAACAAGGCCGCCTCGAACAGCATGGTCATGCCGATCGGCATGCCAAGATGGAACAACTCGAAGAACCGCGTCCAATCGGGGCGGAAGAAGCGCCGGAAGATGCGGTATTCGCGCAAGGCCGGAGATAGGAACACGATCCCCAGCATCACAAGAAAGCTGAAGGCGTAAGAGCAGGCGCTGGCGATGCCTGAGCCGAACAATCCCAGTTTCGGAAAACCGAAATGGCCGAAGATAAGGGCGTAATCGGCTCCGGCATTGAACAAGATTGCCGCCAGCATCACCCAAAGCGCGGTGTTGGGTTTTTCCAGCGCCGTCACATAGTTGCGCAGCACCTGGAACCCCAGAGAGAAGATCATACCGGCGCTTAAGGGGCGCACGAAAAGGCTCGCGGCTTGCGCCAGCTCCGGCTTCTGATGCAGGGTCAGGAGAACGTCCTTGGCAAAGAACAGAAAAGCCGTCAGCGGTACCGATAGAATGATGGTTGCCCAGAACCCCATGCGCACAACGGCGCGCACACCGGCGCGATCACGCGGCCGGGCCCCCAGGATATGGGCGATCATCGGCGAGATGGCCGCGGTCGGGCCCAGCCCGAACAGCCAGGCAAAATAGAACACGGTGTTGCCCAGCGCGGCACCCGCTAGCGCTTCCTTGGATAGACGCCCGAGCATGAGCACGTCTGTCGTCAGGATTGCCATCTGGGCAAGCTGGGTCGCCACCAGCGGCAAGGCCAGTTTCATCAGCTCGCGCACTTCCACCGCCCAAGGCGAGGGGCGCAGGCCGGTCAGTTCCTCGTTGGTGCAATCCGTCATGATACCAGCACGCCACAAAACCACACGGGACAAACAAAAAACCCTCCGGAGCGAGGCTCGGAGGGTTGCCGGAAAACCGTTTTTGATCGGTCTAGCCGCAATACTCCTCGCAAGCCGCAATAGCGCGTGCGCTGCCCGAACGGGCTAGCGTTACAGCCATATCGCACACCGGGTGAATCATTCTTCGGCTCGCATGAATGGCGCGAGAGACCATCTCCCACGCTCACCTAATTGAGGTACGACGGGCTTCTTACGAAGTCAACACAGCCCAGGACATCCCAGCCGCATCTTAATTGCAGATGCAGCTGGGCCACAGCTTCACCTTCCGCGACTCAGTTTGGCCTTGTAGGATGACGTTATGGTGCCGTGGAACATTGCCCATCGGGGGGGCGCGCAACTCCGGCCGGAAAACACCTTATCGGCTTTTGCCGATGCGGTTTGGCGCGGTTGCCAGGGCGCTGAACTCGATGTCCAGCTTACGGCTGACGGGCAGGTCATTGTTCATCACGATTGGCGGCTGAAGTCCGGCGTGGCGCGGGATGCGGAAGGGCGCTGGCTGCAGGATCCGGCGCCTCGCATCAAGGATCTTACGCTCGAACAATTGCGCAGCTTCGATGTTGGCCGGGCTGACCCTGAAAGCGATTATGCCAAGGCCCATGCTGGCGTGCATTGGCAGGATGGCGAATGCATTCCGCTATTGTCCGAAGTGATCGCAGTGGCGAAGACGGCGCGCGCGCCATTTAAATTGATTGTCGAACTCAAGACCTCCTTTGCCAATCGTGAGGAAGGCGCCGACCCTGAGGAATTGGCTGACCGCACCATCGCCGTACTCAAGGAGCACCACTATCTTGAGCAAACGATCTTTGTCGGTTTCGATTGGGCCGCGTTGATCGCCGCCAAGAAGCAGGCGCCAAAGACGGAATGCTGGTTCACCACCTTGCCGTTGAGCTGGTTCGAGCCGGGCACGCCACCGGCCGAAGCCGATCCGCCTAGCGAGGCGGCGTTGCAGATGCTGCGCTATTGGGCGCGCGAAGGCATTTCGCCTTGGGCGGCTGGTTACGATGCCATTCATTATGGCGGCTCGATCATCGAAGCGGTCAAAGCGGCTGGTGGCGATGGTTGGGATCCGATGTGGGTTGATCTCTCCGAGGAGAGTGTGCGCGAGGCGCGCAATCTTGGGCTGAAGCTGGGTACCTGGACTGTTAACGACACCACACAGATGCGGCGTATGGCGGCGCTGGGACTGGATGCGATCTATACAGACCGCCCCGATCTGCTCGCGGCTGTAGACAGCTATTAGCGGCTCGTCTTTCGCGTGTAGGGGATTCTACCTGTGCCTTGAAATTGATCCAGCTTCCACAAAATTGCCTTGGCTTTCGCGCGTGTCGTTTAACGCTTGGGTGAGGTGCTGGTTCTAGGCTTTAGCGCGTAAGTCAGTCTTGGGATTCTCGTGGAACGCGCAGCCGAGTGGATTGAAAGTGGTATTACTTCCGCCGAATTCAGGCGTGTGGAGGTGCTGACCCATCCCGACGCGCCAGCGGCGCTGCGCTTTTGGCAAAACCGTCCCGCCGACGGGATCAAGATCGGGCGGGATGTGCCCTCACGCGCCATCGCGCGCCTGTTGAGCCGCACTGTTATTTACGAGCCGATAGAGGGCGGTCGGGATTTCAAGGTGCACTTGGCGGGCAGCGGAATCCGCCGCCGCTTCGACCGGGACATCACCGGCGAATGCATATCGCAGCTTTACAATGCTGGTGATCTTCAGCCGCGCCTCAATGGGATACAGGATGTGCTCGCCAGCAACGAAGCGCGCATGGCACAGATCATACATCGCGCGGCGGATCTGGAAGTGCTGAGGATCGAGCTTTTTCAAGTTCCGCTGGCGGCACCCAACGGCGTGGACCGCTGGGTGCTCACCTTCGCGTTCTATTTTTAGGCCAGACCCTCGAACAGCGCCGTCGACAGATAGCGTTCGGCGAAAGAGGGAATGATCACGACAATGGTCTTGCCTTCCATATCCGGGCGCGCGCCCACTTCCAAGGCGGCTGCCAGTGCCGCACCGGAGGAAATGCCGACCGGAATGCCTTCGTTGCGGGCGGTTTTGCGCGCGGTTTCAAAGGCGGTCTCGTTGGAGATGGTAACGACTTCGTCGATGATGGTGCGATCGAGAATAGCCGGTATGAAACCGGCGCCGATGCCCTGGATTTTGTGCGGGCCCGGCTGACCGCCGGAAAGCACCGGAGAATCTTCCGGTTCCACGGCAATCATCTTCACACCCGGCTTGCGGGCTTTCAGCACTTGACCGATGCCGGTAATGGTGCCGCCCGTGCCGATGCCGGAAATCACCGCATCCACCTTGCCGTCGGTGTCGTTCCAGATTTCCTCGGCCGTGGTGCGGCGATGGACATCGGGATTGGCGGGGTTTTCGAATTGCTGCGGCATGATGGCGTCGGGATTGGAAGCGACGATCTCCTGCGCTTTGGCGATAGCGCCTTTCATGCCTTTGGCGGCTTCGGTGAGGACCACTTCGGCGCCCAGGATCATCAGCATCTTGCGCCGCTCGATCGACATCGATTCCGGCATCACCAGGATCAGCCTGTAGCCCTTGGCGGCCGCCACGAAGGAAAGCGCGATGCCGGTATTGCCGCTGGTCGGTTCCACCAGCGTCGTCTTCTCCGGGGAAATCTTGCCTTGGCGTTCCAGGGCTTCGATCATACTGACGCCAATGCGGTCTTTGACCGAGGACAGCGGATTAAAGAATTCGAGCTTCAACAGAATGTCGGCTTTGGCGCCCGCTTCTTTGGGCAGGCGGTTGAGGCGCACGAGCGGGGTGTCGCCGATGGTTTCGGTGATCGAATTATAGATGTGTCCGCGTCCAGGCTTCTTGTCACTCATGATCGTGGTCCCTTTCAGATGGTGAAATCGGCAGTATCGCGTTCTTCGATGCTGACACCGGCGGCACGGGCCTTCTGGCACAGATCTTCAACGGTTATGGCTTCCAGACGTGCCATGAGCTCATCCTGCAGCGTTTGGATGAACGGGGTGACGATACGCTGGCCCAGTTCCGAACGCGGCAATGCTTCTTCGCCGTTTTCGTCCTCGGCCAGTTCCGCTGCTCGCACGATATCACCGACCGAGATGCGCCGGCGCTCCTTGGCCAGGCGGTAACCGCCGCGCGGGCCGCGTACGCCTTTGAGAATACCCGCCCGCACCAATTGCTGCATCACCTGTTCGAGGTAACGCTGCGGCACGCCTTGGCGGGCTGTGATTTCCTTGGCCTGCACCGGTTCGGGGCGGGCATTGAAGGCGATGTCGATCACCGCTTCGAGCGCGAGGAGGGTCTTTCGCGAGAGTTTCAGCATTGCTTATCCCGTCGTGATGCCGGTGGAACCGAAGCCGCCCGCGCCACGCTCCGTGGCGGAGAGTTCGTCCACTTGTTCGAGTTCCGCGGTTTCGTAGCGCGCGATCACCATTTGGGCGATTTTCATGCCGCGCGTGATGGTGAAGCTTTCTTCACCGAGATTGATGATCGGGCATTTGATCTCGCCGCGATAATCCCAATCGATGGTGCCGGGAGCGTTCAGCACGGTAATGCCGAATTTCACCGCCAAGCCGGAGCGCGGGCGAACCTGTGCTTCGAAGCCGGGGGGGAGTGCAATGGCAACGCCGGTCGGCACCAGGGTCCGGGCGCCGGGCTTCAAGTCGATGGGATCGTGGACTGCGGCCAAAAGATCGAGACCGGCAGCGCCATCGGTGGCGTAATGGGGTAGGGGCAGACCTTCGCCATTGGGAAGGCGTTGGATGAGGAGTTTCATTGGGCCTTCTCCAGGGCTTTGGCGATGCGATTGATGAGGCGGGTGGCGACTTCGGTTTTGGACAATTCGGGCCAGCTTTCGACCCCGGCCTCTGTCACCACATGCACGGTGTTCTTGTCGGCACCGAAGACACCGCCGCTGACATCATTGGCGATGATCCAGTCGCAATGCTTGCGGCTGCGCTTTTCGGCAGCGTAAGCCAGAACGTTTTCGGTCTCTGCGGCAAAGCCGATCAGCAGACCGGGGCGCTTGGCGCTTTTGCCAAGCGTGGCCAGGATGTCGGGATTTTCTGTCAGCGACAGTGTCGGCGGAGCGGCTTCGGTCTTTTTCAGTTTGCTGTTGGCGCGCAATTCGGGGCGCCAGTCGGCAACTGCGGCGGTCAGCACAGCCACATCGGCGGGCAAAGCGGCTTCGCAAGCGGCCAGCATTTCCAGTGCCGTCTCGACCTTCACCAGCTTTACGCCTGCGGGCGCTGCAAGCTCGACCGGGCCGGAGACTAACGTGGTGTCGGCCCCGGCCTCGGCCAGGGCTTGGGCGATGGCATAGCCTTGTTTGCCGGAGGAGCGGTTACCGATGAAACGTACTGGGTCCAGCGGCTCATGGGTCGGCCCTGCTGTTACCAGTGCTTTCTTGCCGGACAGCGGACCGGCTCCTGCAAGCAGCCGGTCGATCGCGTCCAAAATTTCTTGTGGTTCTGCCATGCGGCCGAAGCCGAATTCGTTGCAGGCCATGGCACCTTCACTGGGACCTACGAAATGGACGCCATCGGCTTTGAGCTGGGCGAGGTTTCGCTGGGTGGCGGGATGGTTCCACATCCGCACATTCATGGCGGGTGCCATCAGAACCGGCTTGTCGGTGGCGAGCAGGGCGGTGGAGGCCAGATCGCTGGCAAGACCGTTTGCCGCTTTGGCCATCAGATTGGCCGTGGCCGGTGCGACCACCACCAGGTCCGCGGCGCGCGAAAGTTGAATATGCCCCATCTCGGTCTCGTCGATGAGGCTGAACATGTCCGTGTAGGTCTTGTTGCCGCTCAGGGCGGAAACGGACAGCGGGGTGACGAATTCCGTACCGGCCTTGGTGATAATGGCCCGGGTGGAAATTCCCCGCTCTTTTGCTCGCCGGATCAGGTCTAGAGTCTTATAGGCGGCAATACCGCCTCCGATGATCAGCAATATGCTTTTGGACATGTGAGTTCCTAAAATCCCGCGTTTCTGACGGGATAATTAGATAATAACGATTGCTGAGTGTATTTTCTAGTCCTATCCGCTTTAACGGGGTGCTTACGCGATCGTGGTGTAATGGCCTTCAAGGCCCGAAAAGGCGTAAAAAATGTCCGTTTCCGCCCACGATCTTTGCCGCATGGCCGGCGAAATGGCTTTTGAGCACGGCGCGTTGGCTGTGGATGTGGCCAAGCGGGCCTACCGTGACATGGATGCCGAAGGCGACCAGCCCCGGGCTCAGTTTTGGTTCCTGATGGCCGTTCTGATTGATGATGTCCTGCGCTATGGCATCGATTCGGACGAAGGTCCCATCATTCATTAGCTTCGCTTGCGCCTGCGGCGTCTCTGCGTTCAAACTCGCGCCCAACAAGAAAGGCGCGCCATGGCCCTCGATCCGCTGGTAAAGGCGTTTCTCGACCAACAGGCGCAAGCTCCTGGCCCTAAAGCCTGGGAGCAGAGTGATACCGAAGCCCGTGCAGGCTTTCGCGAATTTCTGAAGTCTCTTGCTCCTAAAGATGTGCCGATCGGCAAGATCGAAAATCTCAACATGCCGGGACCGGGCGGTGAACTGGCCTTACGCCTTTATCGCCCCGTGGCCGCAGGCGGCGAAGCATTGCCGGCACTGATCTTCTTTCATGGCGGCGCCTTTCGCGTCGGCGATTTCGAAACCCATGAAGCCATCTGCCGTTTTCTGGCAGGAGAGGCTGGCTGCCGCGTGGTGACGGTTGATTACCGCCTCGCCCCGGAGCATCCCTTTCCGGCCGCATATGATGATGCTTGTGCCGCGCTGGTCTGGGTCGAAAGCAACGCGGCCCGGCTCGGTATTGATCCGAACCGTATCGCGGTTGGCGGTGACTCTGCTGGAGGCGCGCTTGCAGCGGCTGTCTGTCAGCACGCGAAAGTTCATGAGGGCCCGGCGATTGCTTACCAGTTCCTACTCTTTCCCATGACCTTGCTCGGCGCCGATTTTCCGTCCATGCGAGGTTTTGCCAAAGGCTATCTGCTCGAGCGGGACGCTCTGGAGTATTGTTCTTCGCTCTATGCACCGCGATCGGAATGGCTTGATCCGCGCGTCTCGCCATTGCTGGCAGCCGATCTTGCTGGTTTGCCGCCTGCCTATGTCATGCTCGCCGAATATGATGTCTTGCATGATGAAGGGCTGGCTTATGCCGAGAAGCTGCGTGCTGCTGGCGTTCCGGTGACCGTTGCCGATCATCTTGGCATGATTCACGACTTCATTCTTTTCCAGGCGTTGTTTCCCCAAGCCAGGGAGGCGCTGCTGGATGCTGCAAAGACGTTGAAGGACGTTTTCGAAAGGCTTTAAGCAGCCCAAACCGCCGCATTTCCGGCCCGCCGCCAGACCTTGAGGAAATTCAACGTGGTCTCGGTCACCGCCGGTTTGCGGGTGATCAGATGGCGGACATCATCCGGTCCCATATGGGCCATCACACATTCCCGGCGCACAAGCCAAGATCTATCCGAATTCGCGCCCCGAAAACTGCTGTAGACGCGTGCAGCGCCGAGCTTGCGCAAGACTCCGAGGACGCGGCGATCGCAAGCGCCATAGGGGATGGCAACGTTTCGCACGGGCGCGCGAATGATGGCCGACAACTGTTCGACGGAGCGGGAAACATCCTTGGTGATCTCGCTGTCAGAATGTTCCGTCCAGCGCAGATGGGCACAGCCATGGGTCCCGATGTCCATCCCGGCAGCGTGCAGGGCTCGGATATCATTCTCGCTGAGGTAGCCGGGCTTGCCGATGCGATCGCGCAGAATAAAAAACGATGCCTTCAAGCCGGCCTTGATCAGAGCCGGCAAGACGATGCTGATGTCGGTGGAATTGCCGTCATCAAAGGTTAGCCGCACCGGTGTGTGGCGCGCGCACGCCAGAACCTGCATGAATACGTCTTCGCGTACCCAATAAGGTTTCTCGACCTCTTCGATATGAGGCGGAACCGGGCCGATTCCATGCAGCATTAGATAGGCGCTCATGCCAAGTCCCTAGCATCAACTATGCCCGTTCAGGGCAATCCTCGAATGGTTTTCACGCCCAATCACGCTAGGTAAGGCCGGAGAAAATCCCAGGTAAAAACGCCCCTCTGTCCCAAATCGGGAATGGGCACATCTGTTTGTATCAGAATGTACCTGACAGCGGATTAAGGGAGTGGTTTTCCTGGGTTCATTACGGCGTTGGGGTCGAGAGCATTTTTCACGGCTCTCAAAGCTGCCAGCGCACCTTCGCCCTTTTGTACCAGGGTCGCGTCTTGTGTGGGGCCGTCCAGAAAGGCCGCGCCGCTGGCCAGAATGGTTTCTCGGGCGGCAACAGCAATCTTGTCCGCTTGTTCGATATCCGCGCCGATGGTGCGTGGAAAGATGACCGTGAAACCCAGCTGTGCACCGTCCGTCGTGCCGGCATGTACGCAACCGAGCACAATGCCGTGAGCCCCTTCGCGCGGGGCGGTCGCCTGCAAAACCGTTTCGAGAGCTTTTTGAACGGCATCATAGACACCTGGCATCTTCGACCAGCTAGTCGCGATGACGAATTGCTCCATACCGATCGCGCGGTCGAGCATGGAATCCCTGACATACAGCTCTTGAAGGCGGTTTTTCCGGAAGCTTTCGCCGGGTGCCCGTCCGAATTCCACGGCCGCATAGCGGCTGGCAATCGCGCTAAAACGCCGGATTTGGAATGCGGTGGACATCGCATCGCCTTCATAACCGGCAATGAGAAGGCATGGTGTTTGGGGTAGTCCGCGAAGCTTGCGATAGCGATCGCTGAGGCCCGCCAAGAGGGTCTTCTTTTTGCCAATCTCGTCGAATGCTGAAAGGAAGCGCGTCTGTTCGGCATCGTAAAGCAGCTGCATCGTGCCGCCGCAGCCTTCCTGTTGCGCCGACCGCAAAGCGGCGAGGCCGGTTTGAAAATCGCGAAACAGGTAACCGCGATAGAGGCATTTTTCCGCAGCTGGTTTGAGCCGTAACGTCGCTTCGGTGACGACCCCGAAGCGGCCTTCTGAACCGAGAAGCAGGTTCGTGAGTTCCGCCGTGTCTGCTTCGATCAGACCTTTGGGGGTGGCGAGCTTGGCGCCTTTAAGCCAGCCCGAAGCGTCATGGGCGCTGTCATGTGCGATCCACCCGCCCAAGGTCGAGAATTCGAATGTTTGCGGCGCATAGCCGAGGGTGAGGCCTTTGCCCTTCAGTGTGGATTCGAGGGCTGGACCATAGATTCCGGTTTCGATTTCGGCCGTGTGTGAAACGCTGTCGATAGCGATGACCCGGTCCATATCCGAAAGGTCGAGCACGATGGCGCATTCGCATTCGCCGCGCGCGATGGTGACCGACGTGCCGCCGCCATAGGGCACCACGGCGATACGCCGTTGTGAGGCCAGGGCCAGGATGGCGAGCACTTCGTCCGTGCTTCTGGGATAGATCACCGCATCCGCTGCGGAGGAGAGATCGCCGGAGCGCAGCAGCAACAAATCGCGGTAACTGCGCCCGCGGGCGTGGAAGGCGCGTTCGTCGCCGCTGTCGCGCAATTGTCCGGAACCGACGATGCCGCTGAGATCAACCCGGTCCTGCAGGGAGAGTTTGCTGGCCGGAAGCGTCAGTTCTGCGAGCGGGCGCGGTGGTGTTGCCAAAAGGGCGGGCATGCCGAGTTCGCTGGCAAGCCAAGCCCACACCTCTTCGCGGGGCGCAAGTTCATCCTTGCGCGCGACCCAACCCCATCCATTCCAGCGGAGTTTCGACCGGTCCTGACTCACGATTCCTCCTGCGCGTCAGCATCGCACATTCAGGGCGCGAGGGAGAATCTCGAATGTCGCGGGAAGGCGTCCGATGCCGGAACCGTCGAGCTCGACCAGGACGGGGCGGCCATGGGTTTTTTCGACAGGCGCAGCCACCACCTTCTTGCCATGCACGATGCGTGCGTCATGGCCGGATTGCGGCATGATCACTACGTCGAATTCGCCGTCATCCGGCTTGGCATTGGGTGCAAGCTCCATGGCCGTACCGAAAACGCGGCCATTGGCGATGGCTACAGTCGAGATGGTCACAATCTCATCAAGGGCTTGATCGACGATCAAGCGAACTGCCCGGCCACGATAGCCTAGCTGTCCCAGCAAGCGATGCAGGCCAAAGCCGGTATGACGGCCGAACAGCTTGGCCGTAAGCGAGCGGTTCATCGCATCCACGATGACGCCGGAAAGTCCGAAGGAGGCCATGGTGGCGAAGTAGCGGGTACGCGGCGAGCCGTGACGGGAGAGATAACGCACGCGCCCGACATCGATGGAACGGATCGCTGCGGTCTTGAGACGGGAGAGATCGCGGGCGCCGCTCGCAACAAAGGCCAATACGGCATCGGGGGATACCGCGCCTTCGGTATCGAAAAAGCCGTTGACCGCTTCGTTGACGGAGCCCCCGACGGCCACGATCTCGGAGTGGCCTTCGCGCAGCGCCGCAGAGACGAGGGCTCTGGCTTCGCCGCGCCGTCGCGGGAAGGCCACGGACATATAGGGGTAGAGCGAAGCCAATTTGGGTTCGAGCAAGCGCCAGTCGCGGCCGGTACTGCCGCTGCGGGACCGAGGATCGACGATCACGAAGGCGCTCATGGTCGCCCGCACGTTATGGCGCAAGAAGGCTCGGGCGTGGGCCCCGCCTTGTCAAGAACGATGCAGAACCAACAAAGCTGAGGGAAGGCGCAAAAACAAAATGGCCGCCTCGAAGGGCGGCCATTCACCTGGCGCCGCTAAGCGCCAAAGGAAACTGGCAGATTATTTAATCTTGCCTTCCTTGAATTCAACATGCTTGCGCAGGACCGGATCGTACTTCCGGACCGTGAACTTCTCGGTCATGGTGCGGGTGTTCTTCTTCGTCACGTAGAAAAAGCCCGTGCCGCCCTCGCTGTTGAGCCGGATTTTTGCCGTTGTCGGCTTCGCCATAGGGATCTCCAAAGAAAAAACGCCCGAAGGGCGCGTAACCTACCCAGGGAGCTTTGGAAGTCAAGGACGATCACGCCATCCTTGAGAAAGGGTCGCGGCTCAAATAAAACATAACCCATTCAATTAGTTATATGTTTGGCGGTCAGCTCTATAAACTGGCCTCGGCCAGGAGGAGCTTTAGTTTCCGCTGTAAATACCGGATCGGGATCAAAAATCGGCGGGGTTTAGATTCTGGCGCTCCACCGATTAACTGCAGCCGTTGATATAGGCGATGGCGGGATTTTCGCCCGCACGCATGCTTTTGACCGTCTTGCCGTCCGTTTCGAAGATCAATCCGCGGCTGTGATCGGGTGTTTCCGCCACGACGGTATGCCAGGTGGGATCGGCGGGGTTGGCCTTGATGATGGCGCCGGGATAGGCCTTCAACACGTCTTCCTCGGCAGAGCCGAGGCCGATCCCCGCCTCTGTCTTGACGGCGAGAGGCCGCGGATCGGTGCCGTAAAATTCGACATTGATGCGGGTGAGGCGCTTCTTCTCCATCATGAAGCTGATGCCCGTCGGCTCCAGCTTCTGGGTCGTGAACTGGCTGCAACCGTGATTGGCAAACTGGTTGTAAGGCGTCTTCTCGTGCAGATAACGTTCCATCATCTCGGGGTTCATGCCGATTTTGATGTTGCCGATGCCGTCCACCGAAAGCACATGCGGATAGTCCTGTGCGGTTGCGGCCGGAGCGATCATTACGGCGGCCACGAGACCCAGCATGCGTTTCATTACGAACACTCCCGATAAACCTGGAGAATGTAGGACAGGGGTGTTGCGCTGTCCTCTCACCAAAGCGTCAGCGCCACAAATTGCGACAGCTTACCGGCGGCGTTTGCTGCGGGGGCGGGCTGGCGGAGGGCGGCGCTTTTTCAGGGGCGCTTCATTGGTCTCGGCGAGATCGAAGCGCAAGCCGCCGGTAAGCGGAGCCGCCTCGGCCAACCGCACGCGCAAGATATCGCCGAGGCTGTAGGTGGTGCCGCTGCGTTCGCCCACGAGGGCATGTCGGCGCTCGTCATGATGGAAATACTCCGCACCCAGGGTGCGGGCGGGCAGCAAGCCTTCGGCACCGGTTTCAGCCAGCCGCACGAAAAGCCCAAAACGGGTGACGCCGGTGATGCGCGCATCAAACGTGGCGCCGACACGATCTTCCATGAAGGCGGCCACATAGCGGTCGGTGGAATCGCGTTCGGCCGCCATGGCGCGCCGCTCGGTCATGGAAATATGTTCGGCGGTTTCGTGCAGCCGTGCGGCTTCTTTGTCGGAGAGGCCGCTATCACCCAGCTTCAAGCCGCGGATCAGAGCGCGATGCACGACCAGATCGGCATAACGGCGGATGGGCGAGGTGAAATGCGCGTATTTCGCCAGGTTCAAGCCGAAATGGCCGAGATTGTTGTTGTCGTAGATGGCCTGGGACTGGGTGCGCAGCACCACATCATTCATCACCAGTTCGTGTGGGCTTTCTTTAGCATTGCCGAGTATGCGGTTGAATACGCCCGGCTTCATCACTTGGCCTTTGGCGAAAGTCATGCCGATGGTGCGCAGGTAATCGGAAAACCCAAACAGCTTTTCTTTGGAGGGTGGCTCGTGCACGCGATAGATCAGGGGGGTGCGGGCCTTTTCCAAGCTTTCGGCGGCGGCGACATTGGCCAGCACCATGAACTCTTCGATCAGCTTCATGGATTCCAGCCGCTCGCGGAAGGCGATGGAGGAAATCTTGCCGTCGGCACCGATCTGGATGCGCCGTTCGGGCAAGTCCAGTTCGAGCGGATCGCGCTGGGCGCGTTCTTTCAAGAGGACCTGATACGCGCCCCAGACACCCGCCAAAGCGTCGCGCACCGTGGTGGACATGTCGGCATCGGGGTTGCCGTCGAAAGCGCGCTGGGCTTGAGCATAAGTGAGACGCGCCGCGGAGCGCATCACGCCGCGCAGGAATTCGTGGCGCCGTTTCCGGCCATTGGCATCGAAGATCATGCGCACGGCCATGCAAGGCCGGTTGACGCCTTCTTTCAGCGAGCAGAGATCGGCCGACAACTGCTCGGGCAGCATCGGCACGACGCGATCGGGGAAATAGACCGAATTGCCGCGCTTATAAGCTTCGCGGTCGAGAGCGCTGCCGGGCGTGACGTAATGGGCGACATCGGCGATGGCGACCAGGATGACATAGCCGTCTTTGTTTGCCGGATCATCATCGGGCGCTGCCCAGACCGCGTCGTCGTGATCACGGGCGTCTTCGGGATCGATTGTGACCAGCGGAATGGCGCGCAAATCGGTGCGCCCGCGCGGATCGGCAGGACCAGCGCTTTCGGCTTCGTCGATCACCTCTTTGGGAAATTCGGTCGGAATGCCATGGGCATGGATGGCGATCAGGCTGACGGCCTTGGGCGCATCCATGCTGCCGATGCGTTCTACAACGCGGGCCCGCGGGAAGCCGGAGGAGCGGCCCGCCAGCGGTTCGGCGATGACGAGATCATTCTCTTCCGCACCGTTGAGGTCACGCTTATCGACGTTGAATTCGCTTTTGCTTTTGCGGTCGATGGGCGCGATGCGCGCATGCGATCCGAAAACTCGCACCACGCCAAGCACCTTATGCGCCGAGGCGCCCAGCCGCTTGATAACCTTGGCTTCGAAGCCGTCATCCACCGGCATCAGCCGCGCCAGGATGCGTTCACCGAGGCCGATCGCCTCTTCGGTGATGATGACGATCTTCGGCGCTTCTTCTTCGCCTTCCCACTTCATTGGGCGGGCGAGGAGTTCGCCATCCGCATCTTGAGCTGTGATCTCGAGAACGGCCACTTCCGGGATCATGCCCGGTCGCGAATAGCCACGGCGGCGGCTGCCGGTAAGAAGGCCTTCGCCTTCCAGTTCTTTCAGGATGCGTTTCAGGATAATCCGGTCTGAGCCTTTGACGCCCAGAACCTTGGCGAGATCGCGCTTGGTCGCGCCAGGATCTTGCGCCAAAGCATCAAGCACGCGCTGCCTGTCGATTGAGAGCGCGTTCTTGGGCTTTCCTTTTGTCATTCTTTATTCCGCAGCCGCTTTGGCGGCTTTTTTCTTTGGTGCAGCCTTCTTGGAAACGGCCTTTTTTGCAGCGGGTTTCTTCTCTGCGGTCTTCTTTGCCGGTGCTTTCTTGGTTTTGGCGTCGGCTTTCGGTGCGGCCGTTTTCTTTGCAGCCGCCTTGGCAGCCTTTTCCGCTTTTTTCTTCTGCTTTTCCGTCGGCCCTTTGGCGGCGCGTTCGGCTATCAGTTTCAGCGCTTCTTCCAGCGTGACTCCATTGGGATCGGAGCCGCGGGGCAGGGTGGCATTGGTGGTGCCGTCGGTGACATAGGCGCCGTAACGCCCGTTCATCACCTTGATGGCCACGCCTTCCGGATTATTGCCGAGCTCCTTGAGCGCCTGGGCTCCGCGCGGACCGCGTGCTTTGGCTGCCTTTTCGGCGAGGAGGGTGACGGCATGATTGAGGCCGATGGTGAAGACGTCTTCCGGCGATTCCAGTGAGGCATAGGTGCCGTTATGCGCCACATAAGGTCCAAAACGTCCGAAATTGGCGTTGATGGGCTCGCCCGTTTCCGGGTGCTTGCCCACTTCGCGCGGTAACGACAGCAATTTGATCGCAAGATCGAGATCGACATTGGCGGCGTCGGTGCCTTTGGGCAGGCCCTGGCGTTTCGGCTTGTCGCCCTCACCAAGCTGCACATAGGGACCGAAGCGGCCGGAGCGCAGCGATATTTCTTCGCCGGTTTCCGGGAAGATGCCGAGCACTTTGGGTTCGGCCGAACCTTCGCCGTTCTTTTGGCCGAGCTGGCGGGTGTAGCGGCATTCCGGATAATTGGAGCAGCCGACAAAGGCGCCGAAGCGGCCCAGCTTCAGGCTAAGTTGGCCATTGCCACAAGTCGGACAGACGCGCGGATCGCCGGCACCTGGCTCCTGTGGGAAAATATGCGGCCCGATGATCTCATTCAGGGTGTCGATCACCTGGGAGATTTTCAGGTCCTTGGTATCGCCGATGGCGGCCGAGAAATCGCGCCAGAAATCGGCCAGGAGCTTCTTGTAGTTGAGCTCGCCCGCCGAAACCTCGTCGAGCTTTTCTTCCAGATCCGCCGTGAAGCTGTATTCGACATAACGGGTGAAGAAGCTCTTCAAGAACGCCGTAACGATGCGGCCCTTGTCTTCCGGGAAGAAGCGGTTGCGGTCCATGCGGACATAGGCACGGTCGCGCAGCACCGAAAGGATAGAGGCATAAGTGGAAGGGCGGCCAATGCCGAGTTCTTCCAGCTTGCGCACCAAACTCGCTTCCGAATAACGCGGCGGCGGTTCGGTGAAGTGCTGCTCCGGCTTGATTTTCTCGACCGTGGCGGGATTGCCGACGGCGACGCGCGGCAGGCGGTTGCCGTCCTCGTCGCTCTCGTCGTCATGGCCTTCCTGGTAAAGCGTGAGGAAGCCGTCAAAGAGGATAACACTGCCGGTAGCGCGCAAAATCACCTGGCTATCGGTCGACACCACGTCAACGGTGGTACGCTCCATCTCGGCACTTTCCATCTGGCTGGCGATAGCGCGTTTCCAGACAAGCTCGTAGAGCTTGGCTGCATCGGCATCGACATAGCGCGCGACCGTCTCTGGTGTGCGCTGAAAGCTGGTGGGGCGGATGGCTTCGTGCGCTTCCTGGGCGTTTTTCACTTTGGAGGAGTAAGCGCGCGGCGCCTTCGGCACATAACGCTCGCCATAGCGCTCGCCGGCCAGTTGGCGTGCTTCCTGGATGGCGCTGCCGTCCATGGTAACGCCGTCGGTACGCATATAAGTAATGAGGCCGACCGTTTCGCCGCCGACATCCACACCTTCGTAGAGGTGCTGGGCGATCTGCATGGTGCGCTTGGCCGAGAAGCCGAGCTTGCGGGCGGCTTCCTGCTGCAGCGTCGAGGTGATGAACGGCGGGGCCGGGTGACGTTTGACCGGCTT
>Ga0207835_1000065_pt1 | contig 57387 bp, 38 predicted proteins | sample LuqExpMetagenom8_FD_187766 | JGI IMG/M metagenome (GOLD analysis project Ga0207835, IMG submission 187766) | Tropical forest soil microbial communities from Luquillo Experimental Forest, Puerto Rico - Sample 8 (SPAdes) | ecosystem: Environmental > Terrestrial > Soil > Tropical forest ... | reverse complement strand
CGCATACCGGGTGTCTGCTAGCGACGACCGACGCCGAAATCGGGAAAATCGGCCCCAGCCTTGCTGGTTACGGTGAAAATCGGACCATACATCGTTGTCGTCCTAGGCGGTGGACCCGCCACAGCCATCGGCCTCCGCCTCGTCTGGTCCGATTTTCCCGCGTAACTGTGGCCGCTCCTATAGGTGGATACACCCTAGAGTCCAACTGTGGCTGACGTGCTCAGGCCGTGTCTTGTCGCGTGGTTTGGAAACCACTCCACCGTGCGTCGGCCGAGCAGATGCGGAGTGCCGTGCGCTGGCCGGATCTCCCAGAGGTCCAGGTCCGGTGCTGCGGTGCACGCGGCCACAATCGCAATCGTGTGTCCTGCATGCCGCAGCAGGCAGAACCGCCAGCGTGCGGCGTGGTCGTTCAGCGCTGGATCCAGCTCCAGGTGAATTCCGCCGCCCGCATCGAATAGAAACGAAATCTGCTGTAGCGGCAGACTCAGCCCCATTCCGCGCGCCTTGGTATAAGCCTCTTTCAGCGTCCAGAGTGCGAGTGCGCGGCACGGCCGTTCTCCGTCAGGAAGCGCTTCGAGCTGCGTGCGCTCGCGCTCAGAGAATACTTCGCTGGCAAGCTCCAGCATCTCAGGTGCACGGTTCTCTGACTCCGCATCCACCCCCACCTCGAACTCACGCGCGATAAGGCACACCACAAGTCCGGGGCAGTTGGATACGTTGAACTGAAGACCCTGCGCCGGGTCAATCTCCGGCTTGCCGTATGGGTTGGTGCGGAAGACCCAGGAGGCTGGCGATACAGCCGCGTGTTGCGAAAGTGCCGTGCGCACCAGCGCGCGCGTTGTCGCAAACTCTTGCCGGTGCTCTTCGAAACGGAAGGCATCCATTCGCCGCCTTTCGTCCTCATCCAGCAGCGTAAGGCAAGCCGGGAGCCCCTCCTGCATCGCCATGTCGGCAGGGTAGGCACACCATAACTCCAACGCGTCTTCATCCATCCGCTGCTGACTCCTTCGGTTGCAATCCGGGAGTGCCCGGAAACGCCTGCCTTGCGGTCACCGCCACGCACCTGCAGGCTTGGCCGGCACCCCATCGTAAATCCAAGATCGTCAAGTTTGAAGAAACACGCCCAGTCGCAGTTTATTTTCCCTGAGGGAATGTGTATCTAAGTCACGTTTCCAAGAAGCAGAGGTAACCATCCAGATATGTCTCCTTGCCCTGGGGAGCTAGTTCCATTGATCGGTGATTCATTCTCCGAATACTGCGCAGAGGCCACTGTTCACGGGCGATTCCACTGCTTCTTGCGTGGGCCGTTCGTCGTGGCGCTTGGCGAGAGGGAACACGGCACTGGGGCCGGGAGCGAGATGTCAAGCGTAATCGCAGCACGTTTGGCAAGGTCGGTAATCGCTTCGGAATTACCATCGTGGAATTGACAGTTGACCAACTGCGAAGCGACATTGAAAAGGCGCATAAAGCGCCTGAAATCTTGGAAAAACGGGAGGTGTCACATTCTCCGCAGTTGTTTCAGTACCGGCTATCCCGTTGCCGATCAAGGTCTTTCTGACAGCAGGTCCGTGGTAGCCGTCAGCAGTTTGCTTCATCAAGTTCTTTCCCTGTAGATCAAAAAGCAGTTGAACCGCACCGTTTTTTTTGGCGTTGAATCGGGCAAAAGTGGGAGTACAGTTATGTGACCCACAGAGCGAAGCTATGCCCGAAATATGGCCATGAAGATGTTGGTCCCATGGGGGTAAGCGCAAGCCTATGAATACGATAAAAGAGATTAGAACAAATTCCTGCGTGGACGCGAGCTGGTGGGCGCTCTATACCCGGCACCAGCACGAAAGAACCGTTGCGCGGGTGCTTTCCACCAAAGGGTTTGAAATCTTCCTGCCCACGTACGAATCGCTCCGGCGCTGGAAGGATAGAAGCAAACTCCTTTCCCTTCCTTTATTTCCCTGTTACGTGTTCGTCCGCGGAGGACTGGACCGCAAGCTGGATGTCCTGACTACTCCGGGCGTGAACATGATTCTCTATCGCGGCGAGACCGTCGCCGCAATTCCCGACGACGAAATCAGCGCGATCCGGCGGAGCCTTGACGCGAATATCTGCGTGGAGCCTCATCCATTCCTGAAGTGCGGGGACCGGGTGCGTGTTACGCGCGGCAGCCTGGAGGGCGTCGAAGGCATTCTGGCGCGCCGCAAAGGCTTGTGCCGCCTCATCCTTTCCGTCGAGATGCTGGCCCAGTCTGTTGCCGTGGAGATCGACGCGGATGACGTCGTGCCGGTTGACGGAACTCGCTTGCGGGGTGCAGTGCCGCTCAGCGGCCCGAGATTCGTCCCTGCGGCGAACGCGATACCGGCGCGCGCGTAGCCACGTGGCGCAGCTCGGCGAGATGCTGGGCGATAACCGTTCTGTTCCTGACTTGCAAGAGGAGTCTCTATGAAGCGCAGTGCATACGCATCCCTTTTGGTCCTGATGCTGGTGTGGAGCGCGGTAAGTGCCGCTCTGGCGCAGACGCCCGCCGGGGATGATGCTCGAACGCAGCCAGCCGCGGCGGCTCCTGCTGCTCCGGCAGCGGGCAAGCCGCATGATGCTCAGTACACGGTTGGCATTGATGATGTGCTGGCTATCAACGTGTGGAAGGAGCAGGAACTTACCCGTTCCGTTCCTGTCCGGCCAGATGGAAAGATCTCGCTGCCGCTGGTGGGTGAACTGCAGGCTGCCGGGCGCACTCCTGTGCAAATGGAGCAGGAGATTGCCAGCCGCCTGCATAACTTCATCACTGATCCGGAAGTTACGGTTATCGTGCAGCAGAGTAATAGCCAGAAGATCAACGTGCTAGGGCAGGTGACCAAGCCCGGCGCATACGCTTACACAGTTGCGCCCACGGTGGTGGATGCAATCGCGGCCGCAGGTGGCCTGCGCGACTTCGCCAAGAAGAAAGGCATCACTGTTCTGCGCAGCAAGCCAGGAGGCGGCCAGGACAGAATCTCGTTCAACTATAGCGACTTCTTGAAGGGCAAGAACTCAGCACAGAACGTAAAGCTCGAGCCTGGTGACACGGTCGTTGTTCCTTGAGTTCGTGAAAGGAAACTATGCTGTCACGATTTGCAGTTGCATTGCTCTTTCTTGCCGCCTTGCCTCTGGAGGCCCAGGTGCAGCCAGCCGCAACTGGAGAGTCTGCTGCTTCGGATGAGGATCTGCGCATGACGCTGCCACCGCCCGTGAGTGGGGTGCCGTATCCGCGAGTTACAGGCGACGAGGTTCGCTCCAACTACTTACGCGGGTCAGTGGCTTTCGACGCTGCCTACGTGGACAATGCTTTCTCTGGCGAGTTTCCGCGGCCGCAGCATGAAACCACGCTTACCGTGCGGCCCGCCATCTCTTTCAATCGCACTTCACCTCGGCAGAGCGCGACCTTGAGCTATAGCCCAGGCTTCACGTTCTATCGCCCCACCAGTGAGCTTGATGCTATCGATCAAAACGCTGACGTTGCCTTTCTGTACCGCTTTGCGCGCTACACAGCGCTGAATGTGACTAACTCGTTTCTGCAGTCGACGAACATCTTCGGGCAGGCGGGGGCAGCTTACGGCGGCGGAGTCACGGGTACCGCAGGCAATGAGCAGATCCTTATCGTGCCCTTCGCAGAGCAGATATCTGACACGCTGCACGCAACCTTCAGCCATCAGTACGCGCGCAACCAGATGTTTGGTGTTGGCGGGTTCTTTGGGATGCTTAACTATCCCAACGCCTCGCAATCCCCGGGACTGTTCAACTCCAAGTCAGGCGGCGGATCAGGCTTCTACGCTTACCGCGTCGCGTCCAGACACTATCTCGGCGTCACGTACGAGTACACACGCATCGTGGCCTCCCCGCCGGGCGGCGACAGCGTGACCAGCATGCAGTCGATCCTGCCGTACTACACGTTTTATCTGAGCCCGGCAATCTCAGTCTCACTCGCTGGTGGACCGCAGTATTTCAAGGTGTCTCAGCCGGGCGTCGCGGACTCTTCAGCCTGGACGCCGGTCGCCACGGCGAGTGTCGGGCGGCAGAGTGAGCGGACCAATCTGGCGCTGAGCTATTCGCGCACGGTTACTGGCGGCGGCGGTTTGCTTGGCGCTTACAAGCAGGACAGCGCAGCGCTCTCGGCACGGGCTCGCCTCACGCGGTCATGGACGGTGGGGGCAGATGGCAGCTACGGCAATATCAGCGCGGCTACCTCAGGCCTGGTGGTTACCACGGAGTCCGGTCACCGAATCTCTGGTAAGGGATTAATGCAGCGGACCTTCGGCGAGCACTTCAATGTTGAGCTAGGCTACGAGAGACTGCACCAGACTTACCGGGGAATTTCCTTGCTCTCCACCAGCCCCGACACCAACCGGGGTTACGCATCACTTAACTATCAATTTGCACGCCCAATAGGACGCTGAACATGGTTGAACCCATCGAAGAAGGCGCATCCAGCCAGTTCGATTTCCATAGACTTCTGGACATCGCGCGCCGCCGTCACATTCATTTCCTGATCCCGCTGTTTGTGGGTTGGGCATTGGTGTGGAGCGCGAGCTGGGTTCTGCATCCAATCTACAAGTCCACCACGTTGATTCTTGTAGAAGAGCCGACGATGCCGAAGGACTATGTCGCGCCCAACATCAGCAATGATTTGCAGGATAAGTTGCAGAGCATCACACAGCAGATCCTCAGCCGTACGCGCCTTCTTACCGTTGCCGATAACTTGCACCTCTATGAGGGCGGCAGGCGTCCTGCCGCACCGGATGAGCGCGTCGAGCGCATGAAGAAGGACATCAAAATCGAGCTTGTCCGCGACGAGCGCAACAATGAGATCACGGCTTTCCGCATCTCATATCTGGCAAAGGATCCGCACCTTGCGCAGCAGGTCACGCAGCAGTTGACGGATATCTTCATTCACGAAAACCTCCGCGTTCGGCAGATGGAGTCTGAAGGGACTACGAAGTTCATTGAGAGTCAACTGGAGGATGCGCGACAACGCCTCGCTGAGCAGGAAGCCAAGGTGCGTGCGTTCGAGTCCAGCCACGTGGGTGCGCTGCCCACGCAGCAGGCCAGCAACCTACAGATCCTGAGTGGACTGCAGTCCCAATTGCAGAATGAGCAGGATGCACTGAACACGGCCAAGCAGCAGCGTGTATATCTTCAGTCGCTGTTGCAGCAGAGCAAGGAGTCACCAGAACGCAACAGTGCAGCCAACCCCACTTCAACGGAGCTAACAACGGTGGACACGGAGCTGGCCCGGCTTCGAGCGCAGCTTGCGGATCTTAGCTCGCGCTATACCGATCGCTATCCCGACGTGCTGAAGTTGAAAGAACAGATTGTGAAGACTGAGAAACTGCGCAATCAGTTGGCGGCCTCTGCGAGTGGCCGCGGAGAATCTGGGGGAGGGTACGGATCTGCAACCTCGCCGACAGCACAGCTCCAGAGCAATCTTCATGCCAACGAATTGGAGATCACCAATCGCGAGCAGTCCGTTGTGTCGCTGAAGAGTCGCATTGGCCAGTACCAGGGACGACTCGATGAGCAGCCCGCCACTGAACAGCAATTGGCTGAGCTGACGCGCGGTTACGATCAGTCCAGAGCCAATTACGACGATCTGCTCAAGAAGAAGAACGCATCCGCAATGGCCACCACCATGGAGCAGGCACAGCAGGGCGAGCGGTTTACCTCGCTCGATCCGCCAAGCCTACCCACCAAACCCGACTTTCCGAACCGTCTCAAGTTCTGTGCCATCGGTCTGTTTGTAGGCATCTTTCTAGGCGCCGGAGTGGCGGGCGCTTTTGAGTTCTTTGATCCCCGGATTTACAGCGAGCAGGACTTGAAGAAGCTTCTTCCGACTGCCGTAATTTCAGAGATTCCAGAGGTTTCAACTCCGTCCGATCTGGCGCACCGCACCAGGAAGTTCAGACTTACATGGGCGGCGACCGGCGCCGTGGCTCTCATCATCCTTTGTGGTACCGCCATCAGTTACCTCCGCGGCTAATGCCGTAGAGACAGGTTCGTAACACGGTCTGTTGCATAAGCAGGATTGGGCTGGACGGAATCAGGATACCCACAGGCATCCTCTGTTCCATCCAGCTCCGGGCTCCTCCAAAACACAGGCAGGCAGAGTCTCACAATGTATAAAGCTTTCTTCCATCTGACGAAAAACCCATTCGATCTGACGCCTGATCCGTCCTGTTTTGTGCCGACCGCACATCACAATGAGGCGCTGGCATCGCTCTACTACGGTGTCCGGCGGCATAAGGGTTTTGTGGTTGTAACAGGCGAAGTTGGTACGGGCAAGACGCTGTTGTTGCGATGTCTATTACGGCTGCTTGAAGAAAGCAAGGACATCGCCTACGCATACCTGTTCAACAGCAGGCTGACGCCGAACGAATTTCTGCAGTACATGCTGCAGGATTTCGGGATTGAAGCTTCGGGCAGAAACAAGGCCGAGATGCTGTTTGACCTGAGCCGGTTTCTTGTCTCCCGCGGCACCAGTGGCCTCACTACAGTGCTGGTGATTGACGAGGCGCATCTTCTCTCGCCAGATCTGCTGGAAGAGATTCGACTGCTCTCAAACCTTGAGACCTTCAACGACAAGCTCTTGCAGATTGTGCTTGTGGGGCAGCCGGAACTCGACCTGAAACTCGATTCAGTAAACCTGCGGCAACTCAAACAGCGCATCGCCCTCCGCACGCATTTAACGGCGCTCAGTGAGGAAGAGACCACGCGCTACGTTGAACAGCGCATGCAGATCGCAGCGGCTGCCAACACTGCACTGAAGTCGCCGTTTACAGCTGATGCGGTGAAAGCCATCTTCCATTACTCGCGTGGGCTGCCGCGCTGGATCAACACGATCTGTGAGAACTGCCTGATCACGGCCTATGCCAGGCAGAGCCAGACGGTGAGTCAAGAGATTGTGTCCACGGTGGCCAAAGAACTTCGCATTGAAACTTCGCGCTTTAGTGAAAGCGAAAGCATCGACAGTGGGCATCTGGAATCGCGGCAGACAGATTCGGTGCTCGATTTTAGTGATTCAACAGTAGAACGCACTGTTGCCGGCAGCCGGGCGCAGCGGCATAGATAGACAGGATACGTGAGATATGAGTGAAATCTTCGACGCATTGCAACGGAGAGGGGCCGGTATCCCCGGGGCTGAGCCGGAAGCACCTCTGCATGCCTTTGACGTACTTCGCCGTGCTGAGCAGCAAGTGCAAGAGCGGCTGGACCGCCCAGCCGGTACGGACGCCGGACTCGCCGAAGTCGTTGGTCTGGAAGAATTGCTCAAGCAGGGAGCAAAGGCGACGGAGCCTGCATCAGAGCCAGTTGCCGCGGTTAAGCCGCTGCCTGCAGGATTCGAGCAGAGCACAGCTTCTTCGAAGTTCCAGTCCATTGCAGCTTCCATTGCTCCGGACTCACATCTGGTCTGCGTTGCAGATGCCGATGGGCCTGCAGCAGAGGCTTTCCGGCTTCTCGGCGTGCGGCTGCGCGATCTTCGTGATACACGCGCGCTCAAGCGGATCCTGATCACCAGCACAGTGCCGCGCGAGGGCAAGAGCACAGTGTCCGCCAACCTGGCCTGCACACTTGCACGCTCCGGCCGTCTTCGTGTGCTGCTTCTGGAAGGGGACGTGCGGCGTCCAACCCAGTCACATATCTTTGGCATCGGCAAACACTATCCAGGCCTTTGTGAGTGGCTGCAAGGAAGCCATGAACTAACGAAGTGTGTTTATCAGGTGGAGTTCCTCGGCTTTTGGATCATGCCCGCGGGAAATGGCCAGTCCTCCAATCCACTTGGACTCCTGCAACCAGCGCGCCTTTCAGCGATGTTGAAACAGTTAGGTGACCAGTTTGATCTGATCATTCTTGATTCGCCGCCGGTCCTGCCCATGGCCGATACGAGCATCTGGATGAAGCTTGCTGACGGCATCCTGCTAGTTACGCGCCAGGGCGTGACGGAGCGCCGCCCACTGCAGCGCGGCATCGAAGCGATTGATCCACAGAAGCTGATTGGAACCGTGATGAATAGCTCCACCAGCCTTTCACACAGTGAGTATTACTACTACGGCGTCGGATCTTCATCGGAGTCGGCAGCACGCAGGTAATCTGGCTGGCGCCACATTGTTTACGCAGTCCCTCTTGTGAGTGCTCCTTTCGCGCGGCTGCATTGACCATCGGTCCTTGCAGAGCGCGGTCTTCCCCAGCAGGTTCAACCCGGAGTAGAACATCGCACCACGTAGCAGAAAAATAGACGGCTCCATTAGCACATAGTTCATGTTCAGACGAGGTGAGTTGTGAGTCATTTGCGCGAGGATGTCATACCAATCCAGGCAAACCGGGCCATGGAGCCGCTGAGTGTCGGCGACCGGATAGCGCTGGAGGAGAAGGTGTTCAAGCGGATGATTGCGGTTGAGCGCAAGCGGACGGAGCGCTCCCAGTCGCCGTTTGTCCTCATGCTCATGGAATTGCAGGGAAGTAGGGAGCAGAGCAGAACCCGGGAGGTTTTGAAGTCTGTGCTGGCCGCACTGCTGGCAGCCTGCAGAGATACGGATCTGGTCGGTTGGTACGAGGAGCATCGCGTTGTCGGCGTGATGTTCACTGGGCTCGAAATCAAGAATCAGAGCTCGATCCTCAACGCCATTCTCAACCGCGTAAGTACCGCGCTGCAGGACGAACTGACCTTTGAGGAGTTCGGTCAGGTCCGCATTACTTTCCACATTTTCCCCGATGAATGGGAGGACACTGAAAACGGTCCGCCCAGTAACACCGTTCTATATCCCGATCTGACGAGCAAGGCGAAGGGACGCGGCTTGATGCTCGGCGTCAAGCGTGCGATCGATCTTTGCCTGAGCATTCTTCTTCTTCTCCTGATCGCGCCGGTGTTTCTGATGATTGCCGCTGCGGTAAAGGTGACGTCGAAAGGACCAGTGTTCTTCTGCCAGAACCGAGTCGGACAGTTTGGCAAGACCTTCACGTTCCTTAAGTTCAGGTCGATGTACGTCAACAACGACAACGCGGTCCACCGTGAATATGTAACTAAGCTGATCGCTCAGGGCGCAAAAGGCGCAGGCGAAGCAGGCGGCGGTGAAGGAGTGTATAAACTCACCAACGACCGCCGCATTACCCGTCTTGGTGCGTTTCTTCGCAAGACCAGTCTGGATGAGCTTCCCCAGTTGATCAACGTGGTGAAGGGCGAAATGTCTCTCGTCGGCCCCAGGCCGCCGATCCCGTACGAATTGGCCGCCTACAAGACGTGGCACCGCAGGCGTGTTCTTGAGGTCAAGCCCGGCATTACTGGCCTCTGGCAGGTGACCGGGCGAAGCAGTGTCCGGTTCGACGAGATGGTGCGCTTGGATCTGCGTTACGCAACGTCATGGAGTCCGATGCTCGACATCAAGATCCTCCTGCGTACGCCGCTTGCTGTCATCCGGGGCGCAGGCGCCTATTGACGCAGCCGCTGCTGCGCGCGGCCATTTCTGAGCATACCGCCGTCGCGTTTGGCTTGAGTATCTCTAACTAAAGCAAGAAACATGCAGTCCTGAAAGTACGGTGACTCGTATGAAATTCGGCGTGATCGGATATGGGTATTGGGGACCGAATATTGTTAGAAACATCATGAGCATCGACGGCGCCGAGGTTGTAGCCATTGGCGAGATCAGCGCCGCAGCTCGAAGCCGGGCCCAGAAAGCTTACCCCGGCATCAACGTGACGGCCGACACCAGCGCGGTTCTTTCTTCTCCTGAGATAGACGTGATCGCCGTTGTGTCCCCTGTCTGGACCCACTATGAGCTTGCCCGCAAGGCTCTGGAGAACGGCAAGCATGTCTTTGTCGAAAAGCCGTTCACCAGTAACACCACGCAGGCTGAAGAGCTGATCGAGCTTGCTGCGCGCAAGAATCTCCGCATCATGGTGGACCACACCTTCCTGTTCACCGGGGCCGTGCGCAAGATCCGCCAGCTGGTTGATGATGGCTCGCTGGGCAATCTCTATTACTACGATTCGACGCGCGTCAATCTGGGCCTGTTTCAGCATGACGTGAACGTTATCTGGGACCTGGCGCCGCACGACTTGTCCATCATGGACCATGTTCTGACGGGCGGGCCGGAAGCCGTCGTTGCTGCAGGCCAGGGCCATCTCAACGGCCATGAGGACGTGGCCTTCATGACCATCTATTACCCCGAGAAGGTGATCGCGCACATCAACGTCAACTGGCTTTCACCTGTCAAAGTGCGCACCACGCTGATTGGTGGCGAGAAGCGCATGCTGGTTTGGAACGACCTTGATCCGGATGAGAAGGTGAAGGTCTACGACAAGGGAGTGAATGTCAGCAGCCGCGAGGGCGTCTACGAGTTGCTGGTGAGTTACCGCTCTGGCGATATGTGGGCGCCACAACTGGAACAGGTGGAGGCCTTGCGGCAGGAGATGCTCTACTTCGTCGATTGCATTTCCAGCGGCACGGAGCCATTCAATGACGGCCGCGCTGGACTGCGCGTCGTCAAGATGCTGGAAGCCGCCAGCGAATCGCTGAATAAGAAAGGGGCGCTCGTCTATCTATGAATCCACTAAATTCGATTGCAGACGACGTAAAGCTCGGCAAAGATGTCAAGTTGTCGAAGTTCATCAACCTGTACGGTTGCGAGATTGGCGACGAAACCAAGATCGGAGCATTCGTCGAGATTCAGAAGAACGCATCGATTGGAAAGCGCTGCAAGATCTCCTCGCACTCGTTTGTATGTGAAGGCGTCAAGATTGAGGACAATGTCTTCATCGGACACGGTGTTACGTTTATCAACGACAGCTATCCCCGCGCCACCACCGTCGAAGGTACGCTACAGACTGAAGCCGACTGGAAGGTTGAGCCGACCGTGATTCGTAAGGGCGCCTCCATCGGTTCTGGAGCTACCATCCTGTCAAACACCTGCATCGGTGAGAACGCAATTGTGGGCGCAGGCAGCGTGGTAACAAAGGACGTTCCCCCAAATACGGTCGTTGCCGGTAATCCCGCACGTGTGCTGCGCACGATTCATAGCCAGCAGGACAGTACAAGCGACGCTCCGATTCCTTTTCTGGATCTGGTGACGCCTCACGTAGAGCTTGAGAGTGAGTTGGTGGACGTCTTCAAGAAGGCGCTTCACTCCGCGGGATTCGTCGGCGGCGCTCCGGTTGAAGCTTTTGAAAGCGCGTTCGCAGAGTTCTGTCAGACGCGCTACGCCATCGGTGTGAACAGCGGCACTGATGCGCTGCGCTTCGCCATCATCGCTGCAGGTGTTGAGCCTGGTGACGTCATCCTCACCGTGCCGAACACCTTTATCGCCACCACGGAAGCCATCACACAGGCCGATGCTGTTCCAGAGTTCGTTGATATTGACGAGCAGACGTACAACATGTCGCCTTCCGCGCTGCAGGCCTATCTTGAAACGCAGTGCCATCACGGAGCCGGTGGACGATGGATCAGCAATCGGAGCAACCGACCGGTCGCCGCCGTTCTACCTGTGCATCTTTACGGACAGATGGCAGACATGGACGCGATTCTCGAGTTGGCTGCCCAGTACAACCTGCTCGTTATTGAAGATGCTTGCCAGGCGCATGGCGCTGAGTACTTTTCACGCAAGCAAAATCGCTGGTTGAAGGCTGGCTCCATCGGGGCCGCCGCTGCGTTCAGCTTCTATCCGGGTAAGAATCTCGGGGCGTGCGGTGAGGGCGGAGCAATCACAACGAACGACGCTGAGCTCGCCCGCAAGGCGCGTATGCTGCGGGATCACGGACAGGCAAAGAAGTACTACCACGACGTTGAGGGCTACAACGGCCGGATCGATGCGATTCAGGCAGGACTTCTGCACGTGAAGCTTCCGCATCTGGCAGGATGGAATGCACAACGGCGAACGCGTGCCGCAGAGTACAACCGCTTGCTTGCGCATAACGAAGGCGTTGTGCGTCCGTATGAACCATCCTGGTCGCGTGCTGTCTATCACCTCTACGTGATCCGGACCGATCAGCGTGAGGAATTGATGCAGCATCTAAAGGCTGCTGGCATCGGCACCGCGATTCATTACCCTATCCCACTACATCTGCAGAAAGCCTACGCGTCTCTCAACTACGCACCGGATGATTTTCCGGTCGCGACCCGGGTCGCAGGAGAGCTTCTGTCCTTGCCAATGTTTCCTCACTTGACCGATGAACAGCAGGCGCGCGTGGTGGCGGAAATCAACGCGTTCCAGTCAGCGGCCGCGCAAAGCCACGAGGAGCGCGAAGCGTGCGAGAGTGATGTCGTGCAGCGGCTCATCTAAGTTCTCATTTGTTTGGCGTGTATTGCGCGTACTTTGTGAAACGTGGCGCGTGTATCGATAAAGCAATAGAACGTATTTATGAGGAAAGCCAGTGAAGGTTGTCACCATCGTTGGAGCGCGTCCGCAATTCATCAAGGCCGCCGCTGTGAGCCGCTCGCTGCGGCGGGAACATCAGGAAGTTCTGGTGCACACCGGCCAGCATTATGACTATGAAATGTCGGGCGCGTTCTTTGACGGACTCGAACTGCCTCCGCCTGATGTGAACCTCGGCGTTGGGTCGCGCACGCACGGCGCGCAGACCGCAGCAATGCTCAGTGGAATTGAGGAGGTTCTCCTTCGCGAGAATCCAGACTTTCTGCTGATTTACGGTGACACCAACTCCACGCTGGCCGGGGCCCTGGCCGCGTCCAAGCTGTCCATCCCGATCGCACACGTTGAAGCTGGGCTGCGCAGCTTCAATCGGCGCATGCCGGAAGAGATCAACCGTGTCGTGGCCGATCATCTTTCAGGCCTGCTCTTTTGTCCGAGTGAGACCGCGGTCGAGCATCTCGGCCATGAAGGCATTACCTCCGGCGTTCACCTCATCGGCGACGTGATGCTGGACGTGCTGAACTGGGCGAAGGAGCGTCTCGCGGATCAGCCAGCGACGACCCAAAGCCGATTGGGTCTGAGCGAAAAACAATACATTCTTGCAACGATTCATCGCAGTGAGAATACGGATACGGAAGAGTCGCTGCGTTGCGTTGTAGATGCGCTCAATGGAATTCATGAGCGGGTAATCTTCCCGGTTCATCCACGCACGCGCAAAGCAATCTCTCAGTTCGGATGCGAGCTCAAACCCCATGTGGAACTTATCAATCCGGTGAACTATCTGGAGATGGTGTCTCTCGTGGCTGGGGCGCGCATGATCCTGACCGACTCGGGCGGCGTGCAGAAAGAAGCTTATTGGCTCAGCACGCCTTGCCTCACACTGCGTGGTGAAACAGAGTGGGTGGAGACGGTGAGCGCTGGGTGGAATCTGGTGGTTGGCGCGGACGCGAAGCGTATTCACGATCTGGCGTCCTCGTTCAAGCCTGCCGAAACGCATCCGGCGCTGTATGGAGACGGGCGAGCGGCAGAAAAGTGTGTAGAGGTGCTGGCAGCGCATTGCGGCAGAGGTTAGGCCCATGCGTAGAGACTTAGACGTAAACTCGCGGGGGTAAATATGGGTACGGAACAGATACAGCAATCGAAAAAGTCGGTTGCGGTTGTAGGCGTCGGATACTGGGGGAAAAACCTCGTTCGCAACTTTGGCGACCTTGGTGCTCTCGGTGCGCTTTGCGACACCGAAGAGGCCGTTGAGACGAGTTATCGCGATAAGTATCAAGACATCCGCTTTTATCGAAAATTCGAGGATGTTCTCTCTGACGCCGACATTGCCGCGGTTGTTCTTGCCACTCCTGCGGTGACGCATTTCAATCTCGCCAAGAGAGCTCTGGAGGCAGGAAAAGATGTCTTCGTGGAGAAGCCTCTTGCCGTGGATGTTGCACAGGGCGAGGAGTTGGTGCGCGTTGCCGAGAGGAACGGACGAATCCTGATGGTTGGTCACATCCTCAGATATCATCCTGGGATCCTAAAGCTGCAGCAGCTTATCAAGGCCGGCGAGCTCGGAAAGATCAACTATGTTTACTCAAACCGTTTGAATATCGGAAAGATCCGGACAGAAGAAAACATCCTGTGGAGTTTTGCTCCGCATGACATCTCGGTGATTCTCTCGTTGCTCAATGAGATGCCCACGCGCGTGTCCTGCAGCGGCGCTGGCTATCTGAGCCAGGAGGTGGCCGACACCACGCTGAGCCACTTCGAGTTCCATAGTGGCGTACAGGCGCACATCTTCGTCAGCTGGCTGCATCCGTTCAAGGAGCAGCGGCTGGTCGTCGTCGGATCAGAAAAGATGGCGGTGTTTGATGATGCTGCCGCGCAGAAGCTCGTCCTCTATCCGCACAAGGTGGCGTGGGTCAATCGCGTTCCGACAGCGGTAAAGGCTACGGGCGAGGTGGTCGAGCTGGATGCAGTGGAGCCGCTACGCGCCGAGTGTGAGCACTTTCTGCGCTGCATCGAAACCAGAACCGCTCCTGTTACGGACGGCGTCGAAGGGCTTCGCGTGCTGAAGGTGCTCGATGCTTGCCAGCGCGCACTACTGGACGGTTCCGTCGCACTTGAGACTCAGAAGCCTGCTGAGCCGCAGGCCAAGGCTGCCTTCTTCGCACACCAGTCTGCATTTGTTGATGAGGGCGCAGAGATCGGCACGGGAACGAAGATCTGGCATTTCTCGCATGTCATGAAGGGAGCACGCATCGGCGAGAAATGCGTCATCGGACAGAACGTCAATATCGACGGCGCTACAGCCATTGGAAACAATGTCAAGATCCAGAACAACGTCTCTGTGTATAGCGGAGCGGTGATTGAAGATGATGTGTTCCTTGGCCCCTCGTGCGTGCTGACCAACGTGACAAATCCGCGCTCGCAGGTGAATCGGCACTCCCTTTACGAGAAGACCTTCCTGAAGCGCGGTTGTACCGTAGGTGCCAACTCCACGATTGTGTGCGGTGTCACCGTGGGGCGCTATGCCTTCATTGGAGCTGGCGCGGTCGTCACGCACAGTGTTCCGGACTTTGCGCTGGTCGTCGGCAATCCCGCACGGCAAGTGGGCTGGATGAGCCGGCATGGACACCGGCTTGGCGCACCGGACGCGGATGGGATCATGCGTTGCCCTGAAACAGGCTATCGCTATCAAGAGGTTGAGGCGGGCGTGCTGCATTGTTTGGATCTCGATGAAGAAAGCCCGCTGCCGACTGAACTCAGCACCGGAACCAAGTCATATAGGGAGTTAAAAGAGGAGAAGAGCTATGAATGTGCCGTTGCTCAATCTTAAGAATCAATATTACTCAATCAAACCAGAGATCGACGCCGCAATTGCCGAGGTGATGGCGTCGCAGTATTTCATCCTGGGGCCAAAGGTCGAAGCGTGCGAGAAGGCAATTGCTGCGTATTCGAACTGCGAGTTCGGCATTGGCGTGTCCTCTGGCAGTGATGCACTGCTGGTGTGTCTAATGGCAGAGGGCATCGGTCCTGGCGATGAAGTGATTACTACTCCGTACTCGTTTTTCGCCACCGTCGGGGCCATCGCACGCCTGGGCGCTACCCCGGTTTTTGCAGACATCGATCCGCTGACCTATAACATCGATCCTGCCAAGGTCGAGGCGAAGATTACGCCGAAGACTCGAGCTATCATCCCCGTGCATCTCTACGGGCAGATGGCGGATATGGATCCAATCATGTCGGTGGCGAATCGTTATGGCCTGATCGTGGTTGAAGATGCGGCACAGGCCATCGGCTCGGAGTATCACGGTCGACGTGCAGGGTCGATCGGCCACTACGGGTGCTTCTCGTTCTTCCCGTCGAAGAACCTCGGCGGCGCAGGCGACGGTGGAATGGTGGTAACAAACGATCCTGCGAAGGCAGAGCGCGTGCGCTGCCTGCGCGGACACGGCTCCAAACCCAAGTACTATCACAAATTCATCGGTGGTAACTTCCGCCTTGATGCAATTCAGGCGGCCGTTGTGACAGCCAAGCTGCCGCATCTGGACGCGTGGACAGGTGCGCGCCAACTCAACGCAGAACGCTATACGCACATGCTCGCCGACGCTGGCCCAGAAATACAGACTCCGGTTGTAAGCACCAGTCGCCATATCTTCAACCAATATGTCATCCGCGTCTCAAAGCGGGACGAATTGAAGGCCTATTTGAAACAGAACGGCGTAGAGACAGAGGTTTACTATCCCGTTCCGCTGCACTTGCAGGAGTGCTTCGCGTATCTGGGGTGCAAGCAGGGCGATTATCCGGAAAGCGAGCACGCGGCACTCGAAACGCTTGCAATTCCGATCTATCCAGAAGTGAGCGAGGAACAGGCTGAATACGTCGTCGACTGCCTCTACAAATTCATCGGAAAAGCATCTCCTGTAGTGACTAACGCTGTTACACAAAACTAAAAGGTTGCAATTGTGATTGGTGTTGTCGCGAAAGAGAACCAGCGCCAGGTTGTTGAAGAGTTCTTTGAACTGTTCAAGACCCCGTGGGAACCGTTTTGTGCCGAGCATGAGTATGACGTCGTCATAGTCACAGCCGATCAGGTTCCCGCGGTCAGCGCGCGTCTGATTCTGGTCTACTCCGCGACCGAACTCGAGTTTGACCGCACGGCGGTGTGTGCGGAGGCCGTTCTCCACGCAGGCGGCCTGCTGGAATGCGAAGACGCATTGGTTTCTGTTTACGGTGGCCTCCGTACGTTCTCTCCGACGGCGCAGGCAGTGCCATGCCTGGCTTCCAGAATAGGCACTGCTGCTGTTGCACTCGATGCTTCCGAGAAGCGCGTCATCCGCATTGGATTTGATTTATTCGAGGAGGTTCGCTTTCTTCTTACGCTTGGTCAGCCCGTCGAACAGGCGGCTGTTCCTACGCTTGACCTGCACATCGCGATGCTTAGGCAATGGATGATCGAGGCCGGTGTTGTGTTCGTAGAGATCCTCCCGACGCCGGCCAACGCAGACTACATCGTCTGTTTGACCCACGACATCGACTTTGTTGGAATCAGGCGTCATCTGCTCGATCACTCCATGTGGGGCTTCGTTTATCGAGCGATCGTAGGTTCCTTCGTGGACCTGTTGCGCGGGCATAAGTCTATGTCGCAACTGCTTCGCAACTGGTGGGCTGTTTTGTCACTTCCGCTTGTTTACCTCGGCATCGCCAAGGATTTCTGGGAGCCGTTCGCGTGGTATTTGAAGGTGGAGGAGGGGCTGCCGAGCACTTACTTCATCATCCCGTTCAAGGGCCGGGCGGGTAAGAGGGTTCCGGGTAACCGCGCTTCGCGGCGCGCCGCAGGGTACGGCGTAGAAGACATTGCTGAGTCAGTCCGCACCTTGCTCCATCACGGATGTGAAGTCGGTGTTCACGGGATCGACTCCTGGAACAGTGCGGAGAGCGGCCGTGAGGAGCAAGCCATGGTGGCCTCCGTAACGGGGCACAGCGGACTTGGCATTCGGATGCACTGGCTTTTGTTTGAACCGGATAGCGCTGCCACACTGGAAGAGGCTGGCTATGCATATGACTCCACCGCGGGATACAACGAAACCGTTGGCTACCGCGCTGGCACCATGCAGGCGTTTCGCCCGCTGGGCACGCAGACAATTCTCGAATTGCCGATGCATATTCAGGACGGAGCGTTGTTCTATCCCGGTCGGCTGCATCTAACAGAGGCAGAGGCAGACGCCCGCTGCGCAAAGATGATGGATGGCGCGAGCAGGCTCGGCGGGGTAATCACGATCCTGTGGCACGACCGAAGTCACGGCCCAGAACGCTTCTGGGGTGGCTTCTATGTCAGGCTCGTGCAGGCGCTGAAGCAGCAGAGGACCTGGTTCGCGAGTGCCAGTCAGGCAACGGGCTGGTTCAGAAAGCGCCGCGGCGTGCGTTTTAGCGCGGCATTTGAAGTTAGTCCCCAGATTCACACACGGCGCGACGAATCGTTGGCCACGCCGCCTCTCAAGGTACGCATTTATAACCCGCATCATTCCCTGGGATACGCGCTATCGGGCCCCGCACTCCCGTTTGCTGAGTTTGCCTGGGACGGAAACTCTGCGGAGGATTTCCAGCGCGGAATTGCCTCCGCCCACTCCCCCACCTGTTCAGAAAGCGTATTGCCGTAGCTATGACCAAGACAATTTGTTTCATCACCCAGTCTCATTACGATGTCGATCCGCGCGTGCGGCGCAAGGCTGAGGCATTGGTTGCAGCCGATTATGAAGTGGACGTGCTTGCGCTGCGGGACGAAGGCGGCAAAACATCCTACAGCCTAAATGGCGTCAATGTGCGCACCTGTTCAATTGGCAAGCTGCGCGGTTCTCAACTGAGGTACGCGTTTGAATACCTCACCTTCTTTCTCTGGGCCTGCGTGCGCGTTACCCTTCAGATGTTTCGACGCCACTATGCGGTGGTTGACGTCAACACCCTTCCCGACTTTCTGATCTTCGCAGGTGTCTTTGCACGCTGGAAGGGCGCCAAGCTCGTCCTGGACATGCACGAAATTACGCCTGAGTTCTACATGTCCAAGTACGGCATCAGGCCCACATCCTGGAAAATTCGCTTAGTGAAATACCTTGAGCGCATCAGCTTTGCGTTTGCCGATCACGTCATTACAATCAACGACCCGATTCAACAACTCCTCGTCGGTCGTGGCTTACAGGAATCCAAGGCAACCGTGATTACTAACTCGGCAGATGACGCCCGGTTTGCGGATGCACTGGGCTCTGCAGGGGAAGAGGTGAGTCGGGATCTTAGCCGGTTCGTGATGGTGTATCACGGAACCTTGACGCGGATTTACGGGCTGGACATCGCCATCGAGGCATTTGCCAAGGTGCACGATCGGATGCCAAGCGCTGAGCTGTGGATCTTAGGAGACGGGCCAGAGCAATCGAACCTGAGCACACTCACCCAGAAGCATGGCCTTGGAGATAAAGTCAGAATCGTCGGGCGCGTTCCCGCGGATGAGATTCCCGTGTGGCTCGCCAAGTGTGATGTGGGTCTGCTGCCGATCCGCCGCGATGTGTTTCTCGATTATGCGTTTCCGAACAAGCTGCCAGAGTTCATCATTTCTGGCAAGACAGTGATTGTCTCAGGCCTGAAGGCCATCCAGTACTACTTTAGCGACGATGCGGTTGTCTACTTTGAACCCAACAATGCGGATGATCTTGCCCAGCAGATGCTGAGGCTATACTGCGATCCTGAACTGCGTGAACAACTGGTGCATCGTGCGCGGATTGAGTACCGCCCGATCACGTGGAACCGCATGAAGGACCGGTACCTCGCACTGATTGAGCAACTGACTTGCGGTTGCGATTCAGAGTGGAAGGAAGAGCTGGTTCGGTAACCAGTGGAGCAGAAGGGAAGAGACGGCTAGATGCCTCTGGAATCGACAGCAAGGAGTGCCGTGTCACGTGAGCAGGTGGAGACGGTTGCGCGAAAATTGTTTACATATTGCCGCGCGAGCAACTGGGCGGGCTACGATCCCTACGATGCTTTGAACAGTAGGATCGTTGAAGCGTTCCCGTTTCTGCAGGCACGTATTCCCGCACTCGTACTTACGCAAGGATTGAAGCGCAGCCCGGTGAACGTGCGCAGCCTGCTGCTGGTTCCCAAAAAGCAGAACCCCAAGGGGCTGGCGCTGTTCCTCTCTTCTGTGGTGCGCGCACCCATGCTTGCCGGAGCAGACGCCGAGGAGGTTGAAGCCGAGCTGCTGGATCGAATTCTTACGCTGCGCTCCACAGGAAGCGAGTACTGGTGCTGGGGCTACAGCTTTCCATGGCGCGGTCGCGACATGATAGTTCCACGCTGGGCCCCTAACCTTGTGTGTACACAGTTCGTTGGCACCGCGCTGCTGGATCTGTACGAACGGCGCGGTGATCTGCGGTATCTTGAGATCGCAGTTAGCGCGGCGGACTACATCCTCAATGAACTCTACTGGACCAGTGGTGACGAAAAAGCAGGATTCAGTTATCCGCTGCCGTCGCATCGCAACATCGTGCACAATGCGAACCTTCTCGCGTCGTCGTATCTGTGCCGCGTTCACCGGCTCAGTGGACTGGAGCGGTTCCGCGCTCCCGCGTTGCGGGCCGCAAGGCTCGCTATTGCCCTACAGCGCGAGGATGGCTCTTGGCCCTATGGAGAAGGGCGCCATCAGGAGTGGATCGATAACTTCCATACCTGTTACAACCTCAGCGCGCTACAGTCGATCGGGCGCGATCTGGTCACCGACGAATTCCAGCCCAGCATCGATCGCGGGCTCACGTTCTATCTTGCCCACTTCTTCCGCGAGGATGGTGCTGCCCGATACTTTCACGATCGCACCTATCCAATCGACATTCATTCAGTAGCGGTGGCCATCATTACGCTGCTTGAATTTCAATTCCATGATGTGGGTAATGCGGAGTTGGCGGAAAAGGTGCTGCAGTGGGCCATTGAGAACATGTGGAGCGAACGCGGCTTCTTCTATTACCGCACTCTTCGCTTCTGCAAGATCCGCACTCCCTATATACGCTGGTCAGAAGCATGGATGCTTCGTGCCCTCGCGGAATATCTCCACGCCCAATCACAGCCGGACGAACCAAGCCAGTCCAAGCTAGAGGAAAGCTATAAAATATGACGAACCTTCCCAAGTACGTCCTCATCACACCAGCGCGGAATGAAGCCGACTATATCGAGCTCACGCTGAAGTCTGTCGTAGCGCAGACGGTGCGTCCGCTCAAGTGGGTGATCGTCAGTGATGGTTCAACGGATGACACCGATGCGATCGTTATGCGTTATGCGGCGCAGAACGCATGGATCGAACTGGTGCGCATGCCGGAACGGAAGGAGCGGCACTTTGCTGGCAAGGTGCTTGCCTTCAGAGCCGGGCAGGAGAGAGTCAAGGATCTGGATTACGACATTATCGCGAACCTTGATGGCGATGTGTCGTTCGATGAAGACTACTTCGAATTTCTGTTGCGGAAATTCACTGAGAATCCACACCTGGGCGTCGCCGGCACTCCGTTCCGCGAGGGCTCGCTCCAGTACGACTACCGGTTCACGAGCATCGAGCACGTCTCAGGGCAGATTCAGGTCTTCCGGCGTGAGTGCTTTGAGGCTATCGGTGGATACATCCCGCGTGAGATTGGTGGCGTGGACTTAATCGCAGTCATATCAGCCCGCATGCATGGCTGGCAGACTCGCACCTTCCCTGAAAAGCCGTACGAACATCATCGCCGCATGGGTACAGCGAGCGCCGGAGTGTTCAAGGCTGCCTTCAAGGTGGGGCGCTCAGACTATCTGCTGGGCAGCCACCCCTTGTGGGAATTTGCGCGATCAATTTATCAGACAACGCGTCCTCCTATGGGGATGGGCGGAATTCTGAGACTTGCGGGCTTTACATGGATGATGGTGAAGCGCACGCCGAAGCAGGTTCCACAAGACCTGATCGCATTCCGTCGCAAAGAACAAATGCGCAGACTGCGGGAGTTCATTGGGCGGTTGGGCAACGGAAAAGTAGGCGTGCAATCGAGCGAAGCTCAAAAGCCAGTGAGTTGATCGGTGCCAGGAGAAGCTATCCTGTGTGGCACTGAATGTAGGCGCCGTAGAAGTCTCAACAGTTTTCAACTATCTGACATACAAGGAAAAATACAGATGAGCCACAGTGTGTTTACGGTAATCCGTGGAATCTTGAAGCGGTATGGCCCGTCCGGAGTGAAGAAGCGTCTTTGGGACCAGGAGTTTTCAGGAGCTCACTGGGACTTCATCAATGACACGAAGGGTGACTGTGTCTATCCCCACCTTGAGAAATACTTACAAGGGGGCACGATCCTTGACCTCGGCTGCGGCCCGGGCAACACTGCGAATGAACTGGCGTTCGACTCTTACAGCACATACGTCGGCGTCGATATCTCAGAGGCTGCACTGGAGAAAGCGCGGAAGCGTAGCCTGGAGAACAACCGCGGTGACAAGAATAGCTTCGTGTGCTCGGACTTTCTCGACTACCAGCCGACGCAAAAGTTTGACGTGGTTCTTTTCCGTGAGTCGATGTATCACATTCCCCTCAATAAGGTGCAGCCTGTTCTCGAGCACTTCACGAAGTGCATGAGGGAAGGCGGGGTTGTAGTGGTCCGCATGAATGTGTTCGATCAAAAGGGGCAGCCCAAGAAGCGCCTTCTCGATGCAATCGATGCAATGAAGGAAATCTGCGAACTGATTGAGAGCGCCCAGTATGGCGACGCTGGCCCCACCGTTCTGGTGCTCAGGCCACACGAACTGCGTGCTGCAACCGTCGAGCCTGCTGTTGCCGTTAGCGGCGCATAAGGCGGCTGTCGCGTATTCACAGAGACTGCACACAGCGCAGACATCGAAACTGACAGACAGATATGGAAGACGTAGCAGTACGCGGGCAGTGGTAGAGTCCGTTTACTGCTGCAAAATGGCTGCATATGCATGGGAAGGACACTCTTTCCCGGCAATAGATAAGGACAGAGGCTTTTGCAGATGGCGACCACAAGTACAGCACGTCCGATGCAGGAACCGATCGAGATCAGTGTTAAAGGGAGATGGTTCAGCGTTCCGTCTCTGCGTATACAAGACAAGAACATCGTTGTAAAAGGCCGTGCGGTGCGGATGGCCATTGTTGAGGGCGAAGAATGGCTCGAGACTGAAGTTGAGGATCCTGAAGAGTGTGTCAGTACGTTGAAGATGCAGAAAGCTGGACCGCTCCACGCAGACATCTTTACCTTTGTACAGAAGCTGCCGGACACGTCGCTCAAGTATGACTATGCAATGGAGAGGCACAGCGTTGCAGTGGCACACGTGGTCAGCTTTAAAGATTGGTGGGACGCTCTGCCGCAGGCCACCAGAAAGAATGTGCGCCGAGCCGAGAAGCGCGGTGTCGTTGTCCACGTCAAGGAACTCGATGATGAACTCGTAAGGGAAATCATCGGCGTGAATAACGATTCGCCAGTACGACAGAAAATTCCTTTCACGCACTATGGAAAGTCGTTTGAGCAGGTGAAGAAGGACCAATCGTCCTATCTCGGGCGGTGTGATTTTCTCTGTGCATACGCCGAAGACCGCCTCATTGGTTTCATCAAGCTGGTGTACAGGGGAAACGTGGCCTCGATTCTGCAGATACTGCCCCGAGCTAGTGAACAGGACAGGAGGCCCGGCAATGCGCTCATCGCCAAGGCGGTGGAAGTGTGTGCTGAAAAAGGGATCACATATCTCACATACGGCATGTTCAACTACGGGAACAAGGGCGACAGCTCTCTGCGCGAGTTCAAAGAAAGGAATGGTTTCGTAGAGATGCTGGTCCCCAGGTATTACGTTCCTCTCACATGGTGGGGCACGTTTTGCCTGAAGATGAAGTTACATCGGGGCCTCATGGGTATTCTTCCGCACCGTGTCATTGCCGCAGGAGTTAGTGTCCGAGCGGCATGGTACAATCTCGTCAATAAGCAGACGCCGGTGTAGCTTAATAGCAGAGCAGCCGAACTGTAATCGGCAGACGGAGCGTTCAAATCCTCCCACCGGCTCCATTTCATAGAGATATTGTTTCCTGACCGCTGTTTCCGCCTTCAAGTCCATCTAATAACTGCAAGTAAAAGGGATATTGCCTAGATATGCCAGGCATCTGCGGACTTATCACTTATCGCCCAGCTGTGTGGGCCGAAAACCAATTACAGCGCATGCTGGGAACCATGCGGCATGAATCCTTCTATACGGTGTCCAGTTGGAGCCAGCCATCGCTGGGCGTATATGCAGGGTGGACAACTCGCGGGGATTATCCATCCAGTGACAAGCCACTAACGAATGAGACGAATGATGTCTTTCTTGTTTTTTCAGGAGAAGAGTATCCGGATCCGACGGTGGCACAAGGCCTCCGCAAACGGGGCCACAACTTTAGCGAGAGTGGCTGGTCGTACCTACCTCATCTCTACGAGGAGAATCCAGCGTTCCTCGCCTCATTGAACGGCCGCTTCCACGGGATTTTGGCGGATACCCGCTCCGGGAGCGTCGTGCTGTTCAACGACCGCTACGCCATGCATCGGCTTTACTATCACGTCGGGGAAGATGCGGTGTATTTCGCTGCCGAGGCGAAAGCGATCCTTGCAGTATGCCCGGACCTGCGCAGGCAGGATATGCAGAGCCTTGGCGAACTGGTTAGGTGTGGATGCGTTCTTGAGAATCGAACGCTATTTCAAGGTATCGGGGTACTTCCGCCAGGTTCCGCGTGGAGGTTCCAAGCCGGAGCGCTTAAGTCTAAGAGCACCTATTTCCATGCGTCCGACTGGGAGCAGCAGTCTCAGCTCGACGCAGAAGGGTACTATCAGCAGTTACGACACGCTTTCACAGAGTGTCTGCCTCGGTACTTGGGGCCCCGAGAGAAGATCGCTGTGTCCCTTACCGGCGGACTTGATACACGGGCCGTCATGGCGTGGCAACACTCTGCGCCAGGAGCGCTTCCGTGCTACACGTACGGCGAAGCAGAGCACGACTGTCGAGATGTCGTAGTTGCTCGCCAGATTGCGCAGGCATGCGGTCAGCCACATCAGGTTATTCGTGTCGGTGATGAGTTCTTCCGCAGCTTTGCACACTACGCGGAACGCAGTATCTATTTGACCGACGGCTGCGTTGACGTGGGCAGGGCCGCGGATCTGTATCTGAGCGAGCGTGCGCGCAAGATTGCTCCTATACGCATGACAGGTCTCTATGGGGATGAAGTGCTCAGGCCGCAGGTGAGAGCCTTTAAGCCAATGAGGATGTATGCAGGGGTGTTTGATGCGGAACTGCAGAAGCAGATGGAGTGTGCCGCTGTCACGTATTCTGACCTCACGCAATGCGACCCTGTCTCATTCACTGCATTTCGCCAGACACCTTGGTACCACTTCGGCATTCTGTCGCTTGAGCAAACGCAACTCACCGTGCGGACGCCGTTCCTGGACAATGGAGTAATCTCAACAGCGTTTCGTTCGCCAGAATCTGTGAGACTCAACAATGATCTGCGGGTTCGTCTTATTGGAGACGGTTCAACGCTTCTGAAGAGTATTCCCACAGACCGAGGTTTTGGCGGAGCCGCAAATACACTGTGGGCACGCGCGTATCAGGCATACCTCGAATTCACCTTCAAGGCAGAGTATGCCTACGACTATGGAATGCCCCAGTGGTTGGCTAAAGCGGATCATATGGTGGCCCCGTTGCAACTTCAGCGGCTATTCTTGGGGCGGCACAAGCTCTATCACTATAGGGTGTGGTACCGCGATATTCTCGCCCAGTATGTGAGGGAGATGTTGTTGGATGTGCGATCACTCGCACGTCCGTGGGTGGTTCGCCAGCAGGTTGAAGAGACGGTTCAAGGGCATCTGAAGGGAAACCGCAACTTCACAACGGAGATTCACCGACTGCTGACGCTTGAAATCATTCACCGCCTTTTCTTCGACTAGCTTGCAGCGGACCGAGCAACAGTAAAGTGTGCTTACAGAAGTCTCCGCAAGCGAGAATCGCAAATGTGCGAAACAATCTTCCAGTCGGCTATTGAAGATCGGCTCAAGTCCAAAGTTGATGGGGTCCGCTGCGCATGAATCCAACAATCGCAAGCGTCGTATTTGCCGCGGGCATTGGTCTCCTCATCTATCTCGATCGTGATCGTTCGCTGCGGACATCGCCGGCACTCTGGTTGCCGGTCCTCTGGTTGCTGATTATCGGCTCGCGTCCGGTATCAGTGTGGCTCGGGGCGAGTTCTGACAACTTAACTGTTGCTGAAAGCGCAGAAGGAAGCCCGCTGGACGCAGCCGTATTTGCGGCCTTGGGAGTTGTGGGTGTCGTGGTGCTGCTGCGGCGCAGCCGCCGCATCCGAGCCTGTCTGAAAGCCAATTGGCCGATTTTGCTGTTCTTTGGATATTGCTTGTGCAGTGTGCTCTGGTCTGATTTTCCGGCTATCGCCTTCAAGCGGTGGATCAAAGCTGTCAGTGAGTTGGTGATGGTCCTGGTAATCGCAACAGAGTCGGACCCGGTTGCCGCATTTGATCGCCTTATCTTTCGCGTGGCCGTTCTGTTGATGCCATGTTCGGTTCTCTTCATTCGCTATTTCGGCACCCTTGGGCGCGGGTACGACCCAGACGGAATGGCGATGAATGTCGGTGTCACAACGAATAAAAACACCCTCGGCGTGATCACGCTGGTTCTTGCGCTCGGTTGCGTATGGCGCTTCATGATGACGTGGACCCACCGTCAGCGGAACCGCGGACGAATGCTGGTGGCCCGCGGAACGTTGTTGTTGTTCTGCGTAGCGGTGTTGCGGATGGCGCAGTCGGCCACTTCCATCGCATGTTTCGCGCTTGGCGCCATCATCATCGCATCCACGTTCATTCCCGCGGTGAAGCGCAAGAAGAGTGCCATACACTGGCTGACCGGAACCGTATTGATCTGCGGCAGCCTGATTGTATTGCTCGGCAGTTCCTCGCTCGTAATTCACGCATTGGGGCGCAAATCGAATTTCACAGGACGCACCTTGATCTGGGAGGCGGTAATCCCTGTTGTGCCGAATGCACTGCTCGGCGCGGGTTTTGAAAGTTTCTGGCTTGGCCCGAGGCTGGCCGAGGTGTACAGCCACCTATCGAAGTACATGCATGTGAATGAAGCGCACAACGGATACATTGAGGCCTATCTCAACCTTGGATGTGTAGGCGTTGCCTTGATTGTCGGCATTCTTCTCCATGGCTATGCGGGAGCCGTGGCGGCGTTTCGACGCAATGGCGCTTTTGGTGGAATGGCGTTGGCATACGTGATTTCGGCGGCGATCTACAGCGTCACTGAAGCGGGTTTTCGTATGCTCGATCCCATCTGGGTGTTTCTGCTGCTGGCAGGTGCTATCTCGTACGAAGTTGCGTTTGTTGCAGCTCGCAAGGCTGCTCCGATAGTGAATTCCGTCGGGCCTGCAGCTCGGAATCCGATTTCAACAGGCTGGGGCGTGCATCACGCGCGTGTATCGAGCCCTCACCCAATGATTGGGCGCTCCTTGAACTCAGATTCAAATAAGAGTGCGTAACGTCAGAAACGTCGACAGAGTTGTAACCCTCCTTCCATTCGCTGAAACGCGGCGGCAAAATATCTTCAAAACTTCCGGCATTCATAGGATTATCGCAACATGCAACAGTCAAAAGAGTCGATCGGATTCCGGGTCGCACAAGGCGCGGTCTTTTCAGTTCTTCGCAAGCTGTTGCTGGCACCAATCGCCTTGTTCCTGGTGCCGTTTACCCTGCATGAAGTTGGCGTCGTTAATTACGGGATGTGGGCTATCCTCACAACGATCATCAACTTCGCATGGCTGATGGACCCCGGGCTTGGCCCGGCTGTAACAAAGCACGTAGCGGAGTTCAGCAGTACGAATGATGTGCAGCAGATTCGCCGCGTGGTCAACGCAAGTCTTGCAATCTGTTTGACGATGGCAGTTATCGCGGCCGTAATCGCTTGGCTGGGCGGGGGGCTCATCGTTAGTCAATTATTTCGCGGTCCATCAGCACCGCCTGTTCACGAAGTGATGACGTTATGGCCGCTCGTGCTGCTTTGTATTTCAGTCTTTTTGCTGGGCACGCCATTTGTCGCGCTCATTAACGGACGGCAGCGCATGGATCTGACAAACGCACTGATCTTTTCCGCGGAGCTGTTCAGCGCGACCATGACGGTGATCCTGCTGCTTGCTGGTGCAAAGGTTGCCGGGTTGTTGCTGGTTCAGCTTCTCACATCCGTGTTTATCCTCGTGGGTGGCATCATTATCACGCGCAGGTTGCTGCCTGCGGTGGTTCCCAATCCTCTGGGCTGCGATGTCGGGATGGTTCGGCGGCTGCTTAAGTTCAGTCTTCCTCTCTATGCGGGATACGTCATGAACACGCTCCAGGGGCAGTTGGAACGTCTGTATCTCGCACGCATGGTGGGCGTGGTCTCCGTTGGATGGTACGACGTGGCAAGCCAGGGTGCGGTGAAGATTCGCCGCTTGCCGGACCTGCTGCTCAATCCAGTGCTTGGCGGTGCATCGCAGTTGGCAGCTTCAAAGGAGATGCGGAAGCTTGAAGAACTGCACTTTCGCGCGCACAAATATCTCGGGATCATTGCCGTTCCACTGGTTGTGTTTGCCATCGTCTGCGCTAAGGATTTAATGCATCTCTGGGTCGGCAAGGGGTTGGAGATTGTTGGCGTGCCATTCGCTCTCCTGGTTCTCGGTAACCTCTTTGCACAGATCAGCGCACCGACATATTTCGTTACGGTAGGGCGTGGTATCCTGCGGCCCGCACTGTACTCGGCTTTTCTGGCATGTTCGTTGAATCTGGTTCTAAGTTACGTCTTCATCAAGATGTGGGGTTTCTCAGGCGCGGCTCTCGGTACAGCCATTCCGATGACGCTAAGCACGATTTACTTCCTGGCTCGCTCTCGGCGCTATTTTGAAATGCCCGTCCACAGGCTGCTACTTCGTTCCTACTTGAAGCCGATTCTGTACTCAATCAGTGCCGCAGTTTGTGCCGCGCTCATTGGATTCGCGCACTGGAGCAGCGCGGTCAGCCTGATCGGCAAGCTCACTGTCTTCGGCTTCACTTATCTGATCCTCTTGATCTATGCGCGTGGGCTGGACGAAGTCGATCGGGACTATATCGTGCGCCACATGCCTGTCATATCCAGGTTCAGAAAGCCGCCTGCGCATGCCGCTGGCAGTATCCAGCAGGAAGATCTGCATCAGTACGAAACTGAGAACGATGTCCTGCAACTCGCCTCAGGATTCGAAAAGGGTGAGCACTAGGGTTACACCCTTCTGAAGGGCAAGCATGCGGAGCACGATGACGCGAGCCATCCATCGCGCGTCAGAAAATTCAAAACGTATGAGCCGTGCTTGGAAGTGTCCGCTTGTTGAATCAGCAGCGGAGCGTGGTCAGGGGAAGCAGAAGCACGTTAGGTCACTCTATGACAATTTCGCTTAAGGAATGTGAAGTGCCTGAGAGCACGTTGCAGCAGGAGAGCACGCTTGCGTCGACGCTGCTGACTGGCGGTTTTGATAGGCCATATGCCTTTGGAGTGGCTACGTCGCTCGCAGCGAAGAATGTTCACGTGGATGTTATTGGGAGCGATTCTATTGACAGCCCCGAGATGCACACCGATCCGAATCTGACATTCATCAACGTCTGGCCGGCGCGGAATGGAAAGCCTGGTGTGCTCCGGAGGGCATTGCGAGTGCTGGAGCATTACAGTGCGCTGTTTCGTTATGCGTTGACGTCCAGACCAAAGGTCTTTCACATTCTGTGGAACAGCAAGGTGCAGATTATAGATCGGACCGTTGTGATGCTCTATTACAAAGCACTGGGCAAGAAGGTGGTGCTTACAGCGCACAACGTGAACAAGGAGAAGCGTGACGGGCACGACTCCTGGATGAACCGGCTGACACTGAAGTGCCAGTATCTCCTCACGGACCATATCTTCGTCCATACGCAGAAGATGAAGGATGAACTACTTGCCGAGTTCGGCGTCAAAGCTGACGCTGTGAGCGTCATTCCGCTCGGCGTCAACAACGCGTTCCCCGATACGGTGCTGTCACCAGCGGAGGCAAAGGCCCAACTCGGCATTGCGCCGAATGACAAGACGATCTTGTGCTTCGGTCGAATCAAGCCCTATAAAGGAATCGAACATCTCCTTACCGCGTTTCAGAAACTGCTGCTCAAGGATCCAAGCTATCGTCTGGTTATCGCTGGAGAAGTGCAAAAAGGAAACGAAGCCTACCAACAGAGCCTGGAGCAGCTGATTGCAGAGGTCGTGGATCCGAGCAGAATCATCCTTAAGGCCGAGTACATCCGGGATGAAGACATGGAGGTCTATTTCAAGGCTGCCGATGTTCTGGCTCTTCCTTATAACGACATATTCCAGAGCGGAGTTCTCTTTCTAGCTTTCAGTTTCGGCCTCCCGGTGATCGCGACAGATGTCGGGTCCTTTCGCGCGGATATTGTTGATGGCGTCACTGGGTATGTCTGTAAGGCTCGTGATGCGGAAGATCTGGCAAGAGTCACTGAGGTCTATTTCTCAAGCGACCTGTACCGGAATCTCGATGAGTCGCGCACACAGATCCGTCGCCATGTGAACGAAAATAATTCGTGGAGTACCGTTGCCGATCTGACGCGCAAGGTCTACAGCCAGTTGCTCAACGGTCGATGACGATGACGCCATTCGTCTCCATCCTTATCCCCGCATATAACGCCGAAAAGTGCATTGGGTATGCGCTGCAGTCGGCGCTTGCGCAGACTTGGGAACATCGCGAGATCATCGTTGTTGACGACGGGTCCACCGACAGAACGCTGGAAGTGGCGCGGAGTTTTGAGCCGCAAGGCGTCAAAGTTGTGTCGCAAAAGAATCAAGGAGCGGCCGCGGCAAGAAACGAGGCGTATGCGCACAGCCGCGGAGACTATATCCAGTGGCTCGATGCTGACGATCTGCTTGGCGCGGGAAAGGTGGCGACCCAGATTGAAGCTCTGGGTTCATCTCCTGGCAAAAGGTCGCTGCTGTCGTCAGAGTGGGGCGTGTTCTACCACCGTCCGGAGAAGACATCTTTTTTGCCATCGTGCCTGTGGTGTGATCTTTCCCCCATTGACTGGCTAGTCCGAAAGATGGGTGAAAATGCGTACATGCAGACCGCTTGTTGGCTGGTGAGCAGGGAACTGTGCGACGCGGCCGGTCCGTGGGATACGCGGCTTTCCGCCGATGATGACGGAGAATACTTCTGCCGCGTTGTTCTGGCCAGCAAAGAGGTCAAGTTTGTTCCCCGAGCCAGGGTGTACTACCGTTTATCTGGCCCCTCAAGCGTGAGCTATATCGGAAACTCGTCAAGGAAGCTGGAGTCGCAATGGCTTTCGATTCAATTGAATGTCAGGCATATTCGCTCCTTGGAGGACTCGCCGAGGGTTCATGCGGCTTGCGGAAAATTTATCCAGAGTTGGATGCCGTATTTCTATCCAGAGCGAATGGATGTCTATCGGGAGGCTGGGAAACTCTGTCAGGAACTCGGTGGAGAGCTCCGGGAGCCCCAACTGTCGTGGAAGTACAGCTTCATCAGAAGGCTGTTTGGAGCGAGGCTAGCCCGGGCGGCACAGAGATCTCTGCCCGTACTCAGGTGGTCCTGGGTCAGAGCCTGGGATAGATTTCTCTTTCAGATTACTGAGCGGAAGGCCGGATCCCCGCGTCTTGTTTAGCAAACGGTGCTTCCTTGCTTTTTTTGTTGGCCTGAGTGCAATTGGAGTTACGCTGGTACGGCAGTTGGGCAAGAGTTGTGATCGGCAAGTGCTGCACTGGGTTGGCCGGTCGCAATTCTGCGTCGGGCCAGTCCTCATTTTCACGTCGAGGTCTTTGATATGAAGAGCAAAGCTTGTTTCGTGCTCCTGAACCTCCTCATCCTTCTGGTCGCCATTCCTGGCCGCGCGCAGCAGCGGCTTTGGACCGGCGTTATCAGCCCGGGAAGAGCGGTTGATTGGTCCCAGGCAGGTGTTTCCGGCGGAGTGCCGGTCCGCACCACCATCTGCAAGACCGTGTCCCTCGCGTCTGGATCGGCCAGCGCTAGCTCCAACTCCTCTGCCATCCAGAGCGCTATTTCGGCCTGTTCCGGATCGAATGCGGTAGTTTCGATTCCTGCTGGTACCTGGTACGTTGCCGGAATCAGTTTCGGAACAGCGAACAACGTGACGGTCCGTGGGCAGGGTGCCAATTCCACATTTCTTGTTTTCACCAGCGCCACGTCCTGCAACATTCCGGCCGATGTCTGTTTCCAGGGTGGCAACAACTCCGCAGGCGGCGAACAGAACGTCTGCGATTGGACGGGTGGGTATTCGCAGGGGGCGACCTCTCTTACGCTCGCTAACTGCGGCAGCGCGACTCCCGCAAAAGGCAGTGCCAGTAACCTGCATGTTGGCTCAGTGCTGATGCTGGATCAGGTAGACGAGGCGCAGGATACAGGAACCATCTGGAACTGTGCCGCCAATTCCGGATCGAATGCTTGCGCTAACACCACGCAAGCGGGCTTTGACCGCACCAACGGTGGCAGCGTCAATGGCGTGTCTATTCGCAGCCAGGTGCAGACAGTCACGGTCACCTCTGTCAGCGGTTCAGGACCGTGGACAGTCGGGATAAGTCCGGGACTCTTCATGCCCAACTGGCGATCTACTCAGTTGCCGCAGGCCTGGTACTCAAGTCAGGTGGGCGTGACTGGAGATGGTCTTGAGGACGTATCGCTCGACAACAGCACTGCAGCCACCGCGGCCATTGTGGCGTTCTTCAATGTTGCGAACGACTGGCTGAGCGGCGTCCGTGGACTTTACGGTGGACGCGATCACGTTGAGATCCAGTACTCGTACGGGATCACTGTCCAGCACAGCTACTTCTATCAGAGCCAGTCGCACAACACGGTGTCCTATACGGTAGAGCAGATCGACTCGGGAAACGATCTTGTCCAGAACATCATCTGCCAGCAGGTGACTGACAGTTGTCCGAACACCGGCGGGTCATCAGAAGGCAACGTTGCCGCCTACAATTTCTCGGTCAATGATGTTTACAATTCGTCGGGCTGGTTCCAGGCCTCGCTCTATCAGCACGCATCAGGCGATGCGTTCGGGTTATGGGAAGGAAACGTCGGACCTGGCTATACAGCCGATGACGTGCACGGCACGCATCACTTTGAAACCCTCTTCAGGAACCATTTGCTTGGCAATCAGGCTGCAGGTTGCGGCAGCGCCTCCACCAGCACCTGTACGGCGCAGACCATCCCGATACAAGGCTATGCTGGAAGCCGCTATATGAACATCGTCGGGAATGTTCTCGGGCAGCCCGGCTATCACAAGAACTACCAGTGCATCGGCTCATCGGGCTCGTGTTCTGGCGGCCCCACTGCAATCTATGAACTGGGCGCTACCGGGAACAATGGAGGAGTGAACTCTTCGCTGACGGGATTCTGCCTCACCCCCAGTTGTACCGCCAGAGGGGCTTACGACCCGCTCACGCTGTCGTATTCGTTCCGATGGGGTAATTACGACGTAGTGACGGGAGGCGTGCGCTGGTGCGGTGACTCGTCGAATACCAGCTATTCGTCCATGTGCACCGGCGGTTCTGAGGTTCCGGTCGACATCGCATCGTACGCCAACGCGCTGCCGACACTGGGCGACACATCTTCAGGACAGGGTGCCTTGCCCGTGTCGTTCTACAACGGACTCACACAGTCTTACCCGAGTTGCGGCACAGGGCTGGACTGGTGGAAAAATCCCACTACGGGAACCTGCCCTGCGTTTCCGCCGATTGGTCCAGACGTGACCAACGGCAACCTGGGTATTTGCACCAGCGGAACTTACTCCGGCTCTCTGGCAACCAGTGCCTCGCAGTGTGCAGGGGGAAGTTTCTCAGCATCAGCGTGGGGCGGCCATGCCAACGCCACTCCTGCCATGGTGTGCTACCTGAACGTGATGGGCGGTCCGCCGAATGGTACCGGAGGCGTTCTGGCTTTTGACCGGGCAAGTTGCTACGGAAGCGATTCGTCCTCCACCAAGACAACACCACAACCGCCTACCGGGTTAACCACCACGGTTACCCCATAAGGGTACAGCCAAATGGAGGGAGCGGTGGATCGGGCCGCTCCCTCCCTTGGTGTCTACTGTGTATTCAAGGACGATACGGAAAGGTTGTGGGTACTCCCTGGTCATATTTTGGAGTGTTCAACAGTAACCGTCTACGCCAGCAAAAGTAAGATGGCAGGTGACGCACGATATAGTTATATTGCTAAATATCATGTTTACAAAAAAGAACCCCTCGGTGCATCCTCTGGAACAAGACGATCTCAACGTTTAGTTGTACTGTGGCTGGAGCCTGATGCGGTAAGACTCGATAATCGTCTTCCACGGGACAAGGCTGCATTGTCCGAATCCTTCAAGGGCATTCATCGTAGGTGCGCCACGCAGTGAAGGACGCTAAAAACGTTTGGCGCAAATCGATCAAAGTGAGAATAATCGGTTCAACTTCCTCAGCTAGTGCCATCCGTAAGTTGGAGTAGTGCAAGTTACCGCGCTCGGGCTGCCGGTCATTAGCTCGCCCCGAAAACCAAGACAGCCATGTGTCCACTTTCTTGCGGAAGAGAGCTTCGAAGGACAAGGTTGTGCTGTACCCTTGAACTCTCGTCCCCAAGTACTCGGAGAACGCTTGAAGGCCGCTTTCACAAAGTATTATTGCTGCCCTGATTTGCCTATCAGTCTTCGACTGGGTGGGCCACTGGTCAACGGTCCCGGACACTTTCGCTGGGGTGACGGGAGGGTCTGCTACGGGCGCACCGCGTCTGGTCACGTTAGCGCGTCTGCGACCGGAAATCTGTACGATGCACTTGATGATACTGCCAGCCGCAATTCAGAAGTAATGCTTCCTTTTGATCCTGACGAAGTGATTGAAAACCTGCAATGGGAGCGATATTCGGAGCACAGTCGTTCGTCGGAAAGCGTCAAGGATAAAGCGATACGGTCCATCTATTACGCCGTTCGTCCTCTACTGGGTGTGGCGCTCAGAAAGCATTTGCAGCGCATGCGCCTGCGCGCGTGGAAGTCGCTGGCGTTCCCCCGGTGGCCTGTTGACTGCACGGTAGAGATGATTCAGCAGCAGCTCATGGCTTTGGCCATCCGCGCCAGCGGGGCCGAATCAATTCCGTTCATTTGGTTCTGGCCGCGAGGTTATCGCGGCTGCATCATTGTGACGCATGATGTCGAAACCGCATATGGGCGGGATTTGTGCGGCGATCTAATGGATGTGGATGATTCGTTTGGATTCAAAGCATCGTTCCAGGTGGTTCCAGAGTCCCGCTACGAAGTGCCTCGGAGCTACCTCAACGAGATTAAGCGCCGAGGGTTTGAGGTCAACGTACACGACCTGTCTCATGACGGTCGGCTCTTTAACGAGCAGACGGAATTCCTTCGCCGTGCGAGGAGAATCAATCAGCACGCAAAGGCGTTTGGCGCATCAGGCTTTCGCGCAGCGGTTCTCTATCGCAATCCGGAGTGGTTGAGTGAGCTCGAGTTCGACTATGATATGTCGATTCCAAATGTGGCGCACCTCGATCCGCAGCGCGGTGGTTGCTGTACAGTCTTGCCTTATTTCATTGACGACATGGTTGAGTTACCCCTTACATCGATACAGGACTACGCGCTGTTTCACTTCCTCGGCGATTACTCCACGAAGCTGTGGGAGCAGCAGATTGAAGCGATCCTGCAGCAGAATGGCCTGATCACAATTCTTGTACATCCGGACTATGTACTGGAAAAGCGTGCACGGAGCACTTATGAAGCCCTTCTGAGACATCTTGCGTGCGTTCGTGAAGAGCGTAATCTCTGGGCACCACTGCCCCGCGACGTTGCCGCCTGGTGGCGTCAACGCAGCAAGATGAAGCTCGTCAAGCATGGTCAGTCATGGGTGATCGAGGGCGAGGGCAAAGAGGATGCGGTCATAGCCTACGCGCGCTTGGAGGGCGATCACGTTGTTTATAGTCTCGGGTCGCCCGGGCACCAGCAGGCACTGCAGGTGGCGAACGGTACTGAAGATATTCGCTGCATAGGTTGAGAAACTATCAAGTTACGAACGAGCCAGTCAATGCACCATTCCGTTGCGTTGGCTGCAAGCGTGTCTCATCACAGCAGCTCCTGCTGAATATTTGAACCAGGCAGCGAAGCAGGAAGGTATAGACGGTACAGATTCCTATGATGCAGAACCCCAATTCCCCACTGAAGAATGTCAGACGCGACTTCCCGCTCGAGTGGGGGCCGCAACTGTTGGTAGAAAAGCGCGCTGCTCTATCGCCTGATTCGCCGGCACTCGTATGCGGCACTGCGCAGTTGAGCTATCGCGAGCTGAATGAGAGAGCAAACCAATTTGCGCATTACCTGCGCGCTCGCGGTGCTGTCCCCGGAACGATCATCGGCGTTCTTCTGGACAGGTCCGCTGAGATGGTGATCTGCCTGCTTGGCATTCTGAAAGCCGGAGCTGTCTATCTTCCGCTTGATCCCAAGTTTCCGAAGGACCGGCTTGCATTCATGCTGAGTGATGCGGAGGTTCCGATCCTCGTCACACAGGCGGATCTGCGGCATGGCGCGCCTTCTTCTGCAGCCAGTGTTGTTCTTGTCGAGTCATTTGCAGAGGAGCTGAAGGCTTACTCCTTTGAGAATCCAGAACCGGTCAATGAGCCGCAGGATGCTGCATATGTCATTTACACCTCGGGGTCCACGGGAAATCCGAAAGGTGTCATGGTGCCGCGCCGCGCCTTAGTGAATTTTCTTCTCTCTATGGGAGAGAAGCCTGGAATGAACGAGGGCGATGTCTTACTTGCGATCACTACAATCTCGTTCGATATCTCCCTTCTGGAGATGCTTCTGCCGCTCACGGTTGGCGCAAAGATCGTGATTGCAGCACGCTCTCAGGTTTCTGATCCATTTGAACTGCAGCAACTACTTGAAGCGCACCAGGTCACCGTGATGCAGGCCACACCCACCACCTGGCGCCTCATGCTTGAGAGCGGTTGGAAGGGTAAGAAGGATCTTAAGATCCTTTGCGGTGGAGAAGCACTTACATCCGATCTTGCCGAGCGGCTGTTGTCGCGGTGCAGCGAACTCTGGAACATGTACGGTCCCACGGAGACCACGATCTGGTCTTCGACGGAACGTGTTCTCTCGGCCCACGCCATCACGCTTGGTCAGCCCATAGCGAATACGTCCTTCGCGGTGGTCGATGAACAGTTGCGTCCCGTCGAAGCAGGTGAAACCGGCGAACTGCTGATCGGTGGCGAAGGCCTCGCACTCGGTTATCTCAAGCGTGAAGAACTCACAGCACAGAAATTCATCCAGGACACCATCTATGGCGAGGATGGCGCCAGATTTTATCGAACAGGCGACGAAGTGCGGCGCAAGGCTGATGACACGCTTGAGTTCCTCGGTCGTCTGGACCATCAGGTAAAGCTTAACGGCTTCCGCATTGAATTAGGCGAGATCGAAAGCGCGCTGAATAACGTTGAGGGCGTACGGCAGGCTGTCGTGATTCTGCGCGAAGATACGCCGGGAGAGAAGCGCCTGGTGGCTTACTACACCGGCAGCAGGGATCTGGATGCGAACCAGGTTCTACTGTCTCTCAGATCCGGCCTGCCGGAATACATGGTCCCTGCAGCGTTCGTCTGGATGGAGGAGTTTCCGCAGACCCCCAATGCCAAGCTTGACCGGAAAGCACTGCCCGCACCGGCGCGCAAGCGGCCGCAGCTTGCACAGGACTACATCGCTCCACGCAGTGCATCGGAAGAGCAAATGGCAGCGCTCTGGCAGGAACTGCTGCATGTCGATCAGATTGGCATCGATGACAGCTTCTTTGATCTTGGTGGAAACTCCATTGCTGTGTTCCGCATGGTTAGCGCGTATCGCGCCCGTTTTCATCACGAGATTCCGCCAGTCAAAGTGTTCCAGTATCCCAGCATCGCGCAGCTCTGCGGCTTTCTTGAGCGTAGCGAAGGTGAGCCCTCCGCAATCTCGAATGCGCAGTTCCGCGCCAGTCACCGGCACGAACGTGAGAACCAGGACGCGAGGTCCAGAGAATCCGTCGCGGTCGTCGGCATGGTTGGCCGCTTCCCCGGTGCGGACAATCTTGATCAACTGTGGAGCAATCTCTGCGAGAGCAGGGAATCCATCTCGTTCTTCACGCCAGAAGAGCTTGGCCCGGGAATCGATGAGCGACTTCGTAATGCTTCTGATTACATCCGCGCCCGCGGAATCATCGAGGGAGCCGAGTTGTTCGACGCTGGCTTCTTTGGTATCAGCGCACTTGAAGCCCAGGTGATGGATCCGCAGCAGCGGGTCTTTCTTGAACTCGCCTACAACGCCATCGAGAATGCCGGGTACGATCCAGGACGGTATCCAGGGGCCATCGGCGTCTACGCCGGCATTGGTGATAATCACTACTACACCACGAACCTCCTCACGCATCCTGACCTCCTTGCGCGGGCGGGACGGTTGTCCGTTGAGTACGGCAACGAGAAAGATTACATCGCGCTCCGTACGGCGTATCTGCTTGATTTGCGCGGTCCCGCCGTCAGCATGAATACGGCGTGCTCGACCACGCTCCTCGCTGTCGATCTCGCGTACCGCGCGTTGCTCGACTATGAGTGCGACATGGCGCTCGCGGGCGGCATTGATATTGCCGTTCCTCAGAAGAGCGGCTTCCCCTATACCGAAGGCGGAACGTTTGCACGCGATGGACACTGCCGTCCCTTCGACGCGGATGCAACCGGCACCATGTTTTGCGATGGGGCAGGCATTGTCGTGCTAAAGCGGCTCTCTGACGCGCTGAGAGATGGCGATCGGATCTATTCAGTACTGCAGGGTACCGGGAAGAACAACAACGGCGCGCGGCCCGCGTCGTTCCTCGCTCCCAGCGCGGAAGGTCAAGCCGAAGCCGTCGCGATGGCACAGGCCAACGCTGGCATTGACGTCGAAAAGATTGGCTACATTGAGGCGCATGGCACAGGCACGCCCGTTGGCGATCCGATCGAGATAGAGGCTCTCAACAGCGTCTTCCATCAGAAGACGCAAAAGAAACAGTACTGCTATATCGGTTCGATCAAGGGAAACATCGGCCATCCAACAAATGCCGCTGGCGTTGCTGGGTTCATCAAGGCGTCCATGGTGCTTGATCGTGAAGCGATTCCGCCTACGCTGCATTTCAAGACTCCAAATCCGCGCATCAATTTCGCTGACAGCCCATTCGTCGTTGCCGACAAGCTTGTGAACTACCAGCGTGGACCGCAGCCTCGTTACACGGCGGTCAGTTCATTCGGATTTGGCGGTACCAATATTCATGCAATCCTCGGAGAGGCACCTCTTCGCCAGCCGGGCAGCGTGTCTCGCCCGCTGCAACTCTTCCCGATTTCCGCGAGGACCGCAACGTCACTCGACGCGCTAAGCGCGTCGCTCGCGACTTATTTCCAATCATCTTCAGCCGACGAATTTGCAGATGCTGCTTACACAATGCAGACAGGGCGCAAGCAAATGGCGATGCGGCGCTTTATCGTCGCCGCGGATTCGGCTGAGGCTGCGCGCCTCTTCCAGCAGTCTGACCCGCGTCGCTGCGCCACGAAGCGCTGTGAGCGGCGCGATCCCCCTGTCGCGTTCATCTTTTGCGGCCAGGGCACGCAGTACGTCAACATGGGCAGGAACCTCTATGAGGCAGAGCCGTTCTTCCGCGCCATCGTCGACGACTGCTGCGAGATGCTTAAACCGCACCTCGGTCGCGACCTGCGCGATATTCTTTATCCCACTGCGGGAGAAGAAGAGGCTGCTGCTACGCTGCTGCAAGACACCTGCTTCACGCAGCCTGCGTTGTTCGTCATCGAATACGCTTTAGCGCGCCTCTGGCAGTCGCTTGGCATCCAGCCGTCGATCATGGTTGGGCACAGCATCGGCGAATTTGTTGCTGCCACATTGGCCGACATTTGGGATCTCTCGGACGCACTTCGCATCGTTGTTGTTCGCGGACGGCTCATGCAGGCGCGTCCGCGCGGCACCATGATGTCGGTGCGCACCAGTGCCGCAGAGGTTGCGAAGCACCTGCCTCCTGAAGTGCAGATCGCTTCCAATAATGCGCCTGCGCTGTGCGTCGTGTCTGGCCCTGACGAGCATGTGCAGGCTCTTCGACAGAAGCTTGAAGCGGAGAATATCATTTGCCGTCCGCTGTACACATCGCATGCATTTCACTCCGTCATGATGGATGCGATGGTGGAGCCGCTGCGTGAAGAGATTGCCAAAGTTAGTTTGCGTGCACCTTCTCATCCGTTCGTCTCCACGGTGACTGGTCGGTTGATCAGTGAGTCGGAGGCCACCAGTCCGGAGTACTGGGCGCATCAGGCGCGCGCTACGGTGGAGTTCTCCACGGCAATTCGTACGCTCAAAGAGCTTGGATACACAGTGTTTCTTGAGTGCGGACCACGCGCAACACTGTGTTCGTTGGTCCGTCAGCACTTTGAGTTGTCGGAAGGCTGTGTCGCCATCCCCACCTTCGGTGATACACATCTGGACAAGCAGGAGTGGGTTTCGTTCCTGTTTGCACTTGGATCACTTTGGCTCAACGGTGTGTCCGTGGACTGGGACGCATTTTACGCAAACGAATTCCGTCGGCGCATTCCGCTTCCAACCTATCCATTCGAGCGTCAGCGTTACTGGGTCGATCCCGCTGCCACCGTAAGTGCTCCTCGCGGCATGCGCGTTCCAGTTGCTTCACCGTCTCCGTCGCAGTCGGCTGAAGAGCCGCAGCAAACTGCGACAGCCGCAGGCACGGGATCGCGGAAGGATCGTCTTATCTCGCGGCTGCTGGATCTCCTCGCGCCCATCTCCGGACATCAGCGGGACGAACTGTCGCCTTCCGCACTGTTTGTTGAGCAGGGCTTCGATTCGCTCTCTCTCGTGCAGGTGTCTGTCCAGATCGAGCAGGAGTTTGGCTTCAAGTTCGGATTCAGCAAGTTGATGAACCAGTTCCCGACAGTGGGGATGGTTGCAACGCATCTCGATGAAGTGCTGCCGGCTGACACGCTGGCTGTGCCGTCGGAAGCTCCAACGCCTGCATCTCTGGCGGTTGTATCGCCCGTCCTCTTACCGCAGAGCGCAGCGGATACTTCCATCCAGGCCCTTGCAGCCGCGGTTGCAGAGCAGGGGCGACAGCTTGCCTCCATTCAGGAAACTCTCGCACGCATCTCCGCAGTCTCGTCTGCTGTGGCAGCTGCACCGCAAGCGCCGTCGTCAGCCGCACCTGCGGCTAAGCCCGTAGAGGCCCCCACCACCGCTCCGCAGCGCGGCATCTACTACTCATCGCGTCTCTCGCAGAATCTCTCTGGCTCGTACAATGAGTCCGTCACGCTTCACATTGATGGACAAATCTCCGTGCCGAAGATCAAACGCGCACTGGAGCGTATTGTCGAGCGGCACGATGCTTTACGCGCAGCCTTCGATCCGTCTGGCCAGAGCATGCGCATTGAACCGCACTGTGCGCTCCAGATTCCCGTGCAGGACCTCTCCTCCTCCGGCTCACCGTCGCAGTTGCAGGAGCAGCTCAAGGCCATTGCTCTTCAAGAGGCTGCGCTTCCGTTTGCGTTGCCTGGTGGGCCATTCATCCGCTGCTCAATCTTCCTGCTGGGACCATCCAGCGCTGCAGTGATTCTCACGGTGCATCACATCATCTGCGACGGCTGGTCCATTGACGTGCTCATTCAGGACTTCTGCGCCTTTTACTCTGAGGAACTGTCCGGTCCCGGCACGGCTCTGGCTGCGGCTCCGAGCTTTGCAGATTACGCGAGGCACTCCGATCAGCGTGAGCACTCTCCGGAATTCCAGGCAGCGCGCGAGTATTGGGAGAGCAAGTTTGCTGGTGGACTTCCGGCTCTTTCTCTTCCCGCAGATTTCCCACGCAAGCCGCTGCGTGAGCACCGCGCTGTCCGTGTCGATCGCACCATCGGCATCGAACAGATTGAGAAACTGCGTGCGATGGCTGCAGAGAATGGATGCAGCCTCTTTGCCGCGAGCGTCTCCGCGCTTGCCATTCTGCTTGCACGCCTTTCGCGCCAGACACGGTTTGTGCTCGCTCTCTCCACCGCCGAGCAGCCGTTTCTGGGCCAGCCCAATCTCGTCGGACATTGTGTCAGTCTGCTGCCTTTCATCGTTGATCTGCATGCGGATGAAGACCTCACAGCGTTTATGCGCCGCGTGCAGAAAGAGCTTGCCGAGGCAATGGATCACCTGTCATTCACGACCATTCACCTCATGGAGGATCTTGTGTCCTCCAGCCGTACGCGCATGTCGCCGATCCCCGTCGGTCTCACCGGCATTAAGAAGTTCCGCCCTGACGAGTTGGATCTGCGCGGCTTCAGCTTCGATTACGTCGGCAATCCCAAGAGCTTCGAATCCTTCGAGTGGTACCTCAGCGCCATGGAGTCTTCCGAAGGGCTTGAGATGCATGGCCATTATGATGTCGAGCTCTTCCGCCGGGACACAATCGAACAGTGGCTGGAGGACTTTGAGAAGATTCTGCTTGAGCTTACCTCGCACCCGGCAGCGCAGGTGTTTGGCTTGGCGCAGTTCACCTCGCAGTCTGCACCGGTCGACGGACAAATTTTCACTTGGACCGGACGCGGACAGAAGTCACTCGATGCTGCCTCCGCATCCCATCCCGAGGTTGCGCACAACCCATCGTCCGCGCCAGATAGCCAGTCGGCAGCAGCAGATGCATCGACGTTGCTGCCTCATCTAGTCAAACTCTTTCAGAGGGTACTGGGCATTCGCACTGTCGCGGTCGATGATAACTTCTTCGATCTCGGCGGCCACTCTGTGAACGCTGCACGTCTGTTCGCTCTTGTTGAGCGCGAACTGCACATCACCGCACCGCTGGCCGCGCTGTATGAAGCGCCCACGCCGCGCAAGCTGGCCGGAATGCTTGCCGGGGGAATCCAGCAGGACCGTTGGCAGTCTCTCGTCCCCATTCGTGCCGCGGGCAGCCGCATCCCACTCTTCCTCGTTCACGGAGCGGAAGGCAACGTTCTTCTCTACCGCGCGCTGGCCAGCCATCTGGGAGAGAACCAGCCCGTCTACGGTCTCCAGTCTGCCGGGCTCGACGGAACGAGTTCTGTCGATGGCAACATCGTCCACGTCGCGCGCAAGTATGTTGAAGAGATTCGCACTGTGCAGCCCGAAGGGCCCTATATGCTGGGCGGCTATTGTCTCGGTGGCCTCATTGCGATGGAGATGGCGCGTCAGTTGACTCAGGACGGACAATCCATTGGCCTGCTCGCGATGATAGAGAACTTCAATATCCGCAGCGTCAAATGGCCTCTGCCACTGCATGTGCGGTTACTCAATCGCTTCTACCTCAACCCCTACTACCATCTGCTGAACATTCTTGAAGCCGATGGTGAAAGCCGCATGGCCTTCTTCCGCCAGAAGCTCAACGTTGAGATCGCCCGCGCTAAGGTGGAGTCGCGTGTACTCTGGAGCCGCGCACGCAGCGCGCTCAACCTGCCAGTCGATGAAGAGTTCCATCATCTTAAGATCGCCGATGTATGGGACCGCGCACTTGAAGAGCATGAAGTCGTTCCGTACCCGGGCGAGATTACGCTCTTTACTACGGAACGCACGCTGATGGGCATGTCTGCTCCGCAAGACGGCTGGGCGGGCCTTGCGCTGGGCGGTATTCGCGAGTTCAAGATGCCCTTCAGCCCGAAGGCCAGCATGACGGAACCTTACGTCCGTATGGTTGCTCAGCGTATCCGCGCCTGCATTGACGATGCCATCGCTCGCTCACAGAGTGCCGCCGAGCAACTCCAACCAGAAGCCCCAATGAAGCAGTCACCCGTCACTAGCAGTTGACGAGCGCCCGCGCGTTCCGCAATCCGCACAACCACAAAGGGCTCCGCCAGACGGCGGGCCCTTTGTATTTGTCGGCATGTTCAGCTCTTCAACCGGTTCTTACGGCACCACTGCTGAAGCCGTGTTGGAGGGCACGCTTTCATTTCCAGCACTGTCCACACTTGTTACGTAATAGACGTAAGTCGTGCCTGCCTGGATTGCCGTGTCCGTGTATGTGGTCCCGGTCGCGGCTCCTGAGTTCAGGCGGCTATAGGTTGAGTTGCCGCTCGTGGCGCGATACACGTTGTAGCCCGTTGCAGGATCGCTCGAGCTTGCCGGTGCCTCCCAGTTCAGCGCTACCGCCACATTCACACCTGTTCCGCTCAACGCAATCGTGCTGGCCGATCCCGTCTGCGATGTGCTGTTCACCGTCAACGCGCCGGTTGAAGCTCCAGCTGCCGTTGGTGCAAACGCCACACTCACAGTTGCAGTCTGCCCAGGGTTCAGCGTGGCAGGGAAGGTGCTTCCGGAGATCGAGTAGCCCACTCCCGTCAGCGTCACGGAGTTCACCGTTACCGCGCCGCTGCCCGCCGACGTGAGCGTCAGCGTCTGTGTGGAGGACGAGCCCACTGTCACGTCGCCGAATGCAATGCTGGTTGCATTTGCATTCAGCAGGGCTGCAGCAGTGTTGAGCTGAAGAGCAAGCGTCGCAGAAGCGCCTCCCGCCGTTGCGGTCAGCGTGGCCGTCTGTGCAGTGCTCACAGCAGTTGCGGTTGCTGTGAACGTTGCCGTCGTGGAGCCTGCTGCCACCGTCACGGACGAAGGTACCGTCACCGCGCTGTTGTTGCTGCTCAGGCTCACGGCTGCTCCGCCGCTTGGCGCTGCTGTGGAGACTGTCACCGTGCAGGCATCGGTTGCAGCACCCGTCAGTGAGGTGCTGCTGCACGCAAGCCCTGTCACCGGCGGAGTCGTAGCGCTCCCCGTGCCGGTCAGTGCAACAGAGGTCGTTGGACTTGAGGCAGCGTCGCTCGTGACCGTGATCTGGCCTGCCGAGTCTCCGACACTGGTCGGCGCGAACTGCGCGGTCATGCTGTAGACGCCCCCGGACGCAATCGTGACGGGAAGTGTGCTCTGGCTGGTGATGGTGAAGGACTGCCCGCTTACGCTGATCTGAGAAATCGTGACCGGTGAGAGAGTCTCATTCGTAAGCGTGATCTTGAGCGAAGAAGACTGCCCCACGGCCACCGATCCAAAGGCCACCGGATTGGGGCTGATCTGGAAGACGAGCGAGTTGTTGGTGTTCAGGGTTACTGCGCTTCCGCACCCTGCCAGAGTGCCGAGGCTGACCAGCGCGGCGGTTGCCATCAGTGTCAGGCGAATCGCGCGCATTCGTGCAGAGCATGGAAAGCTGTACTGCGCTTCAACAACAGAGAGTGGTGCGTCGAATCCAACGGTCTTGCAGGTCGCATTCAATCCTCGGCGCACAAAGTCCATCAACTTCAATATGTGCATCCTTTCTTCGACCGGCCCGGATTCGCACACACTGATAGGTAGGCGAATTCCCTTGCGGAACGCGGAACGAGAAACACGTTGAGCGGATTTCGCCGCCCGGTTGTTCCAGGCACACTGCCGCGACTTCGCGGAGAGAGTCCGCGCCGCCGGTCGCCTTCCGGAGAACTTGGAGTCAGACCACGCCAACTGCTACAGCAGGGCCTGTTTCAAGTCTCCTGGCTTCCGTCCGCATGCAGGTATCGAAGAAAGAAGAGTGCTGAGACATTAACTCAGAAGAATGCCTCGTAACTCCGTACACACAATCCCGCACTTGGATGCAGCTCAAAGTCTCCATGCCAAGAATCAACTGTAGAGATTCAGTGCACGATGTTCGCCAAATCACTTTACTTGAGGAGATTTTTGAAGCGCCTTGAAAAGGCGGGAGATGCGGTGGACACGCGGTCGCAGCGTTCCTCTCTCTCGTCGCCGTAGGCGTGAATTATTTTCCAGGTAAGGTATTTTTTGCCTGCTCATGAAAGAAAAATGCTGGACGGGAGACCCATGTCGTTATGGGCCCCGTCCAGCAAAAGGGAGCAGGTTCAGGCTTCCCCGGCCGTCTTTACGGAATTGTCACCGTTGATGTATTGGATGGAACGCTCTGGTTGCCAGAGCTGTCCACGCTTGTGACGTAGTACTCGTAGGTTTGCCCGGAGGCCACCGTCGAGTCCACAAACGCCGTCGTGGTATTTGCGGAGCTGTTCAGCGTCTGGTAGGTCGAACTGCCTGAGGCTGCGCGGTAAACATAGTAGCCTGCCACAGCATCCGTCGACGACGATGGTGCGCTCCACGACAGGTTCACCGCATAACTCACGCCAGTTCCTGTCAGGCTCACAGTCGTCGTGGCGCCCGTTGACGAGTTGCTGGCAATCGTCATCGTGCCCGTCGAAGCTCCTGCCGTTGTTGGATCGAAGGTCACGTTCACCGTTGCCGTCTGTCCTGGGGTCAGCGTAGCCGGAACGCTCGTGCTAGCCAGCGCAAATCCCACTCCGCTCACCTTCACGGAACTGATCGAAAGGGATGCCGTGCCTGTTGAGCTCAGCGTCACCGTCTGCGTCGACGTCGTGTTCAAGGTGACGTTGCCGAACGGAACCGAAGTTGTGTCCACCGCCAGCGTTGCGACTGAAGCGCTCAGCGATAAAGCGTAGGTCTTCGAAACGCTGCTCGCAGTTGCCGTCAGTGTCGCAGTTGTCGTGGTTGATACCGCCGCCACTGTAGCTGTGAAGCTGGCTGAAGTTGCGCCTGCCGCCACCGTCACAGACGAAGGCACCGTCACGGATGAAGAGCTGCTTGCCAGGCTGACTGTCACGCCACCCGTCGGAGCCGCTGAGGTCAGTGCTACCGTGCAGGCATCGCTGCCTGCCGCAGAGTAGCTTGAAGTCGAGCAGCTCAGCGCGCTCAGCGTTGCCGTCGGGCTCAGCGTAAGCGTCGCAGTTTTTGCCACTGACCCAGCCGTTGCCGTCAGCGTCGCCGTGGTTGCGGTCGAAACTGTAGCCACTGTCGCCGTGAAGCTCGCCGTTGTTGCCCCTGCCGCCACTGTCACGGAGGAGGGAACTGTAACCGACGCGGAGTTGCTTGCCAGAGTCACGGACAAGCCGCCTGTAGGTGCCGCAGCAGTCAGGGCCACCGTGCATGTGTCACTGCCTGCGGCCGAGTAGCTCGACGTGGAGCAAGTCAGCGTGTTCAGTGTCACCGTTGGGCTGAGCGCCAGTGCGAAGGTTGTCGAGGCAGATCCAGCGGTTGCCGTCAGCGTTGCCGTTGCCGCAGATGAGACTGCAGAAACGGATGCAGTAAAGCTTGCCGAGGTAGCCCCTGCGGCAACGGTCACACTTGCAGGCACCGTGACCGACGTAGAGTTGCTAGCCAGCGTTACAGCCAGACCGCCCGTCGGAGCCGCTGTCGTTAGCGTCACCGTGCAGGCATCGCTGCCCGCCGCGGAGTAGCTTGACGTGGAGCAACTCAGCGCGCTCAGCGTTGTCGCGGGACTCAATGCCACGGCATAGGTCTTCGAAACACCGCTCACCGCTGCCGTCAGTGTCGCAGTTGTCGAGGTCGATACAGCCGCCACCGTCGCCGTAAAGCTCGCCGTTGTTGCCCCTGCCGCCACCGTCACAGACGAAGGCACCGTCACGGACGAAGAGCTGCTGGCCAGGCTGACTGTCAAGCCGCCCGTCGGAGCCGCTGCCGTCAGCGTTACCGTGCAAGCATCGCTGCCTGCGGCCGAGTAGCTCGATGTGGTGCAGCTCAGTGCGCTCAGCGCCGCGCTCGCAGCGCCCGTGCCGCTCAGGCTTACCGTCTGCGGGCTTCCAGTCGAAGAGTTGCTGGCAATTGCCAGCGCTCCGGTCGCCGCTCCAGCCGTTGTCGGGTCAAACTGCACCGTCACAGTCGCCGTCTGTCCTGGGCTCAGCGTCGTAGGAAGGCTCCCGCTGGTGATCGAGAAGCCTGTACCTGTCACTGTGGCGCCGCTCAAGGTCACCGCCGTGCTACCCGTGGAGCTCAGCGTCACACTCTGAGTTGCCGCTGTGTTCAGCGTCTGCGTTCCGAATGCCAGATTTGTTGTGCTTAGCGCGAGCGTTTGCGTCACCGCGTTCAGCTGCAGTGCAAATACCGCAGTTCCGCCCGCCGTCAGTGTCGCTGTCTGCGTTGTGGTCACCGCTGCGGCCGTCGCCGTAAAGCTGGCCGTGGTTGCGCCCGCAGCCACCGTCACTGAAGCCGGCACCGTCACCGCCGCGTCATTGCTCGCCAGGGCAACGCTCTGGCCGCCCGATGCCGCCGCGCCAGCCAGTGTGACCGTGCACGCGTCTGTGGCCGCACCAGTAAGGGCAGCGCTCGTGCAACTCAGTCCGGTGACGGCCTGCGTCGACGTAGCAGATCCACTTCCGGAAAGGCCCACAGTCGTTTTTTTGGAGCTCTTTTTGGATGAGCTGCCGGCAACAGCCGAGCTCACTGTCGTACCGCTGCTCGTCACAGTCAACGTTCCGCTGGAAGCTCCCTGCGCGCTGGGTGCAAAGCTGATCTGCACGCTCATGCTCGCGCCGGCTGCCAGGCTTACCGGCAGCGCGGTGTTGCTTGCCAGCGCGTATCCGGTACCCGTCACTGCCAGGTCCGTTACTGACACCGGCGTCGTCCCGGGGTTTGTGATCGTCTCAGTTGACTGTACCGTCGTTCCCACCGGAACTGACCCGAACGCCACTGCATCGGGCGTCGTTGAAACCGTGGCATCGCTCGCAGCGGTCGTCGTGCCGTTCACCACGTAGCCACCGCATCCGCTTAGTCCCAGGCCCCCCAGCGCCAGGATCCCTGCCAGCAAGTACCAGCGCCCCCACGCCGGCCTCCGCCCTGTCGCTGTCCCCGTCCCCGAGTGTTTGACCTGTCCCTGCATTGCAAGTTACCTCATAAAACTGTGGTACCCATCCACTGCGGTTTTGGCTTGGGTCCGAAATCTTTCGTTCGCCCTTGCGGGCCTCTCCATCGTTACCCGGACTCCCCACTTCTCTGGTGATTCCGGTCACCATAACACCTGAGTGCTATTACCAAAGTGTAAATGATCCCGGACTTCCGGATTTCCACCGAAACTGCGCAAAACCCGCGAAATGCCTGTGTTTCAGTGCGTTTTAGGCGCGCATAATACGCCCGCCGTCCGCTCTGAAAACCTGTAACGGTAATACACAGAGGTTGTTACCAAGGTTGTAGCGCAGGTCGAGCGACAATTTACGACTTTCTCTGCTACTGAAGTAACCCGAGTACTGTTATTTTTGGCATCTACACGGCGCGTGAGAGGCCGTCCAAGCGCCACCTGTCCGCAGGAACCTGTTGGTTTTCTGAGCTTTGCCGGGCTTCTCCCGGATGGCGTGAGGGAGGTTACCGGGCGAAGAGTTCGCGGAAACGCTTTCCCCCGGCTTTTTACCTTTTGCGCCACGTGGAATGGCCGTAGAACCGTCCCGGCACGGAGCCGCAGCGGCTTCCTGACGAGAAAGCCGAGAGACGGATGTCAAATTGGCGCGATTGGCGTGTTGCCCCTGCGGTCTGCCGCCAGCGAGTCAATCGAATGTAGGTGGGTGTTCTTGATGCCCGTCGGTTGAGCTGCCGCGCGGATTGTCATTTGAGGGCTTTCGGGCGCTCTCTGCGTTCCTGGCGGTATGGAAGACTTCCGTATCTGCGCAAAAAAAAAGGCGCCCCCCTCGGGAGGGGCGCCTCGCACCGACCGCCGTCCTTAGGACAGCGTCGACAACTCGTCTAAAATTCGTTGTTCGGCTGTGATCGCCGCAGCCTGCGCGGTCTCTGAAAGCTCCATCGAAATCGGCTGATGCGGGTCGATGGTGATCGCGTAGAGCACCACCTCGCGCGTGCCGCCGCCCATGTAGAAGGCATCCAGCAGGTCCTTTACGCCAATATCGTGTGCAGTCAGCGTCGGCGGGTAATCCTTGGAGAAGCGCGGTGTCGTGCGCGTCACCGTGCCAATGGGATTGCCGTCGCCCGCGGCGTCAATCAGCACCACGCGGTCCGCGTTTTCAAGCGGCTCCAGCAGGACAAAACCGCCTGTTCCTCCGTCAAGGCACTCCACGTTCTCCGGCAGCGTGTGCCGGGCCAGGGCGCGCACCACATGCACGCCCACGCCCTCGTCACCCATGATCGTGTTGCCCAGGCCGAGCACCAGCGTCTTCTTTGCGTTATTCGTCACTCTTCACCCGGTCGAACTTCCATCCGCCCACGATCGAGGAGATGGTTCCGCGTCCCTCAATGTAGTCGTGATAGAAGGCAAGATACACGTGCACGATGGTGAAGCAGACAAAGAACCACAGGAACAGATGGTGCCAGAAGCGCACGCCGAACTCGCCACCCATCAGCGGCACAATCCAGGTGAACATCCGCGGCAACCATGAGTTGCTCATGCTGGAGTAGAGCGCGAACCCGGTGATCGTCTGGAAGATAAACACCAGGAACGTGCCGAAGTAAGTGAACGCCGCCAGCGAGTTATGGCCGGTTGAGATCGAACCGTGCAGCTTCACCTGCAGCACGTCCGTCTTCAGCACGTCCACAATCTCTTCGCGCTGCCACTTCTTGAAGGGCAAGAAGGTGTACCATTGCGCGAACTTGTTGCCGACAAAGCCCCAGTAAATGCGGTAGACAAAGTTGAACACGTAGATAAACGCGGTCACAAAGTGAATGAACCGCACGGTGCCGAACCAGTACTGTTGATAGGCTTCGGCGGAGTCAAACAGATGCACCGGCGCGCCGATCATGTACCCGGTCACGCATAGCACCACCAGCGCCACCGCGTTGATCCAGTGATAGAAGCGCACTGGCAGTTCCCACACATACACGCGGCGATACTCTGCCGCGTGATGTGCTGGTGTAGCTCCAGGATGAAGATTCGCTGTGCTCATCTCGCTCACTCAAACGAAACCTGGTGAATGTGCTTGCCCTCGGGATCGTACAGATGCACGCTGCAGGCCAGGCACGGATCAAAGGAATGCACGGTGCGCAGGATCTCGACCGGCTCATCCAGCTTTGCGACCGGCGTACCAATCAGCGAAGCCTCATAAGCCGAGCGCTGCTGCTTGGCGTCGCGCGGTGAGCCGTTCCACGTCGTCGGCACCACCAGCTGGTAGTTCTCAATCGCGCCCTTGTGGATCTTGATGTAGTGCGCCAGCGCGCCGCGCGGAGCCTCTGCCAGACCCACGCCCTCGCAATCCTCGGGCCAGCTCTTCGGTTCCCACTTGTCGCGGTTGAAGGTCGAAGTCTCCTTCGTCTTCACGCGGTCCATCAACTCGCCGAAGAACTCCTTCAGCCAGCCCATCGCCAGCGCCGCGTCAATGCCGCGCGCGGCGGTGCGGCCCAGCGTGCTGAACAGCGCCTCAGCCGGAGCACCCAGCTTGCCGAGTACGGAGTCCACCGTCTCCTTCACGTCCGGACGTCCGGCCGCATACGAGACGATCAACCGCGCCAGCGGACCCACTTCCATCGGGTTCTCTTTCCACCGCGGCGTCTTCAGGAACGAGTACTTGTCGAATCCTTCCAGCGTCTCAAACGGCGGCTTCGGCCCGGAGTACTTGATCTCCGTCTCGCCAGCCCAGGGATGCAGACCCTTATCGTTGCCTTCCTTGTACTCGTACCACGAGTGCGCGATGTACTCCTTGATCTCCTGCGTGTCGCGCGGATTCACCGGATGCACCGTCTTCAGGTCGCGGCCCAGAACGGCGCCGCGCTGATACTTGAACGACTCCGGATGCGCGAAGCCCTTGGTCGGGAACTCGCCGTACGCCAGATAGTTCGAGAGACCGCCGCCGTATTTCGTCCAGTCCTTATAGAACGAGGCCACTGCCAGCAAATCAGGAATGTACACCTGGTTCACAAACTCGTCGGCCTGTGCAATCAGCTTCGCTACCAGATTCAGCCGCTCAGAGTTGATCGCCGCCACTTCATCCACGTCGATGGAGCAGGGAACGCCGCCCACCAGGAAGTTCGGGTGCGGGTTCTTGCCGCCGAACACCGCGTGAATCTTCACCACTTCCTTCTGCCACTCCAGCGCGTCCAGGTAGTGCGCCACGCCGATCAGGTTCACCTCAGGCGGCAGCTTGTAGGCCGGATGACCCCAGTAGCCGTTGGCAAAGATGCCCAGCCCGCTGTCGGCAAACTTCTTGATCTTGTTCTGCACCTCGGCGAAGTACGCCGGCGTGTTCTTATCCCACTTTGAGAACGACTGCGCCAGCTCCGCCGCCTTCTTCGGGTCGGCCTTCAGCGCGCTCAGAATGTCCACCCAGTCCAGCGCGTGCAGATGGTAGAAGTGCACCACATGGTCCTGGACATACAGCGTGGTCAGCATGATGTTGCGGATCAGTTCGGCGGTCTGCGGCACGCTCGTGCCGATGGCGTCTTCCACCGCGCGCACACTGGCCAGCGCATGCACTGACGTACACACACCGCAGACGCGCTCCGTGATCGCCCAGGCATCGCGCGGATCGCGCCCGATCAGGATCTTTTCCAGACCCCGGATCATCGTGCCTGAACTGTATGCGTCCGTGATGACGCCGTTCTCCACCACCGCTTCAATGCGCAGGTGGCCTTCAATTCGTGTGACCGGATCGACAACGATTCGTGTCATGGCTCTCCGCTACTCCTTCTCTTCTTCCGCGTGGACTTCCGCGATTACCTTGTGCTTCCGCACGTTTGTCACCACCGCGTGCGCCGCCACTCCGGCCAGCGTTGCCACGCCCACAATTGTTCCCACCGTGTCCGCCGTGCTCTCAATTCCAAAGCCGGGGAACGACGGCAGATGCTGATAGAACGGACCGTTATCCCAGAAGCCCTCTTCGCTGCATCCAATGCAGCCGTGGCCCGACTGGATCGGGTAGCTCGTACCCTCGTTCCAGCGCACCACCGAGCAGGCGTTGTAGGTCACAGGCCCGCGGCAGCCCATCTTGTACAGGCAATAGCCCTTCCGCGCGCTCTCGTCGTCAAACGACTCCACGAACAAACCGGCATCGTAGTTCGGTCGCCGGTAGCAGGTGTCATGCACGCGCCGCCCGTAGAACTCCTTCGGCCGCCCCAGCGAATCCAGCTCCGGAACCTGGCCCAGCACCAGCAGGTGCGTCACAACCGACATCATCACGTCGGCAATCGGCGGGCAGCCCGGCACGTTGATCACCGGCTTTGAAACCAGCTTGTGAATCGGCGTGGCTCCCGTCGGGTTCGGCTTCGCCGCCTGCACGCAGCCGTTGGAAGCGCAGCTGCCCCATGCCACAATCGCCGCCGCGTCTTCTGACACTTCCTTCAGAATCTGTTCGGCCGTCTTGCCGCCCACCATGCAGTAGACGCCGCCGTCCTTGGTCGGCACCGCGCCCTCGATCAGCACAATGTACTTGCCCTTGTTGTTCTTGATCGTGTCCTGCAGGCTCTTTTCAGCCTGGTGACCAGAGGCCGCCATCAGCGTCTCCGTGTAGTTCAGGCTCAGCACGTCCAGCAGAGCATCGGCCACAATCGGGTGCGAGGCGCGAATGAACGATTCGCTGCAGCACGTGCACTCCTGAAAGTGCATCCAGATCACTGCAGGCTTCTCTTTCTTCTCAAAAACGCTGGCCACCTGCGCCGCGCCCGTCTGTCCCAGACCCGCCGCCGCGGCCGCTGCCGCGCAGAACTGGAGAAACTCCCGGCGGCTGTAGCCCTTCTTCTCCATTGACTGCCAAATCGAATCGCCCATGCCAACCTCACTTGAAACGTCGACGCTGCTCATCGTGCATGTGCACCTTGTCACAATCACGTGTGACAAAAACGCAGCGAATATTTGCACCTTACGTGCACTGGAACACAAGCGGCTGTGCTGACCATCACATACGCTGGTTCGTTTAATCAGTAAAGAAAGATCGAATTAGGAGTTCCAGCAACAGGAATGCACCCGCGACCCGCGGAGGCACCGGCGCATTTCGCTGTTCCAACAGACGTATTGAGCTGTTGAAAAAGTCTCCGTCGGGCTCCGGCGACTGTCGCCATGGCTTTGGCGGCGCCCATCATGTGGGGCGCGGAACGGGCTTCATAGGCTGGCAGAATAGGCGATCGAAGGCGCCGCTTTGAAAGGACACGGCTTCAAAGCGCGCTGAAAGGGCATCGCGAGCGTGCGCCTTGAATGGGCACGCTCGCGGCTTCAGACGCGCTGATATTCGTTACAAAATTGACGGGGACTCTACCCTGAGGCATGAAACTACGATTTATCCGAGCGTCCCTTACTTGCCCATCTCCACCGCTCCGGTCAAGCTAGCCACCCGCTCCACGTGGTGGCTCTTGCACCACCCTGCGAGCCCTTCCGCCAGCCGCTCGGTTGCGCGCGGGTCGGCATAGCTCGCCGTGCCCACCTGCACCGCCGTCGCACCGGCCAGCAGAAACTCGACAGCATCCTCCGGCGTCACAATCCCGCCCATCCCGATCACCGGAATCTTCACCGCACGCGCCGTCTCCCACACCATGCGCACCGCAATCGGCTTGATCGCCGGGCCTGAGAGTCCGCCCGTGGTGTTGGTGAGCCGCGGCCGCCGCGTCTCCGGGTCAATCGACATCGCCATGAAGGTGTTCACCAGGCTCACCGCGTCCGCACCCGCTTGCTCGGCCACCTGCGCCATCTTCGCAATCGAGGTCACGTTCGGTGAAAGCTTCACAATCAGCGGCCGTTTCGCCGCGTCCTTGGCCAGCTTGACCAGATACTCCAGTGACCCGGCGTCTGCCCCGAACGTCATCCCGCCCGCATGCACATTCGGGCAGCTCACGTTCAGCTCGTACGCCGCAATGCCCTCGGCCTCGTTCAGCCTCTCAATCACAGCCACGTACTCGCCCGCCGTATACCCAAAGACGTTCACAATGCACTTCGCCTTGGGATACCGCTTCAGTTGTGGCAGCTTTTTCGCGATGAATTCTTCGACGCCGATGTTCTGCAGGCCGATGGCGTTCAGCATGCCCGACGCCGTCTGCACAATCCGCGGCGCTGCGTGCCCGGTCAGCGGTTCAGCAGAGATGCCCTTGGTGACAAACCCGCCCAGCGCCTCCAGTGAGACGATCTCTTCAAACTCGATACCGTAGCCGAACGTACCGCTGGCCGCGATCACCGGGTTGGCCAGTTCCAGCCCGGCCACTTGCACTCTCATGTCGGGTTTCACGCGCCCTGAACTTCCTCGTCTTGGATTCTCAAGCCCGTTCTCTAGTGTATCTTCCCCCACCGCGCAGCCTCGGGGCGAAACAGCAACGGCGGATGCACAAAGCACCCGCCGCAAGAACTGCAAACTACGAACTGAGAACTATTTCGTTTCCTGCGGCTTCAGCGCCTCCGTCAGCACACGCCCCACCGCCGCCGACGGCCGGTTCACCCCAGCCAGCGACGCAAACGTCACCGCCAGGTCCACCGGCGCAACGTTCTCGTGATACGTGCCGGACTTGAAGGGTGCACCGTAGAAGGCCAGCGGCACATGCCGGTCGTAGTTCCACGGACTGAAGTGCGTCGTTCCGCCCCAGCTCCGCACGTCCTGCAGCTGATAGCCGCCCAGCACCAGCATCACGTACCAGTTGCCGTGGTAGCTGTAGCTGTGTCCCAGCTCGCGCCCGAACTCCGTCGGTGGCACCTCGCCGTTCTTGAGTTCCAGCCGCGTGTAGGTGCCCACCACCTGCGGCGCTGGCTCCAGCCTGTGCTCCGCCGGCACCGTCTCCGGAGCCTTCGGACTTACCGCAGCCACCGCATCCGGCAGCATAGCCGCCACTGCATCTTCCGCAGCCTTCTCGTCCACGTGGACCTTCGCAAACGCCGCCTTGTTCAGCACCAGGTAAGGCAGCTCGGGCCCCGCCATCAGGTAGTCGGTCTTCGCCGTCGGAGAAAACTTCGCATTCAGCCGCTTCTCCAACTCGTCATAGAGTCGCGGCAAGTTCACCATACCGGAGTTGATGCCCAGCTTCGCCGCGTCCATCGGGATCGGCGCCACGCCGTGGTCCGCCGTCAGTGACAGCCAAACGTTGTCCAGCCCCACCGTCTTATCCAGCCAGTTGAAGAACGCGTCGAACTGCCCGTCCAGCGCCAGAATCTCGTCTTTGAGCTGGTCGGAGTCCGGCCCCATCTGGTGCCCCAGAATGTCGTTCGCTGAGAGCGAGATCGTCACCAGGTCCGTCACGTCGTCCTGCCCCAGCTTCTCGCCCGTGATCAGCGCCTTGGCAAAATCAAGCTCGTAGCTGTTCGCCGCCGGCGTCCGTCCCACCAGGTCGTGGAACTGCGTCGTATTGAGATCGACGTTCGCTTCCTTCAGTGCCTGCGCGCGGCGGTCGCTCTTGTTGAAGGCCGTCGCCCACTCCGGCAGGTGTTCCATGTAGTAGGTCGACGTGGTGAACTGCCCGCTTCCGTCTTCCAGCCAGTACGCCGCATTCGCCGCCTGCCCCGCCGTCAGAATCGCCGCACGGTCCTTGAGCGAGATGCCGAACACCCGCGCCTTGCCCGCCGTCGCCAGCCGCAACTCGTCGCCCAGCGTAGTCGCGCGCAGGTTTCGCGGAGAAGCCCCCACCGCATACTTCTGCGCATCCGCCGCCGCGCCCTGCTGGTTCGCCGGAATCACATCCGCCGGCACATCCACCAGCGCATAGCGCTCGTCCTCCACCGACGAAACCTTGTGCACGTCTGACCGGCTCGCGTCCCACCACTCGTTCGATTCGATCCCGTGCCCATCCGTGTACGCGCCCGTCCCGATCGTTGCATGTCCCGGAGCCGTCTTCGTGTTCGCGTAGTCGTAGTAGCAGTCTGTGAACCACGCGCCCTTGTCCGTGAACAGCCGGAAACCGCGTCCCTTGAACTGGTCGTGATAGCGGTTCAGGTAGTCGCCGCGAAACTGGTCAATCACCAGCACCACAATCAGCTTCGGTTTGCCCTGGTAGACCTGCGCCTCAGCCGCAGAAGAGAACAGGGAAGCCGCCATCGCACACACAGCCAGCAGAGCAGGGAACCAGCCCAACGGTTTACGCATAGATCCCCATTCTACTGGCCGCAGATGAACCCCGCGTGACATGCACACACTCCGCCGTAATCAATCCAAAACAAAGCGCCCCAGAGCACTGGCTCCGAGGCATCTTTGGGAGTCGATTACCGTCCCCGGTTCGCCGCTTTGCGTTGCTGTGTATAGCCCGCTGGAATCCGGTCTGCTTCCTCTGCTTCGGTCACCGCCGGCTTGTTCAGAATCTCCAGCGCGCGCGCCGTAAGCGCAGCAGTCGCTTTGGGACGGCGTTCCAGCCATTGGTCGTGTTCCAGGTGTGCCAGCTTCTCTGCCACGGCAAGGTTGATGAACTGGTTCAGTGAAACTCCCTCCTGCCGCGAATGGCTTTCCGCCTTCTTGCGTACGGATGGCATCAGCCGTAGCGGAAACTTGCTCATTGCCGTCTTCTTTGCCTGTACCGCCATCGCCGTCATCTCCTCTCCACCAGCCGCGTCAGCAGTTGCGCCGGCGTGATCGTATCTACTCCAAACGGTTTAGCCGCCGCGCGGAAATGTTTCGTATTCATGGTCACCACAGCTCGTGCGCCGCCATTGATTGCTATGTCCAGCACCCTGTCATCATCCGCGTCCGTCGAGAGAGGTCTATGCCGGAAGGCCACATACACCGGCTCCGCCACGGCTTCGAGCGCGTCCAGCAGAACTCTCGTGTCGCTCGCAGAGCGCCCGGAAGCTCGCAGCTGTTCCGTGCGCAGTGCGACTTCTCGATACTCCGCGGCCAGCTTGTAGTCCATCAGCGTTGTCAACTCGTACCGCAACGCCAGTCGCAGCACCTCCGCTGAAGCGCCGCCGCCTGAGCGGAGTGCGGCAATCAGCACCGAGGTGTCTATCACGACTCGCACCATCGCATGGTATCACAGGCGACATCATACAAAATCTATGATTTCAACATCTGCCTGAAAACAAAACGCCCCGGAGCACTGGCTCCGAGGCGTTTCTGTGAACTGAAAACTGAAAACTGTGAACTGAAAACTGAAAACTGTGAACTGAAAACTGAAAACTGTGAACTGAAAACTGAAAACTGTGAACTGAAAAC
>Ga0207835_1000063_pt1 | contig 60665 bp, 56 predicted proteins | sample LuqExpMetagenom8_FD_187766 | JGI IMG/M metagenome (GOLD analysis project Ga0207835, IMG submission 187766) | Tropical forest soil microbial communities from Luquillo Experimental Forest, Puerto Rico - Sample 8 (SPAdes) | ecosystem: Environmental > Terrestrial > Soil > Tropical forest ... | reverse complement strand
CTGGCTCGACCATGGTCGAGCCAGACCCGGCAAACTTCCTCAACTTGTAAAGGATGTCATGGGACAAAACGTAAAGGATGTGCCGGGACTTTACAGCTGAAGCCGTGCCCTTTCAAAACAGTGTTTTCTGCTGGCTGCCAACGGAGTATCTAAAGTTCTGCCCTTTTAAAACGGTGTCTTCTACCGACTGTTTTCGGCAGCCTCAGCAGTTGTGTCTATTCAGAACGCAGTCTTGCAGGTGCTTTCTAAGCAAGCGGCTCAGCCTGCACTGTCTTTTCTTTGTTTTTCCTCATTATTCGTAGAGCGGACGGGCGCGGCGGGCTCACGCTGTGGCGGCGGTGCGCCGATAAGTGCACTGGAAGGACCTCTACGGCTCAAATATGGCGCGATTCTGAACGGAAACTAAAGTTGGCCGGGGTGCAGCCGATGGTCCCATAGACGTGCAATTGCGGACGAAGGAGATTTGAGGACAGTGGAAACGATGGGAGCGGGTGCGACGAAGAGGCGTGTGGCGGGCTGGCTGGTGAGGGGGCTGGCGGTGGCGATTCTGGCGGCGATGGCCCTGCCGGGTCGAGCGGCAGATGAGCGCGCGGTCAAGTCGCGCGTGGCGCCGGTGTATCCGGAGATTGCCAAGCGGATGCGCGTGTCTGGCGTGGTGCGGCTGGAAGTGACGGTGGACGCCGAGGGGCGCGTGCTGGAAGTGAAGCCGGTGAGCGGGAACCAGATGCTTTCGACGGCGGCACAGGAAGCCGTGAAGCGGTGGAAGTTTGCCACGGGCGACGGCCAATCGACGGTGCAGGTTTCACTGAGCTTTGATTTGAACTAGAACGAACGGATTAATCTTCCGAATTTGAGACGGGCGGCGGGGCTAGGGAGCCTCCGTCGCCCGATTTGTTTTTTTGGCGGCTTTTCGAGGTTGAATTCGGGGGCTGGGATGGGGTGGTGGGCTTGCGTCCCCACCCTTCGCGCACAGAACGCGCGAAGAATGGGGCACCCGGACATGCACGGCAGGGGATTCCTCAGGGGCTGAAGCCCCCGCGTTTTAGGCGGGTTCTTGCGGTACGACTGAAGTCGTGCCCTGACACAAAGCCTGGTTGTGGCTGGGTTGAGGAGGTGCTTTCCCACCCATCGCGCGATGAGGCTGCGCGATGGATGGGGCACGGTGGGTTTGTGCTGGCCCACCCTAGCCGCAAGAACAAAGACGCGGCGAGGGTGGGGCACCCGGCACGGAGGGTTTGTGCTATCCCGGGTGCCCTTCCTTTGCTTCGCTGCGGAGATGCTGCCGGGGCACCCAGAAGAGTGCTGGAGGCGCTACTTTTCTGCGCCGTGGCACTTCTTGTATTTTTTGCCGGAGCCGCAGGGGCAGGGATCGTTGCGGCCGACTTTGTCGCCAGTGATGCGCTGCTGGGGCTCGGAGGCCTCACCCGCACCGGCGCGGCTGGCGGCGGCCAGGTCGCGCTGCTTCTTGCGGTGGAACTCCTTCTCGAGCGCGTCGATGGTGGCCGAGGTGGCGCGGGAGTGGGTGGGCATGGCGATCTCGCGCGGTTCCTCGTTTCCGTTGACGAGCGAGGCGCTTTCAACGGGCGGCGCGGCGGGAACCTCGCGGCGGGGCTGCGGGGTGACCTGCACGGGCTGGCCGTCGGGGCCGATGATCTGCATGCGGAACAGGAAGCGCACGGTGTCTTCCTGGAACTTGGCAAGCATGGCCTCGAACATGTCAAAGGATTCCTTCTTGTAGGCGACGAGCGGGTCCTGCTGCGCGTAACCGCGCAGGCCGATGCCTTCCTTGAGGTGATCCATGGCGAGCAGGTGGTCTTTCCAGAGACCGTCAATGACGGAGAGCATGACCATGCGCTCGTGATAGCGCATGGTGTCGGGGCCGAGGATCTTCTCCTTGGCCTCGTAGTCGGCCTTGAGGTGGTTGTAGATGGCGTCGCCCAGCTCATGGCGCGCGAGCTGATCGGGGTCGATGCCCGCAGCCTTCATGTCGAGCCCGAACTGGCCGGTGAGCTTCTCCTGCATGCCCTTGATATTCCACTGGTCAGGGCGGACGTTTTCTGCGGCGAACTCGTCGAGCACGCCGGAAAGGATGCCGGCGACGTAGTCCTCGAGGATGAGTTCGCGCTGGTCGATGCCCTCAAGCAGGCCGCGACGCAGACCATAGACAGCCTCGCGCTGCTTGTTCATCACGTCGTCGTACTCCAGCAGATGCTTGCGGGACTCGAAGTTCTGGCCTTCAACGGCCTTCTGCGCGCCCTCAATGCGCTTGGAGATCATTTTCGACTCGATGGGGACGCCCTCTTCCATGCCGAGGCGCTCAAGCAGCGTGGAGACCCACTGCTTGGCGAAGATGCGCATGAGGTCGTCTTCCAGCGAGAGATAAAAACGCGAGGCGCCGGGGTCGCCCTGGCGGCCTGCGCGGCCACGCAACTGGTTGTCAATGCGGCGTGACTCGTGGCGCTCGGTGCCAAGGATGAACAGGCCGCCTGCGTCAATGACCTTGGCGTGTTCAGCCTGCGCAGCAGAGGCGTGGACGGAGTTGATTTCGGTCCAATCTGCCTCAGAGACTTCGAACTCCTGGCCGGTGCAATAGAAGCGCAGGAAGCCGTGGGGCGCGGACGGATTGATGGCGCCCTCGGCGGCGGAGATGGCGCGGGCGCGGCCCTTCTTCACGAGCTCCTGGCGGGTCATGAAGTCGGCGTTGCCGCCAAGCAGAATGTCAGTGCCGCGGCCTGCCATGTTGGTGGCGATGGTGACCATGCCGAGGCGGCCAGCCTGTGCGACGTATTCGGCTTCCTTCTCATGGTGCTTGGCGTTGAGGACGACGTGCTTGACGCCCTTGCGCGCGAGGATATTGGAGAGCAGCTCACTCTTCTCAATGGACGTGGTACCGACGAGCACGGGCTGGTCCTGCGCGTGCAACTCGGCGATCTCGTCGGCCACGGCCTTGTACTTTTCCTTGGCAGTGCGGAAGACCACGTCAGAGTTCTCGATGCGGAGCATCGGCTTGTTCGTCGGAATGACGACGATTTCAAGCTTGTAGATCTTCTCGAACTCGGCGGCTTCGGTTTCGGCGGTGCCGGTCATGCCGCTGAGCTTCTGATAGAGGCGGAAGTAGTTCTGGAAGGTGATGGTGGCGAGGGTCTGGTCTTCTTTGCGGACCTGCACGCCTTCTTTGGCTTCAATGGACTGGTGCAGTCCGTCAGACCAGCGGCGGCCGGGCATGAGGCGGCCCGTGAAGGAGTCCACGATGATGACTTCGCCGTCCTTCACAACGTAATCCACGTCGCGCTTGTAGAGCGCTTCAGCCTTGATGCCGGTTTCGACAAAGTGCTTGAGTTCCCAGTTCTCAGCGCTGGCAATGTTGTCGATGCCGAGCAGCTTTTCAATGGTGATCCAGCCTTCATCGGTGACGCCGATGGTCTTGTGCTTCTCATCGACCACGTAGTCGCCGGAGAAGTACTTCTGGCCTTCCATGAGCTGGATGCCGAGCTCGGCCTGGCGCTTGTGGTCGAGGAAGTCGACCTCCTCACCCTTGACGAGCTGGGGGATGATCTTGCGGGCGCGGGCGTAGTTGTCGGTGGTCTGGTCCGTGGGGCCGGAGATGATGAGCGGCGTGCGGGCCTCGTCAATGAGGATCGAATCGACTTCGTCGACGATGGAGTAGTAGTGGCCGCGCTGAACGCAGTCCTTCAGCTCGAACTTCATGTTGTCGCGCAGGTAGTCGAAGCCGAACTCGTTGTTGGTGCCGTAGGTGATGTCGGAGGCGTAGGCGGCGCGGCGCTCGTTGTCGTCCAGGTCATGCACGATGACGCCGACGGTGAGGCCGAGGAACTCGTAGATCTTGCCCATCCACTCGGCGTCGCGCTTGGCCAGGTAGTCATTCACGGTGACTACGTGGACGCCGCGGCCGGCGAGCGCGTTCAGGTAGCAGGGCAGGGTGGCGACGAGGGTTTTGCCTTCGCCGGTCTTCATTTCGGCGATCTTGCCGGAGTGGAGGACCATGCCGCCGATGAGCTGCACGTCAAAGTGGCGCATCTGCACGGCGCGCCAGCCGGCCTCGCGGACGACGGCGAAGGCTTCAGGCAGCAACTCGTCGAGTGCGTCGCGCTCGGCCTGCTTGATGGCGTCCTTGTCAGTGAGGCCTTCAATGCGGGCGGCGATGCGCTGGCGGAACTCGACGGTCTTGGCGCGGAGCTGGTCGTCAGAGAGCGCTTTGATTTCAGGCTCAAGGGCGTTGATGGCGGCCACCGTGGGCATCATGCGCTTGATGACGCGCTCGTTGGCGGTGCCGAAGACGGATGTGAGAGCTTTATCTAAAAACACGCGAGATTTCTCCAGTTGCCAGTGTGGATTTGCGTTGCCGGGACGCGGCGCGGGGCCGCGCGGAGGCGCACCGAATGCCTGTGCGCGTGAAGCGGCAGTTACGCGAGGACTGGCGGAGGGCGTTGGAAGAGGGATGCGAGCTGCGGGACTGCGAAGAGCGGCTGACGCACGCGGACCGCGCCGGCGGCAAACACGCTGAATGCAATGAGGCCGACGAAGCAGACCGGCAGGAAGGCGACCCATGCGCCGGTGCGGGCGTCGCGGAAGATGGATGCGATGCCGCGCATGGAACCGCGCTGCGCTGACCGGGCCATGCCGGTGCGGGCTGCGGCAGAGGCGCTTTGGCTCTTGACCAGGAAATGCAGGACCGGGTTCGAGTAGGCGCGGGCAGAGTCAAGCCCGGCCTCTGCGCGCGATAGAGACGCAAAGGAGATGGCGGCGATTGCCACCCAGATCCATGCGTGCTTGTTGCGCGTTCCGGTCACAGGTTAGTCCTGTGTTTATTGTCCCATATCCGGCACTGGGGCTGCCCGGAGACGAAGAAAAGCGGCTGGATTCCGCCCGGAGATACAACCCGGAGACGGAGAAATCGCATTCCCAAATCTGAATGCCAGAGAGCGCAGTGCCGCGCACAGCCAGAAGGACCGCAATGTGGTATTTCTCGTAACTGGCGGCGATGCGCAGGTGCTGCGCGCGCTAGGGTTTAAGAGACAGGGCCATCTTCAACCCCTTTCCGTAAAGGGAACTGCCGAGGCGTTGAGGTACAAATAGCGAATGCTGCTGAGGATGAGGCTGAGCGGCTGGACGCACGCGGTTGTAGTGCTGCTGTGCACGGCGGCTTGTGCCTGGATTTCGTTCCGCGTACTGGGCGGCGAGTCGCGCTTTCTGCTGCTTTGGCCGGTCACCGCTGTGGGCCTGGCCCTGACGTTGCCGTTCAATCCAGCCAGAGCGGAGCGCACGCGGCTGGCAGTTGCCTTTGGGCTGGGTATGCTGCTGGGCGGCGTTGCGACCGCCATTCCCGCCTGGCTTTCGCTTTGCCTTGCGGTGGCCAACGCACTTGAACTCTGGATCGCCGCCTCTCTGCTGCGCGATTCCGTTACATCCTTTGCTGATCTGAAGAGCGTCAGAAACGTGGGGCGGTTCTGCCTGGTGGCGCTGCTCTGTGCGGGCGGCCGCGCGGAGCTGGTGACGTCGCCGCTGGTGAATGCGCGTGAGGCGGAAAACCTGATGACATGGCTGCGCGTGACAGCCGCAGACAGCATGGGCACGGTCATCCTGTTGCCTTGCCTGCTCTACCTGATCACAGCGCGCGGCAGGATCGGCCGCGTTGAGGCGAAGCGGGTCCGATGGATTGTGGTGCTGGCGCTGCTGCTGGCGGCGGTCACGTCCGGTGTGTTTTATCAGCAGGATCTGCCCCTGCTGTTTCTGGTGTCTCCGCCGATGCTGGCGCTGGTCTTTGTTGCCGGCACTGAGGGCGCGGTGTTGGGCAATCTGGTGGTGGTGGCGCTGGGCGGATGGTTGACGGAGCTGGGGCGTGGGCCCATCAGCCTGGTGCGCTTTGACTCCTACGATGCGCGGATGCTGATGTTCCAGTTCTTCGTTGCCACCGTGGTGGCGCTGGCGTTGCCGGTGGGTGCGTTGCTGGACGAGCGGCGCAAGGCGGAACTGGCCGTGCGCGAGGGCCAGCTTATCTACACCAAACTGCTGGAGTACGCCGAAGGCATGATGGTGCTGCTCAGCCATGACGGCGCGCGGCGCTTTGCCTCTGCCGCTGTGACCACCGTGACGGGCTGGAGTCCGGAGGAGTTTCTGGCGCAGGGTGTGCTGGGGCCGGTGCACGAGTCCGATCAGGCCCAGGTGGAGCAGTTTCTGCGGAACCTGCGGGCCAGCGAAGACCGGCAGCCGTTGCGCTTCCGGCTCCTGCGGCACAACGGCAGCTACCTCTGGGTGGAGGCCGTGGCGCGCAGTTACACGGGGCTGTCGGACGGCGAATTGGGCGGGCACGTCGTCAGCATTCGCGATGTCTCCGCGCAGGTGCAGATGGAAGATGCCTGGAGCGCCGAGCGCGCCTCCATGGCGCACGAGCGAAGCCGGCTGGCGACATTGGCCGTGAAAGACGAGCTGACGGGGCTGCTGAACAGGCGCGGCTTCAACAACCAGTTTGCCTTTGAATTGCAGCGCAAGGACCGCACCAAGGCGGCGCTCTCACTGCTGCTGCTGGATATTGACCTTTTCAAGCAGGTCAACGACAAGCTCGGCCACGCCCGCGGCGACGAATGTCTGAAGGCGATTGGCGAGGTGCTGCGCAGCGCCACGCGGCGCGTGACGGACACGGCGGCACGCGTGGGCGGAGAAGAGTTTGCCGTGCTGCTGGCGGCCACGGATGCCACGGGAGCCTATCAGGTGGGGCAGGCGATTCGGCGTGCGGTGGCGACGCTGAGGATTGAGCACCCCACCTCGCCGTTCGGGTATTTGACCATCAGCGTCGGCACTGCGACGATTCCCGCCGACCGGCTGGCTTCTGAGGATGAACTGCTTGCAGCGGCTGACCGCGCGCTCTACGCCAGCAAGCATGACGGGCGCAACCGCGTCTCTGGCGGAGCGCTGGTGGGCAGAACGACCGCAGAATTGCGCGGAGAGACGGCGTAAAAGCCGCGCCCTTTTAAAACCTTGACTTATTCAGAGTGGCTCTAGACCGCGGCGTGGAGACGCGCCATGCGTTCGGCAACAGCTTCCACAACCTGCTCGTGCACCTCGTCGATGGAGAGGTTGCCTTCAATCAGGGCCACGCGGTCGGGTTCGCGCACCGCAATCGCCTTGTAGGCGCTCCAGATGCGGCCGAAGAAGGCATCCTTCTCCTGCTCGAAGCGGTTTTCGTCGCAGCCCTGCTGCTCGATCTGGCGCTCGTTGCGGCGGCGCGCCCGCTCCAGTGAGCGGTCAAGTGAGGGCAGAAGCAGCAGCGTGAGATCGGGCCTCAGGTTACCGCAGACAATGCGGTGGAGAGCGAGCACGAGCTCGGAACCGAGTTCGCGGCCGCCGCCCTGGTAGGCCTCGGTGGAGTCGGTGAAGCGGTCGCAGAGGACGGTTTTTCCGGCGGCAAGTGCGGGCTCAATCACTTCCGCGATGGCCTGCGCGCGATCGGCGAACATCAGCGCCATCTCCGTCATGGGGGCCACGGGCGTGGAGCCGGAGTCAAGCAGCAGGGCGCGGATGCGGTCACCGGTGGCAGTGCCGCCCGGCTGGCGCGTCACAACGGGTGTGATTCCGCGTTTTTGCATCCAGGCTGTGAGGCGCTTGATCTGGGTGGTCTTGCCGGAGCCGTCGAGCCCTTCAAACGTAATAAACAAACCGCGCGGCATGGCTGGAGTCTAACACCCGAAGCGCACGGAAGACGGCGCGGTGCGGTGTGTGGTAAAAACAGGTGACTCTCAGCGAAGAAGCAGGCTGGCAAAACCGCGCAGCGGATGGGCTTTTCTTGCGATTCCACGCGGCGGACCGGTTTGCCTGCAGCGCGGAATCGGCGCCCGGCCGGATCGCTTCAATGGGAAGTCGGCGGGCGCGGGGAAAAGCTGCGCCTGGCAGGAGCCAGTGAACGTGAAGTTATCAGTGAAAAAACTACTTACCGTGTGCGGCACCGTGACCGCATGTTTCGCGGCCGCCACTGCGGTTAACGCGCAGAACCTGACGCTGGAAGGGCAGACGGGCGGATTCATCACGCCCACCGCATACGTGGTTTACACCGCGCCGAGCGAGAAGTTCTCGCACCCGGCTGTGGGCTACCACTTTGTGAATGCGTCGAATGTGATCGGCAATATCCACACCTTCAGCGTGACGGAGGGCTACGCCAACCGCGCCGAGGCCGGCTACACGCGCAGTGTGCATACGCTGGGCAACAGCGCAGCGTTCAGCGGCCTGTGGAACTATGCGGGCATGAACATTGTGCACGGCAAGGTGGTGGCCGTGAAGGATGGGCAGTTTGGCCCGTGGACGCCGGGCGTGGCTGTGGGCGGGCTGGTGCGCATGCAAGATCGCTTTGTGAGCGGCGCGCTGAATCAGGAGCTGACCGGGTCGCTGAAGAGCTACACCAATGGCGACGCGTATGTGGTGGCCAGCAAGATGTGGCTCAAGCCGCCGGTGCCGTTCCTGGTCAACGTTGGGTTGAAGTTCACCAACGGCTCCATCTACGGGCTGGGCGGTCAGGCGACGCGGTTCGGCGGGCGACTGTTCGGCGGGCTGGGCATTCCGCTGCCGGGGCCGTTCCACACGGCGATTGTGCCCGCGCTGGGCTTTACGCAGGAGCCGCCGCAGGTGAAGAACCTGAGCGCGATTCTGTACAACTCGAAGACGGGCACGCTGGGCGCGCCGGCGCACATTCCGACGACGATGGACTACGCGGTGCGCATCACGCAGAAGGATAATCCGCACTTCGCGTTCGACATTGGCGCGGGACACGTGGCGGGCACCATTGGTGACACGCTGGTGGCTACCGGCATACCGACAAATCCGTACGTCGTGGTTCCGGTGGACCTGAAGGCCAACGCGGTCTTTGGCCTGGGGTTAAGCCTGCGCTACTGAGGTGCGCAGTGGTGTGGACGGGGCGCTATCCACACGGAGCGCCCCGTTTTTTGCGTGCGGGCAAGTGGCTGATTTGACATGCCGGGCAAAAAGGTTTCTGGTGGCATTGGCAACTTCTCAGAGCGACATGGGTTCCAATGGATGACGCCGGGGTAGGGACAGTTCCGGCGCAGGGCCACGGACCCGCCCGGCAAACGCAACAGGGTGGGCGCACGAGAAGGTCAAGGAGGTTTGTGATGAAACTGCTTCGCTCAGCGCGCTGGATTCTGATGGCGCTCGTGCTCTCGATTGTTTCCGCGCCGGCTTTTGCAGGCGTATTCATCAGCGTGAATTTTGCGCCGCCGGTGATGCCGGTGTATGACCAGCCGCAGTGCCCGGAGGCGGGCTGGATCTGGACGCCTGGCTACTGGGCCTATGGGCCGGATGGCTACTACTGGGTTCCCGGCGCGTGGGTGCCGGCTCCGTATGAGGGCGCCCTGTGGACGCCTGGCTACTGGGGCTACGATAGCGCGCTCTATGTCTGGCATCCGGGCTACTGGGGCCACCACGTGGGTTACTACGGTGGCGTGAACTACGGCTTCGGCTACTTTGGCGTGGGCTTTGTGGGCGGCATGTGGCGCGGCCACGACTACGTCTACAACACGGCCGTTACGCGCGTGAACAACACGTACATCCGCAACACCTATGTGGACCGTTCAGTGATTGTGCACAACAACAGCCGCGTGGCGTTCAATGGCGGTCCGGGTGGCGTGCAGCATGCGCCGACGATGCAGGAGCGCTCGTACATGGGCGAACAGCACATGCAGCCGACTCAGTTCCAGTCACAGCACATGGACGCGGCGCGCAACAACCGCAGCATGTACTTCAACTCGAACAACGGGCACCCGCAGACTATGGCGACCCAGCGGCCGATGGGCTACAACGGCGGACAGCAGAGCGGCCAGTCTCGCGGGCAGATGCAGCAGCAGAACCGCCAGCAGAGCCAGCCGCAGCAGTTCAACCAGCAGCGCGGCAATCAGCAGCAGTTGAATCAGCAGCAGTACAACCGCGGCCAGCAGCAGATGCAGCAACAGAATCGTCAGCAGAACCAGCCGCAGCAGTTCAACCAGCAGCAATACAATCGCGGCCAGCAGCAGATGCAGCAGCAACAGCAGCAGGTTCGCCAGCAACAACAGCAGATGCAGCAACAGGTCCGGCAGCAACAGCAGCAGATGCAGCAACAGCAACAGAACCGCCAGCAGAACCAGCAGCAGTACAGACAGCAGCAACAGCAGAACCGCCAGCAGTCGCAGCCGCAGAGCCAGCCTCGCAACGAGGGGCAGCCGCGCGGGAATGATCGCAACCAGGGTGGCGGTCATCCGCACGAGCGGTAAGATTCACGCAAGCTGAAGACACAAGGCCCGCGGTTCGCTGCGGGCCTTGCTGTGTCTGCGGCCTGGTCTGCGGAGCTAGTGCGCGGGTTCCATGCCGGCGATCTCGATCTCAATGCCGCCGTATTCCGGGTGGTCGTTCTCGCGCACACGGTAGGCAACATCAACGCGGCTGCCTTCAGCAAGGCCAAGCTCGGTGGCGCGGAAGGCCATGTCCCAGCCGACGGCGCGGATGGCTCCGCTGGTGCCTGGCAGTGGCGGCGTGCTGGCGGCTTGCGCCAGTTCCAGCCGGATGTGGCGCTCCTTCATGACGCGGACCGGGGCGAGCAACTGCACGTTGCGCGCGACAAAGACCGGCTCGGGATTGCCATGGCCCAGCGGTTCCAGTTTGCGCAGCCAGCCAGCCAGCGTGGGCGTAATGCGGTCCAGCGCCAGATCGGTGTGAATGTGCAGCACGCGTTCGGGCTCGCGCAGGGCAAGCCGTTCTGCGGCGTGGGCGCTCAGGCGCGCCTTCAGCTCTGGCAGCCGTTCCGCAGGCAGCGCAAAGCCCACGGCGAAGGCGTGGCCGCCGAAGCGCGTGAACAGGTCGGCGCAGGTCTCGATGGCTTCGAGCAGCGGAAAGCCATCCACGGAGCGGCCGGAGCCGTAAGCCACGCCGTCTTCAACGCCGATGACGATGGCGGGCTTGGCGGTGCGCTCAACCACGCGCGACGCGAGAATGCCGATGATGCCGCGGTGCCAGCCCTCGCCGTCAAGGACGAGCAGACGCTCGTGGGCCAGTGCTTCGTCGGTGGCAAGGCGTTCTTCGATCGAACGCAGCAGAAAGGCTTCGGTGTCGCGGCGCTCGCGGTTGAGGCGCTCGAGCTTCTGAGCGAGTTCTGCGGCGCGGGCGGCGTCGCGCGTGGTGAAGAGCTCGACGACTTCGGAGGCCACATCCATGCGGCCCGCAGCGTTGATGCGCGGGGCCAGGCGGAAGGCTACGTCGAAGCCGGTGAGTTGCCGTGTGGCGGGGTCCAGCTCGGCGGCGGCGAACAGCGCGCGCAGTCCGGTGCCTGCGGGGCGGCGCAACTCACGGAGGCCCAGGGCGGCGATGGTGCGGTTTTCTCCACGGAGCGGCACGGCGTCGGCGATGGTGGCGATGGCAGCCATCTTGAGGAAGCTGGGCAGCGTCTTCTCGCGTGTGCGTGCGGTGTCGCGGCGCTCCAGCACGGCCTGCGCCAGTTTGAGCGCAATGGCCGCGCCGCAGAGCGACTTCTCCGGGTAGCTGCAGCCGGGCTGGTTGGGATTCAGGATCGCCAACGCATGCGGCAGCTCGTCGTGCGCGTCAGGCAGATGGTGGTCGGTGATGATGAGGTCGAGCCCGAGCTTGCGTGCGGTTTCCGCTTCAGCAAAGGCGCGCATGCCGGTGTCGACCGTGATGACCAGCTTCACGCCCTCAGCGTGCGCTTCTTCCAGAACGCTCGATTGCAGGCCGTAGCCCTCGCGCAGCCGGTGCGGCACATGGAAGCGCGCCACGCCGCCAAGCATCTCAATGGCGGTTTTGAGCAGCACCACGGCGGTGGTGCCGTCCACGTCGTAGTCGCCGTAAAGCAGCACGGGCTCACGCACTGCGATGGCTTGCTCCAGCCGCGTCACCGCCTCAGCCATACCGAGCATCAGCAGCGGATCGCTGAGTTGTGAGAAGTCAGGATGGAGAAACGCGAATGCGGCCTCAGCGGTGGACACGCCGCGCGACACCAGCAGCTCCGCCAGCGCATGCGGCAGTCGCGCTGTCTTGGCCAGCGCCTCAGCTTCTGCCGTATGCGGCTCAGTAAGAACCCAGCGCTGGCGTGGAGGACGGCGCTGCTTGACTAGGGTGGGCGCTGCGCCGGCGGCGGCCAACGCTGCTACTCGTCCTCGTCGTCGTGGTCGTGGTCGTCGATCACGATGTCGTGGAAGTGATCGATGTCTTCAACCAGAGCCTGGAAGCGCTCATACCACTCGGTGGTGGTCTCATGCAGAAATGCCATGCCCTGGTAAACGAAGCCGAGTTGCAGATAGCCGACCATGCCCGCGTACTTGCGCAGCCACTCGGCCTCAACCAGCTCACCGGCTTCTTCGTCAGGGAAGTTCATCTCGCGCGCTTCTTCCACCAGCGAGTCGAGCTCTTCGCGTTCGAGCCGCATCTCGCTGAAGGTGATGAAAGGCGCTCCGACGTGCTTCGCCATTTCGACGAAGTCCTTCCACGCGTCAGGATTGTTGTTGCTCTCCCACAGAATGGAAGGGATGTCTTCGGTGACGTAGCCGGGCAGGCGGCGGATGCCGTGCCCTTCAATGAAGGCCACCATGTCGTCTTTTAGCGAAATCAGATTGTCCGTGCTCATAGTTTCAGCTCTCTATTTTCGCAGATGCGGACGGGGCGGGCCGGGGAATTGTGGGAAAGCCGCGCGCGCCCACAGCGGAGTTTAGTCTGGAGGCAGGAGGATCGAACCCAATTGCCCGTCTTTGAACATCATGTTTTTGTCTGTACCAATCAACGGCCAGAAGGCGCGCCGCGCACCTCGTGTGCACACGGCGGCGGAAATGAAGTTCACGCAGCGCTGCAGAAGGCGGCCAAGGCTGCCGATCTGGGTGGCCGGGTGCGTATCAACAAGTCCGGCTGCCTGGACCAGTGCGAACATGGCCCCACTGTGGTCGTCTACCCCGAGGCGGTCTGGTACGGCGGCGTGAAGCCGGAGGATGCCGAGGAGATTGTGCGGGAGCACCTGCTGGGCGGTAAGCCCGTGGAACGTCTGCGGATGGCCGACTCCTGCATCAACGCGAAGAGCTGCCCGCATCGCGGGTAGGACGGTTCACCGTTCACAGTTTTTAGTTCACAGTTAGCCGTTCATAGATCCTGGGCGCGGGTTGCTGTTGCGGAGCGGGTGACCGATTTCGCGACAGTGACCTGCGTACTGTGCAGAAGCTGTGGATTTCCTCATTGCGCGGTGGAGCGCGGCCGATGAGTCCGGTGCGGAGGTTTTTATGCGACGCATCTGGATGGCTCTTCTGCTGGCCTGCGCTCTGCCTGCTGTGACGCTGAGCGCGCAGCCCCGCGCGGCTGAGGGCGTCTATCACGTGGATTTCCAGGTACATCTTGGTGCCGCTCTGCCGTCGGGTGCACTGGTCACCTGCAAGGTGCAGCTTGCCCCGGCAGTGCCCGGCGCGGCGCAGATGCAGGTGGCGGGCGTGGCTACTGTGCAGGGCTCAACGGCGTTTTGTGCAGTGGAGATTCCCGCAGCGTGGAGCGCTCCGGCGCGGCTCAGCTATGAGATTGACGCCGCCCAGCCGGGTATGTTGCTGCGTACGGCCACGGGCGCAGCCGAAGGGTTGCCGCAGCCGCCGGCCGGAGGCATGGCGCGGCTGAACCTGAGCCTGACGCTCTAGGTGGATACACCCTAGCGCCGTTGACATGAACCTGATATGTGCCTGATATGTGCCTAATATGCACTTGACGTGTGTACACTCAGCGGGCCGATGCGGTATTCTCGACTTTCAGCCATGATTTTTTCTCGCGACTATATTGGCTATCTGGCCCGCCGCACGGTCAAGCATCTGATCGACGCCAAGCTGATCACCACCAGCGACTTGAAGGGTACCGAGGAGCGTGTGACCGTCGGCTTGACCGACGAGCTGTCTCTCGAGGACCGCATCAACGAGGAAGTGCGCGTGATTCTGGAGGCGTACTCGGAAGAGATGCGCAAGTCCGGCGCGCAGTACGCCGAGATGTTCAAGAAGGTGAAGACCGAGCTGGCGCGCAAGTACAAGGCGGTGCTATGAGAATCAGCCGCGACAAGCTGAACAAGCTGGCCCACACCGTGGCCGACACGCTGGCAGAGATCGACGCGGTCGGGTTCATGGAAGATCGCAACACGATCCGCCAGGAGTCGCGCAAGGCGCTGGAGATCCTGCTCACGCAGGAGGCGCAGATTGATCAGGCCGCACGGCAAAAGATTGCCTCGCAGCGCAAGATCATCCTTGAAGGCTCGCAGGAGTGGGAGATTCTTTACCGCAAGTACTATAACGACGAAGTGCGCAAACTGGGGATTTAGCGGCGTTTCTCAGACGCTCGTTTTCACCCGCCTGGCACGGTCCCGGCAGGTTTGCGTAAAGCAGGATTTTTGGTACAGTTAAGGAAGCGGCCCGAACGGGCTGCCCCCGCAGTGTGGCGCTATCGTCTAGGGGTTAGGACGTGAGATTCTCAATCTTAAAACCCGGGTTCGATTCCCGGTAGCGCTACCAAAAAGTTTAGAAGCCCGCCTGATGGCGGGCTTTTTCATTGGGCGCGGAAGATTCTGCCGATGTGTGTTTGCGGTTCTTCAGCGTCCGTAGAGGCCCATGAGTTCAGCGTGCGCCAGCACGTGGCCTTCGAGGGCGCGCTCCAGCTCATCGCGGCTGGCTCCGGGTTGCAGATTGAGTGCTGTGTCCAGCGCGTAGAGCTTAAAGAAGTAGCGGTGTGGCTTGCCGGGAGGCGGGCAGGGGCCGCCGTAACCGATGCGGCGGAAGCTGCTGCGGCCCTGTGCCGTGCCGTTGCTGAGCGAGGCCTGCTTAGGCACTCCGGCGGGCAGGCTGCTGCTGGCCGTGGGGATGTTCCAGAGGAGCCAGTGGGTCCAGGTGCCGGCTGGGGCGTCGGGGTCGTCTGCAATGAGTGCCAGCGAGCGCGTGGCGGCGGGCGCGCCAGACCAGGCAAGATCGGGCGAGAGGTCGGCGCCATCGCAAGTAAAGCGAGCTGGAATGGACCCGCCTGGCGCAAAGGCTGTGGTTGTCAGGGCAAAAGACATGGCAGCACCTCCGGTCGGCATGGCCGGGACAGGGGACGGAGTGGGGCTAGGTGGCTGCGTTGCACGACACGCGGCCAGCGGCAGAAGCAGAGCCGCGGTCACGGCCAGCAGTCGATTCCCGTGCATGAAGCTCCTCTCCAGCCGACGCGCGGCTGAATCCGTGTTACTTGACCGTTGTACTCTCTTTCGGTGCCTCGGGACCAAGGGGCATGCGGAATACATCTTGTTTCAGAGGCAGCAGAAAGGAATGTTCTGCAGGTTACTTATGCAGAGCCCTCAAGAACTGGCGGAGGCCAAAGGACTTGCGACCGATGGTAGGATGGTGGGGTCAATTGCAGTTCCTCCGGTTGCGGCGCCCGGTCCGTGGCGGCTGGAGCGGACGGGCCAGTGAATTAGAAAGAGCCGGTGATCCGGCTGAGAAAACTCCATAGATTCGTAGACGGGCAGGCACTATGACTTCCCAGACACACCGCATCACCAACAGAACCAAAGGAAGTCTGCTAAGCGAAGGCGTGCACGCGGTGGACGCCACGTTCGAGCATCTGACGGTGTTGCGTGTGCTGATCGAAGGGCTGGCGGACAACAATGAAGCTGGCCTGTGGCTGACGGATCTGCGCAGCATTCCCACTGTTCCGCGCATCTCACCCATTGACCTGATCTATGTTGACGGGCATCAGCGCGTGGTGAACGCGGTGGAACTGTTGCCAGCCGGTGAGCAGCCTGCGTTTGAGGCGCCTGCTGTCAGCGCGCTGGTGCTGCCGTTTCAGACCATTTCAGCGAGTGGAACCCGGATCGGCGATCAGCTGCTGATTGACGGAGCAGGCAGCGCGGCGAGTGCCGCTACCGGGTCAGCGCGGCATGCGCCAGAGCAACCCACCACGCCCGCTCCGGCAGAAGCCGACGCATATTCATCGGAGGCAACCGTTCCCGCCTCGGATGCCTCGTACGTGGCCGCGCAGTCAATGTCCCAGATCCTGCGGGAGGCAATGGCGCGGGCGCGGTGGGAGGCGGAGCAGGATGCGGTGCCTCCGGTCCAAGCACAGGTTCCGTTGCCGCAGGCGGCTGCACCGGCTGTGACCACGGTGCCTTTGCCCCCGGTCCTGGTCCCAGTGCCTGCCCCCGTGGCCGCTCCGCCAGCGCCCCCTGCCCTGACGGTGCATGAGGCGGTGTTGCCGGAAGAAGCTCGGCCGACTGAGGGACTGCCACGCAGGCAGGCGCGAGGAAAGAAGCAGAAGAAGCCGCGCTCACGGAAAGAGCGCCGTCTGGAGACCGTTGCGCAGCGGAACCGCGATGCAGCAACAGCGCGGCAGCCCAGACAGCAGGAGCAGGTTCAGTCGCCTGTGGCGTCTGGTGTATCCGCACGGGGGCAGGGCAGAGTCATTGTGCCGTTGCCGCCTGTTCCTCCCGCTCCGCCTGTGCCCCGGGCCGCACGGCCAGCCGTTGTGGCGCGAGCGATGACTGCGGTGCGTCCACAGCAACAGCTCGAACCACAGAAAACACAAGCCAAATTCGTCCTTGAGAAAGGGAAGGTCATGGCAATTGTCAGCCGCGTTCTGCATTGGCTCAATCCCAACGCCATCAACGAAGAGCTGCGCAGCTCCATTCGCCGTCCGGCCAGGGAACTGGTGGCTTATGTGGGCGAGAAGGGTGCGGAGCGCAAGCTCGAGGTCGGCAACATCAGTTCTTCTGGCCTGTACCTGCGCACCGATGAGCGCTGGGAACTGGGCACTGAGGTGCTGCTCAACCTGCAGCAGAACGGGCCCGTGACAGAGCTGCCGGAGCGGCACGTCGAGGTGACGGCCACAACCGTCTGGCACGGCAAAGACGGCATCGGGCTGAAGTTTGACCTGCCAGAAGCGATGCAGTTTGACATGTGGGAGTCTGCCGCGAACGGCGAAACAACACAGACCGGGCCAGAGTACATTGTCTATGAGATGCGCGTGGCGCAGGCATTGGGCGTGATCCGCAGCGTGTGCCCGCAGGCAGTGGATCGCTGCCGGGCGATGCTGCGGAAGGATTTCTCCAGCGTGCGCGTGCGCGATGCCATCTGTGTGGCGCAGATGGCCGCCAAAATGATGGGTCAAACGGCTTGGCTCAACGGCTTGTCAGCTCCCTCGGCGCTGGTGTTGCGCATCATGGAGATGGGGTCGTGGGCGAGCGACGAGTGGACGCAGCGGCTGTGGGCGGGGTTGCTGGTCAGCTCCTGCACCGCGGAGGGCAATGACCACTCGAATGCAGAGCTGGTGGAGACGCTCTGCCAGTTGGCGACCGTGCATCTGCGTATCCTTGAGCTGTCCAGCCGCCGCTACGTTGAGGCCGTGGCAGCTGGTGCCACGGAGTCACCGCAGATTCCGATGCACGACGTAACCAAACTGCTGGACCTGACCAACCTGACCAAGACGCTGCGCTCGGTGGGCGAGCTGGCAGATCGCGGGTTGATGACTCCGGTCAAGCGCGCGCCGAACGATGTGCAGGATGAGAATGCCTGGACATCGATTACGCCACTGGGCCTGCATATGGTCGCGCGCTGCCAGGGCCGCCGCAACTCGCTGTCTGCCTGAGCGCGCGGCAACACGCCACTGCGCACGTCTAATAGAGTGGAAGTGCGACGGCCGGTCCCTCAGCGGACGCGGCGGAAGCCGGGACTCCACGATGAAGCCAATCTTTGCCATTTCAGTTCTTGCCGTAACCGCGCTGGCAGCCCTGCCGCCACGCAGTCGTGCGCAGTCCGCAGCGCCTGCGCTCCACACGCCCGCGCCAGAGGTGCAACTGCCGGTGACGGTGCGCGACAAGCACGGCGCGCTGGTGACCACGCTTGCCAAGGACGACCTGACATTGACCGAGGACGGCCGCGCGCAAACCATCAAGAGCTTTGCTGTTCAGAGTGAGCTGCCGTTCGCCGTCGGTCTTGTGGTGGAAACCAGCACGGGCATGATGACCGCCATGGAGCCTGAGCGCAAGGCTGCGGACAAGTTCATTGACCAGATGCTGGCCGGCAAGGGCGACGCGAAGAGCACGAACCAGCTCTTCCTGCTGCACTACGATCGCGAGGTGGAGCTGCTGCGCGACTTTACGGGCGACGCTGCAAAGCTGCACAGCGAGATTGAGGACATGAGCACCACGGCCCGCTCGCGCGACGACCGCAACGGGCCAGAGGTGACGGGCGACGACCGCCAACGCTCGCGTCCTGGCCGCGGCAACGCGCAGCTTTATGACGCGATCTTTCTTGCTGCCGATGAGCTGATGAAGCCCAAGGCCGGGCGCAAGGTGCTGGTGATCTTTTCTGACGGCGTGGACCGCGGCAGCAAGGAGACGATGAACGAGGCGCTGGACGCGGTGGATCACGCGGGACTGAGCATCTACACGATCTACCTGAAGGGCGAGCAGGAGCGCAGCGGCAATAGCTTCCCAAGCGGCAACCAGCGCGGCGGCATCGGTGGCACGTATCCGGGCGGCGGTGGCTACCCCGGCGGGCAGCGGAAGCCCAGCGGAGGCGGGCGCTCAGACGAGCCAACGGTGGACGGCAAGAAGATCATGCAACAGATTGCCGAGCGCACCGGCGGCCGTTTCTACGAGGCGAAGAAGCGCGAGAACCTCGAAGAGATCTATGCCGACATTGCCACCGAGCTACATGGGCAGTATCTGCTGACTTACACGCCAGACATGGTGGACAAGGAAGGCGGCTACCACAAAGTTGCGATCAAGGCGAAGAAGGACGAGTTGCAGGTGCTGACGCGGGCAGGGTATTACGCGGCGTCGGGAGACGGGAAGTAAGATTGCCCTATTTGCGACGCACGCGGCCCTCTTCAATCAAGTCGATTCGTTCACTAAGCGGAGAAGCCTGCGGTAGCACTGCAAGGTGATTGTTCGCGCGGAGCGCTGCGAACAATCAGCGGATTTCAGAAGGCCATCCCTCCGGGGCTGAAGCCCACCGTCATTTCTGACTATTTGCGGCACGGCTGAAGCCGTGCCCTTTCAAAACGTCGACTTATTCAGTGGGTCCTTAAAAACAACACATTAGTGTGGTGAATCTAAAGTTTGTGGCATAACTCGCGAAAAGCAACCGCAGGTCCTTCGACTGCGTTTGCCGCAGAAAACGCGGCAAACTACGCTCAGGATGACAGCAGTATTTCTGCTGCGGACTTTAAAGGCAACGCTCTGAATGCAGCGAGGGCGCGGCCGTTGGCCGCGCCCTCGCTGGTTGACCGGACTATTTACCGGGTTACTTGCTGCCGTGCAGGTCTGGCCCCGTCTGGCGTTCCTGGAGTGCCGCCTGTGCCGCTGCAAGCCGCGCCGTCAACAGCCGGAAGGGCGAGCAGGATACGTAGTTCAACCCGATCTTGTGGCAGAACTTGACGGACTCAGGATCGCCGCCGTGCTCGCCGCAGATGCCGACGTGGAGGTCGGGCCGGGTGTTGCGTCCCTTGGCCGTGGCCATCTTGATCAGGCAGCCGACGCCCGCCTGGTCCAGCGTGGCGAACGGGTCCTGCTTGAAGATGCCGGCTTTCAGATAGGCCGGGAGGAACTGGTTGATGTCGTCACGCGAGATGCCGAAGGTGGTCTGCGTGAGGTCGTTGGTGCCGAAGCTGAAGAACTCAGCCTCTTCCGCGATCTGGTCGGCGGTCAGGGCTGCGCGCGGCAGCTCGATCATGGTGCCGACCTTGTAGTTGACCGTGGTGCCCTTCTCCTTGAAGACCTTGTCGGCGATGCGGCGGATGATGCTGGCCTGGTTGCGCATCTCGTCAATGGAGCCGATGAGGGGCACCATGATTTCGAGGTGCGGATCGCCGCCGTGGTTCTTGATGTTGCAGGCTGCCTCAAAGATGGCGCGGGCCTGCATCTCAGTGATCTCAGGGTAGGTGATACCGAGCCGGCAGCCGCGCAGGCCGAGCATGGGGTTCATCTCATGCAGGTCCTGGACGCGAGCCAGCAGGGAACGCAGCTCCTTGAGCTTCGGCGAGCGAGGCTTGGTTTCTTCAAGGCGCGCGATCTGCACCAGCAGTTCTTCGCGCTGGGGCAGGAACTCGTGCAGCGGGGGATCGAGCAGGCGGATGACCACCGGCAGCGATTCCATCGCCTTGAAGAGCCCCATGAAGTCACTGCGCTGCATGGGCAGGAGCTTCTTCAGGCACTCGCGGCGATCGTGCTCGTTGTCGGCCAGGATCATGGCGCGGACATGCTCAATGCGGCCTTCGCCGAAGAACATGTGCTCGGTGCGGCAGAGGCCGATGCCCTCGGCTCCGAACGCGCGGGCCTGCTTGGCGTCGCGGGGCACGTCGGCGTTGGCGCGAATCTTCAGGCGCCGAACCGGGTCAGCCCAGCTCATGAACTTCACCAGATCCGGATCGTCCGGGCGAGCGGGAATCGTCTTCAGCTTGCCCTCGATCACGCGGCCGGTGGTGCCGTCCAGCGAGATCCAGTCGCCATGCTTGAAGACTTTGCCCTTCACGCGGAGTTCCTTGCGGGCCTCGTCCACCTGGCAGTCACCGGCGCCGGCCACGCAGCACTTGCCCATGCCGCGGGTGACGACAGCAGCGTGCGAGGTCATGCCGCCGCGCGAGGTGAGAATGCCGGAGGCCACTTCCATGCCGCCGATGTCCTCAGGCGTGGTTTCTCCGCGCACCAGGATGATGCTCTGCATGTGGCCGGAGGTGTGCTGCTTCACGGCATCTTCTGCCGTGAACACGATCTGACCCACAGCCGCGCCGGGCGAAGCCGGGAGGCCGTGCGCGAGCACTTCGACCTTGGAGCCCTTCTCGTCGAGACGCGGAACGAGGAAGTCGTAAAGCTGGTTCGGTTCCACGCGGAAGATGGCTTCTTCCTGCGTGATGAGGCCTTCGCGCACCATGTCAATGGCGACGCGAACCGCGGCCAGGCCGGTGCGTTTGCCGTTGCGCGTCTGCAGCATGTAGAGCTTGCCATCCTGGATGGTGAACTCGAAATCCTGCATGTCGCGGTAGTGCTTTTCCATCTTCCACGTGATGGCGCGGAGCTGGTCATAGACCTTGGGCATCGCCTTTTCGAGCTCGCTGATGTGCTCGGGCGTGCGCACGCCGGAGACGACGTCCTCACCCTGCGCGTTCATCAGATACTCGCCGAAGAAGATGCGCTCACCAGTGGCGGGATTGCGCGTGAAGCCGACGCCGGTGCCGGAGTTTTCACCGAGGTTGCCGAAGACCATGGCCTGCACGTTGACGGCGGTGCCCAGCCAGTCGTCAATGTGGTTGATGCGGCGATAGGTCTTGGCGCGGTCGTTGTTCCAGCTGCGGAACACGGCATCGCGGGCGGCGACGAGTTGCTCCATCGGCTCCTGCGGAAAGTCCTTGTGGGTCTCCTTCTTCACCAGCTTCTTGTACTCGGCAATGATCTCCTTGAGGGCGTCGGGGCCGAGCTCATAGTCGTACTTCGCGTGCTCGCGCTCCTTCATCGCGTCAAAGATCGCTTCGAACTTCTTCTTCGGGATGTCGAGCACCACGTCGCCGAACATCTGGATGAGGCGGCGATAGGAGTCGTATGCGAAACGGGGGTTGTTGCTGCGCTTGGCCAGGGCTTCCACGGCGTGGTCGTTCAGGCCCAGGTTGAGGATGGTGTCCATCATGCCCGGCATGGAGAACTTGGCGCCGGAGCGGACGCTGACCAGCAGCGGGTTGTCGCCCGCGCCGAGCTTCTGACCCTGCAGCCGCTCAAGCCGGTCGAGTGCGTCGTGCATCTCGCGGTCAATGGCTTCATTCAGCGCGCCGCGCATGTACTCGCGACAGGCCTCAGTCTGGATGGTGAATCCGGGAGGAACGGGCAGCCCGGCATTGGTCATCTCGGCCAGGCCGGCACCCTTGCCGCCCAGCACGTCCTTCATACGGCCGTTGCCATCGGCAGCGCCGCCGCCAAAGAAATACACATACTTCGTGGTGGAAGGGGTTGCGGTTGAGCTTGCTTGGTCGGCAAGCTGCTGATCCAGTACGCCAAGCGACATGGAAATGATGCCTCCGTTTCGGATTGTCCCCCGGCCATGATGAGAGGCGCCGGGGACCGCAGGGCGGTTTCCATGGAGGGTGGCGGTACGTAGACCTGGCCTTGAACGGTATGAACAGATGGTGGCCAGGTGCGTGCAGTCATCCAGGCACTTCGACTGCGCCTTGCGGCACTGCTCGATTCGCCCGTACAAATAGCGCCGCAAGTATACCTTTGCCTGTGCTGGACGTCACAGACCGTTGGCTTGCAGATATCGTTTCGTCATATTCTTGGGTGGGGATTTTCGCAATTTGAGACAAGAACCCGCGCCAAATCAGGTCAAAGGGGCCGATTGCGCGGAAGGGCGCAGAATTGTGTCCGGAATGCGGTGCCAAAGCGTGAATTTCGCACCGCATTGCGAGATGTTCCACAGGGTGCCTGAGCGGAGTGAGACGCGACGTCGCATGCGGTGCGGCTCTGCTGCGCTGGTTCGGTTCTGTATGTCGTCGAGCAGGGAAGATGGAGTGGAATGATGCGCGAGGCCGTGCGGCCGCTTGGCTAGGCGGCCGGGGCTTCAAAGCACATCTCTGCCGAACGCGCCTGTGGAACGCGGCAGCAGAGCAGGATGCGGTCCAGGCCGACGAGCGAGAGAATCTCGGCGACGTGGTGGTTGGCGTGGGTGACGGTAAAGTCGCAGCCTGCGTCGTGCGCGGCGCTATAGAGCGCGACCAGAGCCGCAATGCCTGCGGCGTCAATGCGTTCGACGCAACCCAGATCGAGTGTGACGTTGGCGCTGCGCACCAGCGGAAGGAACCGGTCCACGAATGCTGCTTCCTGGCCGCGGACCAACTCATCCAGTTCGCAGGGGACAAGGATTGCTGTCGCGTTCACTTGAGTGCAAGTCATAAGAAAACCTCCTTCGGGTGCCGGGTGCTTCCGCGGCGAACGCGCGCGGGGAGCGGAAGCTCCGGCGAAATACCACGCCCGGAAAAGCTGCACCCGGACTGCCAAACCGGGTGAACGGACACTATGCTGAAAGCAAGCAAGATAGCTCTCTGCCGGCCGGACCGTGCTGCAACCCGGCTGTCCGGATTCGATCGGGGCGTTCACAATCGAACACGTTGCATAGTGGTACGCAGAAGGCGGGCAGGAAAGTTCCATGACGGGCGAGGAAAATCCGGCGATCGGCAGCGTAGTGGCACCCTGGACGCCGGAGCGGGCGCGCGCGTTGGCGCTGGAGGCCGGCTTCAGTGAGGCGGGCCTGGTGGCTCTGCCCCGTGCGGAAGAGGACCGCGACGCCAAGCGCTTTGCAGCGTGGATCGACGCGGGCCGTGCCGGCTCCATGCAGTATCTTGAGCGGCGCAGTGAGGAGGGCGCGCTGCTGCGCGAGCGCATTCATACGCCGTTTCCCTGGGCGCGCTCTGTGCTGGTCTGCTCGGCCGTCTATAACGCCGCAGGGCCGCGCTCACTGGACCCGGCACCGCAGGGTGCGGGCTGGATTGCGCGCTACGCGTGGTCCAGCCGCAGGAACGAGCGCGGAGAGCGCGTCCCGAGCGATTACCACAAGGTTCTGCTCAAGCGGCTGCGTGCGATGGAGGTGCAACTGCACGCAGAGCTGGGCGCGTTCGAGTCACGCGCGTTTGTGGACACGGGGCCGGTGGTGGAGCGTGTGCTGGCCACGGCTGCGGGCCTGGGCTGGACGGGGAAGAACACTTGCCTGATTCATCCCAAGCTGGGATCGTTTGCGTTTCTCGGAGTGCTGCTGACGAGCCTGGACGCCCAACCAAGTGGCAAAACAGCGGAGTTGCCGGACAGGTGCGGGAGCTGCACGCGCTGCATCGAGGCTTGCCCGACGCAGGCGTTGACGCCCTACCAGATGGACGCGACGCGGTGTATCTCCTACCTCACCATCGAGCACAAGGGGGAGATTGCGCCGGAGCTGATGGCGGGCGTAGGGCGACAGGTCTTTGGCTGCGACATCTGCCAAGATGTGTGCCCGTGGAACCGCAAGGCGCCTATCGCCACAGACGCAGAGCTTGCGCCGCGCGCGGAGTTGGTGAACCCGGCGCTTGCGTGGCTTGCGGCCATGGACGAGGCCGAGTGGGAGCGCACGTTCAACGGCTCCCCCGTGCGGCGGGCTGGGTTCGTGGGCTTCCGGCGCAACGTGGCGATTGCCGTGGCAAACAGCGGCGCACGTGAGCTTGAACCGCGGCTGCGTGCATGGGCCGCGAACGCAGATATGGGTCTGCGCACAGCGGCCCGGTGGGCGCTCCAGAAACTTAGTCTATAAGTAGGCCCGGCAGAAGAATGAAACTCGAACTGCAGGAGTGCTAACTCACGGAGTTAGGCCAGGCGCATCACGTTGGCGGCGCTCAGTCCCTTCGGTCCCTGCTGACACTCGAACTCGACCGACTCGCCCTCGTTCAGCGTTTTGTATCCCTCTTCCTGAATAGCGGAGAAGTGGACGAATACGTCCTCACCGCTTGAACGCTGAATGAAACCGTACCCCTTGGCCCCGTTGAACCACTTCACAACGCCCTGTTCCTTCATTCCCATCTCTCCTTCGGACTGCTATCGTTACCTGTCATGCACCCAGAGACGCCGCGAGCCGCCGGAGCGCCGGTATACCGTGCGCCTTGGCAGCTCGATGACTTCGCTAAGTTGAGGTGCAACCCCAAAGAATCAACATCAAAAGCAAAGGCCATCCTGTGAAGACTGCAGACACATCCCCCGGGGACGCGCCGTGCTCAAGTTATGGCAGGAAAAACTTCCAGATGCAAGGGGAAAATAGATAAAGACGCCGCACATGGTATTTAGTAAGCAATAAACATTCGCACGCAGCGGCCAGCTATGCTAGTAGAAGGATCCCCGTAAATACGGGAGAGTCGCGGTGCTTTCACATGCAGGAGCAGCCGCGGCACGGAGAGGAAACAGGACCGTGGACGCCGTACCGGATATTGATACAAAACCTGCCGAGGGCACACCAGAACCAACGCCGCCGGGCGAGGTGCCCGTCACTGAAACGCGGTGGTTCCGCCTGCGTACCAGCGGCGCGTCGCTTATCCGCTACCTGCTGGACAGTGAAGTGCACACCTATGCTTTCAGCGTTGCGGCCAACGCCATCTTGTCATTCATTCCCTTTATCGTCCTGCTTTACTCGCTGGCCTCGAAGGTCTTCCATTCGAGGGGCATGGTGGATACGGTCACGGCGATGGTGGAGTATTTTGTGCCGTCTGACCCGGATTTTGTGGCGACGGTGCTGCAGAAAGCGGCCTCGCACCAGGAGATGGAGGTGTTCTCCATCGTGATGATCCTGGTGGCCTGCACGGGCATCTTTCTGCCGCTGGAGGTGGCTCTGAATCAGGCGTGGGGTGTGACCAAGAGTCGCAACTACCTGATGAACCAGCTCGTCGCCTTCGGCCTCGCCATCCTGATGGTGGTGTTGGGCATGGCCAGCGTGGTTATCAACGCAGCCTTTTACAAGACGCTCACAGTCGTTTTTCTGGGGAATACGAAAAACTTCGTTTTCGAGTCATTGACGTTTGCCGTGCTGGCCGCATCTACGGGCCTCGCTGCCATTCTGTTCTTCTTTTCGATTTACTGGGTGCTGCCCAATCGCAAGGTGCCGTGGCCGCCGATTGTGCGTACGTCGATCATCACCGGTGTAATCTGGCTCCTGTCGAAATACGCGTTCGTTCTTCTGCTCCCGCACTTCCATCTGAAGGATCTTTACGGCGGCTTCCACGTCTCTGTGGGCATCATCTTCTGGGCGTATACGTCGGGACTGATCCTGTTCGCGGGAGCGCAGTTCAGCGTGAAGCGCGGAGAAAACACGCCGCAGTAAGCGTGTTTGCCGAGCGCGCAAATGCGCAGGGCGCCGTCTTCTGTGCGAAGACGGCGCCCGATTTTGTTTGTGAGTGAGGCTTTGTGTGCGCGCTACGGCAGCTTGAACGCCTTCACGGCAACGGCGTTGGGGCCGCGTCCTGCGGGCAGCAGCGTGAACAGTGAGCGCGACGAGGTGCGCACCACGGCCACGTCGTTCGAGCGCGCGTCCACCACAAACAGCAGGTGACCGGCGGCGGAGAAGGCCATCGCACCGGGGCCGTCGCCCACGTGGATGGAGCCGAGCCGTCGGCCGTCGTCGATGGCGTAAACGCCCACCTCCTGCGAGCGTCCGTTGCTCACATACACGAACGCGTTGTCCGCTGAGACGATGCCGTGCGCGGGGTTCGCGCCCATCAGGTAGGCGCCCTGCACGTCGTCTGTGCCGGTGATGACCTCAGAGATGGAGTCGCTCTGCGCGTTGACGACGAAGATTTCGCCGCCGTCTGGCTTGAGGGCGAGCCGCATGGGCTGGTGGCCCACGTCGAGCAGCGCTTCGATGCGATCTGGCTGTGCAACGTCAGCTGGGGTGGGTTTGCCCGCGGCGTGTGCCAGCGCAATCGCCATGATCTGGTGGCCGTCTGAGCAGGCGGCAAAGGCCTTTGACGAGTCGGGCAGAACCACCACATCACTTGCGCCGGGGCAGCCGGAAAAGACGGCGCGCACCTGGCCCGATGCCGGGTCGATGAGGCTGACGGAGTTGCCGCGGCGGTTGGCGACCGCGAGCGTCTTGCCGTCAGGAGAAACGCGCAGCGCCACGGGTTCTTCGCCCGTGCCGATGACGCTGATTTCACGCCGCTGCTTCAGGTCCAGCACGGAGACATTGTTTGACGCGGAGTTGGCCACGTAGGCCAGGTCTCCCTCCGGCGCCAGCGCCAGCGCGGCGGGCTGCTTGTGCACTGGGATGGCCGCGGCCACGGAGTTGTTCTCTGCGTTGAGAATGGTGACCGAGCCGAGCGTATTTGGCGCGCCCTGGTTGACGACGTAGACCTCATTGCGATGCACCGACGCCGTGACGGCGACGGGATTGAGGCCCACCGGCAACTCGCGATCCAGACGCACGTTCACCACGTCGTAAACGGAGACGGTGTTGCCCGCGCCGTTGGTCACGTAGGCGTACTCGCGATAGTTCGGCGGGTACTGCGGAAAGTCATGGCGGCGGCAGCCGGCGAGTGAAACAAGCAGCAGGCATGCGGCAGAAAGGCGGCCGAGAGAGCCGCCTTTTGCGAGGATTGAAGAGGGTCTAGCGTACGTGCGTGGCATGGTCTTTTGTGGTTGTAGTGTCCAGATGCAGGCCGCGGGGCAGCGTGCGATGCACGATGGGCGCGATCTTTTCCAGGTCGTCCATCATCTCCGCGAACTGCTCAGGGTAGATTGATTGCGGGCCGTCGGAGAGAGCCTTTTCGGGCTGGTGATGTACTTCGACGAGAATGCCGTCACAGCCGCCAGCGACTGCGGCGCGCGCCATGGGCAGCACCTGATCGCGCTTGCCGGTGGCGTGGCTGGGGTCCACGAGGATGGGCAGGTGGCTGAGCTTCTGCACGGCGGGCACGATGCTCAGGTCCAGCGTGTTGCGCGTGTGGTCAGTAAAGGTGCGCACGCCGCGCTCGCAGAGGATCACGTCGTAGTTGCCTTCGCTCAGAATGTACTCGGCGGCCATGAGGAACTCGTCGAGCGTGGCGCTGAGGCCGCGCTTCAGCAGCACGGGCTTGCGCAGCTTGCCGGCCTGCTTCAGCAGCGAGAAGTTCTGCATGTTGCGCGCGCCGATCTGGATCACGTCAGCCCACTCGGCAACCAGCGCGAGCGACTGCGCGTCGATGGCTTCCGTGATGATGCGCAGACCGAAGCGGTCGCGAATCTCAGCCATGATCTTCAGCGCTTCAAGTCCGAGGCCCTGAAATGCATACGGAGAGGTGCGCGGCTTGTACGCTCCGCCGCGGAAGAACTGCGCGCCTGCGGCGGCCACTTTCTCCGCGATGAGGAAGGCCTGCTCGCGGCTCTCAATGCTGCACGGCCCGGCGACGATGGCGAGATTCCGCCCGCCGATGGAGGCGTCAGTGCCGGGGAAGCGGATGACGGTGTCCTCTTCCTTCACGTCGCGGCTGGCGAGTTTGTAGGGCTTGGTGACGCGGATGACTTCCGCAACGCCGGAGAGGGCTTCCAGGTTGCCGCGGTCGACCTCGCCCTTGTTGCCGGTGATGCCGATGGCGGTGCGCTCGGCGCCGGGCAGCGGGTGGGCGCGGAAGCCCAGGTGCTCAATGTGCTCGCAGACGGCCTGAATCTCTTCTGGCGTGGCCTGCGCTTTCATCACAACCAACATGACTGGCCTCTCAGTGGTTCAAGTGTAGTGCAAGGAGGACGCAGCTCTTGGTTTGTGCTGCGGGCCGCGTCCGTCCGATTCTACTGCGTATTTGATGTGCGGCGAGCGGCGGCACGCTTCTCTGCGCGCCACTTGATGCCCAGCCACGCCAGATACGCAAGCTGAATGACCCACGTCACCGTGTACGCGGCGACGACAAACTGGTGATCGATAACCTTGGCGATGTCCATCATTCCCCCGCTTATGCTTCGAGAGCCGCTTCGGCCTCAGCCGCGGCGTTGAGCTGGTGCTTGCGCTCGGCGTAGTAGCGCAGAATGAGCACGAAGACGCCCCAGCAGAACCACGCCAGCATGTTCCACATGAAGGGGCCGAGCATGGACTTGTCCATGCCCGAGCCCTGCGAGCCGCCGAAGACCGGCGCGGGATGCTGCGTGCGCCACCAGCGGTTGGACATGTAGACGATGGGCACGTCGAGCGCGCCGAAGATGCCGAGCACGGCGGCCAGCGTCTGCACCTGCGGGCCCGCGGCAAAGCGCCGCAGCAGCAGGTAGCTCACGTAGATGAGCCAGAGCACCAGCGTGGTGGTCAGGCGGGCGTCCCACGTCCACCAGATGCCCCATGCGCGGCGGCCCCAGAGCGGCCCGGTGATGAGCACCACGGTGCAGAACACCACGCCGACCTCAGCACCAGCCAGTGCCCAGGCGTCTGCGCGCTGTGCCCAGTCCGGGCTGGAGCGGCGGAGGCTGAGAAACCCGATGGAGCCCAGCAGGCTGACGGCAAAGAACAGAAACGCCACTGAAGCCGAAGGCACGTGGTAGAAGATAATGCGGAAGATCTCGCCCTGCTCTGCGTCGAGGGGAGCGACGTAAATGGCCTGGTAAAAGCCCCAGACCATAAGTGCGATGGTGATGGCAGCGTAAGCGCCGATCAGCAGTTTCTTCATGATGATCCCTTGTGGTGGAACCTTTTCAGTGTACGACGGCGGTGTGTGCGCAGCATCACGCTGCCTGTTGCCGTGGCTTCACCTTGTTCCACGACTTGCTCTTCGATGCGAGCCAGAGGTCGTGGCCGCTCTGGAGGCCGATCCAGAATTGCGCGGAGTTGCCAAAGTAGCGGCTCAGGCGCAGGGCCGTGTCGGCCGTGATGCCGCGCTTGCCGCGTACCAGGTCGTTCACGCGGGGAATGGAGATGTGCAGCTCTTTTGCCAGCCGGTAAGCGGTCAGGCCGAACGGCTCCATGAACTCGGTCGCGAGAATCTCGCCGGGATGGATGGAAAAAGCGCGGGGAAGGTTCATGCCATCTCTCCTTGCGTTATTCCGCGTGGAACACCACATCGAACAGCAGCAGGCTCACCGTCGTGAAGATGATGTCGTAGCCTGCGAGCAGCTTGATCCAGAGTGTCGGGTCGCTTTCGCCGGTGAGGATGGACGTGGTGGCGACGACCATGGCCAGCAGCGCAGGCAGAAAGATGGGGAACAGGATCAGCGGCAGCAGCAGTTCGCGGTTGCGGCTGCGGATGGCGAGCGCGGCGAAGAAGGTTCCGTTGGCGACCAGTGCCCAGGTGCCCAGCGGCAGCACCAGCGCCAGTTGCCACGCCTGCCCCTGCACGTTCAGGTTGTACATGACCCAGAAGACGGGCGCGAGCACGATCTGAACGATGGTGACGAACAGGAAGTTCGCGATGACCTTGGCGAGGAACAGCTCGGCGCCGGGCGTTGGAGCCATGCGCTGCGCGTCCATTACCTGGTGGCGAATCTCGCGCGCCCATGCCTGGTTCAGCGCGCTCACTGATGCGAACATGGTGGCGACGCAGAGCACTCCGCCCACAATCTGCTGCGAGAACGGCCCGCGCGGGTCAAAGGCCATGGAAAACAGCACCACGACCAGCAGCGCGAAGAAGAGCATCGAGTTGATGGCGTCTTTCGAGCGCCACTCAATGCGCAGGTCCTTGATGAGGTGCGTCCAGAGAGCGCTGGTCATTGGTGATAAGCCTCCGGCGCGTGTCCCTCGGGGTGCACGTCCTTGGTCAGGTCGGCGGTGGCCACGGTGACGCCGAGCGCTTCGGCGGCGCGCAGGTAGTCGTCGGGCTTCAAGATCAGTTGGGTGCCACGCGCTCCGGCTGAAACGCTGATGGCGTCAAACAGGATCACAGTTTCGTCCACGTAGACGGGGTAGGACTTTTTCGCACCGAAGACGGTGACGCCGCCGCGGATGTAGCCGGTGAGCGGCTGCACTTCCTTGAGCGGAACCATCTCCAGACTGCGGTGACCGCTGGCGCGGGCCAGTTTCTTGAAGTCCAACTCAGCGTCGCCGGGGATCACGGCGAAGACGTACTCGTGCGGGCCTGCCGTGGTCAGCAGCGTCTTGAAGACCTGCTCGGGCGGCATGCCAACCTTCTTTGCCACCGCGACGGCGGACAGATCGTTGGGATCGACTTCGTACTCGTGCAGTTCAAACGGGATGTTGAGCGACTCCAGAAAGCGCGCGCCGTTGGTCTTCATAGCGTCGGGCTCCCCGCGGTCCACCCCAGCGACGAAGACCTGTCGCCGGGGACCCCGGCGGTGAACTCCACCACGCGGCCGGCCTTGAGGCGCAGGATGTAGTCGGCGATGGGGGTGGCCAGCTCGCGCTGGTGGGTGGTGAGCACGATGGTGCGCGAGTCCTGCCGGAAGCGAGCAAGCAACTGGACCATCTGGGTGGCGCTCTCAATGTCCATGTTGGAGAAAGGCTCGTCGAGCAGCAGCAGGTCCGGCTGCGGAACAAGCACGCGGGCCAGCGAGGTGCGCTGCCGCATGCCCTGCGAATACTGGCCGAACAGGCGCGTCAGCTTCGGGTCCAGCCCGACCAGACGCAGCGCTTCTTCCGGCGCAAGGCACTTGCGATCAGGGTAGATGCGGGCGAAGTACTCAAGATTTTCCTGCGCGGTCAGCTCGTCATAGAGCATGGGCGCGTGGCTCATGTAGCCGATGCGCTCGCGGGCGTCATGCGGGTCCAACCCGCCGAAGACCTTCACGCTGCCGTGCGTGGGATGCAGCAGACCGGCCAGGATGCGCAGGAGCGTCGACTTGCCAGCGCCGTTTTCGCCCAGCAGAACGTAGCAGCGCCCCGGCTCGAGATCGACCGAGACCTGCCGCAGCGCGGCGAAGGAACCAAAGAGCTTGGAGACCTGGTCGACGCGGGCGCAGAGGGCAGTTGAGGAAGTTTCCTGTGCGGACGCGGGCATTGGGCTAGCGGGCCGCCGGATTTGCCGGAGCTTCCGCTGAAGCCGTTGCGGGGCGCGAGCTGGCTGGCTTGGATGTCGGCTGAGGCTGGGTGGGCTGCTGTCCGGGCTTGCCCATGCCGGGCTGGCCTTCGCCGGGCGCGTACTTGCTGGCGCACTTGGCCTGCAGGCCGTTGGCGTGGAAGACGCCGTCGCGGCCATAGGTGCCGAGCGCAAGCGCCTGGGCATCGTCCTTGAACGTGTCTGGCGGCGGCTCGGAGCCCTTGTAGGTCACGCGCAGCGTGTGGCCCTTGGCGGCCTTGTCAGAGTGGCTCTCGAACTCATTCAAAACAAAGGAGACGTTGGTGCCGTTCTGCTCGATGGAGCCAGGCTGTACAAAGCCCTCCACGCGCAGGTTGGCCTTGTACGCCTTGTCGCCCATGTTGCCCAGCTCGGCGATGGTGACGTAGTAGCTCTTGCTGGAGCCGTAGCCAGAGAAGGCAAGCCAGCCGATGGTGCCCACAATGATGGCCACCGCGATGCCGATGCGCACGGAATTTGAGGACTTCTTCATAAAAAACCCAACTTCAACGATACGGGGGCCGGGAGGCCGGGTCAACCGTTCGGAGCAACATAAGTGATTTGAATCACACTCCGAGCGGTTGGCCGGGACCGGGTTTCAGGCTGGCTTTCAGCGGGCCGCGTCAAGCGTGGCGGCGGCACGGCTGAGCGCCTCGGCCAGCGCCGTGAGCTGCTGGCTGGCGCGCGCAGCGTCTTTGGCGTCCAGCGCCTCATTGACGCCGGGGATGACCACGGCTGCGTAGCCGGTGAACTCGCCGGGGGCGTAGATGGTGTGCTTGTACCACGGGCGGTTGGGCAGGCCGGCGGGCGCCAGCATGGCCGTTTCCGCGGCGCGCAGCGTCTGGTTCAGCTTGGCCAGGTCGCTAGACGGGGCGAGCTGTGCGGCGTGAGCCTTGGCTGCGGCGGCGATCAGCCGGGCAGAGGCAGCTTCAGCCGGGCCAAAGTCCAGCTTCAGGCCGTCATCGGTAGCCCTGGTTTTCGCGGCGGACAGGTAGGACGCGATCTCCCTGGCGTAAGCCGGGTAGTCGTAGGGCAGCACGTCTGTCTGTGCCATGCGCAGCGCCTGCACGCCAAAGACGCGTGCCATCTCCTGCAGATAGAGGAAGTTCGGGTCAGCGTTCTGCGTGAACCACGCGTAGTTGTCAAAGACGGAGTGGTAAACGCCGTACGGCCCGTGCGAACCGAGATCGGTGGAGGGCACGCCCACATGCTGCAGAAACGGCGTGAAGTCCGAGCCCGAGCCGAGGTCGCTGACGCGAACGTCGCTGCCTCCCGGCACCGGCGCGTTGGAGGCGCGATGCTCGCCCTTGGCGCTGTCACGCTGCCACTCGTCATAGACCGTGCCGCCAGCGGGGCTGGGCACCACGCGCGTCACGCCGCGGACAAACTCCTTGAGCGAGGGCACGGTCGCAGCGCCGAAGTTCGGGCCTGCCACGGCCACGTCCATGTTGAAGTAGGCCACGGCGTGCGAGAGGGCGGCTGCGTGCTGCTCCACCCACTCTGTGGAGCCCATCAGGCCCTCTTCCTCGGCGTCCCAACTGGCGAAGATCATGGTGCGCTTCGGCCGCCAGCCCTGCTTCAGCAGCTCGCCCACGCCGTGAACGGCTTCCAGCATGGCTGCGGTGCCGCTGTTCGGGTCCACTGCGCCGTAGACCCAGGCATCGCGGTGATTGCCGCTGACCACCCACTCATCGGGCAGCTCCGCGCCGGGGATTTTGCCGATCACGTCCCAGATGATGCGGCGCTGGTAGTCCTGCTCGGCCAGCAGGTGCACCTTCACGCCTGCGCCGCCCAGGTGATAGCGGAAGGGCAGCGCACCCTGCCAGCCCTGCGGCACGCTGGGCCCCTTGAGCGCGGCCAGAATCGGTGCTGCGTCGTGGTAGCTCAGCGGCACGGCCGGAATGTGCGGCTGGTCGCCGTCAGGATTCACGCGGGCTGAGTCGGGCAGGTCCAGCGTGGAGGCCACGCCGGGCGTCTCCGGGTCACCCGCATAGATGGGCAGAAACTGCACGGAGCCGCGCTGCACGGCAGTCTCCGGCCGCCACGGACCGTTCGGATAGGCGTCGCCCTTGAAGAAGCCATCGTCTTGCGGGTCAGAGTAGATGAGCACGCCGGCCGCGCCGCGCTTCTGCGCCAGATAGACCTTCACGCCGCGGAAGTTGCCGCCGTAGCGCACCAGCACGATCTTGCCGTGCAGGTCGATGTGCTGGGCCTCAAGCTCGTTGAAGTCCTCCAGCCGCCCGTAGTTTGCGTAGACCACCTCGGCGGTCACGTCACCCGAGCCCGACGAGCCGTTGAAAGCCCCCACCACGCGCGGATCGTCCTGGAAGGGGTCGGCCTCGACGTGCTCCGGCGTGGGTCCGGTCATCAGCCTGTTGCCCTTGGCGTCAAATGCTTCCACGTGAATCTGCTTGGGGTGATTGAGCAGCACGCGGTAGGGCACAATCTCTGTCTCGAGACCCGCAGCGCGGAACTTTTCAGCCACGTAGTCGGCGGTCTTTTTGTCCTCAGGTGAGGCGGCCAGATGCGGCTCGGCGGTGAGCGTCTTCAGTTCTTCACCGGCCAGTTTGGCGTCTGGCACGGCCAGAAACTTCTGCTCCAGCGCGGCCTCGGCGGAGAAGTCTTTATAGCCGAAGACCTGCGCGGACTGCGCCGCAGTGCAAGCGGGGAGAGCGGCGGAGAGGAGGACGAAAGAAAAGGATGCAAACGGCGACAGACGACGAATCATCAGCGAAGCCTCGCAGGAACGGTGGATAGGGAATTGGAGGAAAGGCGGGAACGAGCGGCACCGCCGGGATTGAACCCAGCTTACACTAATAACTTGGGCCGTTCCCCGGCCCGGAGGCGTGTGCGTGAGCGTGGAAAGCGAAGAGGAAGTGGCGCTCGGCCCCCCGGCTGCAACGGCTCCGCGGCGCGAGTGGCCGCAGGCGGCGCGTGCACTGCGCAATCCCAACTTCCGCCGTTTCTGGTGCGGCAATCTGGCCTCGAACGTCGGCACGTGGATGCAGAACGTGGCGCAGGGCTGGCTGGTGCTGCTGCTGACCAACTCCGCGTTCTGGCTGGGCGTGGTCAGCTTTGCCGGGTCCATTCCGTTTCTGGTGTTCACGCTGTTTGGCGGCGTGGTGGCGGACCGCGTGGACAAGCGGCGGCTGCTGATGCTGACGCAGAGCGCGATGATGGTGCTGGCGTTTCTGCTGTCTGCGCTGGCGTTCTTCAAGGGGCATGACGGCAAACCACTCATCACCATCGGTGAAGTGGCGGCCATCGCGTTCCTCAACGGCATTGCGCTCTCCATGAACTCGCCGAGCTACCAGGCCATGGTGCCGCGTCTGGTGGAGCGTGAAGACCTCACCAACGCCATCGCGCTCAACTCCGCGCAGTTCCACATGTCGCGCATCGTCGGCCCTTCTCTCGGCGGTTACGCCATGGCTGCGTTCGGCGTTGCGGGCAACTTCTTCCTGAACGGCCTGAGCTTCTTCGCCATGCTGTTCGCGCTCACGCGCATTGAGATTCCGGCGCAGCCCGCGCCGCAGCGTCAGAGCGTCTGGGCCAGTCTTCATGCGGGTTTTCGTTACGTGCGCGGCGAGCCGCAGATGTTCGTCGTGGTGCTGCTCACGGCCGTGATGAGCCTGCTGGTGATGCCGTTCATCGCCTTCATTCCGTTCTTTGCGCGCAACCAGCTGGGCACGGATGCGCGCGGCCTGGGTTGGATGCTGGCCAGCTCCGGCGCGGGCGCAGTGGCGGCGGCCGTCACCGTGGCTGCGCTGGGCAATGTGCGGCGGCGCGGCCTGGTGATCGCGCTCTCCAGCATGGCCGTGATGCTGGTGGTCATCGGCTTCTGCTTCACACGCAGCCTCGCAGTGGCACTCTGCCTCATGCCGCTGGAAGGCTACGGCATGATCCTTACGATTTCGAGCGTGAACGTGGCGATGCAACATCTGGCGACGGACGAGATGCGCGGGCGCGTGATGGGAATCTTCGGCACCTGCGCCATGGGCCTGCCGCCGCTGGGTGCGCTGGCCGCGGGCGAGCTGTCACGCCACGTGCCCACCAACTGGGCGCTGGCAGCGATGGTCAGCCTCGCCTTCGTCTTTTACGCAGGCATGTTGGCCTTCTCGCGGCCGTTGCGCGAACTGGACTAAGCGAGCTTTGTTGGCACGGCTGAAGCGTGACCTTTCAAAACCTCAACTGATTCCGAGGCTCCCCGAGAGCTACGCGTCAAGCACGCAGCAGGTTTCTGACCACTGACGACTGATCTCTGTCCTACGCTACGGGCTGGGCGCAGTGGGCGCAGCGTTTCGCGGCCAGCGGAATCTCGCTCAGGCACTCGGGGCAGGCTTTGGTCGTCGGAGCTGCCGCAGCTTCAGGCTTCTTCAGCCGCGCCAGCAGCGCGTTGGTCGGCAGAACGATGGCGAAGTAGACGACCGCCGCGACGATCACGAACGAGACAACGGCGTTGAAGAAGTTGCCCACCTTGATGGCGCCGCCGCCCACGTGCAGAATCACGCTGCTGAAGTCCGGCTTGCCAATGGTGGCCGCAATCAGCGGGTTGAGCACATCGCCCACCAGCGAGGTGACGATGGCGTTGAACGCGGCGCCCAGGATGACGGCCACTGCGAGATCAACCACGTTGCCGCGAAGCACGAAATCACGAAAGCCCTTCAGCATGTCTTTCCTCCCACGCCGGACCGCGCGTATGCCCATGCTACACGGCAGTTTCGGCAACGCGCGTGGAAAAATCGCCGGACGCTACTCGAAGAACACGATGAAGGCGATCATGGCCAGGATGACGAGGTTGGTGTAAAGCAGGATGAGCACGCCGGCGTGGCGCAGGCTCCAGCGGCGCTCCAGGCAGCGGGCGGTTTCCGCCATGCCGCAGACGGCGCACAGCAGGCAGGCCACCTGCCACGGCGAACCATGCAGCCGCTCAATGTGAGGGAAGCCCGCCAGCAGCAGGCTCGCAAAAAACGCGCCCAGTGAGAGCAGCAGCGCCCGCGCCAGCGAGGGCCGCCGCAGGTGAACGAGAGTGAGGAGCGCGGGAAGCACTCCTCACTGTACATGCAGCTAGACGGCCTGAGCCATCGCTTTGAGCGACTCGGCGAAGGGCGCGCGCAACACGCCGCGCTCGGTGAAGATGGCGGTGGTGTACTTGGCCGGGGTTACGTCAAAGGCCGGGTTGCAGATGCCCACGCCGTTCGGCGTGAGCTGCTTGCCGCCGTGGTGCGTCACCTCGCGCGCGTTGCGCTCTTCAATCGGAATTGCCTCGCCGTTCGGCGTTGCCATGTCGATGGTGGACCAGGGCGCGGCGCAGTAGAACGGAATGCCGTGCTCCTTGGCCAGAATCGCCACGTTGTAGGTGCCGATCTTGTTGGCGAAGTCGCCGTTGGCCGCGATGCGGTCCGCGCCGACGACGACGGCCTTAATCTTGCCCGCGCGCATCAGGCTGGCGGCCATGTTGTCGCAGATGACCGTGGTGGGGATGTGGTCGGCCATCAGCTCCCACGCCGTGAGCCGCGCGCCCTGCAGAAACGGCCGCGTCTCGTCTGCGTAGACGTGAATCTTCTTGCCCTGCTCCACGGCGGAGCGAATCACGCCCAGTGCCGTGCCGTAGCCGCACGTGGCCAGCGCACCGGCGTTGCAGTGCGTCAGCACGCCGCCTTCTTCCGGCAGCAGCGCGCCGCCGAAGGCGCCCATCGCCTTGCAGGCGGCGATGTCTTCGTCGTACATGGCGTTGGCTTCGGCCAGGATCTTTTCCTTGACCGTGGCAAGCGGAGCGTTCGCTGCCAGCAGCCCGGCAAACAGCTTCTTCATGCGGTCGATGGCCCAGAAGAGGTTGACCGCCGTGGGCCGCGTGCCCGCAAGCCGCGCGCAAATCTGCTCGAACTCCGGCGCGAACTCAGCGGTTGTCTTCGCCTTGGTCTGCTGTGCGCCCAGCGCCACGCCGTAGGCGGCGGAAACGCCGATGGCCGGCGCGCCGCGGACGACCATGGTTACAATCACATCGGCCACCTGCTCATACGTGGTGGCAAGAACGTAGCTCTCATCGAGCGGCAACTTCGTCTGATCGATAAAACGGACGCCCTCAGGCGTCCAGGCAAGCGTCGGAATCATACTGTTCCAGTGTATCTGGCGGCGCAGGGCGGCGTCGGAATCGATGAAGAGCGGCGGTGTGTGCGGGCGTTCTCTGAAAACATTTTCAAAATCCGCTGGACACTCCTTCCCCCTTGTCCGTAGAGTTGTTCCGTACTTCCGCCGCGCTTCCGTGACCGCACTCTGCGCCCGCGCCATGCAACCTCGCGCCTGCGTCCGCACCTTGCGCCTCCGCCAGCCTGGCGACTGGCACTCATCTTTACGAAAGCGGAGACATTTCGCTCATGGCTACCCGATCTTCAGCACCCGCGGCCAGCGGCGCACCGAATTACACGGTGCCGTTCATTATCGTTGCCGCGCTGTTCGGCATCTTCGGATTCCTGACCAGCCTCAACAACCAGCTCGTCGGCAAGCTGAAGGAGACCTTCCAGCTTGGCTACGGTCAGGCCATGCTGGCCACCGCCGCATGGTTCCTCGCCTACCTGATCTTCTCCGTGCCTTCCGGCAAGCTCATTGAGACGGTGGGCTACAAGAAGACCATGGTCATCTCGCTGTTCATCATGGTGCTGGGCGCGCTGGCCTTCATTCCGGCGGCCAACATGGTGAGCTTCCCGCTGACGCTGGGCGCCATCTTCCTGCTGGCCATCGGCGTCTGCGCGTTGCAGACCTCGGCCAACCCCTATGCGGCGATTCTGGGCCCGGAGCACAGCGCAGCGCTGCGCGTAAACCTGGCGCAGGCCTTCAACTCGGGCGCCTCGGCGCTGGCCCCGGTCGTTGCCACCACTTTCATCCTCACTGGCGCCAGCAACAAGGGCACCGTCACTGAGCAGGCGCACATGCTCATCACGCCTTACATCGTGATTGCCGCCGCTCTGTTCGTGCTCGGCTTTATTGTGATGGGCCTGCACCTGCCCACGGTGAACCTTACCCGCGCCTTCCGCCCCGGTGACGCCACGCTCACCGGCGCTCGCTCCATCTGGAGCTATTCGCACGTTGTGCTCGGCATGTTCGGCATCTTCTTTTACGTTGGTGAGGAGATTGCTCTGGCCGCCATCGGCGTGCGCTTTGCGCAGGAGCAGGGCATCAGCGACGTGAAGATCGCTGGCTTCCTGGTCACTGTCTACTACCTGCTGATCATGGTTGGCCGTTTCGCCGGAAGCGCTCTGATGACCAAGATTCGCCCGGAGAAGCTGCTCGTCGTGCTGGGCATCTTCGGTATTGTGCTCATGGCAGCCGGCATGGTCACCACGGGCACCGTGGCTGTTGCCTGCCTTGTGCTCTGCGGCCTGGCGAACTCCATCATGTATCCGACGATCTTCGCTCTCGGCATTGCCGAACTGGGCCCGATGACCTCGAAGGGCTCGGGCGTCATCACCATCGGCAACGTGGGCGGCGCGGCCATTCCGCCGCTGTTTGGCTTCATGGCCGATCGCGTCGGCATCCAGCATGCCTTTGTGCTGGTCATCATCTGCTACGTGTTCATCACCTACTACGGTCTCTCCGGTTACAAGCCTTCGCGCGCGGAGCAGGCGTAGTTCGTGTTCGCACTGAAAGGCCCTTCGGTTCCGTCCGGAGGGCCTTTTGCTTTGTTCATCGCAGGTTTCCGCATTCTTTATCTCTTGCCAAGTAAACTGGTGTCAGCGTGATGAAGCGAAGAACCATTGAGCATTATGAGATCGTCCGCAAGCTGGGCGCGGGCGGCGCGGGTGTTGTTTACCTGGCCACGGACACACTGCTGCAGCGGCCCGTGGTGCTGAAGATTCTGCGTGCGGGCCTGCTTTCTGCGCAGCAGATGCGCTCTACCGTGCTGCGCGAAGCGCGCCTGGCCTCGGCCATTGAGCATCCCAACGTCTGCGCCATTTATGAAGTCGGCGAAACCGGTGACGAGGGCTACATCGTCATGCAGTACGTGCCCGGCCAGTCGCTCGATCAGCTCATTGCGCGTGGCCCCGCCAGCCCGCAGTTGGTGCTTTCCGTCGGCATCCAGATCGCTGACGGTCTGCAGGCCGCGCACTCGCTCGGCATCTTCCATCGCGACCTGAAGCCGCAGAACGTCATGCTGACAGATGGTGGCCTAGTCAAGATTCTCGACTTCGGCCTGGCGCGCCGTCTGCAGCCTGACGACGCCAGCTTTGACCCTGCCAAGCCCGCGCTGGCCAAGGACGCATCCGTTGCGGCCACTTACACCGCGCGCGGCGGCACCATTCGTTACATGGCACCGGAGCAGTTCGTCACCGGGCAGTCCAGCGTGCAGTCGGATATCTGGGCCCTCGGCGTCATCCTCTACGAGCTGTGCAGCGGCCGTCATCCCTTCGCGCGGCCGGATGCGGAAGACTTCCAGGCCATCCGCGCCATCCAGTTCTCTGATCCGCCAGACCTCAGCGAGATTGTCCCTTCGATCTCGGTCGAACTGAAGAGCGTCATCGCCACCTGCCTGGAGAAGAACCCCGCGCAGCGCTATGCCACGGCGGCAGATGTCCGCGAGGCGCTCAAGACGATCATGAAGGCTCTGCAGATTGAGACGGGCAGCATCCCAGGCGACGCCGCGGCCAACCTCCCCGTCACCGGCGCCGAGGCGGAAAAGCGCGCCACCGGCTTCCTCTCCATGCTCGCCGAGCGCTTTCGCGAGTCCTCCAGCGACAAGGTCTCGCAGAATTCGCTTGTCGTGTTGCCCTTCACCAACCTTGGCGCCACGACGGTCGCGCCGCTCTACGGCTACGCTCTGGCGGACGCCATCGCCGCGCGGCTGGCGCGCATTCCTGACTTGATTGTGCGCCCCTCCAGCACGCTGATGACGCTGCCCATTGCGCAGATGGACCCACTTTCTGTGGGCCAGCGGCTGCTCGTTTCCTTCGTGCTCGCGGGCAGCTTTGTGCGCTCAGAGCACGGCTTCGATCTCAACTGGCAGTTGCTCGACGTCAGCTCGCAGAGCGTGCGTTCTGGCGGCGCCATTCACGTTGATTCGCTTGACCTGATTGCCGTACAGACGGAGATTTCGAACGAGGTCTTTGCCGCGCTGCACGGGCTTGGCGCGCGAGAGCAGGCTGACGTCTCGCGCAACGCCAACGAAGGCGGATCACTTCCAGGCCCGGTCAGCGAGGAGTATCTGCAGGCACGCGCACTGCTCAGCTCGTTCATGGTGCGCACCGGCTCGCGCGACGACCTGGACCGCGCCTGCGCGCTGTTCAACAGCGTGACGCAAAAGGACCCGCAGTTCGCCGCAGGCTGGAGCGGACTCGGCGTGGCAGAGCTGCAGTATGCGCGCCACGGCTTTGGCGGCCAGATCCACGTGATGCACGCACGGCGCAGCTTCGATGAGGCGTTGCGGCTTGATCCTGACCAGACGGAAGCGAACCTCTACCGCATTTACATGCTGCTCTCGCGCGGTGAGAAAGAGTCCGCGCGCCACGGCGTTTCCAACCTGCTCACCACCGCGTCCAATGACTGGAACGTGCACATGGTCGCGGGTCTCGCGCTGCGCGGTGACGGCATGTACACTGAGGCGCTGGAGCAGTTCAGCCGCGCGCTCAAGCTTAACCCCGCGAATGCTGCCATCCTTTACAACCATCGCGCGCGTGTCTATCACTACCAGAACCAGCTTGAGCTTGCAGGCGACGAGCTTGAAAAGGGGCTCGCGCTCGAGCCGCGCCATCCGCTGCTGCGCACCTCGTCCGGTTATCAGCAGATGCGCATTGGCAACCTGCGCGCTGCCATTGAGATTCTTGAGGGCGTGATCCGAGACGACCAACAGATGCGCATTGCCGTGCCCACGCTCGCCATGTGCTACGTGCAAGTGGGCGAGCGCGCCCACGCCGCAGCACTGCTCAAGGACGACACGCTCACCGCGGCCGAGGCTGACGGCGAAATGGCCTACCGCCTCGCCACTTACTTCGCCGTCGAAGGCGACTCCAGCGAAGCGCTGCACTGGCTGCGCCGCGCCATCTATCTCGGAAACGAAAACTATCCGTGGTTCCAGAAGAATCCGGCGTGGAACAATTTCCGCACCAACTCGGACTTTGAGCGCATTCTCGAAGACCTGAAGAAGAGCTTCCGCAAGAATCAGAAGACGTGGAAGCGCATGCTGGAGCAGGTGCCGCCGGAGTCGGATTAACCCGCGCAGAGTCTGTTGCGGCAGGTCCTCACGCAAGGAAGCCGTGCCAATCTTCACGCAAAAAATGAGGCAGGGGCTGAAGCCCCTGCCTCTTCTACTTTTCCCGTTACTTCAGTGTGATGGTCGCCTTCAGCGGCAGGTCCTGAGACGAGCCACCGACGAGGATCGTGTACTCGCCCGGAAGCAGCGACCAGTCATTCTTCGACTCGTCGAAGATCGAGAGATACTTCTTGTCGATCTCGACGGTGATGGTCTGCTTCTGCTTCGGGTCCAGCTTCACCTTGGCAAAGCCCACAAGCCGCTTGGGCGGTTCTTGCGCGGTGGCGGGCAGTGCTGCGTAAACCTGTGCGATCTCCGCGCCTGCGCGCGCGCCAGTGTTGGCCAGCGTGAACGTCGCCTTCACCGTTTCGCCGTCCGCGATCTTCAGGTTGCTGTAGGCGTAAGTGGTGTACGAGAGGCCAAAGCCGAACGGGAACAGCACCGGCTTCTTCTCCGTGTCATACCACTTGTAACCCACCTTCACGCCCTCGTCGTAAGCCACGGGGAACGGCGGCAGGCCCTTGGCCCACTCCTCCGGAGCCGAGGCGCCGTCGAACTTGGCCGACTGCGGCGGCGGCTGCGTGATGGTGGGATGCGGCAGATCAGCCTCGCTCTTCGGGAAGGTGTTGGGCAGCTTGCCGCTGGGGTTCACCGTGCCGAACAGCACGTTGCCCACAGCGCTGGCGCCGTCGCTGCCGCTGTACCACGCTTCGAGAATTGCGGCGGGCTTCTCCACCCACGGCATGGTCACCGGGCTGCCGGTTTCAAGCACGACGATGGTGTGCGGGTTGGCCGCGGCCACAGCGGCGATGATGGCGTCCTGATTGTCGTGCAGGGAAAGAGACGGCAGGTCCATGCCCTCGGCCTCCCACTGCTCGGCAAAGACGATGGCCACGTCGGCCTTCTTCGCGGCTTCAGCAGCAGCGGCCGGGTCCGTGCCCGGATCGTAAGTCACCGTGGCTTGCGGGGCGCGCGCCTTGATGGCCTTCAGCGGCGAACTTGGGAACCAGATGTGATCCTGCCAGTGCGTCGCGCCTTCTCCCGGAGGCATGATGGCGTTGCCGCCGATGGGGTCCACCTGCGCCGAGCCGCCGCCGGAGATCATGCCCACGTCAGAATGAGCGCCAATCACGGCGATCGACTTGATCTTCGCGTTGTTGAGCGGCAGCACGGCCTTCTCGTTCTTCAACAGAACGATGCTGCCTTCCTCGATTTTGCGTGCGGTCTCAAAGCCCGCAAAGGGATCGATAACGCTGCGCTGGCGCGGGTGATCGACCACGCCGACGGCGAACATGGAGCGCAGAATGCGGCGTACGTGCTCGTCGAGTTCGGCCGTGGAGATGCGGCCCGCTTCCACCGCGGCCTTGAACTTTGCGTTGTAGAAGATGTCGCCCGGCTGCTCGTTATCGAGTCCTGCGGCAGAAGCCTTCTCAGTCGAGTGCGTCGCGCCCCAGTCAGAGACGACGAAGCCGGGGAACTTCCACGCCTGCTTCAGCGTTTCGTTGAGCAGGAAGTTGTTCTCGCAGGCAAAGTCGCCGTTGACGCGGTTGTAAGAGCACATCACCGCGGCAGGCTTGCCCTTCTGCACGGCGATCTCGAAGGCCAGCAGGTCGCTCTCACGTGCGGCGCGCTTGCTGATGGAGATGTCAACGGCTGTGCGTCCGCTCTCCTGATCGTTGAGCGCGTAGTGCTTCAGGTCGCCCACCACGTGCGCGGACTGCGTGCCTTCAATCAGCCGCGCCACCAGCGTTCCGGCCAGCACGGGGTCTTCGCCCAGGTACTCAAAGGTGCGGCCGTTGCGTGGCTCGCGGGTGATGTTGGCACCGCCGCCGAGCGACATATTGAAGCCCTGCGCGCGCAGTTCACGGCCAATCAGCGCGCCGTACTCGTAGGCGGCCTCGGTGTCCCAGCTTGCCGCTGCGGCCACGTTCGCGGGCAGGGCGGTGGAGTAGCGGCCATTCACGCCGCTGGAGCGCACGCCGTAGGCTGCGTCGCTCATGTCAATGCCGGGAATACCCAGCCGCGGCACGCCAACCGCATAACCCACGCCGCGGTTTGAAGGCGCATTCTCCGGCGTCACCGGATCATCCGTGGGCATGCCCACGCCGTGCAGCAGCGCAATCTTCTCATCCAGCGTCATAGCCTTGAGCACCAGAGCGGCGCGCTCATCGGGTGAAAGGCTGGTGTTCATCCAGGGGCCCGTGGGCGCCGCCGGATGCTTTTGTGCGGCAAGTGCGCCCGGCAGGCACAGCGAGCCGAGCAGGAGGATCGCCGGAACGCCGAACTGCCGGCAGCGTGCGGAGAGCGTCATAGCAGTACACCTCGAGACAAACGATTTTCCAGGACACACCATCCTATCAGAGCCAGGAATCGGGCGGACGTGATCTGTGTGTCTCGAGGTGCGATTTTCTCAGCCTTGTGCCGCTCCCGGCGCAATCCGCTCCAGCGTGGCGTACTCCGGCTCCCAGACGTAAGCGCGCAGCTCGGCCTCCAGCGTGTCTGGGTCAGCGCCTTCGGACAGCCCCTCCGCAATGGCCTGACGGCCAACCGCCATCGCCACGTGGAAGCTGACCTTGCGTGCTTCCGCAATGGGCGGTAGCAGCGGCGCTCCGGGCTCTGTGCGTGCGGGTGACAGCTCTGCCAGAGCCTCGGCTGCGGCCATGATCATTGCGTCAGAGACGCGCCGCGAGCGGCTGACCAGGATGCCCAGCGCGAGCCCCGGAAAGATGTACGAGTTGTTGACCTGCGAGACCGGAACCGCGCGGCCCCCAACCTCAACCGGCGCAAACGGGCTGCCGGTGCCGATGAGTGCGCGGCCATCGGTCCAGCGCATCAGGTCCACGGGCACCGCCTCGCACTTGGATGTCGGGTTGGAGAGCGGGAAGATGACCGGGCGCTCGGCATTCGCGGCCATCGCACGCACCACATCCTCAGTGAACGCGCGCGGCTGGGCAGATGTGCCCACCAGCACGGTGATCTTCGCGTTGCGCACGGTTTCCAGCAGGGAGATGTTTGCGCCTCCCGCTGTTTGCCAGCCAGCAACCTCTGCGCGGCTGCGCACCAGCGGTTGCTGGCTGGCGCGGATACCTTCGCCGCCTTCCACCAGCAGGCCGTGGCGGTTGAAGGCGTAAATGCGTGCGCGCGCCTCTGCTTCGCTCAGACCCTCTTTCTGCATCGCGGCCAGCAGCAGGTTGCTGATGCCGATTCCCGCCGAGCCGGAGCCATACATGGCAATGCGCTGCTCGCTGAGCGGCTTGCCGGTGGCGTGGACGGCGGCAAGCAGCGTGCCCGTGGTCACGGCTGCGGTGCCCTGAATGTCATCGTTGAAGGTGCAGAGGCGGTCGCGATAGCGCTCCAGCAGCGCCAGCGCATTCTCGCCCGCAAAGTCTTCCCACTGCAGCAGAATGTGCGGCCAGCGCGTCTGCACGGCTTTCACAAATGACTCGATGAAGCGGTCGTATTCCTCGCCGCGGATGCGCTTGTGCTGCCAGCCCACGTAGATGGGGTTCTGCAGCAGCGCCTCGTTGTCCGTGCCCACGTCCAGCAGGATGGGCAGGCAGTGCTCGGGCGGAATGCCGCCCAGCGCCGTGTAGAGTGCCATTTTGCCGATGGGGATGCCCATGCCGCCTGCGCCCTGGTCGCCCAGACCCAGGATGCGCTCGCCGTCGCTGACCACAATGCAGCGGATATGGTCATAGCGCGGGTCGGCCAGCATCTGCGGAATACGGTGGAGGTTTGCGTAGCTGATGAACAGGCCGCGCGGTTTGCGCCAGATCTCGCTGAAGCGCTGGCAGCCTTCGCCCACCGTGGGCGTGTAGACCAGCGGCAGCATTTCGTCCATGTGGTGCTCAATCAGCGAGTAGAACAGCACCTCGTTGGTGTCCTGCAGATCGCGCAGCAGGCTGTACTTGGTGAACACATCAGTCTGTGCGTCCAGTACCACCTTGCGGCGGTTGCGCTGCTCGTCCAGCGTGCCCACGTGCGGTGGTAGCAGGCCGTGGAGCCCAAACTCATCGCGCTCCTCAGTGGTGAAGGCGGTGCCTTTGTTCAGCTCTGGATGCAGCAGAAGCTGATAACCGGACAGCGCAGTGCGGACGACACGATTCTTCGGCTCTTCGGCCGTGGGGGAGGACGGATGCAAGCAGGCTTTCTCCTTGTTTAGAACTCCTCGGCGCCCGAGGTCGGGGAAGAAAGTCCATTCTATTCCTCAATGATTGCCACGTCCCACGGTGCGAGTTCAAGCTCTGCGCCCGCAGCCACGGCCTTCGTGTCCAGCAGATTTTTCCCGGCCGAGTAGGCATAATGCACCTTCACCGGCGCAGCCGAGTAGTTGAAGTAATAATGCAGGTGCCGCCCCTGCCGGTTCACGCCATGCTGCACGTGCACCGCTGCGGGCAGTTGCTGGTCACTCGACGCCAGCCCTGCCGCTTCGACCGCGCGCTTCAGGATCGCCGTCTGCAACGCGTCAGAGAGATACGTGCCTTCGTAGACGAGCGTGCCCGCGCCGTAACTGTTCTCCGTGATCGCCGGCCACTGGCCGAAGAACGGATGGTCGTAAAACGCGAGCGGCCTGGCGTGCTCCGGCTGCAGGAACTCTGCCCAGTACGCAACCTTGTTGTCCTCGCCCGCGTGGAAGGGATCGCCCTTGAGCGCGAGCGGCTTCTCCAGGTTTGAGAACTCCTGATAGCTCAGGCCCGCTACCTCGCGCAGCGGCCCCGGCGCGCGTTGCCACCGCACCGCCGAGTTCTCATTTGCGAACCCGCTCTTGTACGTCATCACCACGTGGCCGCCGTGCTTCACGTAGTCAGAGATGCGCGCCAGCAGCGCGTCATCGGCGATGTACAGCACGGGCACAATGAGCAGCTTGTACTGCGAGAAGTCCTTCGTGTCAGGAAACACAAAGTCCGCGCCCACATTCAGCTCGTAGAGCGAGTGGTGCATCTGCTGCACCACGGAGGCGTAACCATCCTGCTCGCCCGTCCAACTGCGCGCCGGAACGCCGCCGCCGTACGGCATGAAGCTGATCGCGTTGGCAGAGTCGCGGCTCCACAGAATCGCCACGTCGTTGTGAATCTTCAGGCCGACGAGCTGGGGGCCGATCTTTTCAAGCTCGTGCGCTGTGCGGCTCATCTCGCGGTAAACGCGGTTTGGTTCCTGATCGTGCGAGAGGATGCCTTTCCAGTACGTCTCCTGTCCGGCCGCAATCGATGCCCAGTGCCAGTACTCCACCATGTTCGCGCCGCTGGCCAGGTACGTGTAGACGTCCTCGCGCAGTTGCCCGTCGTAGGGCGGATATTGCGATTGCGAGGTCCACCCTATGGTCTGCGCATTGGTTTCCGTGACGAGGAAGTTCGTGTGCTTGAGCGAGCGCGAGAAGTCGCTCTGCAGCGCCTGGAACGAGCCGTCGTAGTGATCCTGCGTGCCGTGGTAGATGTTGTCGGCAACGATGTCGAGATGCTCAGCCACCGCATTCTCATTCACGTCGCGCCGCGTCATGCCGCCGTAGTCGGTGGTGACAAACTGCCGTGCCCCGGCACACTCGCGGACCAGTTGCGCCTGCCACGCCAGAAAGTCCGTCACGCGCATCTGGCTCCAGCGCGTCCACTCCAGTTTGTAACTCGTTGAGATTGTCCCGTCGCGCCTGGGCAGGTCTTCCCACGTGTGCAGGTCCTGCCCCCAGTAGTTGAGGAACCACGCCTTGCTCAGCGCCTCAGGTGTGACAAATTTCTTTTCGAGATAGTGCTGAAAGCCGACAAACACATCGTGATTCGCCGCGTCGTAGCTCGACGTTTCGTTGTCGAGCTGCCAGCCGATCACCGTGGGGTTGTCCTTGTAGTGCGCGACGATGTGGCGAATCAGCCGCTCGGCGTAGAAGCGATAGGCGGGCGAGTCCGTGTCCATGTTCTGCCGCAAGCCGTAAGGCACCGGCTGCGGCGTGCCGCCAAACATGCCGCCCGGCGTGCGCTCGGCCAGAATCTCCGGATGCTGGTGAGCCATCCACGCGGGAACGGAGTACGTTGGCGTGCCCAGAATCACCTTGATGCCCGCCTTGCCCATCGCGTCCACAATGCGATCCATCCACGCGTAGTCAAAGCGGCCGTCCTCAGGCTCCCACAGGCTCCACGTGGACTCGCCCATGCGCACCACGTTCAGCCCAGCCTGCTTCATCAGCGCAATGTCTTTCTCCAGCCGCTCGGCCTGCGCCGTCGGTGTGTCCTGCGGAGTGTACTCGTTGTAGTACGCCGCGCCGTAGAGCACGGTGGGGAAGTCGAGATCGGGCGCAGTGTGTGTCTGCGCGCAGCCAAAACCTGCCGAAGTCAGAAGTGCAAAAGCTGTAACAAGAGCATGAAAGCGTTTCCTCGTTCGAAGCATAAACACACCTTCTTCCAGTCGAAACGCAAGTGTACTCGATGCTCCGCACTCCGCGGAATCAACGTTCCCAGGGATTCAGTACCGGCACACCCAGCGGCGCAAAGTGCGCTACATTCCGAGTCGCTACGGTCATCTTGTGGACAGCCGCGGTGGCGGCAATCAGCGCGTCGCGATCCTCTGAAGGATTGGGAATATGCAGCGGAGCGGCATGGCGCACCACGGCAAGGTCGATCTCGTGAATGCGCCCGCGAAAAGCCGGAAGCACGCGAGTCTCAAGCCATGTGCGAAGAATGCGCGCCTGCATCGCATCGCGGCGCTCCAGTAGCAGAATGCCGATTTCGATTTCGAGAATTGAAATGACGGAAAGGTGCAATGACGAAGCAGGAACCGACTGCAGCCATTGCGCCACGCGCGGATCGATCCGTGCCTTTGTCCGGGAGGCCGTTGCGGGCTTGCGCATTTCGGAGAGGACGTTCGTGTCCAGCAGAAAGTTCATCGAAGATTCGCCGGGTGAAACAGCTTCCCGCGCAGACGCGGCGCTTCAAATTCAATCTCAGCGGCTTCAGGCATTGCCAGCATGTCGAGGATGTTCTTCTCTTTCGCTCCGCTCAGGCGGCGGTATGCAGCGATGCTCAGCAGGACGTGCGAAGGTTGCCCGCGATCGGTAATGATCACTGGTCCCTTCTTCGCCGCCTTCTTGGCGCGCCCGGTGTCCTGGTTGAATGCGCGGCTGGAGAGGGTGGTGACGGCCACAGCGCACCTCCTTGTAGGAACGTTGCTACATTAGCGTAGCATGAAACTACTCGAAGGTAAGCAACACTGCTTCCGGCGCCGTGCCCACGCGCATTGGCGGACCCCATGTGCCAATGCCGCTGGACGTAAACACCTGCAGCGCGCCGAACTCCTGCAGCCCGTGCGTGAACTTGCCAAACGCGCGCCGCGTGACCCACGAGAAAGGAAACACCTGCCCGCCGTGCGTGTGGCCGCAGAGCATCAGGCTCACGCCTGCCTGCTCCACAATCGGCAGCCGGTTCGGCACGTGCTGCAGCAGGATGCTGGCCTCGCCGTTGTTCAAGTGCAGGCCCTGCAGAAACTGCCTGAGCCCCATCGGATGCGTCGACGTGTGATACGGCACGCCTGCAATGCGCAGGCCGTCCACCGTGACGCACTCGTTCTCCAGCACGCGCCAGCCGCCGCGGCGTAGCCCGTCGCAGTAGACCTTCGCGTTGCCGAACTCCTCATGATTGCCGGCGGCGAAGAACGTGCCCAGTGGCGGCTTGATTGCAAACAGAGGCGCCGCAACCACTGCCGGGTCCACGTCCACGCCGTCAAACAGGTCGCCTGGCACAAACATCACGTCCGGCTTGAGCTTCTGCGCAATGCCGGCAACGCGCCGCGCGAAGTGCGCTCCGTGGATATAGCCCAGGTGCACGTCACTGATCACCAGTGCGGTGCGTCCGCGCCAGCTCTCCGGCAGCCGCTCCAGACGCACCGTGGCGCGGTGAATCCGTAGCACGCGCGCGTTCACAATGCCGCAAATCGAGACGATGACGGACGCCAGCACCAGTGTGCTCGCCAGCCACGGCCGCACTGTCAGGTGCGTCGCGCCCGGCAGCGTGATGCGCAGGATGAAGTCGACAGCCCATGCCAGCCACGCGCTCACAAACAAGAAGTTCAGCAGGCCGAGCCACAGAGACGAAGCCAGCGCGAGCGGCGACGTGAGCGCGTTCTGAAAGCGGAAGCCGTAGAGTGTGGAGGCAACGAACAGCAGTGACAGCACCAGCAGGGCAACGTGCAGTATCGCCAGTGCCGGCGCTGAGAGCGGCCAGCCGAACGCGATCCACGTTGCGTAAAGAAACCAGTGCGCTAAAAAGAGAATGACCTGGACAACCACGATGCCCAGGATGGGCCACGCTTTCAAACAATCGTCTCCTCTCTCCATTTTGTCATGCGGGACGCTCACGCCGCGCGTGAAAGAATGGAGACATGGCGGCCGACAAGCTCGGGCTTTACATCTCCATTCCGTTTTGCCGCTCGAAGTGTACTTACTGCAACTTCGCGTCGGGCGTGTACCCGGCCAGCGAGCACGCGCGCTACATCGAGCGCCTCATCGCTGACCTTCACGGCGCAGGCGCGTTCGCAGAGCAGATGGGCGTCGAGTTGCCGCGCACGGTTGACTCCATCTATCTCGGCGGCGGCACGCCGAGCCTGTTGGCACCAGATCTCGTCACGCGCCTGTTCACCGCCATCCGCGCGGAGTTCAGCGTGGACTCAGATGCGGAGATCACCGTGGAGTGCGCTCCGGGCCAGATCGCGGATGCAACGCTCGCGGCGCTGGCCGCCGCAGGCGTAAATCGCGTCAGCCTCGGCGTGCAGTCGTTCATTGACCGGGAAGCGCATGAGAGCGGCCGCCTGCACTCGCGTGCCGTCGTGTTCAGTGACATTGCTCGCCTGCGCGCCGCGGGCATCGCAAACCTCAACGTCGATCTCATCGCAGGGCTCGCCGGGCAGACGATCGCGTCGTGGAGCGAGTCGCTTGCCGCACTGGTTGACACGGGCACGCCGCACGCCAGCGTCTACATGCTTGAGGTGGACGAGGACTCGCGTCTCGGCCGCGAGATGCTCGCGGGCGGCGCGCGTTATCACGCAGAGCTGGTGCCCAGTGACGACGCCATCGCACGCATGTATGAGACGGCCATCGCAACGCTGAAGCGTGCCGGACTCAAGCAGTACGAAATCTCAAATTTCGCGCGCGGGGGATTTGAGTCGCGGCACAACCGGCGCTACTGGGAGCGGCGTCCGTATCTCGGCCTCGGGCTGGATGCCGCATCTGCTTTGCGCGCAACGCGCGAGAAAGGCGAGCGTGGCCCCGCCTACATGCTGCGCGCCACAACCACCGACGATCTGCACGCCTATCTCGACGGAGCCGAGCCTGCGGAGACGGCGTGGCTCTCACCCGCACGCCAGTTGGAAGAGGCGTGGTTCCTGGGCCTGCGCATGAATGAGGGCGTGCGGCTGGCGGCGCTGCGGCGCGAGTTTGGCCGCGAGACTGTGGAGCGCGCCCTGTCTGTTGTGCACGGGCTTGCCGAGCGCGGCCTTATTGTTGCAAACAGCCGCACTGTGCGCCTTACTCCGCAGGGGCGACTGCTCTCAAACGAGGCCTTTCAGGAGTTTCTGGGCGCAGCCGATGAGGAGCCTGTCGCGCAGTAGGGACGCTACCAGGCCAGCAGTTCGTCGCCGGAAGTGGCGGAAAGAAACGCCACCGGTGCCTTCGCCTTTGCACTGTTGCCAAAGCACTGAATCGACTCCGGCCCGCTCTCCTTGGCGCGTTGCAGGCTCAGTTCCGCCTCGCGCAGCACCACCACCGGCGAGCGCCCCTCGCTCGACGAGATGCCAAAGCACGCTGACATGCGGATCACTTCGCCTGCCACATGGAACGGTGTCGCAAATACCTCCGTGCGCAGCCGCTCTGCCAGCAGCACGGCGTCCACGGTGCCGCACCCTGGCAGAATCATCAGAAACTCATCTTTGCCCGCGCGGCCCAGAATGTCATAGCTGCGCAGCAGGCGCTGTGTGCGTTCCACCACTTTGCACAGCAGCTCATCGCACACCTCCGTTCCCAGCCGTGAGTTCCAGTGGCCGAAGTCATCCACATCCAGCAGCAGCAGGCACAGCGGAGTCTTCATCCGCTGCACACGGTCCGTTTCGCGAAACAGCAGCGACAGCATCGACGAGCGGTTGTAGACCTGCGTCAGTGCATCCACTTGAGCATTTAGAGCGGTCTCCCTGTGCAGCCGGTCCAGGTCGCGCATGCGGTGGTAGCTGCGCAGCACCGCGTCCAGGCGAATGCGCCAGTGCGGATTCTCCGGCGAGCGCGGAATCAGGTCATCCAGCACGCCCTCGCTCAGCCGTGCGGCCCACTCGTCCGTCACTTCGTCCGCCAGCAGCACAATCGGGTAGCGAAAGCCGCCCGCCGCAGAGCGCGCCGAAGCCAGCAGTTGCCCCAGCGGAGCGCCGGGAAGTTTCAGGTCGAGCAGAGCAAGATCAGGAAGCTGTGGAGCTTGAAGCGCGGCAAGCGCAGCTTCACCAGAGAGTGCAACCTTTACCGTCGCGCCGCTGGCCGCAAGCACTGGTTCAAACGCGGCGAGCAAGGCTGGATCGTGCGAGGCGAGCAGAAGCGTGGACGGCTGTTCAGCAAGCATCAGTGGGCCCTCAATACCGGATGCATCGGCGAAAGTTAAGAAACGTTGAGAGTGTTTCTACTGAAATCTTGATGGAAATTAATCTCCCGCCGCTCCGTCGCCAGACGCAAAAAGAGGAGCCCGAAGGCTCCTCTTTTTGGTGCTTGAACTTCATGCCGCGTTAGTCGACGAAATCGACCTTCGGTTCAATGGAATACACGCCGCGCTTGTAGCCCTCGTCGAGCAGCTTGCGGATGGCTTCACGGCCGTCTGCACCGTAGTCCAGCGTGCGCTCGTTGACGTACATGCTCACAAAGCGGTTGGCCAGCGAGGTGTCCAGATCGCGCGCGAACTGCATCGCGTACTCCAGCGCCTGCTCGCGATGATCCAGCGCGTGCTGAATGCTGTCGCGCAGCGCCTTCGAGAGGATCTTGTGCTGCTCAGCACCGAGCGAGCGGCGGATGGCATTGCCGCCCAGCGGCAGAACCAGGCCGGTCTGCTCGCGCCACCACACGCCCAGGTCGAGCACCTTTGTCAGGCCGCTGGAGCTGTAGGTGAGCTGGCCCTCGTGGATGATCAGGCCCGCGTCATACTTGCCCGCCAGAATCTGCGGAATGATCTGGTCGAAGGGCACCACTTCGGTCTTCAGCTCGGGGTTGAAGATCTTCAGCGCCAGATACGCGGTGGTCAGCTCGCCGGGCACGGCGATGACGACGCGGCTCAGATCGGCCGGGGTGAGCTTGCGGTTGGAGACAACCATGGGGCCGTAGCCCTCGCCCACGCTGCCGCCGCAGCCCATCAGTGTGTAGTTGTTCTGCACATACGGATAGGCATGGAAGCTGATGGCGGTGATGTCGAAGAAGGCTTCCTTCTCCGCGCGACGGTTGAGCGTCTCGATGTCGCAGAGCGTGTGGGTGAACGTGTAGCCGGGAACGCGCACCTTGCTGGTCGCGAGCCCGTAGAACATGAACGCGTCATCGGAGTCAGGGCTGTGGGCAATCGAGATGTGAGTCACAGGCTGTGCCGGAGTCGCGGAAGAATTCGGGGTGTTCACGGATGTACCAGGGTCCTTTCGGGGGAGAGCCGCACCTATTCGATGCGGCGGGACTGTCGAGCGGTGCAACGGCGCAGGCCGCCAGCCACCGCCGCCGCGGCGGCTACTTTCAGAGCGTCGCCGGGCAAAAACGGAACCACGGCAAGCGCGAACGCCGCCGTAAACGAAATATGTGTGGAGAGCGCCAGCCACAGCGCACCGCCGCAGAGGATCATCAGATCGCCTGCCGCCGCAGCCGCCATGCGCAGCGTGAAGCTGGTGCCTGCGTACCGCGCCCCAAGCGCAATCGCGAGCGCTGCTGCGGGATACGCCAGCAGGTATCCGCCCGTGGGGCCCAGCAAGTGAGCCAGACCGAGCGCCGCTGTGGGTGCAAAGACCGGCAGGCCGAGTGCGCCTTCAGCCACGTACGCAGCCACCGTGCCCGCAGCCAGTTGCGGCCCCAGCAGCAGGCCCAGCAGCAGCACGCCAAACGGCTGCAGCGTGAGCGGCACAGGCGTAAACCAGAGCGGAATGGCAATGTGAGCGCAGGCTGCCAGAAACGCCGAGCCCAGCACGACCGTTGCGGCCGCGCGCAGCCACGCAGGCAGATTCACGCGCTCCAGCGCGTTCTCGAACGGGATGGGAAGGTTCTGATTCACGCAAGTTCCCTTCGGGTTAAGGCTTAGACTTGACATCGCCGCCAGACGGTGCGGCAGGTGCCTGTTCGGCTGGAGCCTGCGCGCGCCGTTGCAGCCAGATGTGGCGCACCAAACCCGTTGCTGCAATCAGCAGCACAACGAGCGACACGAGCAGAACAATCACCAGCCATTGCATAACTGCCAAAAGCCAAGAATATCAGATGGGCTCCTCTCGCCCGCCGCCTCAGGCCCCCAGGCTCGCCGCCAGCCAGCCCAGATAGCCCGCGCTGCCGCCTTCCACCGCCAGCACCAGAAACTCCGGCGTCTCATAGCTGTGCAGCGCGTGCAGCCGAGCCTCCAGTGCCGTCACGCGTTCGGCCGTGGTCTTCATCAGCACCAGCACCTCCGCCGCCTGCTCCACTGCGCCCTGCCAGCGGTAGATTGACTCCGCCCCCGGCACCATTGTGGCGCAGGCAATCAGCCGCTCTTCGACCAGCGTGCGCGCCAGCCGCTCGGCCTCCGCCTTGTTTGCGGCAGTGGTCAGCACCAGCCGTGCCTGCACTTCGTGTTCTGCCATCGTTCTCTCCGTCAAAAGTAGGATCGCGCGCCTTTTCTGTGATGTCCAACCTTGCCCCACCCGCCTGCGTGTTGCAACATGAACGTGCAGGCCGTGGCATCTCCGCGCGGCCCCTGCGTGGAGATGAGAGCAATGAGCAATGGGATCAAGTTCGGCACCTCCGGCTGGAGGGCCATCGTGGCCGACGAGTTCACCGTGGCCAACATTCGCCTGGCCTCGGCCGGTATCGCCGCCTATGTGAAGACGCAGCCCGAGCCGCACCGCGTGCTCGTTGGCCGTGACCCGCGCTTCCTCGGCGAGAGCTTTGTGCAGGAGACGGCCTCGGTGCTGGCTGCCGCAGGCATTACGCCCATCGTCATTCCAGAGGCCGCGCCAACGCCCGCCATTGCTTACGCCGTTCGCCAGATGAAGACCTCCGGCGCCATCAACTTCACCGCCTCGCACAATCCGCCGGAGTACAACGGCATTAAGTTCTCCACGCACGACGGCGCGCCCGCCCTGCCTGAAGTGACCAGGCAGATTGAGGCCGCCATCGCCGCGCTGGGCACGAGCGCAATCCCCAAGGCCGCAGCACCGGCTGGAGGCTTTGAGACGGTTGACGTGAAGCCCGGCTTCCTCAAGCGCATCGGCGAGCTGGTTGACCTCAAGACCATCGCTAAGAGCGGCATCAAGGTGGTCTACGATCCTTTCTGGGGTGCAGGCCGCGGTTACACCAGCGACATTCTGCGCGAGGCCGGTGTCGCCATTGAAACCGTCCACGACTACCGCGACGTGCTCTTCGGCGGGCACGCGCCGGAGCCCGACGATCACCTGCTGGGCGACGCCAAGGCCAAGATGAAGCAGATCGGCGCCAAGCTCGCCATTGCCACGGACGGCGACGCGGACCGCTTCGGCGTGGTGGATGAGGACGGCACCTTCATCCAGCCGAACTACGTCATCGCGCTGCTCTTTGACTACCTTGTGGAAACGCGTGGCTGGAAGAACGGCGTGGCCAAGAGCGTGGCCACGACGAACCTCATCAACGCTCTCGCCGAGCACCACAAGGTTCAGCTCTACGAGACGCCTGTCGGCTTCAAATACATTGGCGAGCTCATTATTGACGACAAGATCGCCATCGGCGGCGAAGAGTCCGCTGGCCTCACCATTCGCGGGCATGTGCCGGAGAAGGACGGCGTTCTGGCTGGCCTGCTCGTTGCGGAGATGGTTGCAGCGCGCGGCAAGTCGCTGGGCGCGCAGCTTCGGGAATTGTTTGCCAAGGTTGGTTCCTTCTATCCCGTGCGCGAGAACTTCCGCTTGACCCCGGAGCGCATGGCCGCGTTCACTGAGAAGTTGAAGGCCGATCCGGCCGAGCTGGGCGGGCGCAAGGTGGCGCAAATTGTGCGGACTGACGGCCTCAAGCTCGTGCTCGACGACGGCTCGTGGGTCTGCTACCGCCTCTCGGGCACCGAGCCGGTGGTCCGCGCCTACACTGAAGCGCGCAACGAGAAGGACATGGAGGCGCTCAGCGCCGCGGCCAAGGCATTTGTGCTGGCCTGACACAGGAGACGATGCCGGAAGCAACGACACAACCCGCAGGCGCCGCCCCGGCCCAGCCGCAGAAGACTCTGCCGCTGGGGCAGCGCCTTGCGCACTGGGCCCAGCAGGCTTGGCGCCCGGCGGGCACGGTCGTGGCCGTTCTGCTCATCCTTGTCTTCGGCTGGGGCGTCGTGAATGGCCGCCACGGCCTCTCAGCATGGCAGAAGCAGCGCACGCAAGACCAGCAACTCCGCAAAGAGATCCAGGAGATGCAGGACGAGAACGCGCACCTGCGCAACCACGTCGACCGGCTCAAGTCCGACCCGGACACGATTGAGCAGGAAGCGCGGAAGCAGCTCCACTACGCCAAGCCCGGCGAAGTGATCTACACGCTGCCACCGGAGCCGAAAAATCAGCAGCAGACGCCGGCGACGAAGTAGAACGGAGCCGGTTTGCACCAGCTCTGGTGCAAAGAATTGTTAAAACACCCAGGGGGGTGGGGGTATATATCTCCGCTTTCTGGTTGGGCGGAGCTGCGCCTGAAGACAGTATGCGCGCGGGGTGGGGAAAGTTTTGCAAACGCACCTGCGGTGCGGCGTGCGGCTCGCTGTTCGCTCGCGGGGCGGGAGTGCTTTCAGCGATCAGTGTTCGGCTTGGTGGGGCGGGGTGAGGGGCTTGCTTTCCCGGGTGCGAACACACGCACCCGGGGCACCCACGGTCGTGCTTGGCGAGGTTATTCTGGGCACCCGGGCCACCCGCCAACCTACTTGTGAGGCTCCTCTATCGCGCGGCTTATGAAGCTCAAGAATGCTTGTGTATCTAGATAGTAGTTTGGGTATGCGCGTTTTAGCTCTCTAATCTTCGAAACGCGCACCTGAACAACTTGAAACCTAGGATCACCGAAGTATTCTTTTTCCATTTTCAAGTATTGGGCGGCCACTTCACTTGGGTCTGTTCTTCCAAATCTCGTAATTGAAGTCCGGCGCTTTTCCATGTCGAGGACCATGACATAGGCGTGAGAACCTTTTAACGGGTTTCGATTGGTGAGATATTGAAGAGTTGAGGACAATCCGTGCAGTTGTGCAACGACATCTAGCTTCTGCGCGGTAGACCGCAATTCTTGGATAAGTGAAGTGCGATCAGAAGGGCAATCCGACGGTACAGGCGTGTCCTCTTGAAGCGCGATTAAGCCCGAGGCTAATACAAAGAAGCGCCGCCAATCGCGCTCCCCATGTCCCCCTTTGATGTTTTGCTGAAGGGTCGAATCGACTGTTTCCACAGCGGTTGCCCAAGCGTGCTGGAGGCGAGTTCGAATTTGAATCTCAATTCTTCGGCCTGCATGTGCTTCATGCCGGTCTGTACTTGGTTGGTAAGTCTCCACCAAGTGAATACTTCGGTAACCATCTGACTTAGGCGTGGTGATATAGTCCTTTACGACATTCCCTGTTCTGTTTGCTAGCTTCCGAACTCCACGAATGTCTGTCATTACAGCCCGACATCCCCCGATATCCTGAACCGTGGTCAATGCCATATGAGGATTCCTTTGAAGCTTATAGATAATAGAAGGTATGCGCTTAAGGCGTTGTGAAATCAATGCCTTAGTGTCAACGCGCCGGGCACGTTCTCGAAGCTTCATGTATACACACTGAAGAGGATAGGCATGCGATGTTCTCCAGTCGCCAAGAACATCCAAGGCGTCAACTACCTCAGGCGTAAGTAGCGCGCTATTGGGACGCAGTGCATCTCCTGCCTTATTGATCTTGCTCTTCGACGAGAGATGACTCGAACCATAGTTCATCAACTATAGACTACGACACTTCGGGGCAAGGCTGCCCAGCATTTAAGTAGTCTAAGATCGCCCAAAGATGTCATCGAGGAAGTTGACATTTGCAGGTTTTATCAGCGAAGGGTGGGGGGAAGCACGCCCCTAAGGAAGCTCTGATCAAGTCAGCATTCTTCCCTCAGGGGCTAAAGCCCACATGGATTTAGCGGGCTTTATTGGCACGGCTGAAGCCGTGCCCTTTCAAAACCTTGGCTTATTCAGAGGCTCCCTGCTGCGACCGAGCTAATCGCTGATAGCTAATAGCTTCCGTCAAAAATCGATGTGGGCACGGAGGGAGCCTACCCAGGCGGGGCCGCGGGATTGGTTGTAGCCGGGGTTGGTGATGTGTTGCACGTCCAGGGCGTAGAAGACGCCGCGCCAGGCGTGGAGGGTGTAGTAGCCCTCTTCGATCGTCTCGCGTCCGTAGCGCAGGTTGCCGTCGCCGAGCAGGAAGCCGAGGCCGCCCAGGCGCAGGTAGTCCTGGTGGTCGCGCTTGATGGCGTTGGTGACGACGGCTGCGCCGAGCTTGTCGAGCGGGCGGTGCCAGGCTGCGCCGGAGTAGTCGCCGCCTGCTTCCACGGTCTGGTCTACCTCGGTGTAGGCGAAGGACTCGTGCTGGCCCTCGTTCCAGCCGAAGCGGGCGAAGGCGCGCAGGTTGGCGGTGAGCTCCTGCTCGGAGTTGAGGCCGAAGCCGTACTTGAGCGCGCCGAAGTGCTCGTGCGCGGTGATGGTGGGCGTTAGGTCCTGTCCGGCGAGATAGGCGCGGACGGCCTCGCGGTAGGTGCCCATGTGGGCGCGGTTGGCGTAGAAGAGTGCGCGGGTGGTGCTCTTGCGGCCGGGGATGAGGCTGCGGCGCAGCTCGAACTCGCCGTTCTGCGCATGGGCGCGGCTGAAGGCCCAGTCCATGGCGAGCCCGTTGGCGACGGTGGGCATGGCGAAGAGGCCGTAGCGGAGGCTCCAGGCGCGGTCGTCGTACTCGGCCATGGCGCCCACGGTGTAGCCGCGCGTGTCGGCGGCGTAGTCCCACGCGCCGTTGTTCACCGTGGTCCAGTTCATGAACTGCAGGTGGCTGTCAGAGCCGATGGCGTTGGCGTCGAAGAAGTCCGGCAGGGTGAGCTTGCCTGCGCGCAGCTCAATGCGCCGCGCCGGAACCTTGTCAGCCAGAGCGAAGAAGTTGGCGTCCTGATCGACCGTTTCGTCCGTGAGCCCGATGGTCTGGTGAATCTGGTAGCGCGCGACATAGGGCTTGGAGCCGAGGGTGGGGTTGCGCACCACGTCCACGTTGGTGAAGCCTGCGAGGCCCAGCGCCTGGCTGAGGCCGCGGCCGCCTGCGCTTTCGAAGTCGAGGATGAGGTCGGTGTTGTAACGCGTGGAGCGGGTGGCGCGCACGGCCGTGTAAAGCGTGCCGATCATCGATGTCTTGTACTCGGCCGAACTGCGGAAGCTGTTCACGCCCTCGTATTGCGAGTGGAAGGGGAGACGGCCCTGATAAATGATGTTGGCCTGGCCGGAGAGCCAGTAGCGGCCGCCCTCCGGGTGGGGGAACACGGTTGTCGCCTCTGTCTGTGCACCGCCGCGCAGGGCCGCGCACCCCAGCAGCAGGGCGCAGGCGAGCCGAAGACGGAGGACGGAGCGCAAAAGATTTCGAGTCTGGAAGAGCAAGAGGGACGTTCTCCGGCGGGCCGTTTGAGCAGGCACCGCCGGTTACAGGATATCAACGCGGCGCATACGGGCTTCCCACGCCCAAGTTGCACGGTAGCGGGTTGCGAGAGCTACAATGCATCAAGCTCGTATGAACCATCCAACAATGATCTGGCTGCTCTATGTGCTGGAAGGTCTGTTCTTTGCAGGCCTGGCCGGATGCGTGCTCGTGGTGGTTATCAGCTGGGTCTCCGTCCTGCGGAGCGCCATCTCCAAAGACACTCCGAACGACAAGTAGAGCGAAAACAGGCGCTTACGCGCGGCCAGCGAACTCGCGGGTTGTCGTGTCTACGCGGACCTTGTCGCCTTCCTTCACAAAAAACGGGACTTTGATCTCAATGCCGGTTTCGACCTTGGCGGGCTTGGTCACGTCGCCGCGCGAGGTGTCTCCGCGGACGCCGGGCTCGGTGTAAGTGACGGTGAGCTCGACCTTCTCCGGGAGCTGGAGGGAGATGGGATTGCCGTTGTACTTGTCGACCTGGACGATGGCGCCTTCGAGGAGGAAGTCGAGCGCGTCGCCGAGCTGGTCGGGCGTGAGCGTGATGGTCTCGAAGCTCTCCTGGTCGAGGAAGTAGGAGCCCTGCGGGTCGGAGTAGAGGTAGGAGGCTTCGACCGTTTCCAGATCGGGGATCTTGAACTTCTCGCCAGCCTTGAAGCTCTTGTCGAAGACGGCCCGGGTGAGCAGGTTGCGCATCTTGACGCGGACAAGGGTCTGGCCACCGCGTGCGGTGGGGGTGGAGACTTCGACGTCCATGCAGTACCAGGGGGCGTTTTCGAACTCGAAGTAGACTTTGCGCTTGATGTCGATGGCGTCGATGAGAGAAGGCATGGGGATATTTTAGACGGTGAGAGACGGGCTGGGGAGGGGCGTGAACTGGTGGAGTTGGTGAACCCCACCCTAGCCGCAAAAACAAAGACGCGGCGAGGGTGGGGCACCCGATGCCGAGGTCCAGGCCGGGCAAAATCCATCCCCGGTCCCCAAGTGCAAGGGTGTTCAGTTCCATGACATGGTTTACACATTGTCTCCGGAGATTGTTTACACTTCGGCGCTGGTAGGAGCAGGCGGCGAGGTGAGGAGTCGATGCC
>Ga0207835_1000061_pt1 | contig 63379 bp, 64 predicted proteins | sample LuqExpMetagenom8_FD_187766 | JGI IMG/M metagenome (GOLD analysis project Ga0207835, IMG submission 187766) | Tropical forest soil microbial communities from Luquillo Experimental Forest, Puerto Rico - Sample 8 (SPAdes) | ecosystem: Environmental > Terrestrial > Soil > Tropical forest ... | reverse complement strand
AAAACAGATTGCGGCGCATCTCATTCCCTGCAAATCACCCAGCACAGGGAATCAACAACCGATTCACGCCGCAACATATTTATTGGGTTTCAACCCTAGCCGTTTGGGTGGAACGGGACCTTAGACGGCGCGTTGAATTCGCTGACACGAGCAACGCGGAGCATAGCATGCGTGGAATAGTGCTGGCCGGGATACTTTTGGCCCTTTTGGGAGTTGCAGCGCTGGCTTTCGGGCTGGTTCGCTATACCGACACGGAACCCGTGATCAAAGCGGGGCCCATTCAAGTCGAAAAAAAAGAATCACATAGCTTCTCAATTCCAACCGCTGGCGGTGTGATTCTTCTGATCGCAGGAATTGGCTTTGTCTTCGCCGGTATGCGGCGGACGTAAATCCCCTTTGCCAAGGCAGGGCATGAACCGTAACTATGTGGCATGCCCTTCCGCTTCAATATCCTCAAACTCGATCCCTTCCTTCTGACCCTGATCGCCACTGTCGGGCTTGCAACTGTTTTGCCCTGTGCGGGCCGCTTTGCCGTGATCATGGAGTGGATTACCAATGCAGGCATCGTGCTGCTTTTCTTCCTGCATGGCACGCGGCTGTCACGCCAAGCCATTCTGGACGGCATCAGCGCCTGGAAAATTCATGCTCTGGCGCTGGGCACTACCTTCATCTTCTTCCCTATTATAGGCCTGTGTTTGCGTGCCGTAAGCCAAAGCTGGCTGAATCCGGTGATTGCCGATGGGTTGGTCTTCCTTTGCCTATTACCATCGACGGTGCAATCCTCGATCGCCTTCACCTCCATCGCGCGAGGCAATGTTCCGGCCGCGGTCTGCAGCGCCTCGGCCTCCAATGTGTTGGGGATATTCGTCACGCCGGTACTGGTCGGCTTCACCCTGATGACCGGAAGACGTGGCGGGTTCTCGTTCGATGCGCTGGTTTCCATTATGCTGCAATTGCTGCTGCCCTTTGTGCTTGGGCATCTGTCTCGGCCGCTCACCGCCCGCTTCGTTAACCGGCATAAATCGATCCTCGGCAAAGTGGATCGCGGCACAATCCTGTTGGTGGTTTATACCGCCTTCAGTGCTGCGGTGATCGAAGGGCTGTGGCACAAATACAGCCTTGCAGATCTGGGCTGGACCGTCGCACTCAATGCCCTGATCCTAGCGCTGGCGCTTCTTTTCACCCGCTGGGCTGCAAAAAGCGCCGGTCTTAATACAGCCGATGAAACCGCCGTGGTGTTCTGCGGTTCGAAGAAGAGCTTGGCTTCCGGCGTACCAATGGCGAGTGTCTTGTTCCCAAAAGCACTGCTCGGCCCCATGGTATTGCCGCTGATGCTCTTCCATCAGATGCAGCTGATGGTCTGCGCTGTGCTGGCGCAACGTTATGCCGAACGCAAAATGGACTAAACGCCGGGAAAGCGGACTGAGACGCGTAAGCCGGGCGCATTATCGGCCAGCGCCAATTCAGCGCCATGCAGCTCAGCCACGGCAACGACCAGCGACAGCCCGAGGCCGCTGCCCGGCGTTGTGCGGCTTTGTTCCCCGCGATAGAAGCGGCGCAGCACCTTGTCCCGCTCCCCGGCCGGGATACCCGGCCCGTTATCGCCCACCGTGAGCACCGCCTGCCCCGCAACTTCTACGCAGGAGAGCACCACGGTGCATCCCGATGGCGTATGGGTGATGGCGTTATCCAGCAAGTTGGCGATCAGCTGGAGTAACAGCTGGCGATCCCCCTTTAAGGCCGGTACAGCAGCAAGTTGGGTGGAAAAACCATGCCCCATATCTTCCATGACCGGCGCATAGATCTCACCGGCTTTGACCGCCAATTCCTGCAAGTCGACAACGGCGAATTCGGATCGCTTGGCACCAGCTTCGATCTGCGCAATGCGCAAAAGCGCGGTGAAAACGGTCAAAAGCTTGTCGCAATCGGCGATAGCGCCGTCCACAGCCCCGGCATATTCAGCCAAAGTGGTCGACTCATCGCGCGCGCGCTCCAGCTTTTGGCGCAGATGGGTAAGTGGCGTACGCATATCGTGAGCAATATCGTTCGAGACCTGGCGCAGACTTTCCATCAACATTTGAATGCGATCGAGCGTAGCGTTTATGGCCGCTCCCAGACGCTTGAATTCGCCATCCGGACCCGAGAGCGGAATACGCTCTCCAAGCCGCCCAGCCATAATGCTGCGGCAGGTCTCTGTGACCGCATCCACACGGGACAGAAAGCTGCGGCTGAGGGCTAATGCACTCAGCCCTGCAAGAACAAGGCTTGCCAGCAGAACCACACCAAACGCATAACGAATTCCTTTTTCCGCAGCTCTCACTTGCTCAAGATCACGGCCGACAAAGGCATAGACCCCCGGCACTACCATCTCACCGCGTCCCAAGATGGCATGTGCACCATCGGGATCGCGTGTCGGCAAGATCAAAGTGAATTCACCGAGGCGCACTGGCATGGCCGGGATGTTGCCGGCAAGCCGCTTACCGTTCCGCTGCAGCAGAAAGGCATCATCAGCGTCGGGCTCGCGCAAGCGCCCCTCCACGATCTCTTGCGCCTCATGATCAATATTTTCGTCGTGATCAAGAACATAAGCGGCCCGGATGGACGCGAGATCGTCAGCGACTTCCCGCATCAGATTGGACTTGAAGGAGTGATCGAGAATAAAAAACATCGCGGCAAAAAGCACACTCATCGCGATCGCAAACAAACCGGCGTAGATGGCAGCCTGCCGGAAACTTTCCGAGCGGAAAAGTCTAGTGCGCACTGAGTATGTATCCTGAACCGCGCACGGTGAGAATCAATTCCGTGCTGTAGCCACGGTCGATCTTGGCCCGCAAGCGGCTCATATGGGATTCGACGATATTGGTTCCCGGATCGAATTCGAGTTTCCAGACGTTCTCAAGCAGCATGGCGCGCGTGACCACACGTCCGGCATTCTGCACGAGGTATTCCAAAAGCTTGAATTCTTGCGGCTGCAAATCAACGCGCTTGCCCTCGCGCGTGACATGACGGGCGATGAGATCCAGCTCCAAAGGGCCTGCCCGCAATTGCGTGGGCGTTGAAACCAAGCTGGTGCGCCGCACCAAAGCCGCAACCCGCGCCTGCAATTCGGCAAGGGCAAAGGGTTTGGTCAAATAGTCATCACCACCGGAACGCAGGCCTTCGACGCGATCGTCAATGCCGCTCATCGTGGTGAGGAAGAGGACAGGCGTATCGCAATTCTCTTCCCGCAAGCTGCGCACCAGAGACAGACCGTCCAGCCCCGGCAACATGCGGTCTACGATCAAGAGCCCAAAGCTGCGATGACGTGCATGATGCAGCCCATCCGGGCCGGTCGGCGCCCAATGGACCACATGGCCTTGCTTCTGCAACCCTTCGGTCACGTACAGGGCCGTTTCGTGATCGTCTTCGATAAGAAGGATTTCCATGCCGTCGCTCGCGGGCATCAAGCTGCGACGCCCGCTGCTTTTAAAAGCTGATTTTGATGTTTTTGCAACACCAAAGCTATGCCTATGTTTTTCCGCCAAAACTGACGTGAACGATACGCCAACTGAGCCTTCAGATTGTATGGTTGCCTTCGCAATGGGCATATAAAACTGTCACAAAATAACGGCAGCCCAATCCAGCATCGCAAGCTGTGTCGCGAATTAAACTTCGCCAATCTTCTGTTAAAAAACTGAGGGCCCTCCCCTCTAAGAGAGCCGGTACGACGAGGGAATGTTTTTCGGTGTGTCGCTTTCTCGCGGCACCGAAACGTCGTTCCGAAATGCGGCCGCGCGCCGTTGCAACGAGGGGAATAGTATGTTTTTACACAGCACTGCTGCGCGGCTGATGACGCGCACTTCAACGCTCGCCTTAACCGGCGCCTTGTTCGCGGTAGGCGCGGCGGCAGCCACCACGGGAGACGTTATCGGCGGCGGTACCGGGACCGGTGTCGAAACTGTGGTCGTGACCGGCACCAAATTCAATGCCGAAGCCGCACCAGCCAAGGCGTCGATCAACACGACTGAACCGCAGACCATCATTACCAAAAACTATATTGAGAATTTCGCCACCGATACGGCCGACTATGTCACGATCCTGTCCATCGTGCCGTCGATGAGCGGCCTCGACATTAACGGTCCTGGTCTTTCCGACGGTAACGTCAAGAACACGCTGCGTGGCATGCCGGACGGTAATTTTGGCATGACCTATGACGGCGTCCCGTTCGGCGATACCAACGGCCCGACGCACCATTCCGAATCCTATTTCCCGAATTCGACCATCGGTTCGATCAATGTTGAACGCGGTCCCGGTAATGCCGGCAATCTCGGCGCCTCCACCTATGGCGGATCGATCAACCTGTATTCCGAAGCTTTGAACCAGGACTTCGGCTTCAAGGCCAAATATATGCGCGGCAGCTGGGACACGGCACAGGTCGGCCTCAATCTGCAGAGCGGCGATCTTCCGGGTCTGGGCAAAAGCCGCGTAATGTTCAATTTCGACGGCGTGCAGGGCTCCGGCTATCTTAATGGCCAGAACACCGTCAAGGACAACGAACTCCTCAAATTCGAAAGCGAAATCGCCAACGGCTGGACCCTGACGGTTTTCGCCAACCGCAACAATCTGCACCAGCACGTCAACGACAACAACGGCTACACCTCGGCGCAGATCTCCACCTATGGCAAGCAGTTCGCGCTGCAGACGACCAATCCGAACGCTCCGAACTATTACTGGTACAACTACCAGAACAAGATCACGGATATGGATTATATCCGTCTGCGCGGAGCCGTGACCGATTGGCTGAGCATCGACGATCAGGCCTACACTTATGCCTATGTCAACAAGACAGTAACCAGCTCGGACGTCACCCAGACGGCGGCGAATATTGCGGCCGGCACCTGGAACACCATCGGCACCAAAACGCCGACGGGCACGACCTCCAAGACCGACATCCCAGGCTACACCAAGAAGAACGCTTATCGCGTTTGGGGCAATGTGTTCCGCGCCACGGCCGATTTCGACGTTGCCGACATCACCGGCCAGCTGCGCGCCGGTGTGTGGTGGGAAGGCCAGGCCACCGAACGTGAGCGCTATTATTTCGACATGACGAGCTGCTTCTCAGCTGGCTGCGATCCCTTCAAATCCGCCTGGAACTACGCCGACATCTCGAGCAAGAAAGCCTCCAACGACCCGTCGCTCTACATGAGCCGTTATGGCATCGGTTATATCGAACACACCGGCTGGCAGCAGGTTGAGCCCTTCCTAGAACTTGAAGTGCACCCGATCGAAGACCTGACCATCACGCCAGGCATCAAATATATCAGCTGGGACCACACGGTCAGTGCTCCGGTCATCTCGGGCACAAAGACCACAGTAAAAGGTATGCAGGGCCCGACCGCCTATACCGGTCCCTCGAAGTTCACCACCAGCCGTCCGCTCTACTTCACCACGGTCAATTACAAGATTGAGCCCAACTGGAGCACCTACTTCCAGTTCGCCACCGGCGTTTATGTAACCGATATTTCGGTGTTCGAGCAGGCCACGCCGAACAATTTCCCGGCGCCGATGCTGACCACCAACTATCAGTTCGGCACGGTCTACTACACCGACAACTTCTCGGTTGACGCCGACATCTACTATATCGCCGCGAAGAACAACTACACTTACAATCCCTGCTCTTTCGATGCCACCCAGCAATGCGCCTCGATCACAGGCGATGCGACTTATAAGGGCATCGAAGGCGAAGCCACCTACAACCTATCGAGCTTCGGCCTCGACGGCCTCACGGTGTTCGCCAATAGCTCGGTCAACTCGGCCAAGTCGGGCGGGTTGCAGGTCAAGTCGGCACCGTATTGGACAGCCGCCGCCGGCCTGATCTATGACCTTAACAACATCCGCTTCTCGCTGATCGACAAGACCGTCGGCCAGCAATACATGGACAATGCTCATGTCATCGGTCCGGATGGCATGCCGTTCTACCGCTTGCATGCTTATTCGACGCTGAACTTCACCAGCGCCTATAAGTGGAAGAACTTCGAATTGTCGCTCTCGGTGAACAACTTGCTCGACGACCGCAGCATTGTCAGCATGAAGACCAGCGATACCAAAACCGATACCGGCGCCGGTTCTGCCCAAATTTGGGCACTGCGCAGCGGCAGTCTGGATCAATATTACTTCCAGGCCTCCCGCAGTTATCAAATCAGCATCAAAGCCCACATCTAAGGGCAAGGACATGCGGGGCGGCTTCGGCCGCCCCTTTTTGTTTGGAGACGCACATGAAATTCTCAACCAGCCTATTCGCCCTTTTTGCTGTGGTAGCGCCAGCTTTCGCGGCCGAACCTGCACTGCTGAGCCCGTCTGATTATTCACCATCCCTCATCCTCCCGGCCCCTGCTGCCGACGGCTCCGCCGAGCAGAAGCGCGAAATGGCGGAAATCAAAGCCATCCAGGCCGCCATGCCATCCGAAGATTTTGCCAAGGCGCAGATCGACAACGATGATGAGAGTGTCACGGCCTTTGCCACCACGATCGGTCCATGGTTCGATATCAAAAAGCTTCCCAAAACAGCGGCGCTGTTCGCCACCGTGCGTCATGAGGAAGATGTTGCCGGCAAGGCGGTCAAAGCCTACTTCCACCGCAACCGGCCTTGGCATCTCGAAGATTCGCTCAAGACCTGCGAACGCGGGAAGAATTTTCAGACTTCCTATCCCAGCGGTCACACCACCATGGGCTATAGCATGGCGGTGATCCTGACCCATCTGCTTCCGGATCAAGCCGACGCCATCATGGCCCGCGCCAAAGTCTATGCTGAAAACAGGCTCGTCTGCGGCGACCATTACCGCAGCGATATCGTCGCCGGCCAAGTTCTGGGTACGGTGGTGGCCGAAAAGCTGCTTGCCAATCCGAGCTTCAAGGCGGAATTCGAAGCCGCCAAAGCAGAGCTGGCCGTAACCAAGCACTGAATTTTCCTGCTGAGAGATTTTCTTCTGGCCCGCCAATCACGCGGGCCTTTTTTTATCGCCGCGGCATCTGCAGCCAACCGAGGAAACTCGTCTTCGCTTTCAAGCGCTTCGCCGGAACATCCATTGCTCCTCGGAGCAATGGATGGTGGGCGGTACAGGGATCGAACCTGTGGCCCCTACCATGTCAAGGTAGTGCTCTCCCGCTGAGCTAACCGCCCGCCGAACGGGGACCGGTGTATAGCCTCCGTCCGGCGGGCAAAGCAAGTCAGCCGGCGTTCTTTAAATTGAAGGTGACCGCGACATTGGCGGCACTTTCCACAGCATTTCCGCCCTTCAGCGCCGGCTGATAGCGCCAATGGGCCATTACCCAGGCCTGGGCGGCCTGATCCAACCCGGGAAAGCCGCTGGAACGAACCACATCTGCCGCCCGGACCCGCCCATCAGACCCAATGACCAAGTGCAGAAGGACCGTGCCCTGGTTTCCCAGACGGGCATCCAGGGCCGGATAGGGCGGGATGGTGTGGGTGGCCATCAGACTGACCGGTCCGTGATCGACGAGACCAGGAGACTGAGGACGGGCATCTGAGAACCCGGTTGGGGCGGTATCCCGCGCCGGTCCCTCGATATCGAAGTCCGGTTTGGGCACAAAGACGTCTACCGGCAGCTGCTCCGCGGTTGGCAGCGGAGGCGGCAAAGACTTGGTACGCTCTTTTGGGAAAAAGGTGGTGACAGGACCGGGGATCATCTGGACGACGCTGTTGATGTCCAATCCTTCCACCAAGGCATAGACAAAACCGGCCTGCAGCAAAGCAGCAAGCAAAATCCCGGTAGCGCGGCTGGAAAAGCGCCCCGGTGAAGCATGTGCAGTTTTGGGCATGTGTGCCTCCCCCTTGTGAAGAGCCGTTCGGCTCCCGGGCCAACAGCCCGTCCTGGCGGGAAGCTCGCGTTAGGCGAGTTGTTCTCGCCGGATCACGAAAAAGGCTGAGCCCGGTTCGCGGCGCGATTGCGGCTGAGAAAAGGCCACGGCGCGTCAAAGACAAGCCGCTTTTAGGTTGAGGCGGTATTCTTATTTCACGTTTTGCGAAGACCGAATTGCACGGCAGCCGCGGATGTCAGGCGGCCATCATGCGTTCCACTTCCGCCACGATCTCGCGCAGGTGGAAAGGTTTCGACAGGACCTTGGCCTGCTTGGGCGCATTAGAGGCCGGATGCAGTGCTACAGCGGCGAAACCGGTGATGAACATGATTTTCATGGCGGCGTCCATCTCAGCGGCGCGCTTGGCCAGCTCGATGCCGTCCATGCCCGGCATCACGATGTCGGTGAGCAGAAGATCGAAATGGCTATCCTTCAAGTGAGCGAAGGCATCCATGCCATCACCGAAATCCAACACCTCATGGCCCGCGCGCACGAGTGCCTGCGCCAAAAACTTGCGCAAGGATTCGTCGTCTTCGACCAATAGGATCTGCGCCATACGCCGCTCCGCCCGGATCTATAAAACCGTATATCGCTCCTTTCGTAAATGGCAGTTAATTCCGCAAGGGGCGGCCATCGGGATTTTCCACGAGAACCCGGCAATTGCGCTTGATCGTCCCACCGGCTTGGTGGTCCACTCTCTCCGTGAGGACCTTGATGCCCCCCTTTCCGGACCTTTCCGGCGACCCCGTTCTGGCCGAGTTGCATGCCGAACCGGTTCGCGTCTCGCGGCCCAGGCAACAGCGCAGCCCGCTTATCTTTGCCTCACCCCATTCCGGACGGCTCTATCCCCAAAGCTTTGTGGCCCAATCCCGCCTGAGCCCCGCACTTTTGCGCCGCTCGGAGGACGCTTTCGTGGACCAGATCTTCGATGCCGCCGCAACATTCGGTGCACCACTCCTCTGTGCCCGTTTTCCGAGGGCCTATGTGGACGCCAACCGCGCGCCCGGCGAACTCGATCCCGACATGTTTGATGCAACTTTGCCATTCCAGATCGATTTGCCGACCCCGCGGGTCTCGGCCGGATTGGGTGTCATCCCACGGGTGGTGCGCGAAGGCGTCGACATTTATCGTCACCGGTTGGCGGTCGAAGAAGCCAGCGAACGCCTGACCCGCCTCTACCGTCCCTATCACTCCGCCTTGGCCCGCTTGGTCGAGGAAACCTACCGCAGCTTCGGTTGCGCCGTCGTGGTCGATTGCCATTCCATGCCTTCGACTCCGGCCGCTCCTGCGATCGTGTTTGGTGATTGTTATGGCGCCTCGCTGAATGCCGCCCTGATGCGCCACACCGAAGAGGCATTTGCCCTCGCTGGCTTTGCCACGGCGCGTAATGCGCCCTATGCGGGCGGCTATACCACCCATCTTTATGCCCGCCGCGAAAGCGGGATTCATGCGCTGCAGATCGAGATCAATCGCGGGCTCTATCTCGATGAAGAGCGGGTCGAGAAGACCGCCGCTTTCGCGGGGGTAAAGGGACGCATCACGGCTGCCTTGCGCCAGCTTTTCAGCTTCGACTGGAGCCGCTTGCGCCCTGCTCGCCCGCTGGCAGCGGAATAGCGCGCAGCCTCCGGTTTATGGCCCGTAGCGCCAAGGCCTCACGCCCGGCAGAGAACGTCTACAAAAGCATCTTGCGCAAAAAAAAGGCCGCTCCAGAGGAGCGGCCAAGTTCAGGGAGGAAACGCCCAGGAAGGGCCGCGGTAGGAACTACCGCGCTGCAACAATATGCCGAATGACAGCCCTGTCTGCAAGAGAAAAGTAAGGGCAGAACTGGCCTTATTTCAGGACATAAACCCATTGTAATGACACATTATTTTCACATTTGCCTATGTCGTAATCACGTCACGATGTCTCGTTGTGCACTGCGGGATATGCGAATCCGTATTAATCCGACTAGAATCTGTGATGCCCGCAAATGAAGAGTCGGGGGCCTCATCCGGCCAAGAGTCACAACACTGTTGCGTGTCTGAAAGAAAATATTTGCGTGCGGGGCGTACGGACTAGGTGAGCGAATGATTCGCAAAGGATAGTGCGATGGCGGTTCGTGATTGGAATGTCCTAAGCTTCCTGCGGTTGCCGCAGGTGTCCGAATTTCGTCCTCAGGGCGGTGGTGCCACACCATCCCGGCAACACCGCACCATCTTCATTTCGGATGTCCACTTAGGCACCAGAGGCTGCAAAGCCGAGATGCTGGCGGACTTCCTGGCCTCTAATTCCTGCGAAACCCTTTATCTGGTGGGCGACATCGTCGACGGCTGGCAGCTCAAGCGCCGCTGGTTCTGGACCCCGGCCCAAACCCGGGTGGTGCAGGAAATCCTGAAAAAGGTCGATGATGGCACCCGCGTCATCTATGTCCCCGGCAACCACGATGAATTCATGCGGGCTTATGCCGGCCGGGTGATCGCCGGTATCGAAATCAAGCTGGATGATATTCACGAGACCGCCGACGGGCGCCGCATCTGGGTGCTGCATGGCGATCGCTTCGATTCCATCATCGGCTATGCCGAATGGCTCGCCCATGTCGGCGACCGGGCCTATTGCCTGGCTCTCGCCCTCAATGACCGGTTGCACGCACTGCGCCGCACACTTGGAATGCCGTATTGGTCGCTCTCGGCCTATCTCAAGCGGGCGGTCAAAAACGCGGTCGAATACGTGTCGCGTTTCGAAGAAGTCGTGGCCCGCGCCACCACCCCGAAGGGAGTCGACGGGGTGATGTGCGGTCACATCCACCATGCGGAAATCCGCCGCATCGGTCCCATCCTGTACCTCAACGACGGAGATTGGGTTGAAAGCTGCACAGCCCTTGTCGAAGATGCGCGAGGACATCTGGAGATTCTACGCTGGGCAAGCTCTGCACCTACGAGCAATTCTGCCTGCACCATCGCGGGCGCCGAAGGTGAAGCTGCGCTTATACCCGCGTAGGCGCAGAATCCGGCGCGCCATGCCCGTCGGTATCGGCCAGGCGGGCGTGACCTTCTTTGCCGAAGATGCTCCGCACCACCTGAAGGTGATGATCGTCACTGATGCCTGGGCGCCTCAGGTGAACGGTGTGGTCCGCACGCTCGAAGTGCTGGGGCGCGAGCTGACGATGCTCGGCCATGAGGTGCGCTATGTGACGCCGGAAGGGCGTTTCACGGTGCCAATGCCGACCTATTCGGAAATCCGGCTCGCCATCTTCGCCCAGCGCACCCTGGAAAACGAAATCCGTGAATTTGCTCCGGACGCGATCCATATTGCCACCGAAGGCACGCTCGGGATCGGGGCCCGCAAAATCTGCCTGCGCTACAACATCCCCTTCACCACCTCGTTCCACACCCGCTTTCCGGAATATGTAACGGCGCGCTTCCCCTTCATCCGGGAAGAAGCGGTGTATCGCTTCCTACGCTGGTTCCACGCCCCTGCAACAGCCATGATGGTGGCGACGCCTGCCTTGAAGCGGGAGCTGGAAGAGCGCGGCTTCAAGAATCTGAAGATCTGGTCGCGCGGCGTCGACACGGACCTCTTCCGGCCGCAGCCTGACGAGCCTCTGCCATATCCGCGGCCGATCTGGCTCTATGTCGGGCGTATTGCCGTCGAGAAGAACATCGAATCCTTCCTCAAGCTCGATCTGCCCGGCACCAAGGTTTTGGTGGGCGACGGCCCAGCCCGTGCCCCGCTGGCCAAAGCCTATCCGGAAGCGAAATTCCTCGGTCCCCGTTCGGGCGAGCCGCTGGTGAAGGCCTATGCGGGCAGCGATGTTTTCGTCTTCCCTTCCAAGACGGATACCTTCGGCCTGGTGATGCTGGAGGCGCTGGCCTGCGGCACACCGGTGGCGGCTTATCCCGTCCAGGGACCGAACGATGTCATTGGCACCAGCAGCCAAGCCGGCGCGCTCGATGAAGATTTGGAGAAGGCCTGCCGCAAGGCCCTGACGCTGTCACGGGACGACGCCAGATCCTTTGCCGTAGAGCGCAGCTGGCGTTCCTGCACCGAGCAATTCCTCTCCAATCTGGCAATCGAGGCGGAATGAAGCGTCCAAAGTGGAATTCGAATACAGGATTCGGGTCTTAATCGTTTGAACAGCCTGCACATTCGCGAGCTGAACTGGATCCTGTTGCCAGCCAATAGACGCAAAAATCAAAATTTTTTGGTTCCAATCCCGATTTTTCCCGGTAACCAACTGTAAGACCGATACGATCGCCTTTTTTTGCGGATGCATTAAAGGCGCAGAATGGCTTCCGAAGCAGCCTCAAAGGGAGGGGCCGCAAGCGGTTTTCGACACGGTCAAACAGCCTTGCGGAGATAGGAAGCACCCGCTTAAGCTGCAAGGTGCTGCGACAGAATGCGCCACCGATGGCGTCGTAGCGCTGGACTGGCGCAGCGGCTGCGCCATCATAGAGCTATGGCACATGGTCCCCAAAAAGGCTCGTTTAACAAAAGCCAGCTTCAACAGAGGTTGAAGAGGCGAGCCAAAATCACGATTGCGAAGGCCGACAAAGGCCCCAGTGAGGTTCACCGGTATTGGCTTGCCAGGCATGTCGAACGCCAGAACGGCCATTGTGCTTATTGCGGCGTTCCCATGCTCCTTCCGCCCGCTCGCGGCAGAAAGAAGGACCGGCTGGCAACTCTCGACCATGTCGTGCCGCTGGCGCATGGCGGCGCCGATAGCGAAGCGAATACGATCGCGGCTTGCGAGGCCTGCAATACCGCCAAAGCCGATCTATCGGCTCTGGTATTTCGCAACAGCGCGTTCCTTGCCGAACGCAAAGCCTACGCCGCTACCATTTCAGATCGCCCCCCGATGCCGGTCATCGTGAAGGTCCGCCGGCCGAAGCAGAAGCGGCCAGAGGCTTGAAGCCCGGGCGTGCTGCGAAGTGCCTGTATTTCAACAGCCTACTCTCAACCGTCATGGCCGGCCGCCAAGCCGGCCATCCATGAGTGCTTCACATCCAGCGGCCGCTGGATGGCCGGGTCGAGCCCGGCCATGACGAGAAAAGTGAAGCAGACGCCCCTTTGTCCGAGGTGAATTCGAATACCGTGTGATCTACCCTGCACTACTTCCCGCCATCGCCCCCGCGGGTTAAATTCAAAATAGGCCTTCGCTTTACTGTGGGAGGTAGGCATGCGCCGTTTCATCGTTCTGGCAAAAGCAGTCATAACGTCAGCAATTATCGCCGATTGCGGTGCCATGGGTTTTGTCGCTTACCGATGGTCCATATTGTCAGAAGCGCCGACGCCAAAAGTTTGGTCGGGCTTGGTGTTCCTCACCGCCGCGGTCGTCGTCGCATTGATCCGTGTGCGCGACTTCTCCAAAGAATAAGCGAAGTTAACGCCAACCGGATCTTTGGCGCCGGGGCGCTATTCCCCCTCTATGAAGGAGTTAAGAAACAAGAATCCCTCCCCAACCTGCGCCGCCAAGTCCTCTTCTTGCCGAGCAAATTGCGCTAAAAGCTTTCCTGAGTGCTTTGCTGCGGCCCCATGATGCGATTTGGAATTCCCAAGGCTTTGCGCCTGTCCCCGAGTGAACTCGCCTTTCTGGGCGCGTCCCTGCTCATCTGGACGGCCTATGTGGTCTGGCTGGGCAAGGACACCTCCTGGGACTTCCGCAACTACCACTGGTATATCCCTTACCAGCTTCTCAACGACCGGCTCAGCATCGACATCGCGGTGGCCCATCAGGGCAGCTATTACAACCCGCTTTCTGATGTGCCCTTCTACTGGCTGGCGATGCACACCACTTCCTGGTTCGCCATCGCCGTCTTGGGCTTGTTCCAGGCCGCCAACATCATTCCGATGTATCTGATCGCGCGCTCCAGCCTGCAACTGGCCGATAAGGAACTGGCCGCCGGAACCCTCGCCTTCTTCGGCATGACCGGCGGGATGACCCTCACCCTCTACGGCACCCATTACTACGACAACGTCCTCAGCCTCTTCACCTTGACGAGCCTGGCCATCCTGATCATCCGCCGCGAAGAGATGGCCACGGGATCGCTTCTCTCCGTTGCCAAGTGGTGTGCCCTGGCCGGTTTCCTCACCGGCTGTACCGCAGGCCTGAAACTGCCGATGGCGCCTTTCGCGATGGGCTTCGCAGGCGCTCTGCTGGCGGGCGGCGGTTCACGCAAGCACATCACCACCCGCCTGGCGGCAGGCGGCCTCGGCGGCGTAACCGGCTTTCTTGCCTGTGCCGGGTTCTGGATGTGGAAGATGCAGGTCCTGACCGGCAACCCGCTCTTTCCCTATTTCAACGATGTCTTCAAATCGCCGATGGCGCTGATCTCGCCTTACCGCGACATGCGCTTCCTGCAATACGGCTTCTGGAACAAGCTCACTTACCCGATCCGCTTCTCCATCGATTACCGCGTCGCCGACGATATTCCCTACGACGACATCCGCATCGGCATCGCCTATGTGGTTCTGATCGCGACAGCCGTTATCTGGGCCATCGGAAAACGTTCGAAGGAACCGCTGTTCGAGCCCAAGGCCGCGCGCATCGCCTTTGTTTTCGTGGCCGTTGCGTACTTCTTTTGGCTGAAGCTGTTCGCCATCCACCGCTACATCCTGCAGATGGAAATGCTGGCACCGATCCTGATCGCCATGGCGGTGGGGCTCTGGCCGCTGCCGCGGAAAGTCCGTCTGGTGACGATCGGCATCCTGTTCTTCTTCGCGTTGTTGTTTACCAGAAGCGAACATCTCGAAGGTGCACCCTTGGGCGATCCCTATATCCAGGCCGATCTGCCCAAGATCGAGAATCCTGTCAAAACCATGGTGGTGATGACCGGTGACGCACCGCTCGGTTTCATCGCATCGTCGTTGCCGCCGGAAGTCCCAGTGCTGCGGATCGACGGCTGGATGATGCAACCGGAGGACGGCTCTTATCTCACCAAAGAAATGCGCCGTCGCGTAGCAGCACATCAAGGCGCCCTCTTCCTGATCGCCGATGCCTATGATATGGGCCGCGCCAGTGCCGCGGTTGTCGATTACGGCTTGGCGATCGATTGGCAGAAATGCCGGATTTTCACCACAAACCTGACAGGGGCCTATCAATGGTGTCCGCTCTTGCGCCGAAACTGGTGACCGAAGCCATGCCTCGTCTTGCGGTTCTCATACCTTGTTACAACGAAGCAGCAACCGTTTCGAAAGTGGTGCAGGATTTTCGCGCAGCTCTGCCGGGAGCCGCGGTTTACGTTTACGATAATAACTCGCGCGACAAGACAACCGAGCGCGCACTTGAGGCGGGAGCCGTGGTGCGCAGCGAAACCCGCCAGGGCAAAGGCAATGTGGTGCGGCGCATGTTCGCCGACATCGAAGCCGATGTGTACATCCTGGTCGATGGCGACGACACCTATGATGCAGCCGCGGCACCGATGCTGATCGCCAAGCTGATCGACGAAGGTCTCGATATTGTCTCCGGCAAACGTGAAGCCACCGGCGCAGCCGCCTATCGCCGCGGCCATGTCCTCGGCAACAAGCTCCTGACCGGCCTCACCAGCCTGATGTTCGGCGTGCATTTGCGCGACATGCTGACGGGCTACCGCATCATGTCGCGGCGCTTCGTCAAATCCTTCCCGACCGCGGTGGAAGGTTTCGGCATCGAAACGGAACTCACGGTGCATGCGGTGCGGATGATGGTGCCGATGGCCGAAGTCGATACCGTGTACAAGGAACGCCCCGAAGGTTCGGTATCGAAACTCTCCACCTATCGCGACGGCTTCCGCATCCTGATGACCATTGCCGGACTGACCCGGCGCGAACGCCCGCTGGTGTTCTATGGCATCATCTTCATTCTCTTCAGCCTCTTCACCTTCGCTGCGGGCACACCGATCGTCATCGAGTATTTCGAAACCGGCCTGGTGCCGCGCCTGCCGACGGCCGTGCTGGTGTCCTCGACCATGGTGATCGCCTTCCTGTCGCTGGTGGCCGGCCTTATCCTCGATACGGTCACGCGCGGACGCTGGGAGCAGAAACGGCTGGCTTATCTCAGCTTCCCTGGTCCGCACGATCTGCGGCATCCTTAAGGCGACCGGTGTGAAACAGCTTATTGATAAAGTTGCGACTTCCAAACTGGTGCGTTTTGGCGCCGTGGGCGGAGCTGGTATGTTTGTCAACGCTGGAGCACTGGCAATCGCAAAAGAGTTATTGGGCCTCCATGATTTGGCGGCTTGGTTCGTTGGCTTTTTTGTTGCCGTTACCTTCACATGGTGGGGCAATCGCATCTTCACCTTCCATGAGCACAAGAGCTTCGGCCATCTCGGCATGCTGGGGGAATGGCTGCGCTTTGTCGCCACCAACTCCTTCGGTGCGGGCGCAAATTTCGTGATTTATGCGCTGCTTCTCTGGTGGAAGCCTTGGCCTCTCAACGCGTTAAGAGCCGATTTGCAAGCTTATCCAGCACTGGCCATCGGCGTCCTTATCGGCCTTATTTTCAACTTCACCCTGTCGAAAAAGCTGGTCTTCCGGGCTTCCAAAGAAGCTTAAGCAGCCTCACGCGCCACGGTGACGGCCTTCACCACGCCATAGAGTTTCATCCCGATTTCCAGCTTTAGCCGCACCCGCGAGGCTTCGGTAATGCGGGAAACCAGCCGTGTTGAGCCGCAGAGAAGCTGCACATCGGCATGATCCCCGAAACTGCGGATGTCGCGCACCGTGCAGCCAAGCACATTGTTGGCGCTGATGCCGGAAGGTTCGGACAAGGCCAGCATGATGTCTTCGGCCCGCAGCCGGACACGCAGTTTGGCGCCAGCCGCCTGTGCCAGACGCGGTACGAACAGCGCACCGCCATCAAAGGAAAGCCGCGAAAGACCGTCGCTCTGATGCTCGGAAACAAGCGCATCGAAAACCGCGCCCAAAGGCGGCACGCCGGTCACCGCATTCACATCGGTGAGCATCTCGAATACCGGCCCTTGTGCCTTCACCCGGCCGTTTTCCAAAACCACGATTTCGTCGGCCAGGCGCGCCACCTCGTCCACCTGATGGCTGACATACAGCAGCGGCAGCTTGGTCTCACGGGCGAGCTTTTCAAGATAAGGCAGGATTTCTTCGCGGCGGGCCTGATCCAGCGCCGCCAAAGGCTCATCCAGCAGCAGCATATCAGGCGAGGCCAGAAGCGCCCGGCCCAAGGCTACGCGGCTTTTCTCACCGCCAGAGAGCCCGCGCGGACGGCGTTTCAGAATCTTCTCCAATCCCAAAAGTGCAATCACATGCTCAATGGTGCCAGCGTCCGCCTTTCGGGCTGCACGCCGCCAGCCAAAGCGCAGATTGGCTTCCACATCCATATGCGGAAACAGCCGCGCATCCTGGAAGACCACAGCAATGCGCCGTTGTTCGGGAGAAATGAACGTCTTGCCCGCTTCGAACACCACGCGTTCACCAACGACGATTCGCCCCTGACGCGGCTTCGAAAGCCCCGCGATCGCGGCGACGACACTCGACTTGCCCGCCCCCGACGGCCCGAACAAGGCCGTCACCTGTCCTTTGGTGGTGAAAGCAATATCGAGTTCGAAAGCACCTAAGCGCTGCTGCAAAAAGACTTCGAGGCTCATCGCCAAATCCTTTTGGCGGCAAGATCGCCGAGCCCGACAAAGAAGATCGCCAGCAGGATGGAAAGCGTGCAAAGCCGCGCCGCCGCCACTTCGCCGCCCGGCGCCTGCAAGGCTGCATAGATGGCGAGCGGCAAGGTCTGGGTTTCGCCGGGAATGTTGGAAACAAAGGTGATGATGGCGCCGAATTCGCCAAGACTCGCCGCAAAAGCCGTGATGGCACCACTGACAAGGCCGGGCAGAGCCAAAGGCAAGGTGATGTTCAGCAGCCGGTCCAGCGGCCGAGCTCCCAAAGTACGGGCCGCTTCCGACAAGCCCGCATCAGAGGTTTCCAAGGCCAAACGGATGGCACGCACCTGCAGGGGGAAGGTGATGAGCGCGCTGGCCAGCGCGGCGCCTGTCCAACTGAAAACGAAGCGAATGCCCAAGGCCGCATAGAGCCACGCGCCCAGCACACCGCGCCCGCCAAACACCACCAGCAGCAAATAACCTACGGCCACTGGCGGCAAGACCAATGGCAAATGCACAGCAGTCTCAACCAGACCCGCCCCCCAGAAGCGCCGCCGCGACAGCAGCAGGGCGGTCAAGAAGGCAAATGGCAACGCAGCCAGGATCGCCACGCTGGACACGCGCAGCGATAACCATAAGGCATCGGCTTCCGCCGGAGAGAGCAGGTCACCCATAAGCCACAGCTTATGGTGAACAGCGCTTTTCTGCCAACGTGACGTAAATTCTTCGCAGGACTTTGCTTGACCTCTGCCGCCTGCCCACTAACGTTCTCCCATGGGGAATAGGGCGGGGCTGCTCGCGGCGGCTGTGTTGTCTGCTGCCGCGCAAGCACAGGACATGAGCCTATCCGGGACCACGGTTGTCCTGCCTGACGGCAGGATGGCGACAGTTCAGCCTGTGCCGGCCGATGCAGCCCCTCCGGAGCTTGCGGCGCAAAGTCCGGCCGACATCCTGAAAGCGGCAAGCACGGAATATCCTGCGGCCCCTTATATTCTACGCGCCACACGCTGGTCCGAAACCGACGAAAAGGAATTCGGCCAGTTCGTTACCGAGCTCGGCGAATCCGGCTGCACCACGGTCGACCGCTGCCTGCATGACCCGCGCAATCCCTATCGCGCCAGCGATCCCTCCGGCGTGGTATTTCAGGCCGATTGCGCCGATCTGCCCTATTACTTGCGCTTCTATTTCGCCTGGAAACGCGGCCTGCCGTTTTCCTTCGAAAGCGAGGTGGCGCCGCGCGGCCATTCGCGAGACATGCGCTATTCGGCTTCGGGCAATCGCGTCACCGCGCGGCTGTTTCCGGCCGGATACAACGGCTATGCCATTCTCGACTATCTGCGCAACGCCGTGTCTTCGGCCACTTATCGCATCCATCCCGAGCTGGAAACACCACAGCAGCAGGACTTCTACTCCCCAGCCATCACCCCAAAAGCGATTCATCCTGGCACGGTGATCTACGATCCCAATGGCCATCTCGCCATTGTCTGGAAGGTCGAACACAACGGCCGCGTCCGCTATCTCGATGCTCATCCCGATTTTTCGGTGACCCGCGGCTTTTATGACGTGCGTTTCGTGCGTTCCTCGCCCGGCATGGGGGCCGGCTTCAAGAATTGGCGGCCGCAGACCCTGCTGGACGCAACCAAAGCCGCAGACGGCTCCTTCAAAGGCGGCGAGATCGGGCTCGCCGAAAACAAACAGATCACCGACTTTTCATTGGAGCAGTTCTTCGGCAACGGCCCGCGGCCAGCGGAGGACCGGCAATGGGCGCAAGGCAGCTTCACTCTGAATCGCGAGAAGATCGATTATTACGATTATGTCCGCGGTCAGCTTGCCGGCGGCACCTTGCTCTACGATCCCTTGCGGGAAATCGGCGACATGGTGGATTCCAACTGCGCCGATCTGCGCTATCGCGGTCTCGCCGTAGACATCGCACTGGCGGCGGGATTGAACAAACAGAACCAGCCGGAGCGCCTGCCGCCCAACATCTACGGCACCGAGGGCGACTGGGAGGCCTACTCCACCCCCTCACGCGATGCCCGGCTCAAGACGGCTTTCAAAGAGCTCTACGACAGCACCAAACGCTTCCTTGCTATGGCGGCGAAAAACGATCCTAAGCTCAGCTACAAAGGCAAGAACCTCGCTGCCGACATGCTGGCCACCTACGATGCCCATGCAGCACAATGCAAAGTAATCTACACCCGCAGCGACGGCTCCATGATCAGCTTCGGTTATGAAGAGGCCCGCCGGCGCCTCTTTGCCTTCTCCTTTGATCCGTACCACTGCCCGGAACGGCGCTGGGGCGCGACGGGGACGGAGCTGGCCACCTGTCCGGACAATCAACACAAAGCGGCCTGGTACGAAGCCGAGAAATACCTGCGCAATCAGATCGACCGCACCTATGACACCCGCATGGACTTCGCCCTGGATGAGTTGAAGACGCCAGGGCCGGGCAAAGGCGTGGCCGCACCGCCGGAAACCGACGTGCGAAGCTGGCTGGCAGCCCAGGCAAAAGCGCTGATAGCCAAAACCGGCATGCCACGCCCCCAAGAGGCGGACAAATCCAAGCCTTGGTGGCGGCGCCTGTAGGCTCCAAAAGAAGCAGGCTCCAAAAGAAAACGGCGGGCGCAAGGCCCGCCGTTCCCTATTCAACTATTCCGCCGGTCTTAGTGGCCGCGGATATAAGCCGCCCAAGCCTTGGCAAGGATTTTGCCATTCGGCGTGGCCTTCACTTTTTCGAGAGAAGACACAGCCTGGGGCTTCTGCTTCGCACCAAACTGGGCAACGGCCAGACGGATCTGGGCGTTGTCGGTGTCTTTCACGCCCTTGGCGATGCCAGACTGGATGGTGCTGACCGCGTCGGCGTACTTGCCCTGACCGGTGAGGTCTTCACCCAGCTTCACGAGTTCTTCGCCATTGGAGGCCTTCTGGGCCGCAGCGAGGCTCTTGGCAAAGCCGGCCGTATCAGTCGTCTGGTTCTGCTTCACGAGACCGACGAGACGCTGGGCGCGCTGGTCGACGAGCAGCTTGGCAGCCTGGCCCTTCTCGACCACAGCGCCAGCCTCGAACGGCAGACGAGCGGCGAGCAGGAGCTGCGCCAAGGTGAAGTAATCATCGGCGCCCTTCATGTTGCCGGTGAGGAACTTCAAGCGATAGATGTCGAGCGTCTGAGCGTCGGACAGGCCCTTGGCGCGTTCGGCTTGGCCAAGGAGCTGAGCCCAGTTTTCCGGGGTCGGGCTGATGGCGACCAGCTTGAGGGCCAAATCCAGCGCCTGGGCATCGTCGCCCGACTTATAGGCGCAAAGACCGCCGCGCTTCAGCATGTCGGCACCAGCGCCGGAGTGGGCGTTGGCGTAAGCCATGCAGCCCTTGTAATCGCCAAGCTGATAATAGGCCTGCGCGATCACCACCTGAGCATTGCCGTTGAGCACGTTGTACTTGCGCAGCAGCTCTTCGTCGTTGATCACTTCGCGGTATTTGCCCGAGCGATAGTCCGTATCGAACTTCGCCTGCGCTCCGACGGCGCTATCCACGCCCACCGAGCCGCCGGACCTTACCGACACATAATCCTTCATCTGCTTGACGATCTTGGCCTCTTCGGCCGAAAGACCGCCGACAGCCTCGGCTTGCTTCACCTTCGACATCGCAGCCTGATAATTGCCCTGCCCTGCCAAGGCCTGAGCCTCTTGCAGCGGCTTGCCAACCGCCGAGCGAACGGCAGCATCGGCGGGCGTTGCGGCCGCCAGGGCAGCCATTCCAACCACAAGCGCCGTCGCGGCGGCGCGGAGTTTCTTCGCGATCATCTTCAAGAGACCTCTATCTTCGCCTAGCTACTCAGGCGCCCCCGGGATGTCCCAAGGAGCCCAGTCCGCTCCCTCACACTAAAGCATATACCGGCACAGACCCGTCACTGCATATACTGGTCCAGGCCGGTGAACCCTATTTTTTTGACGCCCAGGCGCTGGGCATCCGCCAGTACCTTAGCGACAACATCGTATTTGGCCAGTTTGTTCGGATTAAGGTGGATTTCCGGCTGCGGATCGGCCTCAGCCGCGTCCGAAAAATAGGCAAGCAAGGTGGGCCGGTCCACGGCGGAGCCGTTCCACAGGATGGTGCCGTCGAAATCGACCGCCAGGTTAACCACGACAGGCTTGAAAACGTCTGATTTATGCGTGGCATTCGACGGCATGTCGAGCTTCACCGCATGGGTCTGAATCGGCAAGGTGATAATGAGAAGCGTCAGGAGCACCAGCATGACGTCGATGAGAGGCGTCATGTTGATTTCCATCATGGGGTCGCCTTCCCCCCGCTTCATCTCCATTGCCACGGCCAGTTTCCCTTATCCCAACAACCGCCGAGGGCGGCCAAAATCCCAGCTTCCGGCGCACAGCCTGGATCTCCGATCCCGGTTTCCCGTCAGAAATCCTGACGAAACCTGCTGCCTGCCGATTTTCCGGAACTGATCCCTTTGGGACCTTTGAAGGTGCCGCCATCCCGGAAAAGCGGCCCTCTCAGCCTTCGGGCGCACGGATGGTCATCCGCGCGCCCGTTCAGCCGATTTACGTCAGATCACTGCATGTACTGGTCAAGACCAGTAAAGCCGATCTTCTTCACGCCAAGGAGCTGCGCATCCGCGAGCACCTTTGCGACGACATCGTATTTTGCCAGCTTGTTCGGGTTCAGATGGATTTCAGGCTGCGGATCTTTTTGAGCCGCATCGTTGAAATACGAATCCAAAGTCGCCCGATCGACTGGCGAACCGTTCCACAGGATGGTGCCGTCGAAGTCGACGCTCAAATTCACAATCTCAGGCTTGAACAGCGAGGGCTTGTTTTGAGCATTCGACGGCATGTCCAGCTTCACGGCATGGGTTTGAATCGGCAGGGTGATAATGAGGAGCGTGAGGAGAACCAGCATGACGTCGATCAACGGCGTCATATTGATTTCCATCATGGGCTCGCCTTCGCCCTGCTTAACTGTCATTCCGGCCATGGCAGAACTACCTTTTCAGTTCGCTACGCGAGTAGTTACTGTTCGTTACGCGGTTCGGTGATGAACCCGACCTTCGGAACACCCGCCTGCTGAGCGGCCAGAATGGCGCGGCCAACAGCTTCAAAACGGACGTCCTTATCGGCGCGGATGTGCACCTCCGGGAGAGGCGTTCCGGACTTCGCCGCTTTAAGCAGCGCCTGCACGAAGCGGCCATGCAGCTCCTGGTACGAGACCGAGGCGTTGTTGAAGTAAACGTCTTCACCAGACGTTACCGCAACCACGATGTTCTCGGGCTTCGTTTCGGTAGCAATGTTGCGCGCGTTCGGCAGATTAACCGGCACGACTTTCACGATAACCGGGATGGTGACAAGGAAGATGATGAGCATCACCAGCATGATGTCCACGAGCGGGACAACGTTGATGGTGGCGTTCAGGTCGTCTTCGTCGCCGTGATCGCCGGCACTTTGTACAAAAGCAGCCATATTGCGTCTCCGCAAATGGAGGCCAGCCGGAGCCGGCCTCGCTTTGCCAATACTTACTTGCTGCCCTTCGAGATCAGATAGGTCTGAAGGTCGCCAGCGAAGCCGCGGAACTTCTCAGAGATCAGCTTGTTACGGCGGACCAGGAAGTTATAGAGGAGCACGGCCGGGACAGCGGCGAACAGACCAATGGCGGTCATGATCAGAGCTTCACCCACCGGGCCCGCGACCTTGTCGATCGAAGCCTGACCGGCAACGCCGATCGCGATAAGGGCTTGCAGAATACCCCACACCGTACCGAACAGACCGACGAACGGGGCAACCGAACCCACCGAAGCGAGCCAAGTGATACCGCCGGAGAGCTTGGAGCCAGCGTCTTCGAGCTGACGGGCAAGGCTCATGGCAATCCAGTCGTTGAGGCCAACGAGGGTGGTGCCGCCCTGCGAGGCGCGCACGCCGGCTTCGGCAATAGCGCGGAACTCAGAGGTCTTCGGCAGCTTCTCGATGCCTTCGTTCAGCGTGCCCGAGGTCCAGAAGCGGCGCTCGACCGTCTTGGCCTGGCCCAGGATGCGGGACTGTTCGAAGAACTTCACGAAGAAGATGTACCAGGTGCCGATCGACATGATCGCGAGGATCGCGAGCACCGTCATCGACACGGGGTTCTTCTTACGGATGATGTCTTCCAGGCCGTAGGGGTTCTCGGAACCGGCCTTGACGGCGGCGTTGGCCTTGACGACCTGCTGACCGCCAGCGGCGGGGGCCGCAGCATCAGTGGCGGCCGGGGCGGCCGGGGCAGTGGCCTGAGCGGACGCCGGGGCGGCGCTGAGACCGGTCATAAGAGCGAAAGCGGCTGCAATCGCCAGATGCTTCGTGATCATTGCTGTACTACTCCGTAGCTTGTCGAATTAAACGTCGCTTGCTGTCGAACTGGACTATTTGAGGGTATATTGCACTTGGGTCTGCCAAGGCACGGCGACAGGCTGCCCCTCTCTGACTGCCGGCTTATAGCGCCAGGAGCTGGTGCAGGTGACCGCGGCGTTGTCCAAACGCTCGGACCCGGAAGACTTCACAACATGCGAATTTTCAACGTGACCATCCGCTGTGATGGTGAAGCCAACCACGACCGTACCTTGCTCACCAAGGCGCACCGAGATTGCCGGGTAATCCTGCATACAGGCATGCGGCTTACCGACCGACGCGGGCGTCGAAATCGGCGGCGGCGTGGGCTGCTTGTTCTGGACTGTGATAGTGTTTTGCGGCGGCGGAGCATCCGTCTGAATGACGATGTCCGGCGGCGGCACGAAGGGCGGCGGCGGCGCTTTCGTCTCCGGCGGCGGCGGCGGCGGTTCCTTCTTCTCGATCTTTTCCTTCAGGACGTTGACCTGGATCACGTCGGGGAGTTTCTCCACCAACTGATTGGCCAGACCAGACGACAGCGCCCATCCGAAAACGAATACGAGCGCTGTAGAGGCCCCAAGCAAGACCATACGCGTCGGTGTGATCGCTTTGGCTTGTGTGGCCCTTATAGCGTGAAATGGCTGTTCCATGGGTGTTTACCGGTACCTTTTGTAAAACTACGACCCGGTGCAAACGCACCGGGCCATGCTGCTGTAGCTGACCAAGCTCACGCGTCCCCCACCGGGCGCCCTCCCCTGGGCGCTGTGTCGGTTACGCAATCGTAAACATCGTTCGCCAAACGGTCCAGAGGGTCCGTTGACAAATGCCAGATGTGGCCAAGAGTGATTAACATTGCCTTGGACTTTCAAGACATTTCTTGGGGCAGAAACGCGGATAACACAGACGTTAGGAACGCAGGAGAATTTGGTCAAAAAGGGGCAGAACTCTTGTGGCGGATTCGCGCACAGCCGGGGAATTACTGCCCTGCAAAAGTAAAAACACCCTTGTTTTGCCCAGGGTTGGCTATGCGGCCAAAGGTTTCACCCGAGATTTCTTCGGCGGTGCAATATAAAAATAAGTCCTGGATGCCTAACCGGCAGTCTCGGGATACCCCGGAAACAGAGGTTTTGATGCGCTATTTGCACACCATGGTTCGCGTTGCGGACCTCGAATCGTCGCTCGATTTTTACTGCAACAAGCTGGGGTTGAGAGAAGCCCAGCGGATGGAGAGCGAGAAGGGCCGCTTCACCCTCGTCTACCTCGCCGCCCCGGCCGATGCCGCCCGCGCCAGCAGCGAGAAGGCGCCTCTGGTTGAACTCACGTACAATTGGGATCCGGAAGTTTATGCGGGCGGGCGCAATTTCGGCCATCTCGCCTTCGAAGTCGAAAATATCTACGAAACCTGCGCCAAACTGCGGGACGGCGGCGTCACGATCAATAGACCGCCGCGAGACGGACATATGGCCTTCATCCGCTCGCCGGACGGCATTTCCATCGAGCTTTTGCAGAAAGGCCCCGCCTTGCCGGCGCAAGAGCCCTGGGCCTCCATGACCAATACCGGCAGCTGGTAAGCCCCATGAATTTCCTCTCGGACAACAGCTACGGCGCCATGCCGGAAATCCTGGCCGCGTTATCGGCCGCCGCGGCGGGGACGGCATCCTCTTATGGCGCGGACGACCTGACCGCTCGAGTCGAAGCCAAACTCTCGACTCTCTTCGAGCGGCCGCTAGCGGCCTTTCCGGTGATTTCCGGGACTGCTGCCAACGCCCTCGCCCTGGCGACGCTGTGCCCTCCGCACGGCGCCATTTTCTGCCACGCCGAGGCTCATATCGCCGTCGACGAATGCGCCGCTCCCGAATTTTTTACGCATGGCGCCAAACTGGTTGGAATCGAAGGGGATGATGGCAAGATCACACCGGATGGGCTGATCAAAGCCCTTAGCCATTATCAGAAGGGCTTCGTCCATCATCCCCAGCCAGCCCTATTGTCGCTCACTCAGTCCACAGAGCTGGGCACCCTCTACAGCCCGGCTGAAATCACGGCTCTGGCGGCCATTGCCCGCGAACACGGCATGAAAGTCCATATGGATGGGGCCCGCTTTGCCAATGCTCTGGCAAGCCTTGGGGTGCCCCCTGCCGATGCCACATGGCGCGCCGGGGTGGATGTGCTCAGCTTCGGCGCCACCAAGAACGGCGCGCTCGGTGCCGAAGCCGTGGTGTTTTTCGACCGCAGTGATGTGAGGGATTTCGAATACCGCCGTAAAAAGGCCGGTCACCTCATCTCCAAAATGCGTTTCGTCTCCGCGCAGCTCGATGCCTATCTGACGGATGGCCTCTGGCTGAAAAGAGCCGCCGAAGCCAATGCCCTCGCCCAGCGCGTGGCGGCAGGCTTGAGCGGCTTGGCGGGTTGCGAAATCGCGCACCCGGCACAGGCCAATGAAGTGTTCGTCCGGCTGCCCACGCCCTTGTGCCAGAAGCTGCGGGAGGCTGGCGCGCACTTCTACGATTGGGGACCGCCTCAAGGCGACAAGACGCTCGTCCGCTTGGTGACATCCTTTGCGACACCGCCCGCGGATGTCGAGCGGTTGATAAACTTGGCGAAGAAGCTAAGCGAATAGCGAATAGCGAATAGAAAAAGGGCTCGGCAGGAGGAAATCCCGCCAAGCCCTATTCGCTACACTCTACTCGCTATTCGCTTTAGATGCGGCCCAGCAGATGGATCGTGCCGACCTGCTGGAAGGCCCCGTTTGAGCCCTTCACGAAGTCGAAATTCAGACCCAGCGTCCAGCTGTCCGTGGTGGCCGCAAGCGAGCCGCCGAGCACGAAGGAGCCTTGGCTCGGCTCCGGTCCTTCGAGCGTGAAGGTGTCGCCGGCGCTGATCGAATTGTTGGTCACGTTGGAATAGGCAAAGGCAGCCTTGATCTTCGCCGGATCGTTGAAGAAGTCGTAGCGATAGCCAGCGCGGGCTTCCGGCTGCAGGAACATGTCGAAGACGCTGAGATCGTAACGCACATCGAGCCCCGCAAAGGCGCGCAGCGATTTGGCGTAGTACTGCTGCAGCTTCAGATCGAAGCCGTCGCCTACCGTGGTGGTGCCCGGATTCTTCTCCGTATAGCCCTCTTCGCGCAGCAACATGCCGTCGAGGTTGAACTGCGGCATCAGCGTGGCCGCGCCATAGGAGAATGCAGCACCGGTGGCGACGCTGCCGGAAATCAGGGCGCCTGCATGCTTGTTGTCGGCTTCACGGGTGTAATAGCTCACCAGCGTGCCGCTCGAATTGGGGATTCCCAGCGAGATATAACGCTTGCCGTCGATGTTGCCATAACCGGCGTCGATCTTGGTATCGACGAACAGACCCTTGCCGCGCCAGCTCGTATAACCGCTGAGCAGGTACCATTGCTCGTTGGTATGGGCGTTGCGCGACAGCTCGTTGACATCCCCCTGATAGAAGGTGATGGCGCCGCCGTACCAGCCGTATTTCGGACTGCCGCCATCGATGCCGAGAGCAAAACCGAAACCATGGTCTTTAAAGCCCGGATTGGTTTTGAAACCGGTGTTCGTATCGACGGCACCAGTGCCGGGATCCTTCAGCATCTGGAAGAATTCCTGGCCCCAAATGGTCATGTCGCCCGGCGTCTTGTCATACATGCGCAGCGCGCGCTGGCGAGCGCCAACCGGACCGGTCGCGGAGTCGGTGATCGAAATGGCGATGGCGCGGGTGCCGCCCGTGATGTTCGGCGCCATGCTGTTGTAGGCCTTGGCAGCCTGAGACGCATTGGTGATGCCGTTGATGAAGGCCGAACCGAGATCATCGTCGATGCCGAGGGCCAAATTGGCTTGTTCGAACAATGTCGTCGCCGTGCCGTTCGTGGTGGTGATCGCACGGGCAGCCACGCTGTTGGCATTGAGCCCCAGCTCGGAGATCGATTTGGTCTCGACATTGATCACCAGGGCATCCTGGGTCGACGCCAGGCTGGCGGGACGGCAGGACGCATTAAGCTGCGTCGAGCACATCGTGGCCGTCTTCAGGAGATAGGGCTTGGTCGAAAAGCCTTGCGCATTGGTGGCCGTGTTGAACTGATCTATCACCGTCTGGCTGATGTTGAGCTGGCCGGAATTCGCCGTCATCAGCACGAATTGCTTGCTGGCCAGCGGCACATAGCTCTGATAGCTCGCCGTCAGCGTGGCATCATTGGCAAAGCTCACGCTTTGCGCGGCCAAAACGCCCTTGGTGGTGAGCGAACGGCTGACGCCAAGATTAAGCGTGCCGCCGGTGTTCACCGTCACGGATGTGGCATTGAGTTCCTGCGTGGTGTTGAGCAGGTTGAGGGTGCCATGGGTGTCGATATCGACCTTGACGCCGGCGCCCTTCACCGTCTCCTGGGTGATCACCTTGCCAGTCAGGACCGAGTAGCTGCCGATATGCAGCCAGTCGCCGCTGGTCGATCCCGACGGGATCATGCCAAAGGTGACATTGCCGGTCACCGACGACAACAGCGTCGGGCCATTGCCGATCAGATCGAGAACCTGATTGGCGCCGGTGCCATAAATGATATCGCCTTGGATGGTCGCGGCGCGATTCGCCGTCGAATAGTTCTTGATCGTGGTGCCGGCCGCCGAAGCAGACGAAGCACTGCCGCCGAGATAGATAGCGACGGCGACCTGACTGTTGTTATCGAGAACTCCGACGGAGCTGCTGGACGTGGACTGATAGCCCGCAACAGCCGAGATCGTGCCGGAGTTGGTGATATTGGTGAGCGTGCCGGAGGCATCCGAGATTGCGATGGCCGCAACCGGATTGCTGGACGTGGTGCCGCCGGTCAATGTGGCATCGGTCGTCGTGACCGAGGCCGCAATCGTTCCGGAGTTGATGATCGAAGGTACCGAGGCATTGCCGCTGATCACAATGGCACGGGCAATACCGCCGCGCGTCCCCGTGATCGACGCTGTAATCGAGCCCCCGCCAGAGGCGCTGCCGAGACCAGAGACGACCAACGCCGCCTGGTCACCCGGCACAGTGGTGCCGGTCCCCGCAAGCTTCTGCGAAATATTGGCACCGAACTGGACATAGTCACCGATCGACAGACCTGTGGCCGACAAGCCCGAGGACGTACCCGAACTGCCCGATGACGTGGCGGAGGCCGTGATAGATCCAGAGCTGTACAAACCGCCGGTCAGAATGGTGGGCAGCGCGCTCGAATAAGCCGAGATCTGCATTGCCAACGTCGACTTGTCGTAATTCGTGTAGCTCGCCGTGATCGAACCGCGATTGTAGAAGCTGAAGCCCGGATTGGCGGTATCGGCCGTATAGACACCGATCGTCAGACTGGAGGTTGGCGTTGCGACGGAGGCATTGAGCTGCGGATTGATCACGACGGTAGCGCCTGTCGTCGTCGATCCTGAAGAGCTCAAGCTGCCGGTGACAGCCGACACCCCGTAGGTGGTGGGACCGCTGATTTCGATACCGCCGCCGATCGAAGCTGCGACCTGCAAGGCCGAACCAGCTTCCGCGTTCGTCGATGTATTGATCTTCTGATTGTAGTTGTAGTTGGTCTGGTTGAGGATCGAAGTCGTCACCGCGCCGCTGATGGTTACGGCTTTGGTGACGCCGTAGCCCTGGATCGAAATGCCCGTGGCGCCATGGCCGTAGGACGAGATTGCAGCACCGCTGTCGACCACGAGATTGCCGGCGATCTGGCCATAGGACAACACCCCATACATATATGTGGCGGTCTGGTTGGTGGAGCTGGCCGATGCGGTCAGCGTGCCCCCCAGCGTGAGGTCACCCTGAAGAATGCCATAGCTATTGGAGCTGCTGCCGACCTGAATGCCGACGGTCTTGTCGCCGCCAACCGAAAGCACCGACCCCGAGGCCAAAGTGACGTTGCCCTTGTAGGTACAACTGCTGCTCGATGTGCAACTGGCTGAGTCAAAGAAAATGCCGACCTTGCCGGTATTGCTGCCGGTAACGGACAGGCTGCTGGTCGAGTCAAGGTAAATGCCAGTCCCCGTGATGGTCGTGCCAGCCGTGTTCTGAAAGGAGGCTCCGGTCAAATCGGGATTCGACGACATATCGACATGGATTGCCGACGCGCTGTCCTTATCCTTGTTGCTGATCGAGCCTTTAATCAGGGCCCAGCTGCTGGTGTCGATGGTCAGGGCACCTTGTGCGGCCGAGACACTGATGCCGTTACCACTTGTGATTGTCACATTGCCGGCATTGGCCTGCCCCGTGTCGCCGGTCAGCAACGCCCCAGTGGTGTAGGGCTCTGTCTTGGAGCTGTCGATCGTCGTATCGGCCATGGCCGAGCCCGTGAACAGGGCAATGGCGGCGGTGGAGAGCATCAAACTGCGCTTGCTCAAGGGCTTACCTCTTCCTCATGGCCGTTTGGTCCGGGACGCATACAAGCTTCGTCCCAGGGGATTTATGTCTCAAAGCTTTGCGATTCCCCAGTCCCAACCGCCGAGCTGCCAGACTTTACATAATTTCGCACACCTGACCTAGCGTTGCTGGCCAGCAAACGCAAATTTCCGCTTTTTAATCAACTATTAGCCAGTTCGATTAAAGATGTAACCGCGGCGGTTAACGGAACGACAGACCGGGTTCATGAACGGCCCCAGGAAAGTTTTTGCCAAGCTTACCCAAAAGGATGCAGCAGCAGCCGCAGCCCGCCATGAACTGCTGTTTTCCGGCAAATGGGGTGGTGCGAGGGCTGTTTTCGCCTTTATGGACCTGTCCGGCATCGACTTCTCAGGGCGGAATTTGGCCGATGCCGACTTCACCGGTGCGATCCTGGAAGAAACCAATTTCGTCAGAGCCCGGCTGGATTCGACCAGTTTTTTTGGCGCCGATCTCAGACGCGCGAATCTGACGCAAGCCAGCCTTCGGCGGGCGGACCTGCGCGGGGTCTCCATGCGCGGCGCCAATCTGACCGGTGCCGACTTGTTCGAGGCCGATCTTCGGGAAGGGACGATTGCCCAGAAGGACCGTTACGGCAATCTGCGGGTCATCCAGCATGATGTCGGCCCGACAGAACTGCCCGAGGCGCTGCTGCGGTCCGCCAATCTCGAGCGCGCCAAGATGAACGGCGCCATGGCCGTCCAGGCCGATTTCAGCGATGCCATCATGAAAAATTGCCGTCTGATCCGGGCCAATCTGCGTCAGGCACAGCTGAAAGGTGCCAATCTCGAAAATGCCGACCTCTCGGGCTGCAATTTGGCAGGGGCCAATCTCTCCGGCTCCGTCTTGATCGGAACCAAGATGGACTTTGCCGTGCTCGACGGCGCCGACCTCACCAACACCCTGACCGCCAAGATGGAAGGGCCAGACCCCGGCAAGCTCCCGGTCAACCTCGAAGGCATGCTGGATGCCCATGCCCGTTGGGCCGAAAGCGAAGGCCGTGAAGGCATGCCCGCAGATCTCTCCGGCTTCGATTTGCGGGGACTTGCTCATCTCAACACCCGCCAGCTCACCGCCCTGGTGGCACGCGGCGCAATCTTTTACGGCCTCGATCTCGAAGGCGCTTCGCTGCAGGGTTCCAACCTGCAGCATTCGGATTTGCGCAGCGCCCGGTTATGCGGAGCCGATCTTCGCGGTGTTAATCTCACGGGCGCACGCCTGACCCGCACCGATTTGCGCGATGCCAAACTGGGGCCATTGGTCATCACCGACAACCGCCTGCTGCCCTCGCGCCTCGAAAGCGTAGAAGCCCGCTATACCGATTTTCGCGGCGCAGATTTGCGGGGCGCCAGCCTCCAAGATGCGGACCTGTCCTATGCCAATCTGAACGACGCCCATTTTCGCGACAACAATTTCACCGGTGCCACCCTCACCGGTGCGCGCCTGCCGGCCGCTCTCATCGAAATACTGTCCAAGCGGACCTGAAGCAGCTTTAGCTGCCAGCCGCCACCGACTGGGCCTCGATGCGGGGCGTCGTACGCTGACGAACAAACTGCCCCAAACGCTGCAGACTGACACGGGCTTCCGGGACGTGGCTGTTGGCCTGGAAGACATGCTGCATGCCGTCATAGATTTCGACACTCACCGGTACCCCCGCTTCGGCTGCCCGGTCACCCAAACGCGAAGCGTCATCCTTCAGCATTTCCAGGGACCCCGCATGCACCATAATGGGCGGGAAATCTTTGAAATTGGCGAAAACCGGTGAGGCATAGGGATCAGCCGGCGGAGCCTTCTTGAGGTAATGCCGGGCACTAACGAACAACAGATCCCAGGACAGGGCGGTATCGTTGCGCTCGTTCTGCATGACACTCCACCCAGACAAGGTCATGTCCGCCCAAGGCGACATGGCCAAGCATCCGGCCGGCATCGTCAATCCGGCATTGCGGATGGCGAGCAATACGGAAAAAGCCAGACCGCCGCCCGAACCGGAACCAGCCAGCACAATGGCACTGGGAGGCAGACCGCGAGCCGTCAGCTGCCGGTACGCATCGAGCCCATCGCGCACGGCTGCAGGAAAAGCAAATTCAGGGGCCAGCCGGTAGGCCAAGGAAAAAGCCACCGCTTCGGAGCTGTGAGCCAGCTTGGCAATCAAGGCGCGATGGGTTTCCGGGGATCCTGCGATGTAGCCCCCGCCATGGAAATAAAGGATCACACGTCCAGCCGCGGCCGTCTTGGTCTTCACCCATTCGCCTTTGACCGGCCCCAAGGTCACCGGTTCGAAGGTAGCCTCACGAGGCACCGGCCCGAAGCGGTCGGACAGGTAAGTATATTGGCGGCGCAATTCGGCGATGTCGGTCTGGGCATCTACCGCGCGCGGCTTGGCCATCCGCGAGTAACGATCGAAAAAAGAGCTCTGCCAGCTTGGCATTTTTGCGAATTCCCGAAGACCTTCGAGATGTACTCCAACGCGCCGCACAAAAAAAGAAGAGCGGAGCAAAGCTCCGCTCTTCGGTTAATTCTGCGAGAGTCTGTTAACGCTGGTTAAGCGGCTTTACCCTCGATGGACTTCAGCTCCGGCGCATTGATGGCAACGCGGCGCGGCTTCTTCTCCTCGGGAATCACGCGCTCCAGGTCGACATGGAGCAAGCCGTTCTCAAGCTGGGCATTGCGCACTTCGACATGCTCGGCGAGCTGGAAGCGGCGTTCGAAAGCACGCCCGGCGATGCCCTGATAGAGGAAGGAGCGATTCTCAACCTTGTCCTCACCCTCGCGCTGACCGGTGACGGTCAAGACACCTTCTTTGACCTCGATGTTGAGATCCTTCTCGCCGAAGCCAGCCACCGCCAGGGTAATTCGGTAATGGGTCTCATCAGACCGCTCGATATTGTAGGGAGGATAGCCGCCAGATTGCTCGGCGTAGCTGTCCATCAGGTCAAACAACCGGTCGAAACCGACGGTGGAACGGAACAGCGGGGAAAAATCAAATGTACGCATGGTTCAAACCTCCTAGAAGCGTTTGGGTCCTGCCTCACGGCCAGGACCATTTTCCTGCCAGGAGCCATCTGGCCTCCCAGCTCTCTTTAGGTGGGGAGCCTCTAGGGCAGTTTCAAGGGGGCCACCAAACTCCGTCCTCATCGGCAACTCGTAATTCTTGAGCACGTAACTCCCTCTTTTCAGCCGCCAGCATGCCTGTTGTGCCAAGCGCGGACAAATGCTCAATTAATCTTCGGCCAACAGCCGCTTCATACATGGGAAGGACAAGCATGGACCCGCGGGTGCAGGAGATCATCACGCAGATGGGCAGCCGCCTGGGCGACAATTCCGGTCTGGGCGGAACGCTGAAATTCGATTTCGGCGATCGGGGCAGTGTCTTTATCGACGGTAAATCGTCCCCCAACTCCGTCAGCGATGGTCTTGGCAAATCCGCCGACTGCACCATCACCTTGAGTCTTGAGACCTTCGAAAAGCTGATCTCGCGTCAGCTCGATCCCACCAGCGCTTTCATGCAGGGCAAGCTGCGGGTGGCCGGTGACATGGGGCTCGCCATGAAGCTGAGCCCGATCCTGCAAAAGGCCTGAGACGGCGGCACGCTGTCACATTCCTGTATTGTGTCCCCTGCTAATGCGAAGGACTTTCCTTCAGGGGGACGGCATTGGCGATTCGCTACATCACCACGCGTGACGGCACGGCTTTACGTGCTGGTGTCTTTCAGCCTGAAAATCCCGCGGGGAGGATTTGCGTTCTCCTCGGTGGACACGCCGAATACATCGAGAAATACGGCGAAGTCATTCATGAGCTGAACACGCGCGGCTTCACCGTGGCAACCTTCGACTGGCGCGGCCAGGGCGGCAGCGCCCGGCTGCTGCCCGATCCGCTCAAAGGGTATGTCGGTGACTTCGCTGATTACGACCAGGATCTGCAGGACTTCATGCGGATCGCCGTCGCCCCGCTGAAAGGCGCCAAACCGATGGTGCTGGCCCATTCCATGGGCGGGCACATCGCCTTGCGGGCCATGCACGACAAACCGGGAATGTTTGCGGCGGCGGTGCTGACCGCCCCCATGCTTGGCATTGCCACCCACGGCTACCCAGCGTTTGTGGCGCGCGGCGTGACCGCCATGCAAGCCTTGCTTGGCCACGGCAAAGACCTTGCCTGGGGCATGAAAGGCCATGATCCGCTGACTATCGATTTTGCCCATCAGACCGTCACCAGCGATCGCGCGCGGTTCGAACGCAATCAGAAAGCGCTGCGGGCCCAGCCAAACCTGCGGATCACCGGAACCTGCTGGGGCTGGATCGAAGCGGCCTACCTATCCATGGAAAAGCTGGCTGAGCCCGGCTACGCCGCGGCCATCAAGACACCGGTCCTGCTTTTCGGGGCGGGACATGACCGCGTGGTGCTGGTGGAGACCGACCGCCAATTCGCCGCCCGCCTGCCCCATGGCCGCTATGCCGAGATCGCTGGCAGCGAACACGAAATCCTGATGGAAAAAGATGCCATCCGGGCGCGCTTCTGGACCGGATTCGACAAATTCGTCAAAGAGCAGGCTCTCTAGCCCGCGCGACAGCCCTGCCGGTTGACGCTGCCCATGGCTGATTGTCTTCTCTCCGCCTTAGATCAGGCCGTTTTGCTGGGGGAGCCATGGCCGCGTTCAGTTTCGATTTTATCTCGGCCCGGGATGGGCGGCGGCTTCGTACCGGTGTGTTCCATCCGGAAAATCCGCGCGGCAAAATCTGTGTGCTGTTGAGCGGCCAGACGGAATTCATCGAGAAATATCTCGAGGTGATCGGCGAGTTGAACGCGCGGGGCTACACGGTTGCGACCTTCGACTGGCGCGGCCAAGGCGGCAGTGCCCGCCAGCTCAGCGAACCCCTCAAATGTCACGTCGGTGATTTCGCCGAATATGACGATGATCTGCAGAGTTTCATGGATCAGGTGGTCGGCAAACTCACCCACACACCGCCCCTGGTGCTGGCCCATTCCATGGGCGGGCACAATGCGCTGCGCGCCTTGCACGATAAGCCGGAAATGTTCGCTGCCGCCGTGCTGGCAGCGCCCATGCTCGGCATCGCCACTCGCGGTTATCCCGCCCTGTTGGCACGGAGCGTGACGGCGTTGCAGGCGGGTTTCGGCAAGACCAAGAATTTCGCCTGGGGCATGGCGGGGCGCGATCCGCATCTCATCGATTTCACACGCCAACTCTGCACCAGCGACGAAACCCGCTTCGAACGGACACAAAAGATCATACGCGCTCACCCCGAATTGCGCCTGGCCGGCCCGACCTGGGGCTGGATCGAAGCGGCCTATCGCTCGATGACGAGAGTGGCGAAACCGGGCTATGCCGAAGCCATCAAAGCACCGGTTCTGGTTTTTGGGGCAGGCAAGGACCGCATCGTGCTCACCGAAGCTATCCGCCGTTTTACGGCGTCGCTGCCCAAAGGGCGTTATGTCGAGATCGACGACGCCGAGCACGAAATCCTGATGGAGGCCGACGCCATCCGGGCACGGTTCTGGGCGGAGTTCGATGGGTTTTCCAGAGCGCTCTGACTACTTCTTCGTCACGATCAGGGCGTTGATCGAGCGTTCGATGTTTTTGCGGGCGCGGGTTTCGAGATTGCGAAATTCCGGCGAGCCGAAGAGGTAAACCCGGTCCGAAAAGCTGCGCAAAAGCGTGAAGCGGCCAGCACGATAAGCCGCGTCATCGAGGTAAGCGTATTCCCGGCGGAGCTGGGCCTCATATTCGGAATAGCGCGGCTCTGGCGCAGCCAGGATGGCGAGATCGATGTCGGCCACCGTACGCTCGAAAACATCAATGGTCGGCACACCTTGCTTGGTGGCAAGGATCATCTTTTCGACTTGGTCCGCGAGCGCCCCTTTGCCCAACACCGTCTTTGCCCAGGCCGCGCTGCGCTCTTCATTGTCGTTGCGCTGTGGATCATAGATCGCATCATGAAACCACAGCGCGATGGCGGCCGCAGGCGGCACATTGCGCACGGATTTCAAATGCCCAAGGCATTCGGCGATATGCTGCAGCGTATGATAGGCACGATGCGGCTCGGAATAGCGATCGGCGAGCGCCTCGAACACACCCTTGGGCGGCACTAACTTTGCGGCCGCAAACGCGCGCTGAAACTCGTCTTTGAGAAGAATTTTCTGCGCGTCTTTCATCCCGCCAGATACTTCATCGCCTCGGCATGAACCCGCTTGTCACCGGCGGCAATCACCCTTCCGCCCTCCGCACAAGGACCGCCTTTCCAATCGGTGATGATACCACCCGCCCCTTCGACAATCGGGATCAGCGCCTGGATATCCCAGGGCTTCAACCGCGCCTCAACAATGAGATCGACAAAGCCCATGGCTAACAGACCGTAAGCATAACAATCGCCACCAAAGCGGGACATCATCACGGCTTCGGAGAGATTGCGGAAAGCGATCTGTTCGGAAGCGTCAAAGTAATTCCAGGGATGGGTGGTCATCAGCACGGCTTGTGCAAGGCTTTCGCAAGACCGGACAGACAAGGCCGAGACCCCATCCGGCGTGTGCAATTCGGTCTTGCTGGCGGTGCCCAGAAAACGTTCCCGTGTCACTGGCTGGTCCAATACGCCAAGGGTCGGAATACCGTTTTCATTCAACGCGATGAGAGTACCCCACTGGGTCTGGCCGGTGATGAAGGCGCGCGTGCCGTCCACCGGATCGATCACCCAGGTACGACCATTGGAACCCTGTTTTTCCGGAAATTCCTCACCGAGAATGCCGTCCTCCGGCCGTTCGATTTCGAGAACCGCACGAATCGCCTCTTCGCTGCCTTTGTCGGCGGCGGTCACTGGATCGAACATCGCCACCCCAGCCCCCTTGTCGATGATGTCGAGCTTGCGCCGGAAATAGGGGCGGATCACCTCGCCTGCGGTGTCGGAAAGACGGTGAATAAGAGCGATATCCTCACGGCTGACCATGATCTGTTTCCTTGGCGGGCGGGTGTATACTTAGCCAATGCACCCCATAGGGGAAGGGCGAATGAAGTCCGTAGTCGTCACTGGCGCCTCCACCGGGATCGGCCGGGCAGCCGCCGAAGTGCTGTTGAAGAACCGCTACAAGGTATTCGGGTCGGTGCGCAAGACGGCCGATGCAGAACACCTGAAAGCGGAGCTGGGGCCGCATTTCATCCCGCTCGTTTTCGACATTACCGATGCCGCTGCCGTTGCGGAGGGTGCACAGCAGGTCAAGGCGCAGTTGAATGGTCAAACCCTATTCGGGCTGGTCAACAATGCGGGCATCGCCGTGCCGGGCCCGCTTCTGCATATGCGCATCGAAGACTTCCGCCATCAGCTCGAGGTCAATCTGACGGGCCAGTTGATTGTCACCCAGGCTTTCGTGCCGCTGCTTGATGGGCCGGCACCGGGCCGGATCGTGATGATGTCCTCCGTCGCCGGCCGTAACGCCTCGCCCTTCACCGGCGCCTACAACACTACAAAATTCGGCCTTGAAGGATTATCGGAAAGCCTCAGGCGCGAGCTGATGGTGTTCGGCATCGATGTGGTGGTGATCGCACCGGGCGTCATCGATACGCCGATTTGGGATAAGGCCGAACAAGCCGACATGAGCCACTATGCCGAAACGGTCTATGCCGCTCCGCTGCACAAGACCAAAGAGCACCTTCAGACAATGAAGAAGAAGGGCCTGCCCGCCCAAAAGATCGGTGAGGCCATCCTGAAGGCGCTGACGGACCAGAGCCCCAGAACACGCTACACCATAACCCACGAGCCAGTAATGCACGCGCTGTTCGGGCTTTTGCCGAAGCGCTGGGCCGACAAGTTCTATGCCAAAGCACTGGGATTGGGGCGGAGACCTTGACTTTTGTACGTACAAAATGTACGTACAATATAGTGCTGAGTTGGCGCTTGTCCGCTGGCTGCCTGAACGTCATTCTTGACCAGGGGCTCGCGTCACATGGCAGAAAACTTCCAGTTCGAATGGAATTCGCGCAAATCCGAGTCCAATAAGCGCAAACACGGCATTGAATTCGCGTTTGCGTGCCGGGTTTTCGCAGACCCGCTGCGTCACACGGATATTGAAGGCCACGAGCATGGAGAAATTCGCTGGAGAACCATCGGTGAAATCGACGGCGTCCTCATCGTCATCGTCTCCCACACAACCCGCGAAGAAGGCCAAACGGAAGTCATCCGCATCATCTCCGCGCGAAGAGCTGGTCGTCGTGAACGTCAAACGTACGAAGAAGCTCCCTAAGCTCACCGAAGATCAGAAGCAGCAGTTGGAATATCTGCGTAACTTGCCCGACGATCAGATTGATTTCAGCGATATTCCGGAGCGGACCGATTACAACGGTCCGGTCTATATCGGGCTGATAGGTGCGCGAACAGGCAAGAAAAGCGTCACCATCCGCCTCGACGCCGATATGGTCGCCTGGTTCAAGTCGCAAGGCAAAGGTTGGCAAACCAAGATGAATTGGGCGCTGCGGCTTTATTATGCCAGCCACCGGAAAACAGGCGCCGTCGTCGGCAAACCCTAAAAAAATGGCCGGGTTGCCCCGGCCATCTTATCAGTCATTGCCACCCGAGCGCTCGGAGCGTTTGCGATCATTGGGATCGAGCATACGCTTGCGCAGACGGATGGATTGCGGCGTCACTTCAACGAGCTCGTCGTCCTCGATATAGGCGATGGCCTGTTCCAGGGTCATCGGCACGATGGGAGTCAGCCGTACCGCTTCGTCCTTGGAGGTGGTGCGGATGTTGGTGAGCTGCTTGGCCTTCAAAGGATTGACGATAAGGTCATTATCCTTGGCATGCTGGCCGATGATCATGCCTTCATAGATTTTGGCGCCCGGCACCACGAAGAGCTTGCCGCGTTCTTCGAGATACCAGAGGGAATACGCCACGGCTTCGCCTTGACCGTTGGAAATCAAGACGCCGTTGAGCCGCCCCTGGATAAGCCCCTTGTGAGGCGCATAGGAGTGGAACATCCGGTTCATGACGCCGGTACCGCGGGTATCGGTGAGAAACTCGCCATGATAGCCGATCAGGCCGCGCGAGGGCGCCAGGAAGGTCAGGCGCGTCTTGCCCGCACCGGTCGGGCGCATGTCGGTCATCTCGCCCTTGCGGTTGGAGATCTTCTCGATCACCACGCCGGTATAGGGATCGTCGACATCGATGGAGACTTCTTCGATCGGCTCCAGCCGCTCGCCGGTGTTTTCATCGGTCTTGTAGAGCACCCGCGGACGGCTGATCGAAAGTTCGAAGCCTTCGCGGCGCATAGTCTCGATGAGGACGCCGAGCTGCAATTCTCCGCGGCCCGCCACTTCGAAAGCACCTTCGCCGGTCTCGGTGATGCGGATAGCGACATTGCCTTCGGCTTCGCGGAGCAGCCGGTCACGGATAACACGGCTCTGCACCTTGTCGCCTTCACGGCCCGCATAAGGAGAATCGTTTACCGCCAGGGTCATGGCCAAAGTCGGCGGATCGATCGGATGAGCCGCAATCGGCTCTTCCACGGTGATATCGCACAGCGTGTCGGCCACAGTGGCGGTCTGAAGACCGGCTATGGCGATGATGTCCCCTGCCTCGGCCCGCTCAACCGGAACGCGTGCAAGCCCCCGGAAAGCGAGCAGTTTCGTCGCACGCGCCCGTTCCACGACGGAACCGTCACGGCTCAAAGCTTTAATATGTCGGTTGACGGTGATGGCCCCCGATTCAATCCGGCCGGTCAGGATGCGGCCAAGGAAATTGTCGGCCTCCAATGTTGTCACCAGCATGGTGAAGGGGACGTCGTCTCCCGCTTTTTCGGTAGGTTTTGGTTTGGGAACATCTGCGACAATTCGGGCAAACAACGGCGACAGATCTTTGTGCTCATCGGCCAGATCAGCCACCGCCCAACCCTGACGACCGGACGCATAGAGAACATGGAAATCCAGCTGGTCATCATTGGCTTCCAGCGCCAGGAAGAGATCGAAGATCGATTCCAGGGTTTCCTTGGGCTGGGCATCCTGACGGTCGATCTTGTTGACGACAACGATCGGTTTCAGGCCCAATTTCAAGGCCTTGGAGAGCACGAACTTGGTCTGCGGCATGACGGATTCGGCTGCATCGACCAGCAGAACCACACCATCGACCATCGACAGGATGCGCTCGACTTCACCGCCGAAATCGGCGTGGCCGGGCGTGTCCACGATGTTGATGCGCATGCCGTTCCAATCGACAGACGTGCACTTGGCCAGAATCGTGATGCCCCGCTCGCGCTCCAGATCGTTCGAATCCATCGCGCGTTCGGCCATCTGCTGATTGTCGCGTACCGCTCCGGATTGCTTCAGGAGCTGATCCACCAGGGTCGTTTTGCCGTGGTCGACGTGCGCAATGATTGCGATATTTCGGATGTCCATTTGGAGCGGCTTATAACGGCGCAAAGCGACAGGGGCAACCGTTCCTCAAAAAGCCGCAATCGGCTTCAAATCCCAGGACGTGTCGGAGCGATAGGCCGCCACCGCAGCTCGAACCGGGCCGCCAAACCCAGTTTCGGCCTTGAGCGCCTTGGCCGCCGCTGCCACATCACTGTCATGATCCAGGTCGGCAACGGGATGGCCGGCGCAGCGCTGATGCGCCAAAACGATCACGCTCGCCGGAGCATGGGCTTCGATCAAAAACCTGATTTGTGCGATCGCGGCGGCCCACTCCGTCTGCCGCTCTGGCCGGGTAAGACCATCCGGCCCAGGGACCGTGATCAAGTCAACGCCATGCACTCCCAAAAATTTGGCGATGCGCGCGTTGAGATCGACCTTGTGCTGATGCAAACGCCAATCGGCGCAGGTCAGCATGACGGCCAGCTTCCGTCGTTTTTTCCCCCACATCCCCTCGTGTCCCTTTCCCGCTCCAGGACATTCGGTCGCCGCCCGGAACACAAAGCTCAAGCTTTGGCTCAACGGACGCCGTCCCCCTCATTGACGACGACAAATCCGTTTACATCGGAAGTGATGTGGATCAATGACGTTTGCGTGAGTTCCGGACGGAATGGCCCCGCACAAGAAAGCCGATGTGCTAGAAAATACGCGATTAAACGGGTGATACCCATTCCATCAGCAATAAGGCTTGAGCCCTCTCAATTCCTTCAGCCTGTATCGGTTTTCTAGTCATGAACATGAGATATCCCAGCCCCCTTGAAGGACTGCCTACGCGCGTGAAACAGGTTCAGAAAAATTTTTCGCCGCGAATGCGCCTGATGGGCGGTGTCGCTGTGGTGCTGGTTGTTGGTACAGCCGCCTATCTCTTTTTGGGAACCGGGTCAGATAAAGAGCGTACCCGCTCCGCACCGACTGTAGTGACGGTTACGGCCGTCGCCAAGGATATGACGGTCGTCGAACACACAGTAGGGACCGTGGTGGCATACGCCACCGTGCAGGTAACGCCGCAAGTCACCGGTCAGCTTCTGCGCGCCACATTCCAGGAAGGCCAGATCGTCAAAAAGGGCGATCTCTTGTTCGAGATCGATCCCAGACCCTTCAAAGCCGCCTTGCAACAAGCCCAAGCAACGCTGGCAAAAGACGAAGCCCAGCGTATCAATGCCGACGTGACCAAGAAGCGTTACGATGCGCTGTTTACCCAGAACGCCATTTCGCGCTCTCAGAAAGACACCGCCGATGCCACTGCGGCTTCGGCCATCGCTACCGTGGAAGCGGACCGGGCAGAGGTCGACGTGGCGCGCCTCAATCTCGGCTATACCCAAATCCGCTCGCCGGTAAACGGCAAAACTGGACCGATCTTGATTCAACCGGGGAATCTGGTCACCGCAAACAGCTCGAGTGCGCTGGTGGTGATCACCCAGATCGAACCGGTGAAAGTCTCATTCTCTCTGCCGCAATCGGATCTGCCCGCCATCCAGACCCGCGACAGGGCTGGCAAGCTGCTGGCGATTTTGAACACACGCCAAGCCGGCGCGAAGCTCAGCGCCAAAGTGGATTTCGTCAGCAACCAAGTCAGCAACACCACCGGGACGATCGAGTTGCGTGCCAATTTCGATAATCGTGATCACCAGCTTGTGCCGGGCCAGCTGATCGATGTGGATGTAACGCTGAACAACCTGCCCAAAGCCACAGTCGTACCACGCGAAGCGGTCAATGACGGGCCAACCGGACGTTATGTCTTTGTGGTGACCGCGGACATGAAAGCGGCAATGCGGCCGGTCAGCGTGCTGTTCGATGACGGGACTGCCATAGCCGTGAAAGGTGTCGAACCCGGCGAGAAGGTTGTCACCGACGGCCAGCTGCGCGTCATACCCGGTACCAAAGTTCAGCTTATGAAGGCGAAGAGCGCCGCCAAGGCGTCGAAGGCACAATGAGTATTTCGGAACCCTTCATCCTGCGTCCCGTCATGACCACCCTGGTCATGGCAGCGATGGTGATCTTCGGCATTTTCGGCTACTCGACCCTGCCGGTCAGCGAATTGCCGAGCGTGGACTTCCCCACCATCGTGGTGTCGGCCAGCCTGCCGGGCGCCGATCCGCAGACCATGGCCTCGTCGGTGGCGACCCCGATCGAAGCCCAGCTTTCCCAGATTTCCGGCATCGACTCGATGACCTCGACCTCGACGCTGGGGTCGACGCAGATCACCATTCAGTTCAAGCTCGAACGTGATATCGACGCGGCATCCCAGGACGTGCAGCAGGCCATCTCGGCCGTGCTGCGCAAGATGCCGACGCAGATGAAAACGCCGCCGACCTTGCGCAAGGTCAATCCGGCGGACGCGCCCATCATCTTCCTGGCGATGAGTTCCTCGACTCTGCCGTTATCCAAGGTTGACGAATACGCCGAGACGCTTTTGGCCCGGCAATTATCGGTGCTGGACGGCGTCGCCCAAGTGAACGTGTTCGGCGCGCAGAAATTCGCCGTCCGCATTCAAGCCAATCCCGCCGCTTTGGCCACGCGCCAGATCGGCATCGATACGCTTTCCAATACGGTCGATGCGGCTAACGTCAATCTTGCGACCGGCTCGCTCAACGGCACCACCCGCTCTGCGGTGATCGACGTTAACGGCCAGTTGATGAACGCCGAAGAGTTCACCAAGCAGATCGTGGCTTATCGTAACGGCGCGCCGGTGCGGCTCGGGGATGTGGCAACTGTCATCAACAGCGTCGAGAACAACCGCATCGCCAGCTGGTTCAACGGCAAACGCTCTATCACCTTGGCGGTGCTGCGCCAGCCTGGCGCCAACACCATCCAAGTGGTGGATGCGATCAAAAAGGTATTGCCGCAGTTCATGGAACAGCTTCCCGCTTCGGTGAAGCTCGAAGTCATCCATGACCGCAGCGATTCCATCCGCGCCTCGGTGGAGGATGTTCAGACCACGCTGATCATTGCGGCCATTCTGGTCGTCGCGGTGATTTTCGTATTTCTGCGCACCCTCTCGGCCACGATCATTCCGTCCCTGGCGCTACCCATCGCCGTGATTGGCACCTTCGCCGGCATGTCCTTCATGGGCTATAGCCTCGATAATCTGTCCTTGATGGCCCTAACACTGTCCGTGGGCTTCGTGGTGGACGATGCCATCGTGATGCTCGAGAACATCGTGCGCCATGTGGAAATGGGCGAGACGGCGTTCGACGCGGCTCTCAAGGGCGCCAAGGAAATCGGCTTCACCATTTTGTCGATGACCGTATCTCTGGCGGCCGTGTTTATTCCAGTGCTGTTCATGGGCGGCATTGTCGGCCGCCTCCTGCACGAGTTTGCCGTCACCATCGTGCTGGCGATTGTCATCTCCGGGATCGTCTCGATCACCTTGACGCCGATGTTGTGCAGCCGTTTCCTCAAGGACCAGCACAATTCGACCCAGAAGCCCAACGCCTTCCTGGACTGGAGCGAGCGCGCCTTCCAGCGCCTGCAAAACGGCTACGAACGCACCCTTGGCTGGAGCATCAAGCACAGCCGCTTCATCTTCGTCATCTTCCTTGGGACGCTCGCTGCCACCGTTCTGCTGTTCATGAGCATGCCTTCCGATTTCATTCCCTCTTCGGATATCGGCATGCTGCAAGCCTCGACCGAAGCGGCCAACGGCACTGGCTTTTCGCAAATGGTCAAGTACCAGCAGAAGGCCTTGAGCACCATCAGCAGCGATCCCAACATCGCCGGCGTGATGAGCGCGGTGGAGAGCAACAACACCGGCCGCTTCGTCATGCATCTAAAGCCGCGCAGCGATCGTGATCTTTCGGCCGACGAATTGATCCAGGTTCTGCGCAAAAAGACTTCCGGCATTCCTGGCATCAACGTCTTCTTCCGCAATCCGCCCAGCATCAATATCGGCGGCCAGCGCACCAACTCGATGTATCAGTACAGCCTGCAGGATCTCGACATTAACGAATTGCAGGATGTCACGCGGAACCTAACGGCGGCTCTCAAATCCGAACCGGGGTTCCAGGACGTCGACAACGACCTTCGCCTCACCACCCCCACGGTCCAGGTGACCATCGACCGCGACCGGGCGGCCTCGCTTAATGTGACGCCGGAAGCCATCGAAACGGCTTTGGGCGCGGCCTTTGGCGGTCAGCAGGTGTCGCAGATTTACGGCAGTTCCGACCAATATCAGGTCATCATGGAGCTGGAGCCGCAATACCAGATGGACGCCTCGGCGATGTCGCGTCTTTATGTGACTTCGACGGCCGGAAACCTGGTGCCGCTCACTGCCGTGACCAAGATCAGCAGCAGCACCACGCCGCTCAGCATCAACCATGTGGGCCAGCTGCCGGCCGCCACCATCTCGTTTAATCTGGCGCCCGGCACGGCCCTTTCCAATGCGGTTTCCTCGATCCAGCGCGTCAAACGCGAGATGGGCGTGCCGTCCACGATCCAGACCAGCTTCCAGGGAACGGCCAAGGCCTTCCAGAGCTCCATGAGCAATATCAGCACGCTGCTCATCATCGCCATCATCGTGGTCTATATCGTGCTTGGCATTCTCTATGAGAGCTTTGTCCATCCGCTGACGATCCTGTCGGGCCTGCCGAGCGCTGCCGTGGGGGCGCTGCTAACGCTGCTTCTGTTCGGCGTGCCGCTCAGCCTTTACGCCTTCGTCGGCATGATCATGTTGATCGGTATCGTGAAAAAGAACGCCATCATGATGATCGACTTCGCCCTCAGCCGTCAGCGCGGCGAAGGTGTGGACCCGGCCACCGCCATCTACGAGGCCGCCGTGATCCGCTTCCGTCCGATCATGATGACCACCATGGCCGCCTTGATGGGCACCTTGCCGATTGCCATCGGTCTGGGTACGGGCTCGGAAGCCCGCCGGCCGCTGGGTCTGGCCGTCGTGGGCGGACTGATGCTGTCGCAGCTCCTGACGCTCTACATCACGCCGGTGATCTACATCTATATGGATCGCATCAGCGCGCGGCTACAGGGCAGCAAAGCGGTGGCCCAGCCTCACCCGGCTGAGTGAGCCTTAACCAAAGCGCAGCCGGTCCACGAGGCTGATGGCAAAAAGGCCGAAGAAATAGCCGCCCATATGGGCTTCCCAGGCGATCGTTTGGCCGCCAAAGCCGATGATGCCGAAGACCAGATTGGTGATCAGCCAGACCGCGCTGAACACCAGTATGGGGCGCGCCCAAAGCGGTACCAGCCGTTTCGACGTATGCACGCCCGGCCAGCGGATCATGCGGAAACCTGCCCCCATCAGACCGGAGACGCCGCCGGAAGCGCCGATCACTGCCAGCGGCGAGCCCCAGTTGACGGCCAGATGGGTTAACGCGCCCGCGATGCCGGAGGCGAAGAACAGGGCCAGAAACAGGCCCGCCCCATAACGGCGCGCCACGATGGGCCCAAAAGCCAATAGCCAGAGACAGTTCATCGTCAGATGCAGATAGCCGCCATGGAGAAACATGTGGCTGACAAGCGAGAAATAAGCGGAAGGACCACCGCCCTCGATGAGCCGTGCCGGCACGAAAGCGAGGCTTTCCCACACCGCATCCGGCAGGAAGCCGTAGACCGCCAGAAGATGAACGGCCACCAGCGCCCCAATCAGCCACAGCACGCTGGCGGGCGCATGCAGGAAGGGCTCGCGCGGCGGGGAGGACTGAAGAAAGGCCATGGCAGGTCTACCTTTGGTCGGAATAGGTCTGTTTCATATAGGAACGCGAGGACAGTTTGCGACGGGTTGTCTCGACGCGCCGGGATGGAGCCAGCCGGAATCCCGCTTTGACCCGTATCGCGTGTCAGTATGGCACGAAAAGGCGGGAACACCCCTCCCTGTGACTGGCACGGGCATTGCTCCTAAGGGCGCGACACCCCTGGACAGCCGTTATGCCGATCCGTGTTAAAGACATCCTGATTGCAGCCGCTGCGCTTTCCAGCGCCGCTAGCGCGGCCGACTATAACGCCGCTGCGAGCTACAATAGCCCCTATGGCATGACCGCCGGCCAGGAAAACCAGGCGATCAATCCCAGCCTGAGAGACTCCAACGGCAATCTGACCGTGGTGAACGGGCAGTTCACGTCTTCGAGCTTCAGCCGCCAGACAGGCGTGCAATCCATGGGGACCATCAGCTCTTCGACGCTGTCCTCGCTTGGCACCACGAGCGGCGTCGGAAGCACCAGCACAGCGAGCGCGATCGGCAATTCGCTGAATGTGGTCACCGTGGGCAACAACAACACCGTCATCGTCAATTCATCCCAGGTCAATAACGGCAATCAGACCGCCACCGTCACCACCAATGGGAGCAGCAAATGACCCCCCGCGCCCGTAAATATCTCTACAAAAGCCTCGCTGTCGCGGCTGTGGCCATGGCCCTTGGCGGTTGCGTCAGCCCGATCCCAGGTCCGAGCGGACGCTACACCACGCCGATCGGCGGCTCGCCGGTGATCAGCAACGAAACTCCCTATTCCAGCGCTTTGCGCTGCCTCGGCCATTACACCACACAGCGCCCGGTGCGTGTCGCTGTGGGCCAGATCGCCGATTACACCGGCAAATACGAATCCGATAATTCCGGGCGCAAGCTGACCCAAGGCGCCGCCCTGATGGCGATGAGCGCCTTGGCAAAAGCCGGCGTGCCGATGGTCGAACGCTTTGACACCTCTGTCGCCGAGATGGAGCTGAAATACGCCAACAACAAGCTGATCGGCGACGAGAAGGCCCCTGGCGATTTCCGCAAGATCCTGGCCGGCTCCATTCCCGGCTCGGACTACTATCTCGTCGGCGGCATCACCGAATTGAACTTCAACGTCCGCTCGATCGGCGCTTCTGGCGATGGCGGCGGAGTCGCCACCAACGCCCTTAAAGGCACGGCGGGCGCTTCGCTCTATGTGATGAATGTCGGCATTGATCTTCGCTTGGTCGACACCAATACGCTCGAAGTCGTCGACGTGATCTCCTACCAGAAGCAGATCATCGGCCGCCAGATTTCGGCTGGCGTGTTCGACTTCCTGGGCCAGACCTTTTTCGACGCCAGCCTCGGCGAGAGTGCGCTTGAGCCGATCCAGCTTGCCGTGCGCTCCACCATCGAGCGCGCCACCCTGGAGATGATGTCACGCCTATATCGTGCCCCGCAGAACTCCTGCGGCGGCACACTCAACACGGCTTCCGACCCGCTGGCCGACCGCCACGGAAACTCTACGACTGCGATGAACGAGGAGAAGTACAATGACAAATCTCGCCAAGACCCTTATCGCTGGGTCCGCGCTTCTGACGGCGATGCTGAGCCCGTGCTTCGCAGAGAGCTCCAATAGCAGCGGCAGCCAGATCCTGAACGGCCAGGTGAATTTCCAGAACGTCATCTCTGTGATGCAAGCCCAGGTCAACAATGTGGGCGGGGATGTGGGCATTCAATCGGTGGCCGCGGGTAACGCGGTGGACATCACCACGATGAATGACACACAGGTGAACACCAGCCAGTACAACAATGCGGCTGAGATCAGCTCCACCACGACTGCCAATGTTACCAACGTAGCCGGCAGCGTGAGCATCGTGAATCAGGCGGCGTGCAACACGGCATCCGTCTCGACCGATCCCGCCGTCACGGCCGTCACCAATTATCAAGAATGCGCCGCGAAGGATCCGACCGCGACGGCCAGCGTGGCGGCCAACAATATCGGAGGCAGCTTCAGCCTCGCCAATTCGGCGATCGGAAACAGCTTGGAGGCCGACACCAACGCCACATCGATGCCGATCAACAACAAGCAGATCAACAGCTCGGCCGTGGTGGCCGCGACCAGCGCAACGGTGACCAATGTTGCGGGTGCGGTTTCGCTCAGCTCCAGCGCCGTCGGCAACAGCGCGCAAATCGTCCATTACTCGACCAGCAACTGAATACCGTGATGCGTCTCCCGGGGGCGTTGGGGGCGCTTATCGGGGAAGAGGGAAGGCAGCCGCCTTCCCTCTTCCTTTTTGGCACAAGCTTCACATAAGCGTGCTTGGTTGCGGGCCCTGGTCCGGCCTATCCTCGCTCTCGAAGAGACAGGGGGAACCATGAAATATATCCTTATCGCCGCGGTTCTGGTCACCACGATGCTGTCGCCCGTGGCTTTGGCCGGCTCTCCGCAAGTGACAGTTCTGGCCGATACCGACAAAACCGTTACCGGCCAGCCCATCGTCAGCCCGGACCACCCGGTGGTGAAGACCACCATCATCACATTCCAGCCCGGCGAGAAGACGGCGGTGCACAAGCATCCCTTTCCGCATTACGGCTACATGCTGGAAGGCACACTGACGATCACCAACAGCGAAACCGGCAAGAGCTTCGAGATGAAGGCGGGAGAGTTTCTGGTGGAGATGCAGAACACCGCGCATTACGGCGAAAACCGCGGCAATATCCCGGTCAAGATACTCATCATCGACAGCGTGCCGGAAGGCGTGGCGAGCAATTCCATCGCCGTGCAGCCCTGAGGGAGATGGTCATGCGATACGCGATTCCAGCAATATTGGCTATGGCGGCAGCCGGTAGCGCCGCAGCGGCGGATTACCAAACCAACATCAACACCATCATCGCGCGGCACGATAAGACCCTTATTGGCCAGACCATCGCGGTGCCGAAGAATCCCGCTATTATTTTCTCGACCTCCACTTTTGCACCCGGCGCGCGCACGCCCGAGCACAAGCATCCCTGGCCGCATTACATCTGTGTGCAGGAAGGCGTGTTGACCATTGTGGGAACGGAAGTCGGCAAGGAGTTCCCTCTCAGCAAGGGCTGCTATGTCGAAATGCTCGACAAATGGCATTATGGCATCAACAAAGGCACCGTGCCGGTGGTGACCCTGGTGGTGGACCAAGTGCCGGAAGGTGTCGAGAAAAACAACGTGCCGAAGCCTCAATAACGCTTCTTCTTCCGGGGTGAAGGGCTGCGATCCAGCTTGGCCACACCGCGTTTGACATCATAGACAAAGGCATAATGGAAGCCGTTGGGGCTGTCGCCACCGCTGCCTTCCAGAACAAAGTGGACCGTGTCCGGCCCTGTCCAGCCATCGCAGGCGACAGAGCCATGCGCGGAATGCTGCAAGGCCCAAGCCGGGGCCGGAAACCGGCCTTGGATGACAACATCGGTGAGGCTGATTCTTTTGGTCTGCGGGCCCGGGGTGATCACATAACAATCGGCGACATTGCTGCCGATCTGATTGGTGACAGAGAGCGCATCGCTGGAAGGAGACCACGCCACGTCCACGGAACGTGTGAAAACAACGATCTCCTCCGAGCGCCCATCGGGATATTCGAGATGCAGGCTGTAATCGTGGGACTGGTCCGCGTTCGCGCCTGCATCGACATAGCTGACCCGCAGCTCGGAATTCGGCGCGCGCAGCTCCGTAACCGGCCCCGGAAAGGTAACCGCGGGCTCGGCAGCAGCGGCCGCAGCGAACAGGAAAACGAAACCGAATGAAGCCCAGCGCATCGCTCTACCTCAGCATGGCGGGCAGAGCCTAACCTTCTTCCGCCACCGGCGGATAGATGTGCCAGCGGCCTTCGTGATCGCGGATACGCCAGCCGGTTTCGGTCTTCTCGATTTCGCGCGATTCCAGCGGCACCTTGGCATAACCGCCCGGGATATCGAGGACATAGCTCGGAATGGCGAGGCCGGACAAGCGCGCCCGTAAAGCCCGCATCAGCGTCAGGCCCTCCTCGATGGAGACCCGGAAATGCGAGGTGCCCGGAGCTAGATCGGGGTGATGCAGGTAATAAGGCTTGATGCGGCATTCGAGGAAAGCCCGCATCAGGGCTTCCATGGTCGAAATCTCGTCATTGATGCCGCGCAGCAGCACCGTCTGGCTGACCACCGGAATGCCGCTGTCGATCAGCTTGGCAACCGCCGCGCGCGCCTCATCCGAGAGTTCGCGGGGATGGTTCACATGCACGGCAATCATGGTGGCGGCCCCTGGCACATGCAGCGCCGCCAGCAATTCATCGGTGATCGCCCGCGGATCCACCACTGGGACGCGGGTGTGCCAGCGCAGCAGCTTCACATGCGAAATGCTGGCAAGCTCCTGCCCCACTTTGGCGATGCGGCGCGGCGCCAGCACGAATGGATCGCCACCGGTCAGGATCACTTCCCAGACTTCCGGATGCGAGCGGATGTAGGAGAGCGCCTTGTCGAAGGTTTCCGGCAGAAGCGCGGTCTCTCCGCCCTGCCCCACCATCTCGCGCCGGAAACAGAAACGGCAATAGACCGGACAGCTGTGCACCACCTTGAACAACACGCGGTCGCGATGGCGATGCACAATGCCCGGTGCTGGCGAATGGGTGTCGTCGCCGATGGGATCAGGCAGCTCTTCCGGCGTCACATGCAATTCGCGTTCAGAGGGAATAAACTGGCGCGCAATGGGGTCGAAAGGATCTTGGCGATCGATCAGGCCGAGCACATGGTCTGTGATCGCCACAGCGTAGCGCTCGGCCACCGGCTCAAGCGCCGCCAAACGGTGCTCCGCAATAAGCCCGGCATCGGCAAGAGTATAAATGGACTTCACAGCCGTCATGGTGACGGGGTCCATAGCACATCTGAAAGATTGCGGGAGCCTGTGGCCAGCATCACCAGCCGGTCGAAACCAAGCGCCACACCGGAGGCTTCCGGCATTTCCACCAAGGCGGCGAGAAAATCATCATCGATGGGATAACGCTCCCCATAGATGCGCTCTTTTTCCGCCATTTCCGCCTCGAAGCGGGCGCGTTGTTCGACGGGATCCGTCAGCTCGCCGAAGCCATTGGCGAGTTCGACACCGCAAACATAGAGCTCGAAGCGTTCGGCCAGCCGCGGATCGCGTTCGGTGGCGCGCGCCAGTGCGGCTTCACAGCGCGGGTATTCGTAAAGGATGGTGGGAGCCGGTGTCCCCAAATGCGGTTCTATGGCGACAATGATCTTGGAGAAAAGATCGCCCCAGCTGTCGTTTTCGGCCACACCCAAGCCAGCCTCTTTGGCCGCCGCCGCCAAAGCATCCCGGATACCCTCGCCTTCCTCGGTCAGGCAGGCAAAAAGATCGATGTCCATATAACGCAAGAAGGCGTCGGCCACGGTCAGGCGCTCCGGCATCATGGACGGGGAGCAGCCGCGTTCCTGATACACGAATTCCCCGATTCCAGCCGTTTCGGAGGCGAGCCACAGAATATCAAGGCAGTCGTCCATCACGACGGTGTAAGGCTCTCGAGCGCGATACCATTCCAACATGGTGAATTCGAGCGCGTGCAGCGGCCCGCTCTCCCGATTCCGGTAAACCCGGGCAAAATCGAAAATCTTTGATTCCCCGGCCGCCAGCAGCTTTTTGCAGGAAAACTCTGGAGAGGTGTGCAAATAAACCGGATGGCGAACGCCATCCAGACCAATCGCCTCGGTAGCAAAAGCCGATAAATGCGCCTCATTTCCAGGGGAAACGGCCAAAGCGCCGCATTCGACCTCAGTAAAACCCTGAGATTCCAAATGCATAGCAACCGCCTTGCGGATTTTGCCCCGTGTCATAAGGGCCGGCCGGCGGTCGGCATGGCGGTGGGAGGCCCACCAGGAAGAACCCATCTTGGCCAAGACCATATGCTCCTGCTATAGGCCCCGTCTTCGCGGCCCTGCCGCTTTGCTGCGGCTCGGCCCGCTTATGACGGCCGCCCGACGAATTGACGAGGTAATCCCGTGGTTTCGGTTATCGCCAGCTCTGTGCGTAAAGGCAATGTTATCGAGAAAGAGGGCAAACTCTATATTGTCCTCAAAGCCGAGAGCTTCCACCCCGGCAAAGGCACCCCCACCACCACCATCGATATGCGCCGCATCTCCGATGGAGTGAAAGTGGTCGACCGCTATAAGACCACCGACAGCGTGGAAAAAGCCTTCGTGGAAGAACGCACTTACAACTATCTCTACCAGGATGGCGAGCATTTCGTGTTCATGGACCCGGAGCATTTCGACCAGGTTACGGTGGATGCTTCGGTGGTCGGCGATGGCGCGCCATATCTGCAGGAAAACATGGAAGTGGCCCTGTCGCTGTTCAACGGCACAGCCGTTTCGATCGTACTTCCGCAGCGAGTCACGCTCGAAATCGTCGAGACCGAGCCGGTGGTAAAAGGCCAGACAGCCTCGGGCTCCTTCAAGCCGGCTGTGCTGTCGAACGGCGTGCGGACCATGGTGCCGACTCATATCGTCCCGGGCACGCGCGTGGTGGTGATGACCGAAGATGGTTCCTATATCGAGCGCGCCAAAGATTAAGCCGCTTTATATCGCTGAATACAAAAATGGCCCGGCCGGTGACCGGGCCATTTTTCGTTTTCCTGCTCCGGACGAATCAATCCGGAAACACCGCTACGATCTTCTCGAAAATCATATGCCAATGGCTGTCGATGAAATAGGAGAGATCCTCGAACACTTCTTTCAGATAGGTGCGAATCTCGGTTTCCAGCGCCCGGACCTGCGTCTTGGTCGGTGTATGCTCCGCCACCTTCCGGGATATGAAACCATAGGCTGCATTGACGATATGGCGGATGATTTCGGCCGTTGCCGCTTCCGCGGGCTTACGGTTGGAGCCGCTGATATCGTTCATGCCGCCCGGGAAAAAGAAGCGCGAAGCCGGCGGCGAGCGGTGGCCGAGCATTAAGGCCCGGGCCTGGAAATCAGGACCAAAGCCGTCTGAGCTGTCCATCGATTGGAAAAGACGCAAGCGCTGCTCGACCATTTCATAGACAACCGGCGGGCATTCGCTGCTGCCGATATTCACGCCCAGCTCGATGGCGCGGTCACGGCTGATCTGCTCGCTATGCGGCATGGCGCCCGCGACCAGGAAGTCGGTGAGCTGGCAAGCATCATCCTTGCCGAAATGCGCCTTGTTGAGCAGCTCGCAAGCGCGCGCCCGCGCCGTCTTCATTTCCTTTTCGGCGAGATAGCCCAAAAGCACGATTTCATCCGAGACCGCCGCCAGCGGCTTTTCCTTCAGCAGCCGAATGTAGGATTCAATCGGGAAGCCGTAGAACTGAGTGTCGATCGGACCGAGGCAAGCGTATTTGCCCATCACGATCTTCTCGGTGGCAAGCGCGATGATCGTGCCTGCGCTCATGGCGCAATAGGGCACATAGGTCGTCGTGTTAGGACGATCCTTCAACGCGGAGGCGATCAGTTCGCAGGCAAAAGCTTCGCCGCCCGGTGTGTGCAGCACGATGTCGATCGGCTTTTCCGCTGGAACGCTGCGAATTTCGGCCAGAATTTCGAAGGCCTCGCGCGTGGTCAGATAACGGCGTCCTTCACCCGGATAATCTCGCGGATGACCGAAATCATGGATGACGGCGATCAGCTTGCGCGCTGAATTTTCGCTGGCAGCGTGATGCGGAGTGCCGGGCCGCGGCAGCGGAATGTTAAGAGCAGCTTCACGAACAGGAGCCGGATTAACAATTCTGGCCGTGTCTCCGGCCAGATTCATGGCCACCGCACCTGCGGGCGGCGCCTCTGTGAACACCGGCGTCACACTGCGCATATCGGCCGCAGTGGCAGAACGGCCACGCCGCAGGACCGCTATCAGCCCAAACAACAACACCAGTAGCGCCAGAAGCGCACCACCGGCCATTAACATATTCGGATCGAACGCCACCCCAACCCCCACCCGTTAGTCTTTGAGTCATCATACCGGGCGAAATGCGAGGCGCAAAGGCGAGTCGCGACTCAACAAGGCCTCCGCCAGCGTTTGGTCATTCCCAGGCGTGTTCGAGAACACGATCCATTGCAGATTAATACACAAGAAGAGAAGTGCGACATGTCGCCTCACACCATGTTTAGAGGTTGATCAACGGAGCTGGTGCAAAATCGGATTAGGCAATCAGCTGGCCTATTTGCATCACTGTTGCCGATGACACTCAGGTTGGCAGAGGCGTCTTGCTAGGCTAAAGAGGACTCATGACACGACTTGACTGTGCTTGGCGAGCATCAGCCATCTCCGTTCTTGCGGCCCTCGTCGCGCTTTGCAGCGTAACGGGAGCAGAAGCCCGCAAGGCCCCGCAACACAGCTCCCGTCACGCGGCGGTGCTTCATGCTGCGATTCCCGTGCCCTCGGCACGCCCGCAGGCAACCGCACTTGCTGTTGACGCAGACCCGAAAGAGCCTGCCGTTGCCCTGTCGCAACCGACCCTCAGCATCATCAGCGAGGACAAGGTCGCCGCGGCGGACACCCCCACGATCGTCAAACCGGGCCGGCGCATTTACTGCGTCGAGTTTGCGCGCTTGGCCTCCGGCATCGCGTTGTTCGGCGATGCCAAGACGTGGTGGGATCAGGCCCGCACCGCTTATGCGCAGCTGACCAATCCCGCACCGGGTACCGTCATGGTATTCGACCGGCGCAAGACCATGCGCAGCGGCCATGTCGCCGTGGTCAAGCGCGTGATCTCCAACCGCGAGGTCCTGATCGATCATGCCAATTGGGGCCGCGATGGCAGCATCTATCTCAATGCCCCCGTGGTCGATATCAGCCGCGATAATGACTGGTCGCTGGTGAAGGTGTGGAACTTCCGCACCAATCAGATGGGCACTACGCCTTATGCCCTCAAGGGCTTCATTGCGCAGCGCTTCGCCGCAGCGAACTAAGCGCCACAACAGCATTCAAAAAACGAACCCCTTGCCTCGCGGCGAGGGGTTTTTGCTTTGGAGTGATTTAAGCCCAGCGATTGCCTACAGACAGCCCAAGCCCTTCAGCGTTGCCCGCACGGCTTCGTCGAGAGGGATTTGAGGCTCCTCACCCAGGAATGCCTTCAGTTTGGCATTGTCGAGGCGCAGAGGCGTCTGCCAGAGATAGCGCATCTCCATCAATTCCCGCACGGTCTCGTTGAAAGGCGCGATCAGGCGCATCACGCTCCACGGCGTTTTGCGGATCGGAACATCCCGCCCGACCGCACGCCGGATCGCATAAGCCATCGCGACACCAGGTTCGCACCAATGGCCCTGCATATGAAAACGCTCGAAGGCCGCCAGCTCATTTTCGCGCGCGAGAAGACGCGCAAAGATTTCGCCGACATCAGGCAGGTATGCCCAAGCATGACCGATCTGTAGTGACCCGGGATAAGAAACTGCGGTCACCGGTTTGCCGGGCATTACCAGCCCTTGCGAGAACCAGCTATTGCCCGGCCTGGGCCCGAAATAGTCTCCTGCGCGGACAATCAATACGCGTGCCATACCCCGCTCGGCCGCCTCTTGCAGACGCTTCTCCAAAGTCACACGGATAGCGCCTTTTCGTGTCGTTGGATTCTGCGGCGAGGTCTCCGACAAAACACTGCCGGCATCCGGACCGTAGTTGTAGACGGTCCCCATCAGCGCGATACGCGCGCTTGCCACTTCCGCCGCCGCAATGCTGTTGTCGATCATCGGCAGCACCAAACCAGCCCAGTCGTGATACCCAGGCGGATTAACGGCATGAATAATGACATCAACGCCTGCTGCTGCGGCAACAACCTCTTCGCGGATCATAGCATCGCCATGGAGCGCGACGATATCCGGACCCAGAGCCGTCTTCACCTTATCGGGATCGCGGGCCAGCGTTCTGATTGCCCAGCCACGCCGCAACAGGGCCCGCGCAATTTCACCCCCAGCACCACCGGTTGCGCCCAGAACCAGCGCCTCCCCCACACCGTTCTGCGCCACGCAGCACCTCCGTTTTCCGGTTCAGAAACCTCAGGGTGCTCCGTGCTGATTGCAAGCTGGTGTCAGGCCGCCGACTGGCGCAAAACATCGGAGAAACGGGTTTCCGGGCGAATCTCGGTAGCATCGATGCGCAAAACGAGCGCCATCAAGCGGCACATGCGGTCAAAGACGACCCCTGCAGAACATTCGATGCCTTGCCGGGAAATTTCGCGGCGGACGTAATCGCGCACATCCTTGACGCAGAGCATTGTCTCTTCTGCATCTTCGGGAAACTCGACTTGGAATTCCGTCTCAAACCGCAAGAACAGATTGTAAACTTCCATCGTCAAACCCGCCGCTGATGACCACTGCCGCCCCGGTGTGCGCGGGGCCTCTCCATTCCGCAATCGGGATAGATCAGGCGGGTAAACGGAGTGTTTTCGTGTTCGTGAGGGATTAAAAAAATCACTGTGTGACAGCCTCTGTCTTGCATGACGGGAAAACGCGCCCCATGCTGCTCAAAATTTACATTCGGGGATTTCAGCGTGGCGATTCAATTGGTTTGGCGGTCCGTCTTCGCAGCACTGACGGTTTTCTGCGCTGCCGAAGCCGGCACTTTGCGCTGCGACAAACTCCTGGATGTGAATAGCGGGAAAATTCTCAGCGATCAGGTGATCACATACGACAAAGCCGGGGTTATCATCTCGGTAGCGCCGGCCGCTGGGGCACAACTTCCCGCAGATATGATCGTGGTTTCCGGACGTACCTGTCTTCCCGGCCTGATCGATGCCCATGTGCATTTGACTGGCGATGCCACGGACCAGGGCTACCAGGCCTTGGGCGTTTCGATCCCGGCCGAGGCCATCAGAGGCGTAAAGAACGCGCGTATCACATTGCTGGCAGGCTTTACCACGGCCCGCAATGTGGGCGCAGGCGGCTATTCCGATGTCGCCCTGCGCGACGCGATTAATGACGGCGGCGTGATCGGGCCCCGTCTGGAAGTATCGGGACCGATGATGTCGATCACCGGAGGCCATGGCGACAACAATCTGCTGCCTTTTGAATATCACCGCAGCGAAGACGGGGTTGCCGACGGCCCCTGGGCCTTGCGGGCCAAAGTGCGTGAGATCGTCAAATACGGCGCGGACCTCATCAAGATCAGCGCTTCTGGCGGCGTGCTTTCCAAAGGAGATTCCCCAGGCGCCGAACAGCTGACGCTCGAAGAGATGCAAGCCATCGTCACTGAAGCGCACAAGCTGGGCCGTAAGGTTGCCGCCCATGCCCATGGTACACAGGCGATCCGGGACGCCATCCTGGCAGGCGTGGATTCGGTCGAGCATTCCAGCCTGATCGATGCGGAAGGCATCAAGCTCTCCAAAGAGCATGGCACCTATCTGGTGTTCGACATCTACAACGACGATTACATCCTGGCCGAAGGGATCAAGAGCGGCATGCTGCCGGAATCGATCGAGAAGGAGAAAAAAATCGGCCGCCTGCAGCGCGAGAATTTCAAGAAAGCATTCCTTGGCGGTGCGAAAATGGCTTTCGGCACCGATGCCGGTGTCTATCCGCATGGCGACAATGCCAAGCAATTCGCCAAAATGGTGGAATGGGGCATGAAACCGATCGATGCCATCCGTGCGGCCACCTTGAATGCTGCCGATCTGATGGGCTGGAAAGACAAGGTGGGGGCCCTTACCCCGGGCCATTATGCGGACGTGATCGCCGTTTCTGGCAATCCCTTGGAAGATGTCACCACACTGGAGCATGCCTCCTTTGTGATGAAAGGCGGCGAAGTGGTGAAGAACGAGATCCGTTAGTTTTCTTTTCTGGGTTGTAAAGCGGCGCTATAGTCCCATGACAGATCCGGGGGGATTCTCATGGGCCACGCTCTTCCGTACGTTCTTGCCGCGCTATGTATTCTGGCGATTTCGTATCGCACCTATGGCGTCTTCTTCGTCCGCAAAGTCTTACGGGCGGATGATGGGACGCCAACGCCGTCACATCAGTTCACCGACGGCAAGAACTACGTTCCGACGCGCAAATGGGCGACAGCAGGCCAGCATTTTGCGGCGATTGCAGCAGCGGGCCCTTTGGTGGGGCCGGTGCTGGCCTCGCAGTTCGGCTTCTATCCCGGCTTCATCTGGCTGCTTGCCGGGGCGGTGATCGGCGGGGCGGTGCACGACACTGTGGTGCTCTATGCTTCGATGCGGATGAAGGGTCTGTCGCTGTCGGAAGTGGCACGGGCGGAACTCGGCCCAGTGGCGGGATGGTGCACGGGTCTGGCGATGCTGTTCATCATTACCGTGACCATGGCCGGGCTTTCGATGGTCGTGGTCAATGCGCTGGAGCACAATCCGTGGGGCACATTTGCGGTGTTCGCCATCGTGCCAATCTCCATCGCTTTGGGGCTTTCCGAACGCTATTTCGGCGTTTCGCGGCTCGCGACCTGCATCGCATTGGCCGCTGTCATCGCGGGCGTGCTGGCCGGTCCTTACGTGAATCATAGCGTACTCGGCCAATGGCTGACACTGAACAAGCAGACCCTCAGCTTCGTCCTGCCGGCTTATGCCTTCTTGATGAGCGCGCTGCCGGTGTGGCTGCTTCTGACCCCGATCGGCTATCTCTCCAGCTTTATCAAAGTCGGCGTGTTCGCGGCGCTGGTCGTGGGCGTGATCTTCGTTAATCCGGCGATTCATTTCCCCGGCTTTATCGGCACATTTGCGGCCGGCGGGCCGGTGGTGGCCGGGCCGGTTTGGCCGTTCGTTTCCATCACCATCGCTTGCGGCGCGATCTCCGGCTTCCATGCTTTTGTCGGCTCCGGCGTGACGCCCAAAATCATCGATAAGTGGAGCGACATCCTGCCGGTCGCCTTCGGCTCGATGCTGGTCGAATGCCTCGTCGGCATCATGGCGCTGGTGGCCGCCTGCTCGCTTCACCCGGAAGACTGGTTCGCCATCAACGCCGCTCCCGCCGCCTTCGCCAAGCTCGGCATGCACCCCGTCGAACTGCCGCGTTTCGTCGAGGAAATCGGCATCAATCTCGCTGGGCGCCCTGGCGGTGCCGTGACCTTGGCGGTCGGCATGACCAACATCTTCACCTCGCTGCCATGGTTCCGGACGCTGGCATCTTACTTCTTCCAATTCGTGGTGATGTTCGAGGCGGTGTTCATTCTGACCGCAGTCGATTCCGGCACCCGCATAGCCCGTTATCTGTTGCAGGATCTTTCCGGCGCTTTCTGGGCGCCGTTGAAGCGCGTCGACTGGACGCCAGGCATGCTTGCGACGAGTTTCGCGGCTTGCTTGTTATGGGGCTATCTTTTGGCCTCAGGCGACATCGCTTCGATCTGGGCGTTGTTCGGCGTTTCGAACCAGTTGATGGCTTCGGTCGGGCTGATCATCGGCGCCACGGTGATTTTGAAACTGTCTCGGCGCTTCCGCTATGCGCTCACCTGTCTCGTTCCGCTCGCCTACCTGTTCGTCACTGTCTATACGGCCGGCATTTGGATGGTGCGGCACGTCTATCTCAATCCGGTAGCCAAAGGTTACAACGTCTTCAACGGCAGCATCACGATCATCGAACTGGTGCTCGGCACGGTGATCCTGATTGCGGCGCTCGGGCGATGGATCAAGATGGCCGACGCGGAACCGTCCGCCGCGCCCATTTAGAAAACGCTCTAATCCTTTTTCGCCCAGCGCAGCGACATGCAGGAAAGACCCGCATCGAGCTTGGAAACCTCGCGTGCGGGCAGCAGCCGTACCGGTAAGCCGTGGCGTGTGATCATCTCGGCCGTGCGCAAATAGCCATCGCAGATCAGCACAATGCGGTTGATGCGGAGGAGGTTCGCGGCGGCCTCTTCGCCTTCCGGCGTAACCAGCACGCGCAAACCTTCAAACACACCGCTGCCGGCCATGGTCTTGGTGGCCACAATCGTGTCGTCGCTGAGCAGCGCAGCGGCGGTCTTGAAATGCAGGATGCCCTTTGGGGTCTCAACAATGCGAGCCTTACGGCCGAAGGCCTCCAGATGGCGGGCCAGCGCCTCGGCGCCAAGCCGGTTTGTCCGCGCCGACAAGCCGATGAACACGGCGCCGGGCGTGATCAGGACATCGCCGCCATCGGCATATTCGCCGACGTGAAGCTCCCGCACCTCGGCGAAATGCCGGGCCAAGGCCGCCCGCATCTCTTCGCGCTCACCCAGCCGGGACGGCGCCCCGGGCCGCAGGAGGATCGCTCCTTCCGGAAATACCAAGGCCGGATCTTCGACAAAGATCGAATCGGGAAATCCTTCGAGCGCCGGGAGAATATCGACCGCCAGTCCAGCTTCCGCCAAGGCGTCCACATAAGCCCGATGTTCGGCCAGAACACCGTCATAGCGCGGGACGGCCGTAGCGTCGGACCGCAGCCCGTTAACGACACTCTCACCCGGTTCTCGCACAATGGCATGGGTGAATTCGAAGACGCGCATGGACGCCCCCTTTATCGCGAACCGGGCCATTGTGAAGATCAAGCCCGCAAAACGGAAGGGTAGCCGCGCGGAATTGGCCTCGCTATTTTGTATCCACTGACCACAGAGATCCGCCGATGACCAGCGACAGCCCTGAGAATGCCAATCAGCCAGCCCCGCGGGGCGAACTCACCGTGCGGGTAAAGGCCATGCCCGCCGACACCAATGCCAATGGCGATATTTTCGGCGGCTGGGTTCTATCGCAGATGGACATCGCCGGGGCCATCACCGCCTCCGAACTGGCCCATGGCCGCGTGGTGACGCTGAAGGTCGATTCTATGATTTTTCATCGCCCGGTGCGGGTGGGCGACACGCTTTGCGTCTACACCGAGGTGGAGAAGGTAGGGCGCACCTCCATGACCATCCATATCGAATGCTGGGCCCGGCGCTTCCTTAGCCAGCTGCGCGAACAAGTGACCGAAGCGAAATTCATCTTCGTCGCCATCGACGAAAACGGAAAATCGCGCCCGGTGACGGATGGCTGAGCCTTCTCAAGGCATCGGCGTACAGATCTCGACCAGAAAGCCGGAATTGTCGCGCACATAAGCGACCATCTGCCCCCAAGGCTTGGTCTTGGGTTCTACGATCGGTGCTGCACCGGCCGCCACAGCCCTCTCATAAAGGGCTTGCACATCCTGAGTCGTCAGCGCGATTTCGAAACCGAAGGCGCTCTGGCCTTTGGTCAGCGTCTCCACATCGACATTCAGCGTCTCGGACGCCAAGGCATGGCTGACAAAACCGAGCCGCGTCGTACCCGTTTCGAGATCGCCATAAGCTTTGCCGTTGTCGTCATGGAAAAAGTGGCGGGTTACGCCAAAGGCTTTTTCATAGAAGGTGAGACTTGCCGCGACATCCTTGACATAGAGCAGCGTGTAACCGAGCTGAGGTGAGGTCATAATTCGTACTCCGATGATGAGACCTGCAGACGCGGTATCCTGCCCAAGCGGGCAGCCTCCGTCTTGAAGAAATCCGACATATCAGGCTGCAGAAGACCGATTTCCCGCATATTGGACCGGCGTCAGCCCGGATAACGCCTTGAACTCCCGCACCAGATGCGGCTGGTCGGCAAAGCCAAAAGCCGCCGCCATGTCCGCCCAATCGTGCGAACTGCCGGCACGGTTGATCGCAGCTTTGAGCCGCTTGAAGCGCACGATCCGCGCAAAAGCTTTGGGCGCAAGGCCGACATGCTGTTGGAATTTTCGTTCGATCTGACGGGCACTGAGGCTGCCCGCATCAACCAACGCCTTCATTGCCAGAGGACCTCGGGAGGCTTCAATCCGAGCCACACATTCCCCGATACAAGGATCAATCTCTTTTGGGGCATTGGCCATCAGAGCTGTTCGTAAAAGAGCCGGGCGCGCCGCATGCGGCGTTTCCAAAAGCCGGTGCCACAACTCGCCAGCCATAGAACCCCATAGGTCCGTGAGAGCGGCACGGCTGTCGGTGATATCGCTGGCATCGAGGCGAAGAAAGGCTGGCAAACCGCCAGGACGAAAACGTATGCCCCAGAAATCGGCCGCACTATGGAAATGGACTTCTTGCGGCTTGCGCATCGTCCCGATAACGGCCGCCTCCCCAGTCCTGGCAGTATCGAACAGGATATCCATGCAACCATCCGGCAACACGGCATGAACCATGTCCGAGGCCGGCGCAGCGCTCGACCACAAACACTCAACCCAGGGCGCCAGAGGGCCTGGTGCGTATTCGCGATAGCGTGGTGGTTCCGTCATTGCCAACGATCTGCAGAACAACGCGGCGATGATGATACAGGCCTAGTTCGAAAGAGAAACCCCGCCAGATAAGAGCGGGGGTTCTGTTACTTGCTTCCCGTCGCAGCTTTAGCTGTATCTATGGGAGTTGCCGTTTCTGTAGGCTTTTCTGTGGGTTTGACGGTATCAGCAGGTTTAGCAACCGCGTCAGCGGGCTTTGCCGGATCCACGGTCTTAGCGGCCTCTGCAGTCTTCGCCACATCGGCGGGTTTGCTGCCATCAGCAGCCTTTGTTGTATCTGTCGAGGCCGTCGGAGTGGCGACCGGCGCGCCATCGGCCGTCAATGTCACCGTTACCGGTGATTCATAGTAATAGTTCGCTCCGCTCGCGGCATCGACCGCCACACCAACAAGACCACCTGCCAGCACGTTTCCAAAAGTCGTGCCGCCAAACTTGGCTTTCGCGAGAGCCTTACCCGAACCCGTACCATCTTTGCTGCACGAGATCTCCAGATCAGTCTTGGTCTTATGAACCTCCACAGAGCCGGGCGTCGTCATATACCAAGTGCCTTGGGAATTCTTGAGCTCACATTTGGCTCCGTCTACCGGCGCCGTATTGACTGACATAGTCTGTTTCGAACCCTGAACAATGGTCGCACAACCTGACAAACCGATCGCCGCGAGCGCGACGACCGCCACTTTACTGATCATGATATGTCCCCCCCCACAACAATAAAAGTGAAGCCTATACCGCTATCAGCTTCGAGTTGAAGGGGGGCGTAAGGGGCATAAACCTTGTTTTTCGGGCGCCATGTTGCGACCGATTAGCACGCGGCCCCGCCCTTGCAGGTTCGCCTCTTTTTTCATCCGTCCACTGATTACAATGCATGCAAACGTAAGCCCCCGCCGGGATTAACCGGCGGGGGTTTCTGATTATT
>Ga0207835_1000059_pt1 | contig 71500 bp, 59 predicted proteins | sample LuqExpMetagenom8_FD_187766 | JGI IMG/M metagenome (GOLD analysis project Ga0207835, IMG submission 187766) | Tropical forest soil microbial communities from Luquillo Experimental Forest, Puerto Rico - Sample 8 (SPAdes) | ecosystem: Environmental > Terrestrial > Soil > Tropical forest ... | reverse complement strand
CAACCCGCTACGACAGGCTCGCCAGAAACTTCCTGGCTTCGGTATGCCTCGTCGCCGCCATCGTCTGGTGGATTTAATGAGTCTCGGCCCTAGTTGGCATCGCGGCGCCATGGTTCAAAGCGTTTCGGGACAATTTTCTACCGCGCTGCCTGCTCTGGAAGACCAAAGATTAAGCTCGTTTCCCAGCAGGCAATCTATAATCTCCCTCATGCTTCCCCTGGAGAACACTTATGCGAATCGGCGATCCCTTGACGCTTTCCGCCTTGCGCGGTGTTTACGAACGGGCTTCCCGGATCGATTTTGCGCTTGAGGCGTTCGCACGCATCGACCGCGGCGCCAAGGTGATCGCTGATGTGATTGCGGCTGGCGCCACCGTCTATGGCGTCAATACGGGCTTTGGTCTGCTGGCCAATACCGAAATCGCCAAGGATGATCTCGTCGCCTTGCAACGCAATCTGGTGTTGAGCCATGCCTGCGGCACCGGCCCGCTGCTGCCGGACGAGATTGTGCGGTTGATCCTGGTGTTGAAGCTTGCTTCGCTATCGCGCGGGGCTTCGGGTGTGCGGCGTCAGACCGTGGCGGCTTTGGCCAAACTGATCGATGCCGAAATTTATCCCTGCATCCCGGCCAAAGGTTCGGTCGGTGCTTCCGGTGATCTGGCGCCTCTCGCACATATGTCGGGCGTGCTGCTTGGCATTGGTTCGGCGCGGGTGAAAGGTGAAACCGTGCATGCCTCTGAAGCGCTCGAACGCGCTGGGCTGGAGCCGCTGGAGCTGGGCCCAAAGGAAGGCCTTGCCCTGCTTAATGGCACCCAGGTTTCCACTGCCATTGCCTTGGCCGGTCTTTTTGAAACCGAAAAAGTATTTACTGCCGCCATCGTCGCTGGCGGCATGTCGACCGATGCTTTTAAAGGCTCAGACACGCCCTTCGATGCCCGCATCCATGAACTGCGCGGCCAGCCCGGCCAGATTGCAGTGGCGGCGATGTTGCGCGGTCTGATGCAGGGCAGCGAAATCCGAGAATCCCATCGCGCCCCAGGCGACGATGGTAAGGTGCAGGATCCCTATTCCTTCCGCTGCCAGCCCCAGGTGATGGGAGCGGTACTGGATGTGATCCGCCATGCTGCACGAACGTTGGAGATCGAAGCTTCCGGCGTTACCGACAATCCGCTGGTGTTGGATGATGGCTCTGTGGTCTCAGGCGGCAATTTCCACGCCGAGCCGGTCGCGCTGGCAGCCGATCAGCTCGCCATTACTCTTTGCGAGATCGGCAATATCTCGGAGCGGCGCACCGCTATCCTGGTTGATCCCAAGATGAGCGGGTTGCCGGCTTTCCTGGTGAAAGAGTCGGGTCTCAATTCCGGTTTCATGATCGCCCAAGTCACGGCGGCAGCGCTCGTAGCCGAGAATCGTATGCTTTCTCACCCTGCGTCTGTCGACACCGTACCCACCAGCGCCAACCAGGAAGATCATGTTTCCATGGCAACCCATGGTGCGCGACGGCTGCTCGACATGAGCGAGAATGCCGCCAGTGTCGTGGCTATCGAACTTCTGGCCGCCTGCCAGGGGCTTGATTTCCGCCGCCCGCTCAAAAGCTCTGCGCCTTTGGAGCGCGCTGCGCAGGAAATCCGCGCCTTGGTGCGCCCTTATGAGCGCGATCGTTATTTTGCGCCGGATATTGAAGCCATCACTCAATATGTGCGCTCGGGAGCTTTCCGGGCGCTGGTAGGCGCGATATTTTGAAGATCGCTTTCCTGCACCGTCATGACAGTCCTTTAAGTCCACGCTGACTCCACCCCTTCCAAGTAATTTATGGTCATAATTCATAAACGCATGCCGATTTTACCAACTTATCGCATGTGAGATCCGGAACTATGTTGGCGGGTCCAATAACCCAGAAAGAAGTGGCCATGACAGAGAACATCGCGGGCAAAGTCATCGTTATTACGGGGGCGAGCAGTGGCCTTGGAGAAGCGACGGCAAGGCATCTTGCGGCTGCTGGGGCGAAAGTTGTCCTTGGCGCGCGGCGCATCGATCGCCTTAAAGTCCTGGCTGACGAGCTGAAGCTCGGCGAAAATTCCGCCATCCAAACCGACGTCACAAATTCTTCCCAGGTAAAAGCTCTCGTCGATGCAGCCGTTGCCACACATGGGCGGATCGACGTTCTTCTCAACAATGCCGGCCTGATGCCGCATTCTCCGCTTGAGCGCCTCAAGATCGAGGATTGGGATCGGACCATCGATGTGAACATCAAGGGAGTCTTGTACGGCATCGCAGCCGCATTGCCGCATATGATCCGCCAGAAAAGCGGCCACGTCATCAACGTCTCCTCGGTTGCTGGTCACAAGGTTGGACCCGCGGGCGCCGTTTATTCGGCTACCAAACATGCCGTTCGGGTTCTCTCCGAAGGTCTGCGCCAAGAGGTGAAGCCCCATAATATCCGTACCACGATCATCTCGCCGGGCGCGGTGCAGACGGAGTTGCCTCAGAGCGTCACCGAGGCTGATATCGCCAAGAACATACAAGATTACTATGCCGCTTACGCCATTCCGGCGGACAGCTTCGCACGCATGGTTGCCTTTGCCATCGGCCAGCCCCAAGAGGTTGACGTGAACGAGATCCTCTTTCGTCCTACGGTGCAGGTACTCTGAGCGATGTTTGTGCGAATCCCAGGCTTCCTTAGCTGATACGAAACGAAGAAGGGCAGGGACCGGAAGCGAGGTTGGCGTAAAATTTGAAGCCGCTAAAGCAGTCCAAAAACAAAGTGGCCGGAGGTTTCCCTCCGGCCATTCCGCGCGCAGCTACGGATGCACTTAGAACTTTTGGCTGATCGTCAACGAGAAGAAACGCGGCTTGGTCGGCAGGATGTAAGGCTGATAGCCGCAAACCTGGGTGGTACAATAGGCATAGCGATAAATCTGGCCACGTTCGTCGAACAGGTTTTGCACTGAGAAATCGACCGACCAATTGTCCTTTTGAATGCCGCTGGCGATATCGAATGTGGCATAGGCCGGCATCTTGCCCAGGACTTGGCGGATATTGACCTCTGCACCCGTGACCGGGCTCGGGGCCTGGACGCGCAAATCCGGGTAAGCGCTGGTCTGATACACCAGCGCGCCCTGCAAATGCGCATCGAACCCGAGGATATCGAAGGTGTAGCGGCCGACCAAATTGCCTTTGAAGCGCGGCGTTGACGGCAGCACAGTGCCTTTCGGCGCATTGGGCGGATAAGGATAGGTCGCATTCGGGCAGGTGGTGTCGAGAGCTCCGGTTGCCGGATCAAGATCGCCGCAATAAACCTTGGTCAGGCGGGCGTAGTTATAGGAACCCGCGCCATAAAGCATGAAGCTATCGCTAACCTGCCAAGTCACGTCGGATTCGACGCCCTGAATGCGGGCCGAGCCGGCATTGGCGATCTGGGTAAGGGAGTTGAGACCCAGGAAGGCGAATTGGAAATTGTTCCAGTCTTCCCAATAGGCCGCGCCGTTCCAGCGCACCGTGTTGTTGAACCACGTCGTCTTCCAGCCGATTTCGTAATTGTCGAGGCTGTCCGAATGATAGGGCGGCAGCGTCGCGACGCGGTTGATGCCGCCTGGGCGGAAGCCGGTCGAATAGGTGGCATAGACCATGTCCGCATCATCGATCTGCCATTGCAGATTGAACTTGTGGGTCTCGCCCCATTCGTAAGCGTGTTTGTTCACGTTCGTACAAGGGCCGCCGAAGCGGTCCGGCACGGTTGGTGTGGCACAGCTTGCCACGCCGGTATGACTCGAGATGGTCGCGGCAAGACCAAAGAAGCCCTCCAGCGAGTTTCGCGATTCAAACACGCGTGCACCCGCTGTCAACGTCAGCGTCGGAGTGATGTCGTAACTCACTTCGGTGAAGGCCGCGAGGTCGCGGTCGATGCGCTGCTGGTCCGTCAGCCATAGCGTTTGCGGCCAGCCGGGAATCCAGAAATTGCTGCCCAAGGCATCGACCTTGTAGTCCTGCAGGATGTTATGGGCTTGGCGCTCATGGAAGAGGCCGACCACGAAGCGCAGACGTTGATCCGTCGGCGAGGACAGCCGCAATTCATTGGACCATTTGGTGTATTGATCCTTGAACAGGATGTATTGCGAAGAATCCACCGCGTTGCCGGCATTGTCCGTGAAATAGTAGTGCGCCAGCGTGTCATACCAGAAGGTGTAGTCGGTATAATCGGCCGAACCGGAGCCGCGCCGGTCCATATAGCCGGTGGCATAGGTCAGATCGAGATTGCCGATCTTGCCGGTGACGGTCAGCGCCGCCTGATACCAATGATCCTTGGCGTATTCGGGGAACAGGTGTGCGACCTGAAGATCACCGACGGACGGATCGTAGCCGGAAATGCCATTCGATTTTTCCAGCTGCCCCATCAGCGTCGTGGTCACGGTCCAGGTGTCATCGAGATCGATGCCTAGGGCCAGACGGGCACCAAGCTTGTCTGTGTAATTGTAGTCGTTCTTTACCGCTTTCGCGTTGTCGGTGGTGAAGCCCGTCGTGGGATAGGTGCGTGTGCGATGGACGTTGTCGATATAGCCGGCATCGTGTTCGTCCCAGGCCACCAGGCGAATGGCGGTATGATCATCAACCGGCAGATTGACGAAGCCGCGCAGGCCATAGCCGAAGCTGCCATGATCGACGGCATTGCCTTCGAGCTCATACCCAGCTTCGAACTTGCTTGGGTCCGGCTTATTGGTGATGAGGCGGATGGTGCCTGCTTCCGACGAAGCGCCGTAAAGCGTGCCTTGCGGGCCCGCCAACGCTTCGACGCGTTGCAGGTCATAGGCTGGAACATCAAGCGTGCCGCCGATGGTGGTGATTGGCAGTTCGTCGAGATAAACGCCTACCGTCGGCAGGGGGCCGGAATGGTTGCCATCGGCGCCATCGGTCACACCGCGCATCGAGATGGTTGCTTGGCCTGGGCCGCCACTGGAGCCCTGGCCGCCCGCCGTGAAGGAGACCGAAGGCAGGAAGCGTGCGAAATCGCGGAAGTCGTTGACGTGCAGGTCTTCGAGCTTGGAGTTGTCCAGCACCGAGATGCTGACGGGAACCTTCTGCAAATCCTGTTCGCCCACCTTCTGAGCGCTTACCGTCACGGTTTCCAGCCCCACGGCCGCGGTCTCTTCCGCCTTTGCTGGCAGCCCGCTCAATACGCTGGTGGCGAGCAAGGCCGAGGCGAGATTCCGCGGCTTCATGAAAATATGCCAATGCATGGATCACATGCCCCCTGATCAGTGTCAGCACCGCCGCGGCCCTCACCACGGCGGCAAATTCGGTTCCACCCTGCAAAGATGGGGCCGCTTTTCTACAGGAGGCTAATGGGTGTTCCGCCGGGGAAGTCTAGAGCGCTGTACCAAGCGAATTTCGCAGTGGTTCAAGCCATTTTTCGTAATGGCGCCAATGCTCCACAGCATCGGAGAAGATCGGCATACGGACTTGTTCGGAAGACGCGGTGCGCACAATGCGGTCATTCTGATAAAAACGCAGGCAGTTATCCTCGAACTCCAGCCCGCAGTAATCCAGCAGCCGCCGGACATTGTTCTCCAAATCGGCGACCAGTTCTTCGTATTGGATGCGATGGATGCGTCCGGGCAATACCGCATCGAAATGCGCCATGAGGTCGACGTAGTCGGCGTAGTAGCGCCCGATATCGGTCAGGCTGTAAGTAAAGCCTTGGCCGCGGGCGAAATGCTGTTTGAAACAGGAAAAGCAGCAGGCCATTGGATGGCGCCGGGCATCGATGATCTTGGCTTGAGGCAGGATCGAAGCGATGAAGCCGATCTGCAGGAAGTTGTTCGGCATCTTGTCGATGAAGAACGGCCGCCCGAGTTTTCTGTGAAGGCGGGTGCGTTCAAGATATTCCTCGCCCAGCCTGGTGCGCTCTTCGGCTGAAAGGGCGGCCAGCACGTCCGGATAGAAGGGTTTGCCGGCGGCATCCTTCAGGCGTCCCACCATGGAAAAGATATCGGGCAGCTCCATCGTGCCTTCCACCTTGGAGTGGCTGGCGAGAATCTGCTCGATCAGAGTCGAGCCTGCGCGCGGCAGCCCGACAATGAAAATGGGATCGGGCGCGTCTGAGCCGCCTTCTTTCCGGCTCTCGAAAAACGCCGGGGTCAGCACCTGTTTCAGGGTGTCTTTGTGCTCCGTCACCGTGCCGGCATCGTAGCCGAGCATAGTGTGGCGCAAGGCATTGGCGCGCTCGTAATGGCGGAACGAAGTCTCGTAGTCCTCGCGGTCTTCGAAGGCTTTGCCCAGCGCGAAATCGAGATGCAGCCGGTCTTCCGTGGAAATATCGCTGCGCGTGAGCGCTCTTGTCATCGCTGCGATATCCGCATCCTGGAAGGGAAAGGTCTTGAGATTGGCCAAACTCCACCAGGCTTCGCCAAGGCCCGGCTGTTGCTTTACCGCTTCGCGATAGGCGTCGATGGCTTCGCTTTGCTGGCCTGCGGTTTTCAGCGTGTGGCCGTAGCTCATCCAGATTTTGGGCTGGTTCGGCACCTCCTGGAGCACGCTTTTATATAGCGCGATGGCGCGCGCGGTCTCGCCCAGCCGGGCCAAGGTGGCGGCTTGCTGATTGCGGTATCCGGCATGCTCGGGATGGCGCTGCAACAGGATGCCGATTTCAGCGAGGGCTTCGACCGATTTGTTCTGGCGGTGCAGGACAGTGGCCAAGTTGGAGCGGGCTGCATCGAAGCTTGGCGCCAGGGTGATGGCGCGATGAAGCAGTTTCTCGGCTTCTTCGTAACGCTCCAGCCGGGCGGCGATTTCCGCCAGCATGCGGATGGCCGCGATATCGGTCGGGAAGGCCTTCAATTGCGCCCGCAGGATCTGCTCAGCTTCCGGCACGCGGTTATCGTAAAGCGCTTTGGCCGCTTCCATCATCCTGCGGTCATGCACCGAGGCGTTGACGTGGTGCAGATATGCGCTGTCCGCGCCGTCACGGTCGCCCAGCAAGGTGTACTGGTCGCCCAAGAGACGCCACGCCATGGGATGATCGGGCAGGTGGCGGAGGAGACGCTGTAAGGCCTGGATCGCCTCTTTGTGACGGCCGGCGCGGGCGTAAGAAACGCCGCGCTCATATTCAGCGACGGCCGGAGCGAGGCGCCCCAGCGCCGGGTTTTCCAGCGTCTTGATGGCCTCATCGAATTGGCCTTGGGCGCGCAGGGCCGCGGCGAGCAACAACAGGGTTTTGGCTTCGTCCGGCACGACTTTCAGGATTTCCCGGGCCTGGGCTTCGGCCAGAGCGGGATTGGCCGCCAAAAGATGTTCGAGATGGGCAATAGCCGTGGCGAGATTGCCGCGCTGATCCCCGCCCGTCATTGTGCATCCTCGTCCGTTGCCCAGCCGTTATGGACCGGACCGCCACGAGGGGCAATGCGGGGCAGGTTCAGGGATTCTGGGTCTTCTTGTCGGAATCGCTCGAGAACCAGCTGCCGACATCATACCAATGGTGGGTGGTCTCGGCCGGCTGTTCTTTTGCTTGGGCCTGGTCTTCCGGCTTTGGCTTCTCGGCGCTGTCCTGCTTTTGGGGCTCGTCCTGTTTGGCCTGCGCTGCGGCCTGAAGCTTTTCGGCAGCACCCAGATTCCAGGTCACATTGGCTTTCCAATCGGCTTCGACGATGTCGCCGTTTTTGACCGCTGGACGGTAATGCCAATTGGCGGCGCATTTCACGGCCGCTTCGTCAAGCCGATCCGAACCGCTGGAGGCGATCACCTTGATTGCGTCCACCGTGCCATCGGCCAGAATTTTGAAGGCAAGCTGCGTCACGCCCTGCTCGCCGGCGCGCAGAGCATCTTCAGGATATTGATCGGTGCAAGCATGCGCCTTGCCGACCGTTTTCGGTATGGATGTCACGCCCGGCTTTTCGATCGTCTGTTTGACGATCTTGGTGATGACCGGCGGCTCCTTGGGGTGCCCCATCATGCGCTGACCAAAATCATAGGCAAAAAGCAGTGAAGAGCCCGTGGCGATGGCACCGGCCACCACAACCGCCCATATGTGGTTGCGGAACTTCTCGCTGCAAAAGAGCCCCGACGACACCACAAAGATGATGAATTCCAGAATGATCATTGCTTCATACCTTGCGGCCATCCCGTCAGCATTACCGCCGCTCTCCGCTTATAGCATGGTCCATGGCGAAACCTTCTGGCCGCTTTCCGTTAAAAGAAAAAGTCAAGAAGCTGGCGAGAGTGTGACATGATCATCCTGCATTTCCACACCGGCCCTTGGTAGCGGCCTTTTCTGGTTTGCCCATTTCTGGGGAAAACACGCCAAAGCGGGCCTTCATCGCTGAAAGCCCGCTCGTGCCGGATCGCAGAGGCAGGCAGAGACCACTCCCGTTGGAATGGATCTGCACCTTGGTCCGGTCTCCTCGAGGTTTGACGGAAAGAACTGCCGCATCTGACCACGCCCTCTGGCGTCGGCGGCCTCGCTTTGCGTCCGTGTTCTGAGCGGCTTGCGTTCAGATGTCCTGCGCTCGGCGGGGCGATGACTCGATCCGTTCCGCTTGGACTTACGCGAGGGGAAGTCCATCACCTCTGTATGCTCCCGCGTCAATTCCTGTTTCCGGCCGCGCTTAAGGTTGGCTATGCGAGCGCCTTAGGGTTGCGTGCCTTCTTTCGGTTTTCGTACCTCAAAACGACAAGAACAATATGAGAACAAAAAATTTAAAAATCAAGAAAATCAGGCGTTAACGAACATCACAAAATATGACACCGCTGCGTCGCAAGCGCAGTTGGAATGCGTCCTACTTTCTAAGGGCACGAAGAAAATCCGGGGCGCAACGGAGGCGGTTAGCGCGAGCTTGCGCTTTATGTTTGACATGCTGCTAGCCGCGAGTTGTCTCGCTGGAGCGCGTCTCTATCTACTTCATGCGGTGCGGTGCTCCTTCACATCACCCAATCAGGGCGAAGCGCATTAGCGCTTCGGAGGTGAATGTTCGCTTTGCGCATAGCCGGTCGTTCGCCATCAAACTGTCCGTGATTGGAACTATTAGTATACCCGCCATAACAAAAAGTGGTTTGGAGCGGTTCAATGAAGTCGCATTTCCTTACTTTGGTTTTGTCCGCGCTTAGTTTGGCTTCCCCCTGCATGGCAAACGATTGTCAGAGTCTAGGCAGCAAGGCAGAAAAGGCAGGCTGCTTATGGAAAGAAGCAACCGCGGCAGAACATGAAATGAAGGTGTCCTATGGGTGCGCGCTAGCGGCGCTGGCTGCGCACGATGAGCAATTTCCACGACACAAATTTCGAGACCGTTTCGCTGCCAATCAAAGCCATTGGGTGCGACAGCTCAAGGAGGACTGCTCGCTCGCTGCCGACATGGCGATGGGGAGTGTGGGCGCGATTATAGAACCTGGATGCCTCGCGAACGGCTTCAGCGGGCGGGACTTGGGCCTGAGACAAACCGCACACCAATTTGAGGATTTTGAAGCCAAGCCGACGCTGGAATGTCAACGGCGGAGCGATTAGGAGCGATTGCTCGTTAGGGCATTGGGAACGCCTTGGTTTGGCGCGGTCAGGTCGATACGCCAATGTCCGTTCCGAGGCCGCCCCCTGCCGTAGCCCCTTGATCCGACTGGCGCCAGTTTTGGCCATTCATCGCAGACAGTACGGTCACTGGTTTGGTTCGCGACTATGGGCTCAAAACGGCCTATCCAGATGGACTTCATTTGTTTCGGGCAAACGCGAGTGCGGTAGCCGCCCCGATCAAGACGCCGCCAGTCACTCTGTTCCGCAATCGAGCGTGCGACGCCAGAACGTTTCTCATACGGCCTGCGCCAAGCGCCCACGTTCCATCTACCAATATCGCTACGGCCAGAAAGGTGACGCAGAGAAGGCCGATTTGTGACCCGACGTGTTGGTCCATTCGGACGAACTGCGGAAAGAACGCACCATAGAACAAGAGGGTCTTCGGATTGGTCAGAGACACCAGCAGCGCTCGCAGGAAAATTGCCGTACACGACTTCGGTTCGGCTTGCGTCACGGTCAGATCGACGGCCTGCGCCCGCCAATGCCTGACGCCCAAGTAGATCAGATAGACGACGCCGATCCAACGCAGCCATGCAAACCACCCCCCCCAGCACGCTGAGTGTTGCGGTCATACCGAGCGCTGTCAGCCCCAATTGGACGACCATTGCCGAAGTAGTTCCGGCAACAGTCAGTAGGCCATACCTGGGGCCGTGGGCCACGCTATTTGCAACAATAAGTGCGACGTTCGGGCCTGGCACCAACATGAGAAGGGTGACGGCGAGAACAAACGACAGGAATAGGTTCGTATCGATCATGGCTCTTGGTATCAGGCCGACGACGATCCCGTAAATCCGTGGTGTTTACATGCCCGCTATGTATGTTGCGTTCTGGTGCAACGCGGACATAGCCCCCCAAACAAAAACGGCGGACCGTGAGGCCCGCCGTCTGCATTTTTGTTTGGAATACAGCTTTACGCCGTTTCCAGATTCTTGATCTCCACCTGCGGCGCGAGCTGGTTCACCACATCGGGCGAAGCCAGGCCGGTGCCCGGAGAGAGCAGGGCGGCGCAACCGCCAGCAATCGCGAAGCGGAAGGCTTCGGTCAGGCTTTTGCGCTGGGCGATCGACAGAATCAGCATCGCCACAAAGCTGTCGCCGGCGCCCACCGTGCCGCGCACCGTCACCGGCGGCGGCTTGGCATAGATCGAGATATCGCGGCTGATCAGCATGGCGCCATCCGGCCCCATGGTGAGAGCGACGATCTCGGCCTTGCCGTTGGTCACCAGCTGCTTGGCGGCGGCATGGGCTGCTTCCAGCGTCGGTTCTTCGCCGAGGAATTCGGTGAATTCCGAAAGGCTCGGCTTGACCAGATAACAGCCGACATCCAGCGCCTGCTTCAGCGGCGGGCCGGAAGTGTCGAGCACCAGCCTTGCGCCGCCCGAGACGCGTAAGTTGCGGGCCAGGCGGGCATAGAAGTCATGCGGCACGCCGCGGGGCAGAGAACCGCTGGCCACCGAATAACCGCTGGAAGATGCCGCCGTCGTCAGGCCGAGACCGGCCGTCCATTCTTCCTCGCCCAGTGTCGGGCCAGGCATCACGAAGCGGAACTGCTGGCCAGTCGAAATCTCGTTGGCGGTGAAATTGGCACGGCAATCGCGCGCAATCATGAACGACTGATGGCGCACTTCTTCCGCAGCGACCAGCCGTTCCAGCATATGGCCCGAAGGCCCGCCGAGCGGGAAAATCGCCAAGGGTTCAGCGCCGAAACGCTTCAGCACGCGTGCCACATTGATGCCGCCACCGCCGGGATCGCGCCGCGTCTTCAGGCAGCGCATTTTGTGCTCGGTCACCATCTGTTTGACCGACACGCCCATGTCGATGGCCGGGTTCATCGTGAGGGTTACGATATTCTCTGTCTTCATTCCCTTCCTCGTACGGCCCGTCTCCAAATTATGCCCCCGCCTCGCCAGAAATTCTGCCTGACTGACAGCCCTGTCAGTCGATACCATAACCCTTGCGGTGGGTGTATGCGGGCGAGACCGTATTTGCGGGATGAATGGTCACAGCCGCAAGCCTTTTAGCCCTGGCAGGACACCCGAGAAAACCCGGCCCCAAACCCAGAGTGGAATCGCAGTATTATCCACTATTCGGGTGGGGATTGTGGCAGACCGGCCAAGACCCGCTCATGGCGTCAACTCGTCGCAAATCCGACGCCGCAGCAAGGTATGAGAAACCATGATCTTCTCTCTCCGCACCCTGATTTCCGCTCTTTTTCTGACGCTATCGGTAACAGCCTGCGTTGCTGACCCGGTTGCTGTGCCGCCTGGAGCTGCTTTTCCATCGCCCGAAAACGTGGGGCGGGAAGATCTGAAAGCTGCGTGGACTCAATACGGCCCAATGGGACTTCTCGAAGCCCGCGCTGTAGTCGAAGGTGCTGATTGTCCAGAAATCGTAATTGATTTGCTCAAGCAGCCGATGCAACGCCGTGCCGAAGGTAACTCAAACTTCCTCACGATTTGCTCGGCCGTTATTCCCGCGGGTACTAAGCAAGCGGGGTTTGCTTTCATAAAATCCAAAACGCCCCGTCCGCATTCTGGCGCAGGAGCGGGCGCACTTCGGGAATGGTACATAAAGGAAACCGGTGTCATTCCCCCCGATGACCTCAAAGACGTTGGAGCTTGGATTGCGTGGCAAGGAAAACTGCGAGCTGCGTTCCACTACGATGTGGTCCCCCTTGCGCTGCCCGCAGCCGAGCCGCAGCGCATTGTGGTGCTGGGCGATACCGGCTGCCGGATTAAGGGAAAGAAGCTGCAGGCTTGCTCCGATCCGGTGGCTTGGCCTTTCCCCGGCCTGGCGGCGGCAGCGGCACGGCTGAAGCCGGATCTCGTCATCCATGTTGGCGATTATCTGTACCGCGAACAGGCATGCCCGGCCGAGTTTATTGGCTGCCAAGGCACGCCCTTCGGTGACAATTGGCCGACCTGGGATGCCGATTTCTTTGCGCCCGCCAAACCGCTTCTGGCGGCGGCGCCTTGGGTGATCGTCCGCGGCAATCACGAAGACTGCCAGCGCGCCGGTCCCGGCTTTCTGCGCCTGTTAGGCACAACCGCTTACGATCCCGCGGCGGCGTGTAGTGAGCATCTGGCGCCGTATTCGATTCCGCTTGCGGGCTTGAACCTGGTGGTGAGCGACAATGCCGATGCGCCGGAAAAGGAGCTGGTCGACAAGCGGGTGCCGGTCTATCGCGCCGAGTTCGAAGCGCTGGCCAAAGAACCATCGCCGAGCTGGTGGCTGATGCACCGCCCGATCTGGGGGCTGGTCACCGGGCCCTTGGGTCTGCCGGCGGGCGGTAATCTCAACTTGATGGCGGCCGTGGGCGAGGCGGGTATTGCGGCACCGGTCAGCCTGATGCTGGCGGGCCATATCCATACTTTCGAGGCGATCAATTACGCCGGCAAGCCTGTGCCGCCCCAAATCGTGGCCGGCTTCGGCGGCGATTATCTCGATCCCACCCCGGCGAATTTGCGTGGCGGCATCTTCCAAGGCTCTTACGGCGTCTCGGTGAAGGACGGGCTGTCGATCGGCGGTTTCGGCTTTCTGCTGATGACCAAAACCGGTGCCGATTGGAGCGTCGACGTCTATGACTGGCAAGGGCGGATCGAACGCCAATGCCGTTTCCATAGCGGCCGAGTCGATTGCCCTGTGCCGGCGAAACGACGCCGCTGAAATTTGTTGTGCCCCCTCACGAACCGACATGGTTCGGACATGATTCGCGCACAGCCTTGAGCTTGTAACCTCGATTGAGCGGCTGTCGCGGGCGCGATAGTCTTCATCGGGGACAGGCTCGGGGGCCTTTCATGGAACGGTATGGCAAGTGGATCGCCATCGGCGGCGCCGCGCTGGCGGTCGTTGTTTTGGCGGTGGTTGGCGGCTTCTACTTTTTCGGCGGACATCACGGCGGCGACAGCATGCTGGCGCGGCTGACCAATGGCCTGGTCGGCAGTGCGGTAAAACCCGCGGAAGCCGAAGGGCCTTTCGCCTTTCACCGGGTGGATGTCGATACCTCCAAGCCGCAAGCCGAAGCCTGTCTGGTCTTCACCCGCGATCTCGATGCTTCCGGCCGCACCCAATACAAAGACTATACCGCCATCGATCCTGATACCCGTGTCGCCATGCATGTGGTGGGCAACCGGCTATGCCTCGCCGGGTTGGATTTCTCTAAGACCTATAATGTCACCATCAAAGCGGGCTTTCCCTCGGCGGGCAACGACAAGCTGATCGAAGCCGAGACCATTCCGGTCGAGCTGCGCGACAAGCCCTCCATCGTGCAGTTTAACGGCGGCATCATCCTGCCGCGCAACAATGTGAAAGGCGTGCCGCTCACCACGGTCAACGTCTCCAAAGTCTCCATCAAGCTGATCCGGGTCGGCGACCGGCTGTTGTCGCAGATCGAAAGCGGCACGGTGGACCAGACCACGCTCTATTCCTGGAGCGCCAACGAGCTGCAGAACGCGCAAGGCTCGCTGGTCTGGCAAGGCACGATGGATGTGGCGAATGTCAAGAATGACACCGTCGTCACCCTGATCCCCATCGACAGCCTGTTAAAGAACCGCAAGCCCGGTGCTTATGTGCTGATCGCCTCCGGCGCCGCCAAGAAGAAGGACAAGAACCCCGGCGACGAATACGACTACGAATCCGGCGAGATGGCGGTGCAATGGGTCGTCGATTCCGACATGGCGCTGACCACCTTCAAAGGCGGCAACGGCCTCTCGGTCTTCGTGCGCTCCTATGCCAGCGCCAAGCCGCTGTCGGGCGTGAAACTGACTCTGGTGGCGAGGAACAACAATGAACTCGCCACGGTCAGAACCAATTCCGACGGCCGCGCCGATTTCGATGCCGGGCTGATCCATGCCAAAGGTGGCGACGAGCCGGTGGTGGTGATGGCCTATGGCGATGGCGGAGATTTCTCCTTCATCGATCTGCGCCGCTCCGCTTTCGATCTGTCGGACCGCGGGGTGTCGGGCCGCGACGTGCCGGGTCCGCTGGATGCTTATCTTTATACCGAGCGCGGGGTCTATCGTGGCGGCGAGACGGTCTATGTCACGGCCCTGCTGCGTGATCGCATCGGGGCTGCGGCCACTGCTCCGCTGACCTTGGTCGCCACCCGCCCGGATGGGCTGGAAGTCGGTCGAGTCACCATGCCGGGCAATGCCCTGCAGGCCGGTGCTGCGGCCTGGAAACTGCCGCTGTCCTCGAGCGCACCGCATGGCCGCTGGCAGATTGCTGCTTACGTCGACACCTCGAAAGACGCCGAGCCGATCGGCCGGGTGCAGTTCGATGTGCAGGATTTCGTGCCGCAAAAACTGAAGGTGACGCTGACGGCATTGACGCCGTCGGTGAAGCCGGGCGGCGAGATCAAGGTCAAAGCCGAAAGCCGTTTCCTCTATGGCGCCCCGGCCTCAGGCCTGACTGGCGAAGGTGAAGCGCGCATCAGCGCCGATCCCACGCCGTTCGAAGCTTATAAAGGCTGGCAGTTCGGCCGCATGGACGACAAGTTCTCCGATGTCGATGTGCAGCTCACGGTTCCACCGACCGATGCCACGGGTGTGACGACGGTTTCCGGCACGCTGAGTGAACTGGCCGATACCACGCTGCCGCTCAGGGCGCGCATCCGTGTCGCCATTCATGAGCCGGGCGGTCGCACCACGGCCAAGACCACGGAAATTCCCGTCCTCAATCATGATGTGTTGATCGGCATCAGGCCGGATTTCGAAGGCAGCAGCATCGGTGAAGGCCAGCGCGCCAATTTCCAGGTGATCGCGGTGGACGCCACGGGCAAGCGCGTGGATTTGCCGGGCGTGACCTATTCCTGGGTGCGCGAAGACACGAGTTATCAGTGGTACCAGGACGAGGGGAACTGGAAATACAAATCCGTCACCCGTGATCGTCTGGTGACCTCAGGCACCATCAAGATCGGTGCCGGTGCGCCTTTGCGGCTCGGCCAAGCCATGGCTTGGGGCACCTATCGGTTGACACTGACGGATGCCAAGTCCGGTGCGTCTTCGTCCTTCCGCTATTATTCCGGTTGGGCGGCGTCGAGCGCCGGGGATCGTCCGGATCGCATTCCGGTTGCCGCCGACAAGCCGTCTTACCGCTCCGGCGAGACCGCGCATATCCGCATCAAACCGACGGCGAGCGGCAAAGCCCTAGTGGTGGTGGCGAGCGACAAGATCTACTCGTCCAAGACTGTGGATGCGCCGGCGGGCGGCACCACAATCGACATTCCGGTGTCGGCGGATTGGGGCGCCGGTGCTTATGTGCTGGTGACCGATTATCGCCCGCTCAACGAAGCCTCGGGTCATGAGCCGGTGCGCTCGGTGGGCTTGGTCTGGCTCGGGGTCGACAACGCTCCGCGGACTTTGTTCACCCAGATCGGCGGGCCGCAGAAAATCCTGCCGCGCCAGAAGCTGACCATTCCGGTGACGGTGAAAGGTCTTTCCTCCGGCGAACAGGCCTATCTGACCTTGGCCGCTGTGGACGAGGGCATCCTGCAGCTCACCGATTACAAATCGCCTGATCCGAACTCCTATTATTACGGCAAGCGCCGTCTCGGTATCGAGATGCGCGACGATTACGGGCGCCTGATCAAAGCCGAAAAAGGCGCCATCGGGCCGATGCGCGAAGGCGGCGACATGTTCGGCGGCCGCTCGCTGGCGGTGGTGCCGGTGAAGACCGTCTCGCTCTATTCGGGGCTGGTGAAGATCGGCGCCAATGGTCAGGTCGCCATTCCGGTCGATGTGCCGGACTTCAATGGCGAGTTGCGCTTGATGGCGGTGGCGGTAAGCCCGACCAAACTCGGCCATGCCGATCGTCCTTTGACGGTACGCGATGCGGTGGTGGCAGATGTGGTGCTGCCGCGCTTCCTGGCGCCGGGCGACAAGGCTCAAGCCGCGCTCAATCTCAACAATGTTGAAGGCGTGCGCGGTGCTTATAACGCCACGATTTCAGTCTCCGGTCCCGTTGCTCTCTTCGGAGGTGCTCCTTCGATCGTGGTGCGCCAGACGCTGAACAAGGGGCAACGCACATTGGTGCCAGTGGAGATTGACGGCCGTGGCGTTGGTATTGCCACGATTTCGATGAAGCTCGTTGGCCCGAACAATTTCTCCGTCAGCCATTCCTGGCAGATCGAAGTGCGGGCGCCGCAACTCGATATCGCGCGCGACGACACCCAGCCTTTGCCGGTGAACGGAAGCTTTGTCGCCAACAAGAGTCTGATCGGCGACATCGTGCCGGGCACGCAGACGGTGGCGCTCACGGTTTCGGCGGCGCATGGCTTTGCCAATGTGCCGGGGCTGTTGAAGTGGCTCGACAAGTATCCTTATGGCTGCATCGAGCAGACCTCCAGCCGCGCTCTGCCGCTGCTGGTGTTCAACGATCTGGCTGATCTCGCGGGCTTGCCGAAAGACCAAGGCTTGCGGGAACGCGAGCAGAAGGCGGTCGATGCCGTGCTCGACATGCAGAACCCGAGCGGCAATTTCGGTATGTGGGGGCCGGGTAGCGATGCCGAGCCTTACATCAGCGTCTATGCCATGGATTTCCTGATGCAGGCTAAAGACAAAGGCTATGTCGTGCCCAATGACGCGATGCGGCGCGGTCTGGCTTGGCTGAAACGCACCGCGTCGTCCAACGGCAACGACGACACCACACGCGCTTATGCCTTCTATCTTTTGGCGCGGGCCGGGCAGGTGAATGTCTCCGATCTGCGCTATTTCAACGACACGCGTGGTTCCAATTGGAACACGGTGATGGCGGCGGCGATGACCGGCGCGGCGGCGTCCGAAGTCGGCGACCGTTCGCGCACCGCTTATGCCTTCGGCCGTGCCCGTGACATCGCCTTCAAAGCCAATCCGCGGGCGTATCCCGGCGGCGAATACGGCTCCTATTTGCGCGACGTGGCGGCCGCGACGGCTTTGGCGGCGGAAAGCGGCGAGGCGCAGCTTCTCCCAGCCTTCCTCTCCAAAGTGGAAGGCATCGATATGCGGCTGAACTGGACCACGACCCAGGAGAAAGCCTGGATGCTGCGCGCGGCTTATGAACTGACCAAGCAGCGCACCAAGCTGAACATTCTGATCAATGGCCAGCCCGCCCAGCCGCGCGATGGCGCCATTCGTCTGACGCCGAATTACGGCCAGCTCGAAAAAGGCCTCACCTTCGTCAACAAAGGCGATGCCCAGGTTTGGCGTACGGTCTCGGTGCAAGGTCTGCCTTCGGCGCCGCTGCCGGCGGCGGCGAATGGCCTGACGTTGTCCAAAGCGGCTTGGACCTTGTCCGGCTCGCCGGCCGATCTGAACAACCTGCATCAGAACGACCGGATCATTATCGAAATCACTGGACGCCTGCCGAACAATTACGCGCGGCATGTGGGGGTGATCGATCTGTTGCCGGCCGGTTTCGAGATCGAGCAGGTGCTGAAAGGCGAAGAGGGCAAGCCTTACAATCTCAACGGTTCGCTGACCGAGCTGTCGCTGGCTGACAAGCGCGACGACCGTTACGTGGCGGCCTTTACGCTGGGCTCGCGTTACTCGGGCGGTGACAATAAAGGGACACCGATTCAGCCGGGCTTCCGGACCGCGTATGTTGTGCGGGCTGTGGGAGTCGGCACCTTCGTGATGCCTGCGGCCATGGCGGAGGACATGTATGCCCCCGGCGTGATGGCGCGCACCGCTATGGGGACGGTGACGATCAAGCCGTAACAGCATGAGGATGAATGGCCCGCAAACAGAACAGCAGCGCGATCTTCTTCCGGCTTGGCGCGGTCTTCTGGCTACTCATCGCCGCCCTTATGGGGATCGCGCATTTCCTCTGGCCGCTGGTCTCGGAGACGCACGGCTTCGCCACGCTGTTCGTGATCGGCGTTCTGGCGGTGGGGTTCCTGCTGGTCTGGATCGCCAAGCCGAAAATGTAAGGGCACCCTTGTCATTCCCGGCCGACCAGCCGCGGCGCGAAGCGCTTCGGCTGGGAGGGGAAGGGAACCCAGGTGGTGATGCCGCACGCTGGCGGAGGGTAGGCAGCGTGTGCAAATCCTCTAGGCCGGACGTTTGGTTACGACCTGGGTCCCCTTCCCTCGCACGGCTTCGCCGTGCTCGCCGGGGATGACAATAGTGCGCGCGCATCTCTCCTCGCCCTATATTCCACGCCTCTTGTTTGCCGTGCTCGGCGTCTTCGCAGGACTCGCGGCGGCGGATGTCGCCAATCCACCGGACATGTCCAAGATCGAGCACGTCTCGCCGGAGGTGGTGGACAAGAACGGCGTGCTCTTGCGCGCCTTCCTCACCAAAGACGGTTATTGGCGCATGCGCACGCATGTGCATGAGGTCAGCCCGCGCTACCTCGCCATGCTGAAGGCTTATGAAGACAAGCGTTTCGACAGCCATACGGGTGTCGATCCGGTGGCGATGGGGCGCGCCGCATTGCAATGGGCGACGGCAGGGCGGGTGATTTCTGGTGGTTCGACTCTCACCATGCAAGTGGCGCGTTTGCTGGAGCCGCCGCAGAAGCGCGGGCTTCTCACCAAAGCCTTCCAGATGATCCGCGCGGTGCAGCTGGAAGAGCGTTATTCCAAGGATGAGATCCTTTCCTTCTATCTGACGCTGGCGCCGTTCGGCGGCAATCTCGAAGGCGTGCGTGCCGCGTCGCTGTCGTATTTCGGCAAGTCTGCCAGCCAGATCGATCTTGCCCAAGCTGCGCTGCTGGTGGCCTTGCCGCAATCGCCGGTGAAACAGCGCCCGGACCGTCACGCCATTGCTGCCCTCAAAGGCCGTGACAAGGTGTTGAAGCGCATGGTGGATGAAGGCGTGGTGACGGCATCCGATGCGGCGGTGGCGCGGCGCGAAGGCGTGCCCTTTGCCCGTCAGGCGATGCCGCTGATCGCGCCGCATCTGTCCGAGCATCTGGCGCGCACGCATAGCGAAACTCGCATCGTCACCACGCTCGATGCCGATATCCAGACCGCAGTGGAAAGCCTGGCACGCGATGAGATGCGCTATATGGGTGACGGCGCCACCACGGCGATCGTGGTGGTGGAGAACAAAACGCGGAACGTCGTCGCCTATCTCGGCGGTACCAATTATTGGGGTAAAGCGGGGCAGCTTGATCTGGCGCGGCGGCCGCGCTCGCCGGGCTCGGCGCTGAAGCCGTTCATCTATGGCTTGGCGTTTGATGATTTGATCCTGCACCCCTCCACCATGATGGAAGATGCGCCGATGAATTTCGGCGATTACGCGCCGCGCGATTTTTCCGGCGATTTCCAAGGTCAGGTGACGGCGCGCGATGCCTTGCGCATGTCGCTCAATGTGCCGGCGGTGGCGGTGCTGGAAAAAGTGGGGCCGCTCGCCTTCACTCTGGCGCTGCAGAATGCGGGAGCGCATCTGGCCTTTCCCACCGCCGACACCACGCCCAATGCCGCTTTTGCGCTCGGCGGTCTCGGCATTTCGCCCGTCGATATCACCATGCTCTATGCCGGTATCGCGGGCGGCGGCGAGGCGCGGGCGTTGCGCTTTGTGCAAGGCACGCCGGATGGCGCGAAGCATCGTCTGTTCGGCCCTGTGGCGGCGTACTACTTGCGCCAGATCCTCACCGGCGTGTCGCTGCCGGAAGGCTGGGCGATGGGCGAGGGGCTGAACCGCGCCCGCACCATCGGGTTCAAGACCGGTACCTCTTACGGCTATCGCGATGCCTGGAGCGTCGGTTTCTCCAATGATTACACGGTGGGCGTCTGGGTCGGCCGCGCCGATGGCACGCCGCGTCCCGGCCATGTCGGTGTCGATTCCGCGGCCCCGGTGCTGCTGAAAGTGTTCGGTCTTCTGCCCGCTGACAAAGAGCCGGCGCCGCTTCCGCCAACCGGTGCAATCCTGGCCGAAACCACCGACGCCTTGCCGCCGTCGCTGCGGCTGTTCCAGCGGGCGCTACCGCAAGAGGTCGCTCGCGCCACGGTGCTGCCGCCGCCTTCCATTGCTTATCCGCCCAACGGCACGGTGATCCCGCTGCCCGGCGCCAAAGACAGCGACAAGACCATCATGTTGAAAGCCGATGGCGGCAAGGCGCCGCTGACCTGGCTGGTGAATGGGCTTCTCATTGGCAGTTACGACCGCTTTCAGCCGGCCCTCTATCTCCCCCAAGGCGAAGGCAATGCCCGCATCACCGTGGTGGATGCAGAGGGGCGCAGCGACACCTCCCAGGTGCGTTTCAAGCGGGACAAATAAAGATTCGCCCTAGCATCGGGTCGCGGAGGGGAGTTCGAAGCTCGTCCGTCAACTTGTCGAGAGCGCGGCCATGTGGAGGGGATCTCCGCTTGACGAAATGTAAGCGCTGTCACATCGTGGCTGTAAAGGCGGAAAACCGCCATGTTAGGGAGGATTGCATGCGTCGTTGGCTGCAACGCGCGGTATTGGCCGCGGCTGTGCTCGGGCTTGCCGGGTGTGAGACGGCACCGCCTGCGCCTCCGCCGTCGCAAAATTTCGGTGAGGCCTTCACCCCGATCGATGCCTTTGCCCAGAACGCCGCCATGGCGCGCGGGGTCAATGTGCTGGGTTACGACCCGCTGTGGTTCAACCCCTCGCAAGGCCGTTTCACGCCTGACCATTTCCGCGTCATCCGCAAAGGCGGCTTCTCCAGCGTGCGCGTGGTGCTGCAAGCCTTCGCGCATATGGACGCCAACAATCGCCTCGATCCAAAATGGTTCGCCACCCTCGATACGATGGTGAAGGCGGCGCTCGATGCCGGGCTGATCGTCATCCTGGACGAGCACGACTTCAACAAATGCGCCGATGACGTCGCCGCCTGCCGGGTGAAGCTCAACGCTTTCTGGAGCCAGGTGGCGCCGCATTTCAAGGATGCTTCCAACCGCGTGCTGTTCGAGATGCTCAACGAGCCGCATGGCAATCTGACGCCAGCCTTGTGGAACGCCCAGCTCAAGGAAACCCTTGCCATCATCCGCGCCTCCAATCCCAGCCGCAATGTGGTGATCGGCCCGGCTTTCTGGAATGGGCTGGAGCAGCTTCCCAATCTCGAACTGCCCGATGATCCGCACATCATCGTCACCTTCCATTACTACCACCCCATGCCTTTCACCCATCAAGGCGCCTCCTGGGTGCCGGCCTATACCAATAAGCTGGGCGTGAGCTGGGGAACGCCGGCGGAATACAAGCTGATCACCGACGAGCTCGACATGGTGAAAGCCTGGTCGCTGGCGCACAAGCGGCCGATCTTCATGGGCGAGTTCGGCGTCTACGATCCGGCTGCGCTGGGTGATCGCGTCAAATGGACCTCGGCCGTGGCCCGTGCCGCCGAAGCCCGCGGTTTTTCCTGGGCCTATTGGTATTTCGATGGCGGTTTCGGGGTTTGGGATTTCTCCAAGCCCGGCTGGATCGCACCGATCCTCAACGCCCTTGTTCCGCCAAGCGACAAGAAATGAGCCTTATCAACCCGAGAGATTTGCCATGAAACTTACTCCTATGCTGGCTCTGACCGCTGTGCTGCTGGTCACCCAAGGCTGTCAGATCAATGCTGGTGTCGCCGAACGCATGCCGCGGCAGCATCACGATGCTATGGCGATGATGGCTTCGGAGGTCACGCCCGCCCCGGCACCGATGGATGCCTTCCAGCAGGCCGCCGAGATGAAGCGCGGCGTCAATGTGCTGGCGGAAGATCCGGGCTGGTCCGATCCCGCCAAGGCGCGTTTCAAGCCGGAATATTTCAAGAAGATCCATGATGCCGGATTCTCCACCGTGCGGATCGTGCTCAACGCCTTTTCACATATGGATCAGTATTACGGGCTGGAATCCGGCTATCTCGAACGCATCGATCTGATGGTCAATGCCGCGCTGGAGCAGGGCCTGACGGTGATCCTCGACGAGCATGATTTCGTCGATTGCCCCAAGGATGTGGTGAGCTGCACCCAGAAGCTCAATGCTTTCTGGGCGGCGGTGGCGCCGCGCTACAAGAACGCCTCTGCGAAGGTGATCTTCGAGCTGATGAACGAGCCCAATGGCGCCTTTACGCCCGAACTGTGGAATGCGCAGATCAAGCAGACCCTGCCGGTCATCCGCGCCTCCAATCCGACGCGCAATGTCATTATCGGACCGGCGAGCTGGAACAGCTTTGCCATGCTCGACAAGCTGGAATTGCCGGTGGTGGACCGCCACATCATCGTGACCTTCCATTATTACGCGCCGATGGAATTCACCCATCAGGGTTCGCCTTGGGTGCCGCAATATAAGCTGACCGGCCAGAGCTGGGGCTCGGCGGCGGATCTCGCCCAGGTGAACAAGGATTTCGATGTGGTGAAAGCGTGGTCGGGCAAATGGAACCGTCCGATCTTCCTCGGTGAATTCGGCGCTTATGAAACCGCGCCGATGGAAAGCCGCCTCAAATACGACGACGCCATTGCCCGTGCCGCCGAAGCCCGCGGCTTTGCCTGGGGCTATTGGCAGTTCGACAAGGACTTCATCGTCTACGACGTTTCCAAGGATCAGTGGGTCGAACCGGTCCTCAATGCGCTGATCCCGCCGGCAGGGGCAAAGTAGAAAGCCCATAAATAGATTTCACCCTCCCCTTGAGGAGAGATTATAATGCTATATCATATTGATATAGCTATAATAATATAAGCCATTAAAGCCTGTGCAGGATATGTGTAGACCTTAATGGCTATTTGAGCGATTTATGCCCACTTTGGGCTCCGAATATCGACCGAACGGTCCAGGAAAATAGCGTTTTCGGAATTCCACGCAATCCTTTCCGTTAGGCGAACTCGCTTTCGCCAAACTTACTTACGGGCGCCAACACTGAAAACTGAGACGCTGGCATCCGTATCTCTTTCTACCTGAGATCGGATGGCAATTCTCGACAAGGACAAGCTCTGGCTTGCGCCACAGCGCTATCAGTTCTTAAAAACGGAGATGAATAACCGGTTCACTGATTCGTGACGCGCGGCGGAGATTAGCCTTTCCTGGAAGGTCAATCGGAGAAAGTGACGACCGTGCTGACGCCTTATGTTTCATCGCCATCTGTTGTTTCGATCTGGATTAGCCAATCGGAACGCAGGGTTCGTCGCTAAGGCCGCCATCCGCGCGGCGGAACACCGCGCCGGAGAACACGCCGAATGCGTGTATGATATTCTCGCAAATGAGGCGGGAATATCGGCATGGCTGCCGATCCAAACGACAACGACCTCACCAAAGACGATCCGGCCAAGCGCAAGGATCGCCCTCCCCAGATTTGGCCCGAAAGCCAGGACATGGTTTCGCAGCAAACCGCTGCGAACGAGATGTTCAAGCGGCATTCCGAAAAGCTGCAAGAATGGCAGGCGGCAAAGCGCGAAGTCGAAGCCCCCAAAAACCAGCTACCGGAGAAGCAGGAGCCGGATCAACCCAGTCCGACAATTGCCGACGATGCGCATTCCCAACATTACGATTTCACCGAACTGAAGGTGATGGCGGCTGAAGCCGTATTCCGTGAAACGGAAGGCGAGGAACGGGAAACCCAAGGCAAGAGCGGCGAATCGGGACAGCAAGAAATCGGCTCGCGTCCCCTGGTGTTCGTGAAGGACGGCGAGCTTCGCTACAAGCGCGAAATAGAAGAACAAAAACAAGAATCCGGCTCGAAGCCCGAGCAGAAAGATGCGGAACCCAAACCGCACGAGCCCAATAGAAAGCTGCTTTTCGTCAAAGATAGAGGTCCCGACTTAAGCCGGGGGTGACGGTTCCCGTTTGTTCGGTGCCGTCGATGTTGAAGTTGCGGGGGGTATCGAAATGAACATGCGTTCCCGGATCGCCCGGTTTGCGATCCTTGCCGTTTGCATTGCCCTTGTGGCCGTAGTCCTGATGCCGACGGCCTGGGCACAGTTCGACGGCTATCCTTACTACCGCCAACCGACGCGAGGGGAGCTGTTTGCCGCGCGGTTCGTCGCGATGCTCATATCGGCTCTGTTCGGCTTACTGATCGGCTTCGTCTTCTGTCCCGCATTGAAGGCGTTTCGCCGTTACGCCGCATTAGGACTTATCGGCCTTGGCGTCCTCTACGCTCTATTCGGCAAACCGCCCGTTGCCGATGGCCTGAGCTACGTCATCTCCATCGTGCTCTTCTTCGTTGCATTGGTCTTTGGCTTGCGCATTGGCGCTAAGGACGCTGCCGAAGAAGCCGCGCGCCGACGTCCAACAAGCCTCGGCTCCGCCAAATGGGCGACGCTTCCCTATCTTCGTGAACATGGCGTCGTCGGCAACACCGGCTTCCTCCTGGGCGAGTTCGCGACCTACGGCACCAGCCACCCGCTTCAATATACGGGCGAGCGCCACCTTCTGACGGTCGCGCCGACGCGAAGCGGCAAGGGTGTCTCTTCGATCATCCCGAATCTTCTGACCTATACGGGGTCGGTCTTTGTAATCGATCCGAAGGGCGAGAACGCCCTCATCACCGCCAAACGGCGCGGCGAAGGCTCGGCCACCGAAAATATCCCAGGCCTCAAGCAGAACGTCCTCCTCCTCGATCCCTGGAACATCGCCGCCGATAAGCTCGGTATGAAATCTGCCTCTTTCAATCCGCTTAATTGGATCAAGGCGGGCGATCCAGACGCCGCCGAGAACGCCTTCCTCCTCGCCGATGCCCTAGTCCTATCTGAAGCCAAGGATGAAGCCCGGTTCTGGGACGAGGAAGCCAAGGCCCTCTTGATGGGCATTATCCTCTATGTCGGAACAGCCGAAGAGGAAGCCGAGCATCGGACGCTCGGCCGCGTGCGCGATCTTCTGACCCTGGATGATGACGGGTTCAAAGAAGTGCTGACCAAGATGTTTAATCACCCGCACCCGATTGTCCGTTCGACGGCGGCGCGGCAAGCGAGCAAAGACACGAAGCTCTTCAGTTCCGTTCTGGCAACGGCGCAGTCTCATACGCATTTTTTGGACAGCGGCCGTATCCGGCAAAGCCTGTCCAGTTCCGACTTTGCCTTCGATGATCTGAAGACCAAGCCGACGAGCATCTATCTGATCCTGCCTGCCGACCGCCTCAAGACTTTCGACCGTTGGCTGCGCCTCCTCATTCAGCAGGCGATTACGGTCAACGCCCGCAATGTCGAACAGAAGCCGGAAAAGCCGATCCTCTTCCTTCTCGATGAGATGCCGACCCTCGGGCGTCTTCCGGCCCTCGAACAGGCCTTCGGCCTCATGGCGGGTTTCGGGATGCAGCTCTGGGGGATCGTGCAAGACCTGTCGCAACTCGCCAAGGTCTATGGAACCGATGGCTGGCAAACCTTCATCAGCAATTCCGGCGTGATCCAGTATTTCGGGAGCCGGGATAAGATGACGGCGGAATATTTCTCCTCCCTCTGCGGCGTCACCACGGTCGAATTGCATAACTTCTCCTGGGCCGTCGGTAAAGCCGTGAGCTACGCGACGAGCTTTACCAGTTCTGTAGGCGGCAATAGCTCCTCCAACTCCACGACGGAAAGTTCAAGCTGGACGCGGTCGAACGGCACGAATGAAGCGCAGCGCCAATTGGCCTATCCCGACGAATTGATGGTCCTGAAAGACAACCAGCAAATCGTCTTCGTCGAAAATCTCGACCCTATACCGAGCCGCAAAATCCGGTGGTTCGAACACGGCGATACGAAGGGGCTGGGCGTCAACCTTCGCTCTGTCAAATCCACCATGACCTAACAAATCACTGACAGCGATCACGAATGGAGCAAAGCCAACTATATATATCTCCCCCAGCATCCATCTGCTGGAGTTGGGCAAGGCTCATCTGAGATGCCGCGTCTGTATTCAAACGACGTTTTGCTTTGCTAATTTTCTTCCGCTTCGTTTCCTCATCGACATTAGCCCAAGCAATCGAGCTTCCACTTGCTACGTGTATCTGTTCTGCAACAAGCGCGGGTACATCGGCCCAGTCCGTCACAGCGACCGTACATGCCAATGCCGCGAAGATGGCATCGGCATGAATATAGTTCTCCAGTTCTCGTTTCGAAGTTAAAAAAGCCACGTCTTGATTGCCGCGAGCGTTAACAGCATCCACAGCGGTCCGGTATTTGGGTGCAGCGGCGTCGTCTGTATCGTAAACATGTACCTCAACGAATCTCGCATTCGAAAGATACTGTTTGTTCACCCAGTGCTGAAGATTCCCACCGCCTGTTGGGACAAATGCGATGCGATGGTCTCTATCCAAGTCAGGAATCGATGGATCGGCAGTACGGTGGAGGCGCGCAGCGTGGAGAAAAAATTCTACGTCATTTGGTCCCTCAACAAAAAAAGCGACTTTAGCCCTCCTATCAGGTAACAGCCCTAGAGTTTCTGCAACGTGATCATAAACCTGGTCATTGCCAGTCTCAATTTGCACGCCTCCCTGTTCGGTACGGGTGACTAGACGTACTGCATCTATTGGAATCAATGCAGCGATGCCCGGAACATGCGTCGTTAATAGGACTTGGTCACCAGCGTCAGCCAGCGCCTCAAACGCCCGAATTATGTTCTTCTGAAAATCGGGGTGTTGTGACGTTTCAGGCTCCTCAATTCCATAAATAACTGGTGGTACGTCCACCCCCTCCGCGCGCTCGCTCTTTTTCTTTTCAGCCTCAGCCTGAAAAAAAGCGAGAACGACGAGACGGCGGACGCCTGCGCCGCGCTTATTGAGCGGCACGTCGTCGTCACCCCGCAGCACATCGAGACTGAATGCTCCTGACCAATTTGGAGCCTTGTACTCCGGCACAAGATTGCGTGCCACTTCTGGATAATCGCGGCGAAGTCGCGCCAACGTTCGTTCCGTCGTATCCTTCACAGCAGCTTCTATCTGATTAGCAATTGGCGCAAGTTCGTCTTCAAGCGTCTTTATTGCCGATTTGAGCGTAGCGGAAAGAGGCGTTCGAACGGCAGCCTCCTTATCACCGCCAACCTGTTCGGATTTGAACAGTGCATAAACAGGAAGGTGCCGGTCGTTAAGCTTCTTCCAGATTTTGCGCACTTCATCTAGATCGTCTCTCTTTTCTTTCGGGCGATCCAACTCTACTTCACACTTTTGAAGGCCAAGTTCACCCAACGCATCAAAGTGATTGTAAATGGCGGTCCGCATATCAGGGTTACGATTGCGGTTCGCCGCCACACCTAGTTCGTCAGCAATAGCTCTTAACTCATCGCGCTTCTTGAAAAGTAGATCGCGCGCGCGTTCGACTGTTGGTGAATTTGCACAAACAAATATGCGCTCCAACTCAGCCTTGCTTGCAGTACACTTCCAAGTTTTATAAATTTCGAGCTTGCCATCGTTATTTAGCAGGTACTCGTTGGCTAGCGTGGTCACCGAAGTCGCGTCGAGGTTTATTTGACTCGGCAACGACGAAAAAATGCAGCCTATCGTAAATGTTTTGCCTTCGATGTGCGTATTCAAATCTTGAGCATCGACAACGTCGTTGAAAAACGCCTCTAACGCTTCGAGGATTGTTGATTTTCCAACATCGTTTTGTCCGATGAAGGCTGTTAGCTGACTTATCGGGATATGACGACGTTCAGCATAACCTCGGAAACCCTCGATGATAACCGTTTCCAATTTCATTTCTGCCCCCCTATTAGTGTTATTCGTCTATATCCCGGAATAAATTTGTTAAAGCGGTCGACTTCGTCGACGAATTGCCCATTGTGACAGACGATGAGGATGATGGTTCATAGTCTTCGCCCATGTCATTCACCGCTTCCTCAATCATCTGTGTGGCGCGAGCAACAACTACAGCTCGATATCCTGTATCCCCGGCTGCTTCTGCAAACGTTTTGATTGAATCCGAAAGTTGTTCGAATTGATCTTTAGGCGGAAAATCATTGGACCACTCACGCCGAACTCTGCTTATGTGTTCATCCAATTTTTCCAAGACGTTTTCGCGCACGTCTGCAATAATTTCATCGCGCTCACCCGCTGTGAGCACTGCTCCAATTTCCTCGTCGTCCAGAAAACTAGAGTCCGCGTCTTCTATTGCAGCCTCATGCACGCACTTGACGAAAGCGAGGCGCAAGCTCTCAGGCAACAAGTTATATTTGTGTAATTTGGTCAACAGGCTAGCGTCTGTGTCGTCCTTTATCGGCGTTGCAAACGACTGAAGTCTGTCCAGCAACCCAGGAATTCGGCTCAGCATCAAAGCTGTAAAAGTTCTATTTGCTCGGTAAGATAAAAAGCTAGCGATCTCGTAGGTTTGGAGTTTAGATAGCCTGTCGCTCAAGAGGTCATGCAATGCGTCTGGCACAATAACCGGTGCGCCATAAATCTCTATGCCTGCGCACACGACTTCTCGCGCTATCGAATCCGGCTTGGCGCCCCGGAGGTAAATCTCGATAAGCTCTGGGCTGCTCGCAACGTATTTTGCGAAAGCGTCACCAACAGTTGGATGTTTATAGGTCCAATAAGCGCCTTCCTCGTCTTTGACGAGTAAAAGGAGGCTTCCGTCTAAGTTCTGCACCTCGTTTCTAACGCGGCCCACATCGGCTCCAAACGCGGAAGACGCATCTTCAAGATCAGTTTGTTTGATTGGGGATCGCACCTTACCTGCACTCAGGAAAATAAGAGCGACGGCCGCTCGACATTCTGCATTCAGATTCGAAATTGTTTCGAGCAAGAACTGTTCGGGATGCTCAAAAAAACGAGTTATTGACTCCTTTGAGGTTTGTAAATTTCGGGCAAAAAATTGGGAGCCTAGCCTGCGCGCCACTTCGGGAAGAAAGTCTTTTCGCTCCGCAATCTCGGGAAGTAACGGTTTTACGTTCTTACGAAAAACAGGCGGTTGGTCGCCAAATTTGATATGATTGTAGAGAATTTGGGCCTTTTCTTGGGTGGTGAATTCTTGGACGTTGATAATTACTTGACTTCTGCCTAGCACAGGAATTGCTTGGAGTTTTAAGTCTTGCCTCGCAGATTTCCAGACGTAGTCGCGAGATGTAATTAGAAATCGAGTGCCCTTTCGCATCGCTCCTTGCATCAAGGGAAAAATCTGATTCCAAGACTCTGAGTTTTGCCGCTGGTATTGTGTATGTCCCCATGCGTCATCTATCCAAAAAAATTGATTGGCTCCGGGCTCCAGTTTCTTCTCAATTTCCAGTGGTGAAGTTGCGCGGATGGTTCGAGCTTGCCAGATATCTGCCGCTCCGATAGCAATACTTGCACCGATGGTTGATTTCCCTGCTGCGGGCGCACCAAGCAACAACACAAGATTGTGTTCACCAATCGCTCGAATACTTCTTCTGTGAGCATCGGTGACGACAAGCTTACTTAAATCGTGGCCCATCGCACTGAGAATCAGCTGAGTTTGTCTGTAAGCCCGTTCATCGAATATGGTACTCAGATCGGCTAGCCCATAAACACGGGGTGCCATCATTCGTAGTCTTGGTGAGAGCCTGATCTGACGCTCGATCCACGTATATCCAAAAACTCTACACTTCTTCACACCTCGATCTTCGAAGGCCTTACGAATTATTAATTCACTCTGACCAGTAACGGGATGGTTGGTGAGGATCACATAATCATTTGCAAGCCCCTTGGCGGCCAATGCTTGCGCCTTATCTAGTTCGTCTTCCAGCATCGACACGGAAAGATGCAATTTTGGATCAGAAGTGAATTTGCATTGAATGGTGGACTCACCTGCCGATGGGTCGTCTCCCTCCCATTTACCGATGAACGCGCCATCGCGACCTGCATCATTCGTCGGAAGAAAGGTTTGGACAGGGCGACGAAGGCACTCCTCCGCCACGGCGATTCCCAAGTCCTGAAATGATTTCCAACCGAGCAAATGCAGGGGAATCGACGCTTCTGCGCCGAGCACGACAGCTTGATCTTGGATTGAGTCGGTCACGACATCTTATACCACAACTTCAAGTGGCGCCTATGTTGAGGGTTGAGAGACGGTCGCGTTTGGCTACTCCGGTGCTTTCGGCGGCTGAGAGCGCATTTCGGGAGGCTTGGGCTTAACCAACTGGCTAAACATGCCTTGAAGCCCGATGAGATGAACTTCTTATCGCGCTTAGCACCTAAGTACATGGGCAACCCAGTGAACGAAATCTAGCATTCTGTTCATCGATACTCCGTGTACAAACAAATTGTCCAGAAACTGCCTCTAACTCCTTGATTAGGATAATATTACAGGCGCTACTTTTCCTTTTTTGCAGGACTGCGCACGCTTCCATCTTCGTACCTTCACCTCGACCTATCATCGTCACGACCCTTGTCTTTGACAAAGCGGAGCGGCTTGCCGGTGCGGCTCTTGTCGTCCGGCTTTTCCTTGGCCGCTTCTGCTTGTCGATCCTTCGCAAAGGAAAGCTTGCTCTTCTGAGCTTTCTCTTCGCCGGTCCGGGCCTTCGTGACCTCATCCCACGACGCCTCACTCTCCCGTCGGATTTCCTCCGAACTGTCTTGCGCCCTTGTAGGTTCTTCGCGCTCGGTCGATTTATGACCCTTGGCGTAAGCGGCAACGTCGCTATAGGCCTCTTGAAAGTTGGATGCGCCGTTCCGTTTTGCTAGATCGAAGATGTCGCCGTGCTTCATTGGATCGTTCGGCGCACGGAAGCTCCATTGCCCATCGGTGGCGCGACGCACCTCCAGCTTCTCGGTCTTGCCGTCCTTATCTTCCCGCTCCAGCACGAACCGGTGTGGCTTGCCGGACGGATGCGGTGTGACAGTGTAGCCGTGAACCTCCTTGGCGTAATCGGTTATGTCGATCCGGCGCAGCGCGCCGAGTTCCTCGCGCGAGATGCGCCCACGAGACGGCGTCTTGGCGCCTTCAGCTTTACCTCGGCTTTCCCTTTCCTTGATGCGCTCCGGCACTTCGTCCCGCGTTGCCCAAGCAAGACTGGCTTCATCGCGAAAACGATTGGACATGCGCCGCGCCAGTGCGGTCTCGTCCGGCGCCAAATCGCGCGAGACGTAAAGCTCAACCTTGCTCTTGTGGCGGGTGAGGCCGACATAGGCCGTGCGCGCATTCCAGGCGAAGACGTTGTCGTACAGGGCATAAACATCGGTTTGGGTTTTACCTTGGCCGCGATAGACGGTTCCGGCATAGCCGAGGGCGTATTCCGTGAATGTCGCCGTATCGAACTCCAGCGCGCGGTCGGTATCAGTGCGGGCGGTAACACGGGAGCCCTTGATCTTCTCGATGGTCGCCAGCGAGCCGTTATAAATCCCCGCCTTCCGGTCGTTGCCATGGAACTGAATGCGGTCGCCCGATCCGATCATCGTCTTGCCGCGCGCTGTCTCTACCTGAAGCTCGTCCCGTACCTCGCCGCGCTTCACGCGGATGGCGCGAAGCTCTTTATTGAGCTGGTTCACCTCCGCGTTCGTACCGGCATAGACGAAGCGGTTGATGTTGGGCCGGTCCCGGCTTTCCTGATCCCAATCCGACAAGAGCCGCGCCCGGCTCTCATCAATGTGTTCCGACCAATGGACATGGCCATGCTCGGCATAGGCCCTTAGGCCCTCGGCCATCCGCCCTTCCGAGAAGTCTTCCGAGGCAACACGCTGCCAGTCGGCTTCTTGGCGGCGGACCTTGGCAATGACCACACTGCCATAACGCTCCTTCAATGCTGTGAACATGCCGCCGCGTTCGACGCTCGATAGCTGCCGGTCGTCGCCCGCCAGGATGACCTTGGCACCGGTCTCGGCGGCACGGCGCATCATCCGGGCATAAGTGTTGGTATCCAGCATTGCGGCTTCGTCCACGATCACCACCGTGCGCCGATCCCATGCCGGCGCACGGTCGAAACGGCCCTTATCCTGATAGAACAGTTCAAGATGCACAGTGCTGCCGTGCCAGAAGCCGGAGCGGCGTAACTCCTCGGCCGCGCCGTTGGTGGGCGCAAGGCCGATCACCCGCCAACCGGCTTTCTCGTGGGCTTCACGAATAGCGGTGAGACTGTGGCTTTTGCCGGTACCAGCCAGGCCTTCGATCATCACGAACCCATCCGTGCCGGTAGCACGGGCAAAGGCGATAACCTGTTCGCCGTCGAGGGTGTATTTCTTAGCGACCTCGCGGCCTTCCACGGCCCGCCGCTTGGTGGCGATCCGCTCGGCGCTCTCCACCACGGTCTTCTCCTGAGCGCGGACTTCCTTGGTGGTATAGAGCCCGGCAAAATCGCCGGTGGTGCGTTCGTGCAAACCCACGACCTCCGGCCTCGTTAGGACTGCCGCGCGTATGGCGGCCCGTTCTTGGGGCGTAGCGATGTGCTTTTTGATGAGCCGCTCGATGTCGAGTTCGGTGAAGGTCGCCCGTCGCCGCATCAGCGTGTCCAAAATCCTCTCAGGATCGCGTGCCGCTGCCTCATTGGCCTCATGGGTGGCTTCTGCCCTAGCCTCGGCATCCTTCGGCCTGGAGCGCATACGTACCGGCCCCTCATGCCGCTGGGCATAGGTGCCGACTTCATCCACCCGTATGTCGAGCCCTTCGCGCTCGAAATACCGGTTCTGATAATCGCGCCAGAGGACGCCCCAGCGCTCGGCCTCGGTCACCGCCTTTTGCCCGCCCTTCATGGTGCGGACTTCCGGATCGAGATCACGAGCCTTAGCCGAGGCGAAGCGGTCGCCCTCGATCCGCCGGGTGGTAATCAGGAGGTGGGCATGGACATTCACCTCGCCCTTGTGGGGGGTGTGAATGTCGAGCTGGACCGCCACGCCCTTCGACACAAAATGCTCGGCGGCGAACTCTTCGGACATAGCGATCCAGTCCTGAAGGTCCAGCCCCGCGTCGGACGGCAGGGCCAAGAGCACCTCGCGGGCCTCCTGGGAATCCTTCCGTTTCTCCATCGCCTGGGCTTCGTTCCAGAGAACGGTCACATCCCGGAACCGCTCGGAGGCGCCTTCCGGCAATAAAACGTCGTGGTGCAGGGGCGGCTCGCGGTGCGCAAAATAGAACCGTTCGCCGGTCCTTTGGCACTTCACATCGCCGCGCAAGTTATAGGCGGCGGAGCGGCAGGCATTCCCGCCGTCGCTCCGCTTGACATAGCGCAGGCGGGCGAACTCGATAGCCATAACGAGAGAGAGTATAGCGCGAAAAACTTAAAAAGCACTTGCGTTGCGAAGCAACGCATATTGCGTATGAACGCAAGCTGCATAACTGACGATTCTGGAGTCGAACGAAATTGCGATTTGTGCTATAATGTCAGGGAGTTAGAAAAAGCGGGACCACCAATAACTAAGGGGGGATCATGCCAAAACTCACATTGGCCGAACGCCTTGAACGGGCAGCGGCACGAAAGGCCAGAGCCGAACAAGAGGCCGCGCGGCTGAAATTGATGCAGCGCAAAGAGAGAACCCGCCGCCTGATCGAAATCGGCGGTCTGGCCGTCAAGGCCGGTATCGATCAATTACCTCCTGCCGCCCTCTATGACCGATTCATGGCCATCGCCGCAGAGGCGACCGACAAGAAATCTGTGGCTAGTTGGGAACGGTCTGGCTCCCGTCACTTCCAGGCCGAGGAGGACAGCCGGGTCGTTGCCGTCGCCAAATTCCCCGGCAAGATCGAGCCGGAGCTGGCCGCCTCCCTCCGCTCGGTCGGCTTCCGCTGGAACCGCTACCTGAAGCAATGGGAAGGTAAGGTTGAATATGACGAGGCCGAAAAGCTCGTCAGAAGCCAAGGGGGCAGGATCGAACAGGTGGAGCCGCCAATAGGCCGTTAAGAGCCTCACGAACACTCTGGTTGACAGAGTATAAGTTGCTTAAACTACCTCACCAGGAGGCGACATATGGCGCGACGAGATTATTATCATGAGGCTAATGCACCGAAGCCAAATTCAATTGTTCCGGCAGTTTCTGCCGTTGTGTGTAGCGATGATGGTCGAATTGTTCTTCATCTTAGAACCGACAACGGCTACTGGTCTCTACCCGGAGGGGGACTAGATGTTGGAGAGGATGTCGCCAGCGCGATTGTCCGTGAAGTCAAAGAAGAAACAGGATTTGATGTAAAAATCGAGAGGCTGGTCGGAATTTACAGCGATCCAGCGCATGTCATTGCATACGACAATGGCGAAGTCAGGCAACAGTTTTCGATTTGTTTTAGCTGTCGGATAGCGTCAGGAAGTCTTGCGGTGAGCAATGAATCAAAAGAAGTCCGCCTCTTCCGCCCAGAAGAGATCACGGAACTATCTATACATCCTGCGAACAGAATCCGACTGGACGATTTTTTTGAGGGAGCGGAACGTCCCTTCATCCGCTAAGTTCTAATGAGCGCGAGACTCCAGTACACCATCCTGATCGTGGTTGGTTTAGTTGGTATTGTGTTTATTATGTGGGGCCTGCTCACGGGCAACAGCTCGTTTTCAAATATACTCATCAGCGTTGGGGCCTCAATTCTTGCAACTTCGATAGTTTCAAGCGTCATACGGATTACGCTTGGCGATCCGACAGAAACGCTGGTTGCAGGTATTAAACGCACCCAAACAGATTTGGAAAATGTCCTAATTCGCAACGTTCGAATTATCGAACGGTCAGCCCATACAGGGCTTCAATCAATATGGGTTTCGCGTCAGGAAGAAACTACAGATGCCTGGATTGACCGGTTGCGAAATGCAAGGTCAGAAATCAAACTTCTGGCCTATGCAATGGCCTTTTTGCCAGACCATGCAGAGTTTGCTGATCTGCTCCAGGAGCGTCTCCGAGCAGGTTGTAAAATTTGTATCAACCTAGGCGATCCAATGTCTTCAGAGGTGGCGAGTCGGGAAAAGGAGGAGAATGAAAACATCGTACCTCGCATAGAAACTGCAATAAATCGGTTGAAGCATTTAGTTGAATACGAAAATTTCGAGTTCCGCCTGCATTCCGTGCCACTCTATTGTTCATTGTATATGTTTGATGACGAGATGTTCGTAACACCCCACCTCTATGGTGTTCGTGGTGCCGCCGCCCCACTGCTGCTCCTTAGACGCCAACCGCGTAGTCTATTCGGAAAATACGAGAAGCACTTCGATCAAATTTGGCGGAATAGCAGGGTAGTTGAAGTTACATCAGATTTGACAAAAGCGGCCCCACCTTGCGGTGGAGCCGCGTCCGGGTCAGCGGTTCCATACCAGGGAGTACCCGTTATCCATCTCGACCAAGCGGGCGAGAATGGCGGCGGGGAAGCTGGGATCGTCTAGTTTGACCGACAGGTACGGGTGCTTTTCTTTGCTCGTCGAGGACCACGCGGCGCCGATCTCGACGTTTCCGGCGTAGATGCGGAAGTCAGGGGCCTTGTCGCCTGTTTTCTCGACGGGGCGGAAGCTGGCCTTGGTCTTGAGCGTCAAAGTCGCGAGCGTGCCCTGATAGGTGTCGTCCTGCTTCGTGAAGGTTCCGATGATAGCCATTGTGAAGTTCCTTTCGATGTTGTGAAGCCGCTCCATGCGGCCTCGATGGCGACCGTTACTGCGCCGAGGCTTTGCCGGAGTGCGGGCGTCTCGTGGGGAGGGGTATCTCCCGGCTTGGCAGCAAGCGAAGCGCCGCGAAAGCCGGGGACACCCCACGAGCGGTCTTTAGACTTCACCCGCACCCGGTGGAGTGGCGCATAGGTTCGCTGATCTTCGAGGCTGCTTGGCTTGATGCGGTTTCGCCCGAAAGGAACGATGGCATCGCTTCAGAACCCGAAGCAGACACCTCAGGCATAATCATCGCCGCGCCGATCAACAGGGCTGGCCCGTCCAATGACGAACGCGACTTAGGCTCTTCCCTCTTTCATCCGCCGGAACCGAGATCCAACGCCGCCGATTTTCCGAACGAGCGACACCCGCGCCGTCTCACACCGACAAGCGCCCCAGCTTCATCATCAGCCCATCTCCTCCGTCTGGCCGCCGCATAACGGGTCTTCTCCCGGCCAAAGAGCACCGCTGATCGGCTCATGGCTGCAAGCCCCGCAAGCGGGGCTCCTTCTCTGACGTTGCGGTCGCAAGCGATGCAGCCGCCTCCATCGTCGCGAAGGGCCTCCCGCAGACCGCGATGGTGTGGCCTGAAACAACGGAGGAAACGATGCGCTTTTTGATGATGAAATTGCTGGTTCGCTTTAGCCGGTATCCACTCCGGCTTCACTTTCGGCTGTCACTCTCGATTTCGGATCGGCGGCTGGAGAGGATCGTCCGGCCTCGAATGCCGTGGATCATAGCCCGCGTTCGATGGCTTCTCGCCATCGGACGGGCGCCACCATGCTGACCGGCGCGCCAGAGCGCGGTGCAGTCCGCGCTACCGATTTCAGAGGTCGAGGCTCATCTGTGTGATTTCGTCGAGACGGATAATCCCGTTTATAAGCCAAGTATCAGGATAAAGGGAGTGCGTACCCATCGCGAACACCATGCCACTCTTGGGGTACTCGGTCCCGAATCTCTCTTGCATAAATTCCAGCGATTTCTTTTCGCCATAAAGTTGGCGCCACTTGAAATACGTCGCATCAGTTTCCCAGTCCTGACAGGTCCCATTGCGTTCGCCGTCGTCCGTCTCATAGGCGTACTTGAATAGAAATGGACAAGGTTCATACGGAATGAGTGGCGCGGAATTAAACAGATTGCCCTGGGCCGCGAAGCTCTCAAACTCGGCTTTTTCCCTATCAAAATCTTTTTGGGGCTTCTTTTCGATGGAGAACTTTGGGTTCCGCGGACGGAGTAAAGCGAAGCTCTTACCTTCGGCGGCGACTTTATTGATGGACATGACTTCCAAGCGAGAAAGAAAATTCAAGCGTTCCTTGCGCTTTAGCTCACCGATGATCTCAATCGATTGATGGTCAATATGTCGGCTTTCCGGGCGGGGATCGTCTTTCGGCTTGGTCCACCGGAACTTAATGCGATCCCAGCGTCGAAACTGGCTGGCTTGATCTAGCGTGCGAAATGTAACGGGATAGAGCCGAAGCCATTCTCCTTGGTCGGTGACACCCGCACAGCAAACGGTCTCTCCATGCTTCTTACCAACGTGCGGCGAAGCCTTAACGAGAATGACAGCCTCTGATGCTCCTTGGAATTCAGACATGGCCCCCCATGACCAGAATCATGCCGCAAGTTGCATTTTACGCCGTTCTTGCGCGGAAAGCGCGTCCACCGGCATGCCGGTCATTTGGGACAGCCGATCAGCGACAATGGTGCGGTGGCAGGTCTCGGGGTCAGCTTCGAAGCACATCAGACAGGCGCGCTCTTCACGAACGATGTCAGCGGCATAGGCAAGAGCTTCGGTTGCCGCGGCGCTTCGAAGATGCTTGGCGAAAATTCGTTGAAAGAGGGGATAGTTTCCAGCCCTTGCTGCCTCTCGTCCCTCTTTTGGATCGCCAAGCCCCTTGAGGTGGACATAGCGGATGCCATGAACGGATAACCTCTCGGCCAGTTGGTTTTTCGAAAACCCTTTTTTGCGAGACAGGGGAACATCCCGCACGTCAATAATTACGTCGATGCCGCTGCGCATCAGAGAAGCCACAAATGCCTCAATGGTCGCTCCCTCGTAGCCGATAGTCGAAATGGAATTCTGCATATGTCCCCGCTTGTTATCTTGGGTATAGAGCATATCAATGAACATATCCTTAATTATTTCTTAATCCCTTGTCGCAACGAGGGATAAGAGGCCGCTTACGCGGCCTCCTTGGCTTCTGTCGGTTTCGGCTGCAAGCCATGCAGGAACGCAACGGCGCGCTCGGCATGGGCGGCAGCGGTGAAGATAGCGCGCTTGTCGTTCTTCAGAACCTCAAGCCAATTGGCGATGTAGCTGGCGTGATCCTCGCGCGGCTCCGGCGTAATACCAAGATCGGCGGACAGGAACGCGCTGCCAAGTTCGGCGACTAACTCTTCGGCGGCATAGCCTTCGTCGCCCCAGCGCTTGCGACCAAACTCGCGGTTGAGCCTCTTCTCATGGCGTGTCCAGTGCGTCGTCTCGTGTGCAAGCGTCGCGTAGTAGCTTTCGGCATCCTTGAAGGTCTCGAACGGGGGCATCTGCACGAAATCCTGGGAGATGTTGTAGTAGGCACGACCGCCGCCATGCCTGATGTCGGCGCCCGTGTTGCCGAAGAAAGTTTCGGCAAGAGCGATCCGTTGCACGGGATCGAGCACCGGCGCGGCGGGTGCTAAGTATCGAGCGGGCAAGCCGTCGATCTGTTCGCAGTTGAAGACAGTGTAGCCTTTGAGGAAGGGGACTTCGCGCTCGATGTCCTCGCCGTTGGTGCCGGTTTCAATGCGATGGATGCGGTCGGCATAGACGACCTGCGCGCCATGCTCGCCTTTGCGGACCTGGGCGCCAAGCTCCTGCGCCTGCTTGTAAGTCATCCAGATCGGACAGGTGAAGTTGGAAGTCATCGCCTCACCCCACAGCATCAGGACGTTGATGCCGCGATAGGGCTCGCCATTGTGGCGCAAGGGCCGCGTGATACGCCCGGCTGCGTGTTCGGCGTTCCAGGGTTTCAGCCAGGGACGAACGCCATTCTCAAGCTCCGACACAATGCGGCTTGTGATCCGCGTATAAAGATCGGCTCTTTCCGATGACATGATTTGCTTCCTTTCCGCTTGGAAGCCGCCTGATTGCGACCTCGATGCGAGGCCGTAGGGGCGCGGGGCCTTGGCAGCGGAAGGATGAGACGCGGAGGGGGATCGCCCAGCTTGCAGCTACCCCGGACCTGATCCGGGGGACGCGAAAGCCGGGGACACCGCGTCGAGGGCAAAGCCCTTGTCCTGAAGCGCCGGGGTGTGCCCCAGGACTTCGCGGTATCGAGGACGCCGGATGCGGCGCCGGAAAGGATCAAACATATCGGGATAAGTGCCTGATATGTATGCTATGATCCGTATACGGATGAAACAGAATGGCCGATTTTGTTTCGGAAACGTTTTCCAAGTCAATGGAGTCTCCGAAACTTTTTCGTAGAATGAGTATAAGGAAACCCGAAATGCCTTGGTCACTTTACGATTTACATGGTCGCAGAAAATATTTGGTGCCGAAGGAACGTTGGGCCTTCTGCGATGCGGCGATGCACGTCGGCGGCAAAACGGGAACCTTTTGCGCCGTGCTGGCTTTCTGCGGTGCCCGGATTTCGGAAGTTCTCGCGCTTACGCCGGACCGTCTGGACGATGGCAATTTCGCAATCAACTTTGAAACGCTCAAAAGGCGGCAAAGGGGCGTTATTCGTGCGGTTCCTGTGCCTTCGGCGCTTCTCGACTACCTCGATACCGTGCATGGCTATCGCGCAGCGCTGAGCGACAGCAGACAGTCCGCAGTCCGGCTTTGGTCGTGGAGCCGCACCACGGCATGGCGCAAAGTGAAAGCCGTCATGCTGATGGCCGATGAGCCCACCTTCGTATCGACACCCAAGGCCTTACGTCACGCCTTCGGCGCGGAAGCAGCGCTCAACCAAGTGTCGCTCACGCTCATCAAGAAGTGGATGGGCCACGCGAAACTGGAAACGACTGAAATCTACACCTCGCTAATCGGTGACGAGGAACGTGCTCTCGCCCGCCTAACTTGGCGGCAAGCGGCACGGAATTTCCGGCGCTAACGGCCGCAAACCGGGCCTCTGAAACAAAATCGGCCATTCTGTTAAGGGAACCAGATCGGGCTTTGCGCGCTCGATGCTAGGCGGAGCGTGTCGAAAACACTTTCGGGTGTCTTCTCTATCTTCGCCCCGAACCAAGCGGCCAGATTGTGACAGGCAGGGGGAAATCCAATGGATATTTCGAAATTTGGAGTGCTGGCCTCTTGTTTGACGGTCGGCCTGCTGTTGCAGGGATGCGACAAGCCAAAAGACAACAAGGCGGGTGTTACATCACAGACCAGTTCGGAATCCGGAACTGGTGCCGACACGGGCACACCGGGAAAAATCTACTACACACCCGCACAAATCAAAGTGTTCGATCTCGGCGGCTTCAATCTGGACATGAGCGAAAGCCAGGTCAAAGCCCAACTGGCGAGTGCGAACTGGGAGGGGACCATGTCGCCGGTCTCTGGCGATCAGTATATCGAGCAAAACGCAATGGCGTTCAGCCAACCCAATAAGGACGTGGCGTTCTTCCGGATCGTTCTGCCAAGCCAACCGGTGAAGCTCTACAGCATCATATATGTGCAAAACTTCGAACTGAAACACGATCCGAAAGAGCTTGCAGATGCGCTGATCAAAAAATACGGCCCTCCGACCGACGAGAGCATCTTGCCAGATTCGGGCAGCCTTACTTGGCGCGCCAAGCCGCGCCCCAAGAAAGAGGAGACTCCAGAAGAAGCAGCGGCCTCCCTCCGCCGGGCTATGAACGGAAATTACCAGATTACGACTGGTGAGGACCGACCCATCGAATTACAGGCCCAAATTACGCAGACACAAGTGCGTCTGACCGTGACCGATTATCAAGCCAGGCAGGACGGGGAAGCTGCCGTAAAAATACTGAAAGAAAACACCGAAAAGCGCAGCTTGAAAGAAAACGGCAAATCTGAAGAGGTGAAGTTCTAATGCGCTCGGCTCTCAGAACCTTGACGCTCCTGACGGCACTGCTGCTGGTGTTTTCCGAACAGGCCGCGGCTCACGGGTTCAATTACGATGAAGTGTATCTCGCCTATCTTAAGCTGGCTCCGCCGAGCGATTGGGACAAGGCGACCGACGACTACATGTCTCTTCTACAGGGCGATATGTGGGGTCGTGCCAAACGAAACGAGCTCGAATGGCCCACGGCCTCCAAGAACGCCAAAGAGCGCCTTAAAGCGTTGGTGGCCAAATTCAATCTGTCCGAACCGTTTGAATTTGTCTCAAAAGGGGAGTTCGGCGCGTACGATCCACAGAGTCAGACATTTGAGTTCTCCGGTGCGGACTCGAACGGAAGTTTTTTCCCTTATGGCGGCGGGGCTTTTGCGCCGCAACTGTCGGTGACGTTTCTCAACGGCTTCGAATTCCGAAAGATCAAGGTACCGGCCGACCTCGCCCGGGAGACCATTGACAACAGCTATCGCCAGGTCGAATTCAGCGTCACGTTCGTCATGGTTCAATCCTATGCTGGGACGGGACGGATAAAGGCCAGAATCAAGTCGATTACCTTTTCGGACCCGTTCAAGCACCGGACCCTCGCCACATTGACAGCGAGATAGAAAAGCCGCCCGCCGGGGTGGCCCGTCTGTGGCTCGTCGCTCTCATCTGACAGCCACGCTTTATCAACAGTGCCAAAAGCAGCCGTCGAACAGGAGATGAAAGATGTTTCGCTTTATCCGGGCCTTGATCTTCAAAAACACCAAGGCCGTTGCAAGAAAATCCAAAATCCGCGGGGAGCAAAATTGGGGGACGCAGGATCGCTCCAACAAGAAAAGCTGGGACTAAGCCAGTCGAACGACTCGCCAGTTCCGGCGGGATAAATGGCTTTTCCAGTCGATAGGGGCACCTCGCGCCTGAAACCTATCTGTCTCGGGGGATAGCGATGACAGATTCACGCTATCTCCCGTTTTCAAGTCAATGGTACCGGTGGTGCGTCATCTCTGATGTCTACCTCGATAACGTCCATTTTGTGCTATCTCCGCGCACCGGTACGCTAACCGAGATATCCGACCTTAAAGCCTTTTTTGAAGCCCGCCTTCTGCGGTTCTTTCTCGGGTTCTCAAAGAGAACTTTTATCGCAAGCATTCCGTGGCCCGTTCGCGATCCGCTGGATATCGCCAGCGGGGCAGATGCGCCCACTCTGTGCCTCAAGACCGCGCCCGCACATCCCATGATGCATGCCGTCACTATGGCACTGCGCATCTTGCCCCTTTGGCTCGTGATTGAGCTAGCCGCTCTATTCTCCGAGAAAAGGGCGGAGAAGCTCCCTTTGAACGACGCCGTGGCACGCGTCGCTGCGGCTTTTGGCTGGCGGTCGCGAGGCAATTGCCTGCCCGTGTCCATTTGCAGGTTTTGGTTGCTCAGACGTCTCGGCTGGAAGCCATCGATTCAAATCGGCGTCCTGTTCCCAACAGAAGAGATGCACGCTTGGGTTTGTCTTGACGGCGCCCCGGTCCTGGAAGATGCCGATATGGTCTCCCACTACCGAGTGGCCGTGCAATACTTTGGATAGCAAAATCCATGTGCGCGAACGAATCTCACCAACTGATAGGCCGCTTTCGTCAAAAGTTCATTCTTCACGATGATCCTCGATGTCGCGCGATCCTACTCGTCCCTCCGGAAATCGAGCCCGCCATTACGGACGCCTTCTGGCGGGACGCCGCCTTACTCGACGTCCACCGCAAAGAAGAGTTTGAAAGTTTCCTCTCGAAATTGGAGTTCGATTTTGGCCTGTGCTTAATCAAGGACGATGAGGTGATGCTCGCCTGCGGTCCCCGTCGCTTTATCAGGCTGTACTTTCAGATCACGGATCGCACCATCCTTGTATGCGATCATTTACCTGGATATCGCAGCCTTGAAGAGGCCGTCAATTCCCTGGACATGGACGCCCTGGTTTCCCATTGGGGAAATTCGTTGGCGGCGGGGTCTTTCGAGGTCCACCGTTCGCTGCAATCCATAAACAAGAACTGGTACACGGTGCCAAACGGACACACCGTTTCCATTCGCGTAGAGCCGTCCGGTCCGTTCCAAGCACCAAAATCCGCGAGTCCATTTGACAACCTTTGGAATGGCTTTTCGCCTTCAACCGAGAGCCCGACCGTCAAAGCCGAGAAGGCCCTTGTCTGCCTTAGACGAAGCATTGAACGGTTGACCGTTGCGGGAAATCTTTGCTCGGAAATATCGGGAGGGATAGACTCCGGGATTATAGCGTCGCTGGCCAACCGGCATCTTTCCGAGCGCTTCATCGGCGGCGTATCGAGCGAATATCCGTTCTTCGAGTTTGAACGCGAGAAGAGATTTCGCGCCGACCTCTATCGTCATATCGACACAAGAAAAATCGTGGTTGATTGGGACGTGTCGATGCCGTTCGTTCGAAGCCACCAAGTCCCTGCGCACGATGAGCCAACGATTGACGCCACGAACTGGAGCATCTTTGATGCCTCCTGCAAGTCGGCGCGAGACAACGGCGCGGCCGTTCTTCTTACGGGAAATGGCGGCGACAGGCTGTTTCGTCAGAACCCGTATTCTGGGCGCGATCTCACCATCACAGACGAAAGGCGCCCGGAATGGTTTCCGAATCGGCTCTACGATGAGTGCATTGACGAAGCGAAAAGCGTCCACAGGCACCTTTACGCGGCAACATCGAGCGGCATTGTCGGGGAATGGAACGGTGCGATGTTTGAGGCGGGCCTGACGCGCTATTTTGGCGCCCTTGGCGCTCATCCGATCCTTTACCGTTCCGGGTATCTTGACCGTAGTTTCATTCGGGCAATAGCCGATTTGTGGTCCGGTTATCCACATCGCCCGCAAACCATGCAGAAACCGCTTGCCCATATGATCTTCTCGAAATACCTGCCGGATTCCGTTTGGTACCGGCCCGGGAAGGTGAACCATGTAGGCATCACCTATCGCGGGATGCGAGCCGCGCGGGAGACGCTTATCGGCATGGCAAACGACGGCAAGGCATTGTTTGACGCCATAGGCATTCCTTATAAGGCTTTTCTGACAGCATTAAGCGATGCCGGAGCCGGTCGCGATTGCGCCAACACTTTCATAACGTTGGTCGCGTCGCTACTGATGTGGGCCTCAGGCTTCAAACAGGAACTCTCTCGTTCCGATGATTGCCAAGAAGTTCGTTTGTTTATTTCTCCTTCTCCGTCCTTCATTTAGTTGCCACTCGAAGGTGCATCACGGTTCACATTGTCGTTGCAGCGCAACGCGGGCCGCTTCTCACCCTTACCGTACATGAATATGCGCGTCTTATGCGATTGTTGACGGCCTTATGGTAGAGTGATGTCAAGCTGTTCAAGGCGGAGCTTAAACAGCGAAAAAAGAGCCTCTTGAAGGCCCGGCGCGCGAGGGAAACCTGCGCGGCGACTCCGCGAAGGGATGGAGGCTATGGTCCTTCCTTTCGATATTGGTGGTTCGCACTGGCCGTGCGTAGTAGCAGCACTGGCAGGCTGTGTGTGGCTCGGACACGAGTTTCTCTCCGACCGTCGCCATCATCACGAAACCGGAACCGCTTACGGCGCGGCGCATTGGGCAAAGCCTCGCGACCTCAAGAAAGCAGACCTTTTCGGCGCAAGCGGAATCATCCTCGGCCGCCATCGCGGCAAGCTGCTGCGCTACGTGACCAATAAGCATCTTCTGACGTTGGCGCCGAATCGCGCCGGTAAGGGCGTTTCGGCGATCATTCCGAACCTGCTCACATGGCCCGGCTCGATGCTTGTGATAGACCCGAAGGGCGAGAACGCCATCGTCACGGCGAGGCACCGGCATGAGATGGGGCAGCGCGTTTACGTGCTGGACCCGTGGGGCATTACCGGCTTACCGGCGGCAAAATACAATCCTCTGGCTCGCTTAGCGCCGGATAGTACGGACCTTGCCGAAGATGCGGCCTTGCTGGCCGACGCTCTGATCGTGCCCGGCTCAAAGACAGATGATGAGTTCTGGAACGGTGAAGCCCGTTCGCTGATTGCGGGCCTTATTATGCACCTCGTCACGACCGAGATGCCGGAAGACCGCCATCTCGGTACGCTGCGCCACTGGCTGACGCTCGGCGAAACGGATCTCGCCGATCTTCTGGAGGATATGAACGACAATCACGCCGCCGCCGATCTCGTAGCGAGAACGGCGCGACGGCTCCTCCAGAAGACAGACCGCGAACGATCCGGCGTCCTCTCCACAGCGCAGGCACAGACGAACTTCCTCGACAGTCCTCGCATGGACGAGGTGCTCAAAGCGTCAAACTTCGCGCTCGATGCCCTGAAGGGCGGCCGCACGACGATCTATCTCGTACTGCCCGCCGACCGTCTTGCAACGCACGGGCGGTGGCTGCGCCTCGTCATCGGCCTTGCCTTATCGGTTCTCGCCCGCGACCGGCGGATGCCAAAACATCCCGTCCTATTCGTACTCGATGAATTTGCCGCCCTGGGGCGGCTTCAAGCCGTCGAAACGGCCGTGGGGCTTCTCGCTGGTTACGGTGTGCTGCTCTGGCCGATCCTGCAAGACCTATCCCAGCTTCAAGACCTTTACCCGAACCGGTGGAAGTCTTTCCTGGCCAACGCGGGTGTCCTGCAAGCCTTCGGCGTCAACGACCTCGGCACGGCGGAGTATCTTTCCAAGCTCCTCGGCCAACGCACAGTCACGATACGCCAACACGGCCGCAGCGGTGAAGTGGAACTGACGCGCGGATCGGAAAGCTACGCACCTGCCGCGCGCCCCCTCCTCATGCCGCAGGAAATCCTTCGGCTACCGCCGGACGAGGAAATACTACTTCTCCACGGCAAGGCTCCGATCCTGGCCGAGCGGGTGAAGTACTATGAGGACAGGGAGTTTGTAGGGATGTTCGGCCGGAATCCGTTCGTCCGAAAATAAGTCTATACGAAGGTTTACTCATGCCTTCGTAAGCGTTGGACGAATAGAGAAATTTTCAGTCAAAACAGATTGATAGCGACATGTACGGCAGGAAGATCGATACTCTATTGCCGTCGATTTTACTTTCACGCCCTAAGGCAAAAAACGGAGAATTCCATTTTTGATTGAGTTTTTGCTGCCTGGTAGCTTATAATTTTCGGGACCATACCCCATGTTTAGCGTCACGCGTAGATATTATGAAAATTGCAACTTGGAATCTTGCTGCTACACCAAACATTTCCGAGGTGATGAGAACCTTGGACGAATACGAGGTTGAGATAGCCGCCTTCCAGGAGCTGGATATTTATTCTTCTCGTTCAAAACAATTGAGGCCAGAAGCATGGGTTGCAGCTAGTACTGGGTATAATTTTTTTTACTTCCCGACCCTTTTGTTGCTTTCTGAGTCAGCCTGCGCACGCCCGCCAAATTTCGGAATCGCAATTGCGACACGACACCCCGTTTCGTGGACAATGAACTTTCTACTGGGTCCGCGCCAATACGGCCCGCCGAATGCCGAAATTGAGATGCGCGCCCTTGCTTTAGCTTGCATAGCTACTCCTCACAGACGCATCGTTTTTGGATGCACACACTTGGCACACACCGCGGGTTTCGAACCAAGTAGAATACGGAAGAGCCAAGCTGAAAACATTTCAAACATCACTAACGATCTCGCGGCAAAGGACACATGTGTTATTGGAGGGGATTATAATGTCCCCCCTGAAAGCAAAGACCTTCAGGTATTGAAGGAACAATTTTTGATTTCCGCCACATCAGGATCAAGCGGAGCGACCTACTGTAATCCGGAAACGCAGGAAAAGCACATCATAGACTATTTTTTCTATCGTCACTGCACGGTCCACAACGCGCAAGCTGTCTGGAGACAAAGCGTATCTGATCACGCGTTACTCCTCGCCGATCTACAGGATTAACTACTACACACATGAGAGTGGAGAAGATGACTAAAGGCAGGGCCTCAAATCGCTCTTGGCGATTTCGAGTGGGTGAGTTGAGTCTATTATGCAACTTGGAAACAAGCGATAACCTTGGCGAATATAGCTCCAATCTCTCGAGCGCAGATATTACAGAAATTAGTCATGATGGAGTTTGGACGTTCTTTGTAATCCCACATAAAGAACAGATTATTCGAGGCGCATTATATCGCAAGAGACTAATTTTAACGGTCAACTCGCCCCACTCTACCGATTCACTTGGTGCAGCTATAGAGTGGGCACTACCCGCCATACGCAAATTGGAAGAGCAAGCGGAAGCATTGGCTCATCTTTTATGCGGCGCAAGCCTAAGAGCCGTACGCCGATACCCCGTTATATTGACTGGCCCGATGAAGTCATCTCTCTTCTCTTCCAAATTTGACCGTTGGATAGATGACGGAATGACATCATTTTACGTTCGTGTATACGACTCAACAGCGTCAAAATTAGGATATGTTCGCGTAAGTAGGCATTTGGCAGTTTTCGTCGGCTTGAGTGAAAAGATGACTCAAGACGCAATGAACCTAATCTACGAACGCTTTCTATACCGTGATGGACCAATAGACTCTAAAGCTGTATTCTTATTTTTTGACGCTCTGAACCAGTATGTTCTTCCTCTTGAGGTTAATCTCTATATACAGAAGATATTTTATGCACTCGCTATTTTTGCAGCAATTGCCAGCGCCATGGTTCCTTTGTTTGGAAAGCTTTGGGATCAGTTAGCCAGTAACGCCTGGGACTTGGGTGTGCAGATTCCGGGTTTATCAAAGGCCTTTACACTTTCTGTCTTATCTCCAGTTTTGGAGGCATTAACGCTTGCTATAGTACTCATCGAAACGTGGGCCATTGTTCGGGGTTTTCTGAAGCGGATTGAGTTTCGTTGAAAGAAGGCCGGAAATCGTTCGAGCCACGAAAGTACTTTGATCGAGACTCAAAGAACTTCGTAGATGATCGATGGAAGAGCTCAGTTGCGGCGCGTTACGATTTTATTGCCACACATGACTTTCTGAGATCATGTTTTGATGTAATCGGTAGGGGGAGTGGCACTAGTCTAGATGCCGGATGCGGACCTGGCATTTGGCTGCCTGTACTATGCTCTAAATTTGAGTTTACTACAGCGTGTGATATTTCGAACAGAATGCTGGCCGCTGCGCGAGGTCCAAATTCGCTTTTGGATGTTCGATTTATGCAAGCGGATGTGAGAGCACTGCCATTAAAGAGCGCAAGTATGAGCTTTATTTGGTCGTGCCATGTGCTGGAGTACATACCTGATTTGCCAGCAGCAATGGCGGAGTTTTACCGTGTATTACAACCTGGCGGTCATCTCGCCATCGTCACAAAGTCAAGACACGCATATTGCTGGCGGGCATTTAAATGGGCAGTTGATCTGATATGGCCAACAGGCCGCCTTGAGCAAGAATGGCGCTCATCAAGTCAGCTAATGTTCGACGGATTTAAATTGTTGAAAACTCGCTCTATTGCCCCTCGGGTCCCCATAAACCCCAATGACGTTAATGCCTGCGCCTCGAAAGTGACACAACAGCATTCGGTTACTTTTGGCACACAAACATCTTTCGGGGAACGAAATCCGTTCGGATGGCACATTGGTGTGTTGATGCAAAAAGAAATCTAAGAACAGATCGCGCGTGCCCAATTATATTGTTGGATTGCAAGCTGCACTAGCTTCTCTCTGCCGGTTTTGTCTGTTGTTAGTTCGCGAAAATACGCACCACGGAACAAATCGAGCAAGAGGTGGGCAACGAGACGGAGTGTTATCACACGAACGGCTAAAATGAGTTGCTCAAAATCGATTTTACAAAAGTCCCGGTAAGCATCCCAGAGGCTTGATGCAACCGCCAGAAAGACCTGTGTTTCTGACTCAGTTGATAAACGTTTTTTTTCTCTCTGAGCAAAAGACCTGATGAAGTCTGCTAAATCGACCCATATCGGTCCCACACAGCAAGACTCGAAATCGATCAGATTTGCCCGCGAACCTCTACAAACAAAATTTGCTGCTTTGGGGTCCCCATGTATTATCGACAAATCCTGAGAGAGTAACGCAGTCGCGCTACGGAGCTGACGGGATATCCAGTCAATGTCAAACTGCTGTAGGCTTCCCCCCATAAAACTTGATGTAGTTTCGTGAAGCGTCGCGGCTAATGCAGATATGTGATTTGAAATTTCAGAAACATTTGTGGGGCTGAGTTCATAAGGAAAAGCTTTAGGATACGTCTTTGTGAGAAGACTAGCGGTTGCAGTATGAAACGAGTGCATCGCAATAATGCATGCTCTCAAATTATCATCGCTGTCTACGTACGCACATCCTGCGTCTCTACTAAGTTTCCAAACTTCAAATTCCTTCAATACGACAAGTTGTCCGTTAGCTGTTTCCACGTACTCGATGACGTGCGCGCCCCCTTGGTGTGCAAGCCTCGCGGTTTCGACAGAGAATACTGTCTGCGCCAAATGCCTAACACCCCACGACTTTTGCAGGTAAATCTTTGAGAAGGCCTCCGTTTCTATCACATATGTTGGATTGACCAACGCCCCCGGAACTTTCGAGACGAGGGAGGGTTGGATTCCGACATAATGTTTGAGAACTTCTTGTATTTCTTCTATCGGCACTTTTGATGGCCCACGTTGCGTCTCTATCGCTCTACTAGATGTGTTCGTAATCTTCACGCCCAGAGGATAAATCAACGCGGCTCTTAGGCCGAATATCCAACTCCTGTTTTGCTGTTATTAGCAAATCCGGGCCATGTGTGCCCGAAACCACCAAGCCGGATGCGACCCATGTATACTCACCAATAACGGTGCCTGGCGACAGTACAACATTGGCTCCTAATCTGGAGAAACGGCCCATCAATGCGCCGAGAAACTTACGACCCGTAGGGAGCAGTATGCCGTCCTGCGTCTTAATCGACACTTCGCTCTGATTAAATTTTCGATTCGCGAGAATCGCGCCGGAACCGACACGAGCACCTGCACCAATCACACTATCTCCAACAAAGGTTCCGTCTTGCATCTTTGCGCCATTAAGACAAAGAGAGCGCTTAATGTCTGCTCCGTGACCGATTACACAATCAGAACCAATGTACGCGTGATTGCGAATCTGTGCGCCCGACCTCACGCTAACATTCTCGCCAATAATAACCGGCCCCTCTATGGTCACATGAGGATGAATATGTGAACCTGCACCAATATGCACAGGTCCAGTGATCGACACGAATTCATCAACAATCCCAAGATTGAGAGTTTGTTTGAGGCCAACAAATAACTCTTCAATCGCATTCAGTGCATTGACCGCAGTTTCTTTTTTTGTGAGCCACTCGATAAGTTCCGGATCGATCTTTTCGTCAATAAGTGAACGAACGTCCATTGTGTAACTCCTGGTTCCGGTGCAGTTAATTAGGGAATGTGTAGAACATGGTTACTCCATCATAATACATTGAAAGAATTTGTAAAATGGGGTTTTAGTAGACTACGGCCGTCGGGCATAGTGTGCCTCGCATTGTGCCTCGCATTGTGCCTCACTAACCCAACTCATTGCGTGAACCGTGTCCTACGTTCAATCGAAGTCAACATTGCCACATGACGACCAGATTCCGAGTTAATACTCGTCTGCCAGCATGATCGTCAGAACGCGCATGGTCTGTGAAGAATCGGTATGGTCTTGCGAACCAAACCGCAACGAAAGATCGCAATAGTCGATCTTCCAAATAAGCCGTTCTTCGTCGAGTTTAAAGGCTCTGAAGTCGTGCTTACCGTAAGGATCGTTATCAGGCGTGAACTCGTTGAAGGATTTCTTCGACAAGCTTGTAGAGGCTTATACGACCATCAAGTTGGTGTGCCCATCTTAAGGGATGGATGCGCAGGCCGTCTCCCATCGGGAGACCAAGCAAGGCCTGCGGCAATCCTTCGATATTCCTGCCCTCAATGTGCCAGCGGCAACGGGCAGGAAAGAAAGATGAGCGTCTCGGGGGCTGCGTCGAACTCGACGCCGCTTTATCCCCAAGCCGCCAAAGCCGATCCCACAACCGGGGAGCGCCAGCGGCGCGTTATGGAATCGGCTGAAACGCAAGCCTCAAAGCATCGGCTATCGGCCCCGATAGCTGGTTCGACGCGGCTAGCGTTTCGAGTGGGAAGGCTTCGTGGGCTGCTTCGTCTTGATCGCCTGCGCCGCCTTGGCGTCGGTTTCGGCCAATGCCTCGGCGGGGTTGGCCACAACGGGGTCCCATCCCTCCATGCCCATCAGCACGCGGTCGGCGTGCTTGATGGTGTTCACATGGCCGTAATGCTTCTCGATCATCTGAACGGACGTGCCCATCTGCTGCGCGAGGAAATACACGTCCACGCCCATCTGTAAGCGGAAGGTCGCATAGGTGTGGCGGAAGCAATAGGTGGTGCGCATGGTGCCGTCGCCACCCTTGCGCAAACCGGCTTTGGTCAAGATATCTTCGATCAAGGATTGGCAGAGCGTCTTGGCCGGTTTACCGGTGATACCAGTGAAAACCGGGTCATCGGGTTTCGTCGCCTTGGAAATGGCGCGGATGCGGGCAAGGTAATCGCCCACGCTCTTAGGGGCGACCAGCTTGCGCGACATACCCTTGCCCTGCACGAACAACACGAAAATATCGCGCCCTTCACGGTCCTTGGCGGGCCAGATGTCGCGCCAGCGCAGATTGCGCAGTTCGGGCGGGCGCATCCCCGTGTTGCAAGCGATCAGTATGAGATTGTAGGTCATCGTTCGATACCACTTGCTGGCATCCGTGGTTGCGGCCTTTACCCAGGCACGCCCCACCGTATGCAGTTTGCGATATTCCTCGACGGTAAACTCTTCGCGGCGCATGGTTTTGAGCGCCGGAAACTCGTCGAAGCGCAAGCTGGCCGGAACGTAGCGTTGCTTGATGGCAAAGTTCATGATCGCGCCAAACCCTTTCATCTCCATGCGGATGGTGTCGTCGCTCACAAAGGGAACGGGCTTTGCCATTTTCTTCCGCACGGCGGCGGCGATTTGCTCTGGCGTCGGGGTTCTGGGGCGAATCTTCCTTGCGACCAGTATCTTGCGCTGGCGCTCGAACTCTTTGGCGACCAGCTTGGCGGCTATCTCCTCCGACACCATGCGCGAGCCGTTGCGGGCAATATGGCCTTCGCCATGCTCGCGCCGCCAAGTAGGGTAGTCGCCCCATCGTTCGTCGCCGATCAAATGAATCTGAACGGAGCCGACATAATCGTCTAACGCTCCTTCGATGAAGTTTCGGATTGTCTCTATGCGTTTTGCGGTGATCTGCTCGCGCTTGGCACGGGCGATCTGCTTTGCCAGAAACTCCTTGGCAACGTCGCGGAAGGGGCGGTTGAACAGCGCCACGCCGTGCTTGATGGCGTAGCGTACCTCGCTTTCCTGCTCCCACGCCATGGAGCGAGCGGTCTGGATGTTGTCGGTCTTGAGAGAGACCGTCTTGTATCGGTCCTCCTTAGGCACCTTCACGCGGCAATACCAGTTGTGATGCCTCACGTCCGACCGGCGGAAAAGGATGAGCCCTGGCTTCAGTTCCTCTTTGTCCGTGACGAATTTGCTGGAAGCGGACGTCATACTTTCCCCCCTTTCCGTGCAGAATCCGTGCAGGTCGGCGGCGTAAGTGCTTGATCTACCGTATCTGTGCGGGTGTTGTATGGGAGAATATATCAGAAAATTGCTAAAAGTTCCAGTGTGTTATATTATATTACCCATCCCTCAAGGGGAGGGTTGATTTCCACCTGTCATGCTCAGTGCCGCTTTGGGAAGTTCCGGCACGGTTGCGACAAGCCCGTCCGCGCCGGCCGTCATCAGCTCATCGCGGGAGCCATAGCCCCACAGCACGCCCAGCGCCCGCATGTCATTGGCCTTAGCGCCGAGAATGTCATAGCGCCGGTCGCCGACCATGACGCAGTGCTCCGCCGATAAAGCGTGAAGCTTCATGACATGCGCGAGCAGATCCGGCTTGTGATCCAGCGCGCCGCTGTCGACGGAGCCATAGATTTCTTCGAAGAAATGGGCGAGGTCGAGATGCTCCAGAATGCGCTTGGCGAACTGCACCCGCTTGCCCGTCGCCACAAACAGCCGTGCCCCAGATTGGCGAAGCGTGGTGAGCACCTCCACCATGCCGGGATAGGGCGGGCTCTGGTACAAGCCGTGCTCGCTATATTCAGCGCGATAGGCCGTGACCGCTTCGGCGATGCGATCATCGTCAAAAGGCTTCAGCAGCCCCCGCATGATTTCTTCGATGGGCGGGCCGATGACGGAAGAAAAATCCTGCGTGCTGTCGAGCTCATGCCCAAGGGCCCGCAGCGCCACTTTGCAGCTCGATAAAATACCGGGCTGCGAGTCGATCAGCGTGCCATCGAGGTCGAGGAGAATTGTGGGGGTATCGTTTGACATGGCGGCCTATACCATGGCTTGCCGCGCCTCTCACCCCGAAATGATGCTCCACCAATGCGCCAAAGCACCGTTCTGCCAGAGCAGACGCAGGCTCATCGCCAAACTCATCACGATCAAAAGCGGTTTGATCAGGCCGGTGCCGTGCTTCAGCACCAGTCTGGCGCCGATCGCCCCGCCGGTGACCATGCCGCAGGCCATCACGAAGGCGAAGCTCCAGACGATATGGCCTTTGACCAGGAAGAACAGAAGCGAGCCGAGATTGCTCATGAAGTTGAAGAGCTTTGCCTGCATGGTCGCCTGATCGAGGGTGAAGCCGACTAGGCTCACCAGTCCGAGGGCGAAGAACGTGCCGGTGCCGGGACCGAAGAAGCCGTCATAAGCGCCCACCAGCGGTATCAAGGTGATGCTGGCTGCGGAAAAAGAGAGCTTGGCCTGTACGGGCGTTTTGCCGAGATCTTCGCTGAGCAGCAGCCAGCCGCAGATCGCCATCAGGAAAAACGGCACCAGTTGCTTCAAGACCTCTGGATTGATGAAGCTGAGACAGGTTGCACCGCAGATGGCGCCCAGCATCGATAGCAGTGCCGGGCGCCACAGCCGCCGGACCGGCAATTTGCCTGCTTTCCAGAAATGATAGGTGGCGCTGAGCGAGGAGAAGATCGCCTGCACCTTGTTGGTGGCGAGCGCCGAAACTGGGGGAATGCCGGTCGCCATCAGCCCGGGCACGGTCAGCAGCCCGCCGCCGCCCGCCATGGCATCGATGGTGCCGGCGACCAGCGCAAGAACGAACAAGCCCAGAAGCTGATGGGGATCGAACATCAGAAATCCGCAAGGGAGGGCGCCGCAAAGGGCGATAGCAATCCTTGCTATCAGACCGGGCCTCTATGGCAAAAATCGGGTCGCGAAGCTGTGATCGGGCTTCGGCAAACCGTCGCGTCAGCCATGCCCCTGGCCGGTGCTACAACACACGGAAAGCGGGAGGGGTTGATGAACCGGAAAGAGTTTTTCGCCAACACGGCCAAAGCGGGGCTGGGCTGTTGCGCGCTGGCGCTGTTCGGCGGTGTGCCTGCCGAGGCGGCGGCCTCAGACGAAGAAAAGCAGTTCGTCACCAATTGGCTCACCGATCTTTTCGCCGCCATCGACAGCGATCTCGATCAAGACACCAAGGTCAAGCTGATGGCCGCTTGCGGCCAAGGCTGTTTCCGCCGCCACGCTTTCAAGACCGCGATTGCCGAGCAAGGCAAAGGCGATGTCACCAAGCTTTTGGACGCGTATTCAAAGAATTTCGAAGTCTGGCGCGAGGGCGATCGCGTGCATGTGCGCTACGGTGCCGAGGTGAAAGAGTGCTACTGCCCGGCGGCGCGCTACCATCCCATCCGCGAGCACGACATGCATTGCGAATGTACTCGCGCCACGCATCAGGCGATCTTCGAAACCGCCTTGCAGAAGCCGGTCAAAGTGGAAGTGGTGGAGTCGTTACGGCGTGGCGGCAAGACCTGCCACTTCATTGCGCATTTGGCGTAGCCGCGCGCGCTTCCATGGCGATGCGGGTGAGGACGTCCTGGGTGGCAAAGCCATCAGCAGGAAGATTGTGCGCTTTTTGCCAAGACCGCACTGCGGCGCGTGATTTGGCACCGATCAGGCCGTCGCTTTTGCCGATATCGAAGCCGAGCTTGATAAGCGAATCCTGCAAGGCCAGACGCTCATCGCGGGACAGCGGGGCGAGTTCGCGCGGCCAAGCAGCCATCACCGGGCCGCCGCCTTTGAGCTGATCGCCGAGCAGACACACCGCTAGGGCATAAGACGCGGCGTTGTTGTATTTCAGGATGACCTTGAAATTGGGAAAGACCAGGAACGCCGGGCCGCGCGCGCCCGCCGGAAGAAAGATCGACGCCGGTTCGCCCGCAGAGGGCAGCTCGCTACCGGCGGCGGTCTTTACTCCGGCTGCTTTCCAAGCAGCAACGGATTTGGTGATGCCGAGATCGGCTTCCTCAAAAGCAAAACCCGGAGGCAGCGCGATCTCATAGCCCCAAGGCTTGCCATTCACCCAACCGGAACCGGCAATGACATGGGCGGTGGAGGCCAGCGCATCGGCGGCGTCCAGCCAGAGATCGATCTTGCCATCGCCATCACCATCTACGGCTTGGGCGAGAAAGGTGGTGGGGACGAATTGGGTCTGGCCGAAGGCTCCGGCCCAGGAACTGGTCATCTGTGAAGGGGTGTAATGCTCCCGCTCCATCATTTTCAGGGCGGCGAGGAGCTGCGGCCGGGCGTAATCGGTGCGCGGGCCGTCATAAGCCAGGGTGGCGAGCGCCTCGATCATCTTGTAGCCGCCCATGCCGCGGCCGTAATCGCTCTCATTGCCCCAGATCGAGACCAGGATTTCCGGCGGTACCCCATATTGGGCCGTGACCCGCGCCAGAATGTCCGCATCGGCCACCATCACCGCCCGGCCTTCGGAAACCCGCTTCGCAGAGACGGCGCTGTCGATGTAATCCCAAATCGGTTTGACGAATTCGGGCTGGTTCAGATTGTGGTCGGCCACCCGCTGGTTGCGCTGGATGCTGCCAGTGGCCGTATCATAGGTCCCTGGCGCGATTCCCGCCGCCAGGGCCTCGGCCCGGAAATTCTGCAGAAACGCGGCAAAAGCGGCGTCCTCTGCGGCTGGGGACGGGGCTGGAACCGGGAGCGGCGGCGGGCTGGCCCCTTGCGCTCCATAAGCTGCGGCAATCACGGCCAGCGACAGCAAATAGGCCAGAAACAGAACAAATCCACGCACTTGTTACGCCTCCCCCCGGTTCAGAATGGGGCAACCTTAATACCCCGCATACCATGTTCGTCCGGCGGATTTGCGTCGGAATTCCCACAGTTGACACCCAAACCCTCGCCGACTAGAACCGCGCCTCCTCAGCGGGGCCACTCTCGCAATCTTGGAAGTTTCAAAAGGCGTGCCATGAAGATCCGCAACTCGCTCCGCTCGCTAAAGAAGCGCGACAAGGACTGTCGCGTGATCCGTCGTCGCGGCCGCACCTACGTCATTAACAAGAAGAACCCCCGCTTCAAGGCGCGCCAAGGTTAATTCGGGCTCATCTGCCCGTCTTTCCGGCTATCGCGCACCTTGCGGGTTGCGCTAGCCTTGCGTCATGCGAAAGCTCAGCTTTATCGCGGTCTTGTTCTTCTCGGCGGCAGCTTTGGCTGCCCCGCAATCTCCTGTGGATAAGCTGCTGTCGCAGCTCAAAACAGCCGAGAATGCCGAAGACGCCAAACCGCTGGAATCACAGATTCTGACGGCCTTCCTGCGTTCGGGCAGTCCGTCGGTCGATCTGTTGATGAGCCGCGCAGGCGCGGCGCTTTCGGCTGGCAACAAGGACGTTGCCCGCCATCTCTATGACAGCATCACCGGTATCGCTCCGCGTTATGCCGAGGGCTGGCACCGCCGCGGCCTGATGCAATCCGAAGCCGGGCAGGATGAGGCGGCCATGGTCTCGCTGCAGAAGGCTGTGGAGCTCAATCCGCGCCATTTTCAAGCCATGGCCGAGCTGGCCGAGATGCTGGAAGACTATGGCGACAAGCCGGGGGCACTGAAGATGTACCGTCGCGCCATCGCGCTCGATCCCCAATTCGAGGGCCTGCAACGCCATATCGACGGCCTGTCGCGCGATGTCGAAGGCCAGGGGATTTAGGGTTGGGGATTTGTCTGCGCCAGCCGCGGATTGGCCGTGAAGTAAAGTTTGTGATCTGCCCGCGAGACATAGATGTGGTGGAACACAAAAAAATCGAGGCCGATAATGATATCGGCATTGGCGTTCGGCTTATCGATGAACATGAAGCGCTGGTTGCGGGTGATTTCGCCGCCGATATCGACTTGCTCGAACAGGCCGCTCCAGCTCTTCAGCGGCACCGAGCCGTTAAGTCCATATGTTGGCTCGATCGGTGTGCTGCCAGGGCTGTTGGGCGTGACATAGGCGCGGCGAGCGGCATTGGCTTGCAGGGTCGTGTCGGGGGACCCGGTATCGAATAAGGCACGCATGAACACGTCATTGACTTTGACGAGGCCGAAGGTGCGGGGCTGACGATCAGCGGTTTCTTCCAGGTCGACGACATAAACCGGAGCTTGTCCAGCCCAGGCGGTATAGGCGGTTTTGCTGCATCCCGATGGCGCGTAAAGCCGGATGGCACCGGCGGCTAGGTCGTATTCAATATCGGCATTGCGCAAATGGTTCTGGCCAATCAAGCCGTCATATTTTCCATTCTCGGGGAGAACCATCAGCGTCTCGTCACTGTACCGCACACCCGCAAATTCAAAACTTTTTGCCTTGGCGCTCGACACGTCGAGAACCACGCCGCTTGATGTTAACTGAGCGTTCCCGGCCTGCCCCCCGGCCTGCAGAGAGAATTTTTTCAGTGCTTGATGCTGGAAAATGGTCTGAGAGCCGCCGCTGTCAAAAATGAACTGCCCCTCAATGCCGTTGACAACGGCTGATACCACGGCCCTGCGGCCTTTGAGGGCAACCGGTATCTCCGCCAATTTGTGCATGTCGCAGGCGGCCTCAGCCGCCTGGCTCAAAGCAGACAGCAACAGCAATAGAACGGCGGGAAGTAATCGCATGCTTCAGCCCTCTCGCAAGCCGGGGGAGTATAATGACGTTATGTGACCAAACAAAAAGGGCGCGGGGTGAACCGCGCCCTTTCCTTTTCGCGATAAGCGAAACTTACTTCTGCGGGCCGACGAAGGCGACGCGCAGCATGTTGGTGGCGCCCGGAGTGCGCAGCGGCACGCCGGCGGTCACCACGATGCGCTCGCCCGGCTTGGCGAAGCCTTCGAGATAGGCAAAACGCGTGGCGCGCTCGACCATGTCATCGAGGTCCTGGGCATCATCGGTGTAGATGGTGTGCAGGCCCCAGACGAGGGCGAGGCGGCGCGAGGCTTCGATCGCCGGTGTCAAGGCGATGATCGGTGCATCCGAGCGTTCGCGGGCGGCGCGCAGAGCGGTCGAGCCGGATTTGGTCCAGCAGACGATGGCGCGGGCCTGGATGGTGCTCGTCACTTCGTGCACGGCAGCCATGATGGCGTCCGGCGTGGTGGATTCCGGCTCGCTGCGCTGGCTTTCCATGAAGGTCAGATATTGCGGATCGCCTTCCACCGTGGTGGCGATCTTGTCCATCATGGTAACCGCTTCGATCGGATACTGACCGGCTGCGGATTCGGCCGAGAGCATCACCGCGTCGGCACCGTCATAGACGGCGTTGGCAACGTCGGTCACTTCGGCGCGGGTCGGCACCGGGGCCGTGATCATCGATTCCAGCATCTGGGTCGCGACCACCACCGGCTTACCGGCCTTGCGGGCCAGCTTGGTGATGTACTTCTGCTTGCCCGGCACTTCCTGCATCGGCAGTTCTACGCCGAGGTCGCCACGGGCCACCATCAGCGCATCCGAAACGTCGAGGATTTCCGGCAGCCATTCGATGGCGCGGGGCTTCTCGATCTTGGCGAGGCAGCCGGCGCGGCCGCTGACGATCTTCTTCAGATCGGCAACGTCGTCGGGGCGCTGCACGAAGGAGAGCGCGATCCAATCCACGCCCACCGCGAGGGCGGCGTCGAGATCGGAGCGGTCCTTCGGCGTCATGGCCGGGATCGGCAGAACGGTATCGGGCAGGTTGACGCCCTTCTTGTTCTTCAGGAAGCCGTCGTTATAGACCTCGGCGATCGCCTGATCCTTGCTGACATCGACGATGGTCAGCTTGATCTTGCCGTCATCGACCAGGATGCTTTCGCCCGGCTGGATGGCGGCGAAAATTTCCGGATGCGGCACCGGGATGTCGTCGCCGCTTTCCACGGCCGACTTCAGCACCAGATGCAGCTTGTCACCGCGATGCACTTCGCGCTGGCCGCCGGGCAGGGTGCCGAGGCGGATCTTGGGGCCTTGCAGATCGGCGAGGATGCCGATCGGGCGGCCCACTGTTTCTTCCAGCTCGCGGATCATCCGATAGTATTCGGCGAGCTGCGAATGCGGGGTGTGGCTCATATTGATGCGGAACACGTCGGCGCCCGCTTCGAAAAGCGCCCTGATCCGTTCGGGGGTCGAGCTGGCCGGGCCAAGCGTCGCCAAAATCTTCGTTTTACGTCTGCGCCTCATGAATCGTCTTCCGCGTCCTAGTCCGATAAAGATTGCTTCCAGTTTGGGCTGTTGCCCGTATCGATGGCAAAGAAACCTTTGCGATCGTATCCTCGTGCCGCGCAGTTACCCCGCCCGGCGATTTTGAACTCCGGCTGGGGCGACGTGCAGAAATACGTGCCCCCGTTCCAGGTGCCCGACTCGCCGTCCGTTGCGAAGAGGTAGTAATAGCGAGCCGTGAGTCGGTTGGGCAGAAGCGTCTCGCACTTTCGCGACGGAATTGTCCACCAGCCTCGACTCTCCCAGGTCACCCCGTTGTACTGCCCCAATGCCACTTTGGCCGCTACATCGGCTTTGTTGCAGACGACAAAGTCGGCCCGGGCGGACACCGTAAAGAGCAGAATCAGGGCAAGAACGAGGCGCATAGCGTTGTCAGGATGTCGCGCAAACGAGGGGGAAGGTCAATTGCGGGCTTCCCTGAGGCCTGCCCAATTCTTGCCCACAGCCCGCAAGGCCTTGAAAGAAGGACCTAAGATGCTGGAAATTACAGCTTAATGACGTGCGCCCCGTTTGAATTCATCCCGTCGGCCGACCCGTTATCAGGGTTGATTTTCCTTTGCGATCACGCCGCCAACGCTCTGCCAGAGGGCTACGGTTCGTTAGGCCTGCCGCCCCAATTGTTGGCGACCCATATCGCCTTTGACATCGGCGCGGCCGAGGTTGTGCGCGCTTTGGCCGCTCGTTTCGGCGCCTCAGCCATCCTCGCCCGCTGGTCGAGGCTCCTCATCGATCTCAACCGGGGCGGGGATGATCCCACCCTTGTCATGAAACTGTCTGACGGCAGCGTCATTCCCGGCAACCGCGATGCGGGTGCGGAGGAGATCGCGGCCCGTTTGCGCAAATGGCACGCGCCTTATCACGCCGCCATTGCCAGCGAGATCGCGCGGCTTCGCCACAGCGGCACGGTCCCTGTGCTGGTCTCCATCCATAGCTTCACGCCGCTGTGGAAAGGGCGCGCGCGGCCTTGGGAGATTGGTGTGTTGTGGGATCAGGACGGCCGTCTGCCGCGGCCGCTGATGCAGCGCTTGGAAGACGCCGGTTTCGTCGTCGGCAACAATGAGCCCTACAGCGGTGCGCTCGAAAACGACACCCTCAACCAGCACGGCACCAAGAACGGCTTGCCGCATGTGCTGATCGAAATACGCCAGGATCTCATCGCCGGGCCAGAGACCGCCAAAGCCATGGCATATACCTTGTCCAATATTCTCGCGGCTGCGCTTGGCGATATGGGGCCACCGAGGGTTATCGAGCCGCCGCCTTGTCACAACTCCGGCAAAACGACTCACAGCTAGTCGGACATTTCACGTTGCGCGGGACGGAGGCGGGGGCTAGGTTCCGCGCCCCAATCGGTAAAGGCTCAAGTTAGAGGCGTTCATGGCCAAGAGCGGCTTTGCGAAAGATCGTCTGCGTGGATTCGTCGAACGCGTCGAGCGTCTCGAAGAAGAGAAGAAGGCGCTTTCGGACGACATCAAGGAAGTCTATGCCGAGGCCAAGGGCGAAGGCTTTGACGTCAAAATCCTGCGCCAGGTCGTACGCTTGCGCAAAATGGACAAGGCCGATTTCCAGGAAGCCGAAGCCATGCTGGATCTGTACCTCTCGGCACTGGGAATGCGATAAGCGCCGCAAGGTCAGCCGACCTTGCGTTCCTCGTCGTCGGTGTTTGTGTCTTCCGGCGCTCCTTCCGGCTCCAGGCCGAATTCCTTCAGCTTGCGATAGAGCGTCGAGCGGCCGATGCCGAGACGGCGGGCGACTTCCGACATATGCCCGTCATAGCGCGATATGGCGGTGCGGATGATTTCCGACTCCATGTCGTCCATCTTGCGCATATGGCCGGAAGCATCGACCACGCTCATGCTGTAAGGCGATTGCGGAATGGCCGGAGCAAAGGTTTCCGCCTGCATAGCCTGGGCGTCGGCCACCGTGGCGGCGCGGCGCTGACGGGCCTCGACCCCCATTGCCGAAGCGATCTGCGGGAAATCGCAGATGTCGAGCAGCGAGCCGTCGCACAGAACCACGGCACGGAAGATGGTGTTTTCGAGCTGGCGCACATTGCCGGGCCAGGAATAGCGCTCCAGCAGATCGGCGGCTTCCGGCGTCAGGCCTGACACCGGCTTGTGCTCTTCGATGGCAAAGCGGGTGATGAAATGCCGGGCCAGGGCGGGGATGTCATCCTTGCGCTCGCGCAGCGGCGGCACATAGATCGGGAAAACGTTGAGGCGATAGAAGAGGTCTTCGCGGAAACGGCCTTCCTTGATCAGCTCGGCCAAATCACGGTTGGTTGCCGAAATGATGCGGACATCGACCTTCACCGGGCGCTTGGCGCCGACAGGATCGACTTCGCCTTCCTGCAAAGCACGTAGCATCTTCACCTGCATATCGAGGCGCAGCTCGCCGATTTCGTCGAGGAACAGCGTGCCGCCATCGGCTTCCTGGAACTTGCCGAGATGGCGTTCGGAAGCTCCGGTGAACGCGCCTTTTTCATGCCCAAAGAGAATGGATTCGATCAGGTTCTCCGGAATGGCGCCGCAGTTCACGGCCACGAACGGCCGCCCGGCGCGATCGGACGAGCCTTGAATGGCGCGTGCCACCAGTTCCTTGCCGACGCCGCTTTCGCCTTCGATCAGGATCGGAATGGTCGATTGCGCCGCGCGCACGCCGAGGCGCGCCACCTGTTTCATCTCGTCAGATTTGGCGATGAGATCATCGAAGGAAAGGCGGTTGTCGCTCTTCTTTTTCAGCCGGGTGATTTCACCCGACAGCGTGCCGATCTTGAGCTGGTTGCGGATGGAAACGGCGATGCGTTCCGGACTGGCGGGTTTAACCAAGAAATCATTGGCGCCCGCGCGCATGGCTTCCACTGCGGAATCGATGCCGCCCTTGGCGGTCAAAACGATGACGGGCAGGTCGGGGTGGCTTACGCGCACCTTCGACAGCACTTCCAGGCCATCGATGTCCGGCATAATGAGATCGAGCAGGATGAGCGCGATCTGGTCGCCTTTGGGACCATTGATCAGGTCGAGGGCCGGGCCGCCGCCAGGAGCCGTCACCACGGTCATGCCGGACCGGCTGATCGCCGCTTCCAGCAGGCGCCGCTGAACGGGATCGTCGTCGACAATAAGAATAGTCTGGGCCATCGCGTCCTCGAAATTTATGGCCCAATGTGGTCCGGGGAGGGTAAAGGTCTGTTTAAGATGTGTCCTTCCGTGGCACAGTTTTGCTACGGTAAATAAACCGTAAACAAGGTTGGTTAGGTAAACATACGATAACGGCTGGAGCGGGCAGTTCGTTCCCGTGGAATTTCGTCAGTATACGTTCTTTGTGGCGCGGCGGCGGTTCGGATTCGGGCTTCGGCCGAGGCTTGGGGCGCTGCCTTCTGCCGCAGATCAGCCGTGAAACTGCCACAAAGGATTGTGGCTTCGACTTGAGATAGTGGCTTCAGTATGCAAGCTTTTGCCCATGAGTGACGAAACCGTCAGCAAGGTCGATTTCCCCGAGCTCGAGACCCCTTTGGCCGGGCTGGCAGGCCGTCCGCCCGAGGCTCCGCAATGGTTCCGGGAGGCCGTGGCGGTCGCTCCACAGCACGAACATGTCATGGTGGAGGGTGCCCGCGTTCATTACTTGCGCTGGGGGGATCGCTCCAAGCCGGGCCTCCTTCTGGTTCACGGTAATGCCGCCCACGCCTACTGGTGGAGCTTTATCGCCCCTTTTCTGTCGCGGGATTACCACGTGGCAGCGATCGATCTTTCCGGCATGGGCGACAGCGAATGGCGCCCCGGCGGCTACTCCATGGAGTGTTTCGCCTCGGAGGTTCTGGCAGTCTGCGAACATGCCGGCATGCTGGCGCTTGATGAACCGCCGGTCATTGTCGGTCACAGCTTCGGCGGCTTTGTCACCATCCTGGCTGGCGCCCTTTACGGCGAGCGTCTGGCTGGAACGATTATTCTCGATTCCCCCGTCAATCCGCCCGACCGGCCGCGGGCCGGCCCGCCGGCCTTCCGGCCGCACAACATCTATACGGATATGACCTCCGCGCTCGGCCGCTTCCGTCTTTTACCGCCGCAGGTTTGTGAAAACCTGTTTCTCTTGGATTACGTGGCGCGCCATTCTCTGCGTGAGGTCACTGGCGGTTTCACCTGGAAATTCGATCCCCAGATCTGGCGCAACTTCTCCATCGGCGACATGGCTTCACGCCTACGCGACACCAAATGCCGCATCGCCATCTTCCGCGGTGAGAATTCGATCCTGATGCCGCCGGCTATCGGGGAATTCATGTTCAATCTCTTGGGACGTTCAGCGCCGGTGGTGGAAATCCCTCAGGCGCAGCATCACATCATGCTCGACCAGCCGTTGGCGCTGGTGGCGGCGCTGCGGGCGATCCTGGCCGATTGGGAACATTCCGATCCCTCGCATTCGCCTGACGAGATGCCCTGGGATTGAAGTTCAGAAATGGTACTTGAAGCCTAGACCGACACCGACTCCGTCGTCGTTGCCTTCGGAGTAGAGGCCGAAGACACCGGAACGATGATAAAGCCGTGCGGCCCAATCCCATTTTTCGCTGAAGGGCAGGCCCGACGCGAATTCCAGCGTGACGGCGTTGAGGAATTTTTTGCGTGGCGCCGGATAAAGCCGATGCTTGTATCCGATCGATATGTGGCTGGGATTGAGCCCATATGAGGGGCCGGTGTAGGCGGCAAAGCTGGTGCGTTCGAAGCCCAAAATCTTGATGCATTCGAATCCGAGCCCGACGGCGAAAGTGGTGTCGCCATGGCCTGCGTAAGTTTGGGTCGCCTGCAGTTCCCCCGATAGATAAATGTCGTATCCGAGATAGGCGAGCTTACGGTCGAGCGCGATTCCAGCGATCATTTCGCGGTTTTGCAGATTGAAATCCTGCAGCGCAGCGCCGAAATATTTGGGTGCCCAGGGACCGGTATAGAGCGTTACAGACCATGGTTCTCCGGCCGCAACAGCTTGTTGCGCCATCAGAAATCCAGCCAGCCCGAAAGCGGCCATGATCCCTTGGATCATTCCAGGCCCGCCAAAATACTTCCCCAGCGGCATTATACAGAAGATTGCTGGAAGTGCTACCGGAGGTAGTGCTCCTAAAAGGCGTGATATGGCATTGATCTTTGCAGTCCGGTCCGTTTTCTTTTCGGCATAAGGAAGAAGTTCGTATGTCCGACAATGACGAATTCCCGGAATACACGGCCACTCAGGATATGGGTGAGCACCTGCGCACCTGGCGGCTCTTCGTGTCCATGGCGAAATGGCATCTCGCCGGGCTCGCCATTTTGCTGCTCTTCCTCTTGATCTTCCGTACGCACGGATAAGAAATCGCGGGAGAACGGCCCGCTATCGCCTTCAAACAAATTGCTGCAAACCGCGGTAAGATCGGCACTACCGAATCATGCCGCGGGAATACCTTCTTTGAGGGTGTAATGCCGCATCTCCTGGCGTTGCCGAGGGGTAACGTTTGGGATATGCCGACCGATGGCTAAATTTGGGGGCAGGTTTCGGCTGTTATTGATTTTGTAGCTGCGTTTGTTGCGGCCAAGACTCTGCTCACAAATCCGTGGCCCGTATGGGGGACCCGTTGCCCTCGATCAACCAACGAGATGCGTGAACCATGCCTCAAACCATCGGAATCCCGAAAGAGACGTTTGCCGGCGAAAAGCGGGTCGCAACCGCGCCGGAAGTCGTCGAAAAACTCATAAAGCTTGGATTTTCCGTGACGGTCGAAAGCGGTGCCGGGGAGGGTGCCAGCTTTTTCGATGAAGCCTTCACGAATGCCGGAGCCAAAGTTGCTGCGAGTGCGGCCGAGATCTGGTCGACCTCCGACATCATTTTCAAAGTCCGCGAGCCGGAGATGAGCGAAGTCGCGCTGATGAAAGCGGGACAGACCCTCATCAGCTTTATCTGGCCGGCGCAGAATCCGGACCTCATGAAGGCCCTCGCCGAACGCAAGGTGACTGTGCTTGCCATGGATTGCGTGCCGCGTCTGTTATCGCGCGCGCAGAAGATGGACGCGCTGACCTCGATGGCAGGCATTGGCGGCTATCGTGCGGTGATCGAAGCGGCCAACGCTTTCGGGCGTTATTTCAACGGCCAGATTACGGCCGCCGGCAAGATCCCGCCGGCCAAGGTGTTCATCGCTGGTGCCGGTGTTGCCGGTCTTGCGGCGATCGGAACCGCGGCTGGTCTCGGCGCCATCGTGCGTGCCAATGATACGCGCGCCGAAGTCGCCGATCAGGTCAAGTCGCTGGGCGGCGAGTTCGTCAAAGTCGATTACGAGGAAGAAGGCTCGGGCGGCGGCGGTTATGCCAAGGTGATGAGCGAAGGCTTCCAGAAGGCCCAGCGCGAGATGTATGCGCAGCAAGCCAAGGACGTCGACATCATCATCACGACGGCCCTCATTCCGGGCAAGCCCGCACCGCGGCTGATCACGGCCGAGATGGTCGCGTCGATGAAGCCGGGTTCGGTGATTGTCGATATGGCGGCCGAGCGCGGCGGCAATTGCGAATTGACCGAAGCCGACAAGGCTGTAGTCAAGCATGGCGTCACCATCATCGGTTACACCGATCTGGCCTCGCGCCTCGCCAAGCAGTCCTCGACGCTTTATGCCACCAACCTCTTCCGTCTCACCGAAGAACTGTGCAAGGCCAAGGACGGTCAGATCGTCGTCAATATGGAAGACGATGCAATCCGTGGTTTCACCGTGATCAAGGACGGCGAGATCACATGGCCGCCGCCACCGCTCAAACTGCCGGCGCCGCCCGCCCCCAAGGCGGCCGCCGTTGTCGCCAAGCCGGAGGAGAAGAAAAGCTCCGGTATTGGTCAGGCCATCGCGGTGCTGCTCGGTGCGGGTCTTTTCGCGCTGATCGGCGCCTTTGCCCCGACGGCCTTCATCGGCCACTTCACGGTGTTCGTGCTCGCGATCTTCGTCGGCTACATGGTGGTATGGAATGTGACTCCCGCCTTGCATACGCCGCTGATGAGCGTGACCAACGCGATCTCATCGATCATCACCATCGGTGCGCTGCTGCAAGTCGCTCCGCCGCATGCGGAGGGGCGTCTTGACGATCTGATCCTCGGGATCGCCGTGGCCGGTATTGCGCTCACGTCGATCAACACCTTCGGCGGCTTCGCGGTGACGCGGCGCATGCTGTTGATGTTCCAGAAATAAGAGGGGACCGCACGAATGATTTCGGCAAATCTGACAACGGTCGCCTATATCGCGGCAACCATTCTGTTCATCCTTAGCCTTGGCGGTCTTTCCAATCCGGAAACCAGCCGCCGCGGCAACTGGTTCGGCATCATCGGCATGACGATTGCGGTGCTTGCCACCGTGTTCGGCAGCCGCGGCACCCAGACCGGAGAAGTCTCGATCCTGGCCAGCCACGGCCTTGTTTATGTTGTGGCAGCCATGGCCATCGGCGGCACTATTGGTCTGATCGCGGCGAAGGTCGTGAAGATGACCCAGATGCCCGAGCTGGTCGCCATCATGCACAGCCTGGTCGGTCTTGCGGCTTGCACCATCGGCTTTGCAAGCTTCATCGACACCACGCCACTCGACGTTCCGGCCAAGGATCTGGTGGCATCCGAGACCATCCATCTGATCGAGATTTATGTCGGCATCCTGATCGGTGCCGTCACCTTCTCGGGCTCGGTCATCGCCTTCGGCAAGCTCTCAGGCAAGATCGGCGGCAAGCCGGTGATCCTGCCGGGCCGTCATCTTCTCAACCTTATTGGTCTCTTGGTCGTGATCTACTACGGCTACGTCTTTGTGGCCGCGGGCGGTTTGCACGGTCAGGCGCCAACCGCCGCCGTTCTACTTCCGCTGATCATCATGACGGTGCTGGCACTGCTGTTCGGCATCCATATGGTGATGGCGATCGGCGGTGCGGACATGCCGGTGGTCGTTTCCATGCTCAACAGCTATTCCGGCTGGGCGGCAGCGGCGACAGGCTTCATGCTGTCGAACGATCTCTTGATCGTGGTGGGTGCTCTGGTCGGTTCTTCCGGCGCGATCCTCTCCTACATCATGTGCCGCGCCATGAACCGTAAGTTCCTGGCGGTGATCTCCGGCGGCTTCGGCACAGGTGGCGGCACGGCAGTCAAAAAGCCGGATGGCGAGCCGCAAGGCGAAGTGACTCCGATCAGCGCGGCCGATACGGCAGCGCTGCTGAAAGAGTCCAAGAACGTCATCATCGTGCCGGGGTACGGCATGGCGGTGGCGCAGGCGCAGCACTCGGTCTTTGAGATCACCAAGCTGCTGCGTGAAAAGGGCGTCAACGTCCGCTTCGGTATCCATCCCGTGGCGGGCCGCATGCCGGGGCACATGAATGTGCTCCTGGCGGAAGCCAAGGTGCCTTACGACATCGTGCTCGAAATGGAAGAGATCAACGAGGACTTCCCGGAGACCGATGTCGCTATGGTGATCGGCGCCAACGACATCGTGAACCCGGCGGCGCAGGAAGACCCTACCTCCCCGATCGCCGGCATGCCGGTGCTCGAAGTGTGGAAGGCCAAGACCTCGATCATGATGAAGCGCTCCATGGCCTCCGGTTATGCCGGCGTCGACAATCCGCTGTTCTACAAAGAGAACAACCGGATGCTGTTCGGCGATGCCAAGAAGATGCTCGATGAAGTGCTGGCCAATCTGAAGGCGTAAGGCTTCACGCATTTCTTTTCGAAACCCCGCCGGTTGCCCGGCGGGGTTTTTGTTTGCGATTTTGCTCAGCGCAGTGATGATCTCGCTGTTATTGCTGAGGTTTGTTGCCGTATGGGAAAGTCGCGTCTGGAAGCCTTCAGTGACGGCGTTCTGGCGATCATCATCACTATCATGGTGCTGGAGCTGCATGTCCCCCATGGCGACACGCTTGCCGCATTGCACGGCCTTGTTCCGGTCTTCCTGAACTATCTTCTCAGCTTCATCTATGTCGGCATCTATTGGAACAACCACCACCACATGCTGCACACCGTGCACCGGGTGAGCGGCGGCATTCTATGGGCCAATCTGCATCTGCTCTTCTGGCTGTCGCTGTTGCCTTTCGTCACCGGCTGGATGGGCGAGAACCACACTGCCACCATGCCGACGGCGCTGTATGGCGCGGATCTGTTGCTGTGCGCCTGCGCCTATTCGATTCTGGAATGGACCATTATCCGGGTGAACGGCAAAACCTCGTTGCTGGCCCAGGCCATCGGCAAGGATTTCAAGGGGAAGCTGTCGCTGGCTGTTTACGCGCTAGGGATTGCGCTGGCGTTTTTCCTGCCTTGGCTGTCGCAACTGCTTTATGCCGGCGCGGCGCTGTTATGGCTGGTGCCCGACCGCCGCATCGAACAGGTGATGGCCAAAGAACCCGGCGCTTAGCTGCACACACGGAGACGTGAATTTTTCGACATCGAAATGTCACGATCGCGAATTCGCATAAATGCGCAGGGGGTTGGCGCGTTCCTTGGCATCGCTCCATTTTTTCTTTGCTGATTTATATGGTTTCTACCTTGCCGCCCCGCATCCGGCCCCGGTACAACAGGACCACTGCAATCAGCAAAGTGACGAGCCCGCCTTTGCCATCGCGCGCAAGTGCCGGGTACCCGTCCGCCGGGATGGCCAGGAGAAATTGCAGCCGTGTGTATTATCAGAGAGGCCCGCTTGGAGAACGACAAGCCGGTGATCCTCGATTTCATCATAGCGTTGCAACGTTATGAGTCGTTCCTCGAACCCAATCACTTGATCGATCATTCTTTGGCCGAGGAGTATTTCGCCTATCTCCTCGAGTGCACCGCAAAAGGTGCCATCTTCATGGCCGATGAGATCGCCCCGGACGGGCAGGTCAAAACCATCGGCTGGGCTGTGGTCCACGAACAAGTCAGCGAAGCCTTCATCCGTGCCGATGAGCGCGCTTACGCCTATCTCGCCGAGCTTTATGTCAGCGAAGAAGGGCGGGGCAGCGGCACGGGGCGCAAACTCATCCAAGCTTGTGAGGATTGGGCGGTCGCGCACGGCTATGCCACCATGCGCATCGATCTGCTCGCTCGCAATGTGGGAGCGGCCCGCGCCTATGAGAAGGCGGGCTATCAGCCTTATTGCCAGGAAGTGAAGAAGCGGCTTCTGCCCGAATGCGAAGAGCCTGAAGGCGCGATGAATGTGGTGCCTTTGCGCCCGGTGCGCGCCAAGCGCATGCCGCTTTCCGCCGCCTGACATTGGCCTTCCAACAAGTTTCGAACCCCGCCGGGCAACCGGTGGGGTTTTGTTTTGCGCAAGGCAGCCCCGCAGCAGGAAGGCTTGACGGTTCTCGCCATTCCCGGATGTTTGCGACCTCAACGAGGAGGGCGCGCAGCATGGATCACTATCACACCTTTTTCGATCTCAAGCCTGGCGTGAAGGATGTCGAATTCGCCCGTAGCATGGCTCGCTACATGGATTATCTGAAGGGCAATGGTTTGATCGAAGGCTGGCGCCTGACCCGCCGCAAGCTCGGTTTCGGCCCGCGCGAGCTGGGCGAATTCCATATTGTGATGGAGACCAAGGATCTGGCGCAGCTCGACCAGGCCTTCCAGCATGTGGCGTCGCGGCGCGAACCGGTGGAAGGCGTTCACTTTGACGTCAACCGCAATGTCCAGAACCTCAAGATCGCGCTATATCGCGACTTTCCCGATGCCGTCCGGCATGAAGGCGAGGAGAAATTCTGACATGGTGACTGTGCGCCCGGCGCGCCTGCCGCAGGACAAGCCGGCGATCCTGGAGTTCATCTGGGGGCTGCAGCGCTATGAGGCGGAATTCGAACACGACCGCCGTCTCGATCCGGCTTATGGCGAAGACCAGTTCGCCTACATGATGAAGCTGGCCGAGAAGGGCATTGTTTTCGTGGCTGAGGCCGAGGGGCGGCTGCTCGGCTGGGTGGTGGTGATCGAGGACGAGACCCCGCCTTATGTCATCGCCGAGGAGCGGCTCGGGGCCTATATCTGCGAGCTCTATGTGGATACGGGTGCGCGCGGGCAGGGGGCGGGCAAGGCCCTAATGGAGGCCTGCGAAGCCTGGGCACGCGCCCGGGGGCACAAGGTCATCAAGATCGGCCATTTGGCGGAAAACCGCCTCGCGGCGGCCGTGTACGAAAAGGCGGGCTACACGCCTTATGTAGTCAACCGGCGCAAGAGTCTGTGATCTGTGACGACTAATTTTTGATGTTCTTTTTCACCTTTTTCCTCTTCAGCATCTCGACGTCTAATATCTCAATCTCACCAAGGTCGTAGTTATGGTAGGAGATGTTGAGCAGCGCCGCGAAATCAACCGACTGGCCTGAGATGCCTGGTGGCAGAAAGTGAAGTTTACTATACAGTTTGCGCCAACCGGTATTCAGAAAATGCGCTGCACCCCAAGTGCCGAATCCGCGAACGCCCGCGACCACTAACAGCCTTTTGTCAGGCGACCAGGGATTGGCTGCCATAACGATCATGGCGATGTCGTTCATCGGGGCTGCTGGTATCCCGACGGTTTCGCGTTCCGTGCGGTAGCTGATTGATTCGTAAATCCGAGCCCCCCATCGAATGCGCTGATGTCCCGTCGGCATTTCTACTGTTTTGATTGTTTCGAATACAGGGCATGGGCTTTCATATAGGTTTTGCAGGGTCGATAGTGCTTCCTCGGTAACCGGATTACTTTTACTGCTACAAAGAAGGATTAAATTATTTTGGTGTTTTGCTTCGTTATCCAGCGATTGGGCAGGCTTCATCAGGCTTGGTGCACTGAGCTGTGCAGAATTAAAAAAACTTATGATGCTGTGTATGGCCAGAAAATCTTCTGAGGGCATCTTTGGTAATGGTCCCCCTTCGACTGTGTGGGGCAGGGCGAACAGGCTAGTTCCAGCAAAGCCGTGCAAAAAGCTTTTCTGTCCACGAACTCCAATCCTTCGCGATGCGAGGCGCCATGTCCCCGCGCCCGTCACGCCAAGTACAGCCCACGCGGCATTTGAAGCCATGCCCATGGCAATTTCGGAGAAATCCATCTCCTGCCCCCCCCCCCCCCC